>LULJ01000001.1_pt1 | contig 124204 bp, 129 predicted proteins | sample 728171 | NCBI WGS metagenome assembly LULJ01 (sample SAMN03860292, study PRJNA289734) | marine metagenome | biome: seawater column; feature: ocean; material: water; isolation source: Red Sea water column Station 169 - depth 25m | place: Saudi Arabia: Red Sea | collected 2011-10-15 | depth 25 m
ACCTTTTTCTCTATATTTGGATAATTCTGTATAGCTTAAATCAATTCTTAAATTAGGAGTAATATTAAAATCTTCTTTTTTATATGTTGTTAAGTAGTTAAGTGAACCAAATATTTGTGCACCATCCCTTTCTCCTGTTCTAGTACTACCTCCCCCTTTTCTAATATGATCAGTCTTTAAAGTGCTCACTCCAATGATACCTTCAGTAAATTTTTCATCATCATGAGGAAAAGTTCCATAAACAGATAAACTAAAAGACTCTGTATCTAAATTAGTCCCAGATGTACCGACATCAACATCATCATTACCAAATCTAAGAGCATAACCATATAATCTATTTTTGCTTATCTTTTTATCCATGCCAAGTGTAATACCTTTGGTATTAATTTTTTTAGATGATGAAGTAGATGTATCTCCAGTTCTACCAATACTTACACTACCCTCACTCCAAAATGACCAATCATCTGATAATTTGTCTAGAACTTCATTTGTTTTATTTGATATGGAAATAATGTTAGAAAGCGATGCAACCATTGAATTAGAAAAGTTTAATCTAATATTTTGGTTACTTAATTGATCATTGGTTCTATGTCTTCTTAACCAATACATTCGGTTAAGAACTGGTGTACTTGCTTGAATAGCAATTTGTTTTGCTGTTGCAGTTTGAGACTCGATTGAGCTTAAAATATCTTTACCTTCATTAGAGGTAGTTATTGGATCATCACAAGCACCATCAATTACGCTCCAATCACAACTTAGGTTAAATTCATGAACTTTATCATTATCATCATCAATGATAAACATTTTACTTCCATCATTGCTAAACACAACTTCTCTTGAATCTCCACTAACAGAACTTACAGTATAAGTGCCTTCAAGTGATAAAGTAGAAACATCATAAGGTGTAGTTAATTTAAACTGATTCATCAAATCTTGTGCTTCACTCATTGTTGTAATGGTATACATTTTAGTACCATCGTAATTAAAAGTAACTCCATCTATGTGACTTTGAAAAGAAATTAGGTCTTCAGTATTAAGATGAGTAACTGTGGAGCTAAGATCAAATGCTGTATCTAGTGAAAATTCATGAACACGCACTTGTGAATTATTTCCTACACCAGCAATAAACATTCTGGTACCATCATTATTAAATGCAATTGAATTAGCTCTTTGTTCTTTACCAACGAGACTATATGCGCCATCAAATGTAGCAGTTGAAACATCAAATGCAGTACTTAGTGACCAGTAATCTACTGTCTTTCTACCAGCATGGTTAACAATAAACATTTTTGTTCCATCGTTATTGAACACTACTTGTGTTGGTACATGAGAGTTATTACCTCCACTTACATGTACTACTTTAGTATTATTTACGGTTGCCGTTGAAATGTCATATGCGGTAGTTAATATATGTTCAATAACTGCATCCGTTGTTCCTCCACTTCTTAAAGTATACATTTTTGTTCCATCATTATTAAATGTAAGTCCATAATAAGTGGCTGTGTCGATTGATTTGCTTTGGACAAAGGTTGGCTCCGCTATAGCTTTAAAATAAAATGAAGTGATAAAGATTAAAGTAAAATAAAATAATCTTAAGGTATTATTCATTGTAATTTGTGAAGTTCAAAAGAATAATTAACCTTTAACATGTGCATTATAGACATCGTAAATTTCATTATCGATTAATGCATTAAAAGATATTGATCTTCTTTCCTCATTAGTCCCATTAAAAGGGTAAACTGTGTGTAATAAATAATTTGGAAAGAAGTAAAAATCTCCAACTTTTGGTTCAATGTTATATATAGCTTGGCTTAAAAACATTCTTGTCCCATGAACTAGGTTAAGATTTCCATTATTGTTATACCTTTTGGTATCTTGTTTTAATTTTCCAAATGTTTTAGGAACTTTTAGATACCCAACTCCTGAAATGTGACCACCGTGAACATGTAAAGGATTATATTCATTATCAAATTGTCTAACAATCCATGAACTAAGCATAGTAAATTTTGTAATTTTTTTTGTACGCCCAAGAGATTGATGTATCCAAGCAGCAGCAGAATTTGCTAAAAAATTTCCCCAACCACTATCATTCATAAATTTTTGCTCAAGTCTAAACTCTTGTTTTACGTTTCCTGCTAAATGAGCTCCATAGTCAAGTTCTTTTGACTTATTTTCATCTGCAACTGTCTCATCAACATATTTGTTTAATTTTTCAACAATCTCATTTGGTATAGTGACTTTTGCTATTGATGGTCCAAAAGGTCTAAGAACGGTTAAATTATTTTCCATATATAAATTTTTTAATGAGTTAATATATAAAAAAAATATTTATTCTCTACTTAAATCTTCAGAGCTAATATTTTCCTCTTTTTTTGGATATTTTTTTTCGTTAATGATGTTTGCAAAACTGTGGTTTACATCACGGTGTCCAGCTTCATCATCACGAATTACCCTTACTACATCTTTTAGTGTGGCGTGCAAAGGTAGGTTCCAATAATTTATTGCAACTTCTGGAGCTGGCTCATCTTTTATTTTGCCAGTTTCTAATTCGTGTAAATATTCTGTGTAACTTCTAACTGCCTCTTCCTCAAAATAACCAACAATTCTATGAGCGGTTCTTTGAGATACTAAATAAATGATAGCGTATGTAACAATAAAAATAAATTGAGCCATCAAAATAATAACTCTTTCTAACCATGTAGGCTTTGCAACATGAATAAAAGTCATTAAATGCATTCTTTCATTTTCTGCTTCATCTAAAAGAATTTTAATCCACCCTTTATCATCTTCCATTTTTCTTAGAGATTTTAAGTGAATTAGCATTCCAGCTACCATTCCAGGTACTGCAGCAACTGTTTCTAAAACAACTGCTCTATGGCCGTATCTTTTCTTAAAAAAAGTATCAGCTAGAAATCTTAAAAACTTAGTAAAGCCTAAAGCAACCTTATCGCTAAAGTTATTAGGTTCGTAATGTTTTTCTAAATTGTTCATACTTCTTATTTAGTTATTTTTTAAAAAAAACCAATGGGTCTAAATTGACGTTTAAAAGTGTTCTATATCAATAGAAATTAAGAATGGTATTTAAAACATATAAAGACAAAACAGTCATAAAAAGAATGACTAATATGTTTATATAAAACCAAGTTCTTTTATTATTTAAATATTTAGACAAATAATTTGCTAAATAACCAATAGTAAAAAAAAATAAAAAGGAAGATATCGTGGCACCTAATCCAAAATATATTTTGTTAATCAAAGCAAAATTTTTAGAGAAATTTCCTAAAAAAAAAACTGTATCCGAATAAACGTGCGGATTTAAATAAGTAAAGCCTAAGGTCTTTAAGAAAATACTTTTGAAAGTTTCGTCAGTTTTGTTTGTTGAAAAATCAATATTTGAAAAACTTAATTTTATTTTAGAATAAATAAAATGTAATAGAAATAATAATAATAGAATATTTAATATAAGTTCAATTGTTTGGTTAAAGTAACTTTTAAAATATTCAAATAAGATAATACCTAAAAAAATTAAAAGATAATCTGAAATTGAGCAAATTAAACATACTAAAAAAGTATATTGTCTCTTTAAACCCTGTTCTATTACAAATACATTTTGAGCTCCAAGTGCTAAAATCAAACTTAGACCAGTAAAAAAACCAATTAATAAGTATTCCATATTAAATTTTTTGATTAATAACTAATGACAATTTTCTAGGAAAACTTCCTTCATCGAAATGATCGATACTTATATTTTTAAAGCCTTTTACTAATTTTTTAATTTTTTCATCTGAAAAATAATGAACAATATATCCATTCATTTCATATAGATCTTCACCTCGATGTGTACCTTTTTTATAATCTGCATCTGAATGATTTCTGACTGTATAAATATTTAATGAATCTTTTTTTAAAACTCTACAGACATCGGTATTCAAATTTTCTAATTCAGAATATGTAAAAGCCATACAATAAAGCATATGTGAATAACAACCATCGAAACTATTATCTGTAAAATTTAATTTTTGTCTTAAGTCATGTGTTTGAACTTCAATCAAATCATTTAAACCTAAACTTTTTGTCTTATCTTTAATTATTTCAACTGCGGTTGGGCTGTAATCTAACGCAGTTACTTTAATAGAATTTTTAGCGAAAAAAATCGTATCACGTCCTAGTCCTGCACCAAGTTCGATGATGTGTTTTACGTTATTTTTCTTAAAATTTTCTAAAGCTATTTTTGCAGAGTGACTTGGTTCAGAACCAAACATCTCAGGCTTACTTGAGAAACTTTTTTCCCAATGCTGAGATTGTTCGATTAAAATCTTATTGTCCAACCTACTTCGATGGATCTGGTACTTTTCTTAAATAAGGTTTAACTGCATTCCAACCATCTGGAAACAATTTCTTAGCTTCATCATCTTTGACTGCTGGAACAATGATAACTTCTTCACCTTTTTTCCAATCCGCTGGTGTTGCTACTTTATGTTTTGCAGTTAACTGCATTGAGTCTATTGATCTCAATAATTCCATAAAGTTTCTTCCAGTTGCCATTGGATAAGTTAAGAACAAACCAATTCTTTTATCTGGTCTAATAATAAAAACTGTTCTAACTGTTTGGTTATCAACTGCAGTTCTACCCATTGAAGTAGTTCCTGCATCACCCTCTAACATATTATAAAGTTTTGCAATTTTTAGATCCTCATCCGCAATTATTGGATAATCAGGTTTCATTCCTGTTACATCTTTAATGTCGTCCAGCCATTTAACGTGATCTGCAACTGGGTCTACACTTAAACCAATAACTTTGACATTTCTTTTATCAAACTCAGGTTTCATTCTAGCTAAAGATCCAAGTTCAGTTGTACAAACTGGAGTAAAATCTTTTGGATGCGAAAATAAAACACCCCAACTATCTCCTAACCACTCGTGAAATGATATATCACCTATAGTTGTTTTAGCCTTAAAGTCAGGTGCTAAACTGTTTATTTTTAAAGTCATTATACACTCCTTTTTATAAACAAATTATATGCAAGATTGATTTGCTATGCAATTTTTTATAAAGTGATCATTAATATGATATTTGAGCAATTATTTGATACTAAGTCTTCAACCTATACGTACATACTATCAAGTGGAAAAGGTAGAGAAGCTTTAATAATAGATCCAGTTTTAGAACACACAGATCAATACATAAATTTTTTGAATAAATTAGAATTAAAATTAGTAAAAGTAATTGATACACACATTCATGCTGATCACATAACCGGTTTAAATGAATTAAGTAAAAGAACAAGTTGCACAAAAATTATGGGTGAAAATTCAAAGTCTGAGGTTGTTGATTTAAGAGTTAAAGAAGATGAAAACGTAAAAATTGATAATATTAATTTAAAAGTAATGTACACACCCGGACATACAGATTGCTCTTACAGTTATTTAATGAACGATAAAGTTTTTACAGGTGACACACTTTTAATAAATGGAACTGGAAGAACTGATTTTCAAAACGGTAATGCTAGACAACAATACGACTCTATATTTAACAAATTATTAAAATTACCGGAAAATACAATGGTATACCCTGCGCATGACTATAATGGTAAAAAACATTCTACAATTGGATCAGAAAGAAAAAATAATCCAAGGTTACAGGTTAATTCTGTTGACCAATACGTAGAAATAATGAATAACCTTAAACTTGCAAACCCTAAGATGATGGATGTAGCTGTTCCAGCTAATCTAAAGGGTTTAACTTTAAATCAAGTTAAAGCATAAAAAACTGTAAACAACATGAATGAATTTTTAGATTCTATAATTAAAAGAGATCCAGCTGCTAAATCAAAGTTAAGTGTAATATTGACTTATCCTGGAGCAAAAGCTGTTTTCTTTCATCGAATTGCAAATTTTTTTGCAATTGCAAAATTCAATTTAGTTGCAAGAATAATTTCTCAGTTTTCAAGATTTTTAACAGGAATAGAAATTCATCCTAATGCAAAGATAGGAAAAAATTTATTTATAGATCACGGCATGGGAGTTGTTATAGGTGAGACTTCTGAAATTGGTGATAATGTAACTATTTATCATATGGTTACCCTTGGTGGAATATCTCCAAGTATTAATTCAGATGATCAAAGAAATACAAAACGACATCCAACATTAATGGATAATGTTGTTGTAGGATCAGGTGCTCAGATATTAGGACCAGTTGTTGTTAGAAAAAATGCAAAAATTGGTGCAAATGCTGTTGTTACAAAAGATGTTGATGAAAACTCTGTAATGGTTGGTATACCAGCTAAAAATGTTGGTGAAGTTTCTACACAAGATGAAAACTTTAAACCATACGGAATTACTCAAGATAGTGACAAAAATTAAATGAATAAACCTCAAAATAATTTTATAGAAGGTATTGGAAATACTCCTCTTGTAAAACTGAGAGCTGCATCTGAGATAACTGGATGTAATATTTATGGCAAAGCAGAATACTTAAATCCTGGTGGCTCAGTTAAAGATAGAGCAGCACTTGCTTTAATTAAAGATGCTGAGGAAAAAAAACTAATATCAAAAGGCGGGACGATTGTTGAAGGAACTGCTGGCAATACAGGAATTGGTTTGTGTTTAATCGGAAATTCTATTGGGTATAAAACAATTATTGTTATGAATGAAGATCAAACTCAAGAGAAAAAAGATATGCTAAGAAATATGGGTGCTGACTTAAGGTTAGTACCACCTAAACCTTACAAAGATGATGGTAATTTTGTAAAAGTAGCTGCTAAATTAGCAGATGACTTAAAGAGTTCTAATAACCATGGAGTAGTTTGGGCTAACCAATTTGATAATACTGCAAATTCAAAAGGTCATTATGAAACAACTGGTCCAGAGATCTGGATGCAAACAGATGGAAAAGTTGATGGATTTGTTTGTTCATCTGGAACTGGAGGAACTATTGGTGGAGTAAGTAGTTTTCTAAAAGAAAAAAATAAAGATATAAAAATATTTTTAGCTGATCCTGATGGCTCTTCTCTTTTTGATCATATTGAAAATGGTGAATTAAAATCTTCAGGAAGTTCAATTACTGAAGGAATAGGATCAAGTAGAGTGACTGCTAATTTTGCAAAAGCTAAAATTGACGGTGCTTTTAAAGTAACTGACAAGGAAGCTTTACCAGTTCTATATGATTTAATTCAAAATGAAGGATTAAGTTTGGGAACTAGTTGTGCAATAAATGTTACAGGAGCGATTAAATTAGGTAAAAAATTAGGACCAGGAAAAACAATTGTAACAATACTTTGTGATAGATCAGATAAATACAACTCTAAGCTGTTTAATAAAAAATTTTTACAGGAAAAAGGTCTTCCTATTCCTAGCTGGATCTAAAAAACGCATTCCTCATTTGTAATAAAACCTTTACCTTAGTGAGTTAATTTAACTAAAATTAAACTAACGAAAGGAAAATAATGAAAAACTATTTAGCAACGCACGTTTTTAAATCTGAAGAGATGAAGAAAAAATTCATGGATTTTGTTACTTCAACTCCACACGAAGATTTGAAAAAAGGAGTGACAGGTGAAAAAGCAAGATGCTTAGTTACTATGGTCGGAGCAGGAGATTCTATGAAAGTATTTTGTAGATGGGAAGCAGAAAGCAAAGAAGCAATCATAGAACAACTTGGTGATATGAACAGTATGTTTGAAACTGATCCAGAAGAGTGCGGTAACATTATGGATTTTAGAAATTAATACTAAATATCTAGGATGCCTGGTTACGTAATCGCTCAAATTAATATGACTAATAAAGAAGGTTTTAAAGTTTACGCGGAGCAAGTTCCTGAAACTATAAAACAATTCGGTGGTAAGTATGTTGTAAGAGCTGGTGAATATACATCTATGGAAGGTAAATGGGATTATACTAGGAATGTAATTATTGAATTTCCAACTTACGAAAAAGCATTGGAGTGGTATAACTCAGATTTATACAAACCAGTCAAAGAACTTCGCCAAAAAAATTCTGAAGGTAATTTAATTATAATTAAAGGAGTGTAATTAAACCTGGAAAATAATATTGAAGGGAGAAACAAATGAATGCAAAAGAAAGAGTAAAATTAGGTTATGACCTTTTTAATAAACATGAAATGGAGACTTTTTTTAAAGAGTTAGTAGATGAAAATACCACTTGGACTTTCCCCGGAAAAGAAGGTGTCCATCCTTTGTCGGGGGTGCACAAAGGTCCTCAAGCAATGATGGGAGCATTTTCTAAAATTCCAGAAAAATGGTCCAACTTTAAAGTTGAACCTATAGATATGATAAGTGAAGGAAATAAAGTTTTTGTAAGAGTAAAAGGGTCTGCCGATGGTATGGAAACTATGTTTGGTCATTACTTTGAAGTAAGTGATAGTGGAAAAATGATCACTATGATGACTTTTGATGATACTCTAAGCATGTTTAATGCAATGAAAAAATAAATCTATGAAGGAAAATATATGATAGATAAATTTGGAAATGCTTTTTATTTAATAATTTACTTAGCTCATTTCATAATAGTTGGCGCTTATGCTTATCAATTAGTCTTTGACACAAAGAAATTTCTTAAAGGCAGAGGTGTAGATAAAACAGCAACGTTAGTGACACGATTTGGTGGTGCGTTCATGGTTGCCCTTGTTCTAATGTCAATCTATATTGCTTTTGTAAGACCAGGTGGTTTAGAGGCCACTTGGGCATTTTTCAATTTAGTTTTTATTATTAATGTTTCAATATTAGCTACTAATTTTTATTCTTTAAAAATTGATAAGACTGGCCTAACCAAGAAAACTAGGAATGATGGAATATATGCTCCACTTGTTCTTGTTATAATAAGTGCTGTACTTTGTTATGGTTTGGCCGATAAAATTTACGTATAACAATATTACCTAAGCAGATGTTACCAAAAAAATACTCTCAATTACTTTTTACATTGATTGTGGGATTTTTTACAAGTCTTATTATGACTTTGTTAATTACTTATATTAACACTGGGCTAGACGAATTATATATAAAACGATTTTTGAAAGCTTGGTCTGTAAGCTTACCTATTGCAATTATTACTGTGTTAAGTCTTGCCCCAGTTGTTAAAAAATTTGTAGATAAAATTACTTCTTAGAACTTTCTTTATAATTAGACATCCATTTACTAAAAACTTTTATTGCATCATTCATTTCTTTTGTTTTATGGGGATGTTTTTGTGCACGTCCTAGCATAGTTGCAATTACATTAACTTGATATTTTATAGGTCTGTTTTTAATCGTATTAACTGTATATAAAGCTTTTTCCTTATTTTTAAAACCTAATCCATGGGTCGTAGTTTTAGGATTATAGTCTGAAAATAGAGATAAATTTATTGGTTTTATAGTCTTATTAATTTTTAGATTATCAATATATTTAAATAAAGTATTGGTATTAACTTTATTCAAAACTTTTTTTGTTTTGCCATCAAAGTCAATAAAATTTATTTTAAAACCTTTTTTATCTATTTTTGTAATTAACTTAACATGTCTTTTGTGAAATTTTTTTATATGCTTTTGATAAACATGCTTAATATTTAAGTAATCTTTTAATTTATAATTTGGGGATTTAATTAATAGAATTCTACTTTTGTTTTTATACTTAGTTAAATCCATTATTAATTTAACTTACTAATCAATGATGGATAATTGTTTGTAGGTTTATTAACTTCTTTAGAAATCTCATAAAAATTTAAAGGAATTTTCTTAATCTGGCTCAAGTATTTTTTGCCATCCTTTTTAAGATCTAAATAATTGTCTATTTCATTATTATCTAGAATTACTGGCTGTCTATGATGTATATCCATGACATTTTGACTAGCCTCTTCAGTAATTAAACAAAATTCATTATTTTCAAAAATTCCTGCAACATATAATGGTTTTTTATCTTCTCTTGTAAAATAAAATGGAGTTTTGCTTTCTTTAGATCTTTTCCACTCATAAAAGCCATCCATTACAGCAACGCATCTTGTTGTTTTTATAAGTTTTTTGAAAGAAACTTTTTCATCAATTGTTTCTATTCTTGCATTTATTAAAGGTCTAAAATCTTTTTGTTTTGCCCACGATGGCACTATGCCCCACTTCACTAGTTCTAAAGTCTTGCCATTTGAATATGATTTTATAATTGGTAATGCTTGACTTGGATGTGCGTTAAAGTTCTCATCATCTTTAACTGTTGTCGATGATTTTACAATTTTAACAGTTTTTTCAACTGGTTTGGTAATTACATACCTGCCACACATAGATTAATTATACTTTAATTGAAAAAATTAAAAACCCATTTTAGACCAATTAATTTTGTCTTGGTCTTTGCTTTCGAATTTTTCTAACTCTTTTTTTGATGGTTTTCTAAAAATAAATACAATAGTTGCTAAAAAAGCTATTCCTAATAATGTTGCATAACAAACGTTCATAATTTTAAAATAATAAAATTTTTCAAATTTTCAATGTTTTAAAATGTACAGAATTGTCCTAGTTATTTTTAAGAGGTTTTTCCTAAAAAATTTACAAGCACTACACCTATGATAATTAAAGTTATACCAATAATGCCATAGATATTTGGAATTTGATTATATTTAAGTATTCCAAAAATAGTCACCGCAGTGATTGTTAAACCTCCATAAGTCGCATATGTAAATCCAACAGGTATTATCATCATTGCTTTTGCCAGAAAAAATATACAAAGAAGTATGGAAACCATACACATTATTGTTGGGCCAATGTTAGTAAAACCATTTGTAGTTTTAAGAAATCCGTTAGAAGTTATTCCAAGAACAACTGCTAAAAGTAAATATACATATCCAATTAAATTACTCATAATTATTTATAAATTTTATCTACTTCCACTTGATAAGCCTCAACTAATTTATTATTTTGATTTGCTATACCAACAACGTCAATCATTTCCTTTATCATTTGATCTGTTGCGCCCTTCTTTTTAGCTGCAAAAGTATGTGATCTTGTACAATATCCACAGCTATTAGTAATTGAAACAGCTACATAAATTAACTCTTTTGTAACAGCATCCAAAGCTCCATCTTTCATAATTGCTTTAAGACTATTCCAAGTTCTTTCAAGCAGTGCAGGATTATGTGCAATTGATCTCCAAAAATTTGGTATTTTTGATATTTTTCTTGTTTTTTTTATTTCACTAAAAATTTTTTTGACTTTGCCTTTGGCTTTTTTTTCATTAATTGGTTTAAAAATTTCCATATTCCTCCTATTAAATACTTATTCTAATTTAGTTATTTACATAAATAAATATTTAAATTAATAGATAACTGTTTGATGAGCGCTAAAAAGATAGTAATCACTGGTGGAGCAGGATTTGTTGGAACAAATCTTATTAAATATTTTTTAGAAAAAACAAAATTGAATATAATTTCAATTGATAATTATAGCTCAAGCTCAAAGAGAAATCATATCAAAAGTTCAAGAGTACGATATATAAAAGCACACACAAAAAATATAAGCACGGTTTTAAATCCAAAAATAATTCACTCTATTTTTCATTTTGGGGAATTTGCTAGAATTTATCAAAGTTTTTTACAGATGGATAAATGTATAGACTCAAACTCTATAGGTACTAATGCTGTAATAAATTTTTGTTTAAAAAATAAAATAAAATTAATTTATAGTGCTACATCTGCATCTCTTGGAAATAAAGGTAAAGATAAAGATTTATCACCTTATGCTTTTACAAAAGCAAAAAATTTAGAACTCTTGGAAAATATGAAGAAGTGGTTTAATTTTAAATATGAAATAATTTATTTTTACAATGTTTATGGGCCCAATCAAATTGGTAAAGGAAGTATGGCAACCGTTATTGGAATATTTGAGGATTTTTACAAAAGAAAGAGGCCACTTCCTGTTGTAAGACCTGGAACTCAATCAAGAAGATTCACTCACATAAATGATACAGTTAAAATTTGCTTTATGGCTTGGAAAAAAAATCTTTGTAGACACTATAGTATTTCTCACAGAGAAAGTTTTTCAATCATCAAAGTTGCAAAAATGTTTAAAAGGAAAATCAAATACTTACCAAGAAGAGCTGGGGAAAGATATGCGTCTGCACTTACTAATATGAATCTTTCTAACAAAGTCTACAAACACTTTGGTAAAATCAATTTAAGAGATTATATAAAAGATTTTATTAAAAATAATTAATTGAGTGGTTTTAACATTTTAAGCATTTGTTTGTGAATTAGCCTACTCGAAGATATTAAAACATTCCCACTATCAAAATTTTCTTTATTTTTCCAATTAGTTACAGTTCCTCCTGAAGCTTTTATAATTGGAATTAAAGGATAAATATCCCATATTTTATTTCCGCTTTGAAACACTGTATCAATTTTACCTTCACAAAAATGTGAGTAACTTAAAGCATCCATACAAGGAAACTGCATTCGTGGTAATAGTTTCTTAACTTTTTTAAGTTTATCTAAACTATACTGACCGTGAAAATCTCCTGATATTTTCGCATGTTTAAATTTTTTACAATTTGAAGATCTTAATTTTATTTTTTTCTTCCCATTAAAAAGAAAGGCTTTTTTACTATCCTGATTGATATAAAATTTATTTAGGATAGGAAAGTTTGCTAATCCCATAATTGGTTTATTCTTATGACAAAATGCAATTAAATTACTCCATGATGGATATCCAATTACAAATGATCTAGTTCCATCAATTGGATCTATAACCCAAGAATAATCACTTTTTTTATTTTTTAATCCAAATTCTTCACCAATAATTGAGTGTTGAGGAAACTTTTTACTTATTTTATTTCTAATAAATTTTTCAAATTTTTTATCTGCAATGGTAACTGGGTCATAATTAGAATCGCTACCTTTATTCTTAGCTTTAAATTTTTTGTTTAATTTTAACTTATAAAATTTGTTTAAATCTCTAGCTAAAGAAATTAGAAAATTATAAATATCTTTGTTTTTCATTTATTTTTGCTCGTATAGATGAGCTTATTACTATTTAATTTTACTTGATAAAAGTAAATTTTTTGAGATATCTAGGAATATTGGTATGAAAATTGAATTAGAACAAAATAACAAAGTATTTGTTTTTGAAGGTTCAAATAAATGGGAGTTACACCCTATTTGGCTTAGAGAAAGAGTAAGCGAGGAAGAACACTTAGATAAAAATACTGAGCAACGTCTTTTTGATCCATCGTTTCTAAAAGATATAAAAATTAACAAAGTAAATATTATAGACAAGCTTTTGGATATTGAATTTAGCGATGGCGTAAAATCAAAGATTGAAATTGATAAAATAGAAAAAGAATTTAATTCAGATGCATTTTTAAAAGATCTAATAAAAACAGTTTTATGGGACTCTAAACTTAAAGATATTAAAAATTTTAAATTTAAAGATAATTTTTTTGAAAGTGATGAGATGTTAGAACTTTTAAAATCATTTTACAAAAACGGTTTTGTAGTAATTTCTAAAGTTCCAACAAAAGATAATTTCATTGTTAAATTTGCAAATTCAATAGGAAGTATTAGAAGGACTAATTTTGGAGAATATTTTAATGTAAAGTCAAAACCTAATCCAAACGACTTAGCATATACGCCTTTACCTTTATCACCTCACACAGATAACCCATATAGAAAACCTATACCTAACATTCAATTATTACATTGTATTGAGAATGAAGTAAGTGGAGGATATTCAACTTTAGTAGATGGGTTTTCAGTTGCAGAGAGTTTAAAAAAAATTCATCCTGATTTTTTTAAAATTCTTACAGAAGTAAAGGTAAAATTTAGATTTGTTGATAAAGATGTAGTGTTAGAAAATGTAGGCCAACTTATTGAATTAGACGAAGATAGCAAAATTAAACAAGTAAGATTTAGTACAAGATTAGATTTCGTGCCCGCTTTAGAAAAAGAAAGACTAGATTTATACTATCAAGCAAGAAATAAAATATCAGAAATATACAACTCAGATAAGTTTTTAATTAAATTTAAGTTAATGCCGGGTGATTTATTAATGATGGATAATTATAGGCTTTTACACGGTAGAACAGAATTTAATCCAAATGAAGGGAATAGATTTTTACAAGGTTGTTATATTGATTATGACTCCTCTGAAGGTAAACTTAGACATTTACTTAGAAAATTTATTTAATTAAATTATCAATCCAATGGCTCAAAAAGATATAGGAAATAAAGTTCCATTACATACTCTAAAGAAAACAGAGGATGTTATGAAGTTTTATGACGACTGGGGTAAAGAAAACAAGTACGACAAAGATATGTCAGATTGGAATTACACTGGTCCAAAAGAAACATCTGAAGTTTTTAATAAATATGCAAATGATAAAGAAATCAAAATTTACGATGCTGGTTGTGGTACGGGGTTAGTTGGGGTTGAATTAAAAAAATATGGTTTTAAAAACTTTTATGGCGCAGATCTTTCCCAAAATCTTTTAGATTTAGTTCCAAATGGTCTTTATCATTTATTAGAGAAAGCTGATCTTAATAAAAAAATAAATCATGAAGATAATAAATTTGATGCAGTGATGTGTGTTGGTACATTTACTTATGCTCATGTTAAACCACCTGCTTTAGATGAGTTTGTAAGAATTACTAAAAACAAAGGTTTAATATGTTTTACGATTAATGAAGGTATTCATGAAGAATATGGTTTTGATAAAAAATTAAAAGAATTATGCGACACAAATAAATGTAAAAAATTAGAGTTTTTTAAATCTCAATATCTTGCTAGTAAAGAAGTCAATGCCTGGCTTGGATTATATGAGGTAGTGAAATAAATTTATAATTTTCTAAATGCCATGCTCTTACTTAGATAGGCATTTTTGTTATAGTACATTTCAAGTCCATAATTTTTAGCTACTTCTTTTAAATCTTCTCTTATGTATTTTGGGTAAAAAGGTTCATGAGTAGAATATGGAAAAAATTCTAAGAGTGGATTTAACTTAGGATTGTCATCAATTTGTAAAGAGTCTGTTAAGACAAATATACCGTCTTTTTTTAATACTCTTGAGATTTCAGAAAATACCTGCTTCCTAATTTCAGTTGGAATTTCATGAAACATATATGTAGATGTAAGAACATCAAAAGTCTCATTCTCAAATGGTAATTCTTCCCCTTTGCAATTTACATATTTAATATCTTTGAACTTTTTAAGCTTTTGCTTTGCAACATTTAAGTATTCTTCAGATAAGTCTGAGCAAGTGATCTCTGTATCTTTAAAATTTAATTTATAACTTTCAATAATTTCTCCAGTTCCTGTTCCGATATCTAATAATTTAATATTTTTTTTATTAGAATTTAAATAATTAATGAGTGGTATCATGGAAAATCTTCTCATAGTTGCTGCGCACCCGGTAAAAAGTGTTTCAACTTGAAATTCATATAATCTTGCTGATTTTTCACTTAAATATCCATCAGTTTGATAATGAAAGTTCCTTAAATAATATTTAGGTAAGTCCTTCTTCTTTGTTTCTACCTCAGAAAATTTACCTGAAGCTCTTCGTTTATCTATCTTGGGAAGATCAAGGAAAAAATCAAAACTACCTTTTGCTGCACTTAATAAATCCTTTAATTGTGTTTTTGGTATTTTATAGAATTTTGAATTAATTAGTTTTCTTTCCTCGTTTAATAACTTTATCATCTCAAAAAACATTTGTTTTCCTGATGGCATCTTTCCATAAAATGACGGAGGATTAGTCTTGTCTATTTTTATTGGTGTAGAATATTTAAAGGAAATTATATAATGCGCAGAATACCAAAGAAATTTTGTTGACTGATTAAAAAAGTAACCTATCGACATAACTATATTTTACACTAAAAAATTATTTTAACCAAGCTTTTGTAAGAAAGGTATAGCTTCTAATAAATAAAACCCGACAGCCTGCAATTGATTTGTAATTATTAAAATTCCTGTGATTAGTAGAATAACTCCTCCAGATTTTGAGATAATATTAATATTATTTTTAAGATTTTTAGAAACTGACATAAATTTTTGAATTAAAAAACCTGACAAAATAAAAGGAATAGCTAAACCTAAAGAATAAAACGTTAAGAGTAGAATTCCTTTAACTAAAGTGCTTTCTAATGCAGCTAAAGCTAATATAGATCCAAGAATTGGACCAATACAAGGTGTCCAACCAAAACCAAAAGCCATTCCGACTAAAACTGGATAGAACTTATTTGGTCGTTTTTCTGTCTGAAATCTTTTTTCAATATTTAAAAATTTAAAATTAAAAAAACCTAAAAGTTGTAATGAAAATAGAATTATTATTGCACCAGATGCGATCCTTAGTTCAATAGAGTTTGATAGAATAAAATTTCCTATTAAAGTGCTTGTGGCTCCAAAAGCAATAAACACTATTGAAAAACCAATAGTAAAAAGCACAGTTGGAATAATGTTTACACGCTTACTTTCTAATAGTTCATTTAAAGTACTTCCTGAAACATAAGAAATATATCCTGGAATTAGAGGTAATACACATGGTGAAAGAAAACTAATAAAGCCAGCAAAAAAAGCTAAAAAGAATTGCATTATAAAAAAAATTTATTTTAGAAAGGTGAAAAAATTACAATTAATAGTAATATAATCCATATGACACCGTAATAAAGTGGCATCATATTTCTCCAAGAAAATAAAATATTAGCAGCTTTTTTAATTTGTTTTTTAGTTTTCATTTTATCCTTTAATTCCTAAGTGAGTATATTTAACATTTAAATAATCTTTAATAGCCATTGACCCACCTTCTCTTCCATAACCTGCTTGCTTTATACCACCAAATGGTGCTTCAGCAATTGCGACTAAAGGTGTATTAACTGCAACTGTTCCCGTCTCCATTAATTCAGATGCACGGTGTGCTCTCTCCATTGAATTCGTACAAATATAACTTGATAATCCAAGTTCATGATTGTTTGCTCTTTCTATAACTTCATCAAATTCTTTAAATGATAGCATTGGTACTAAAGGGCCAAATGGCTCTACCTTCATAATTGTATAATCATCTTTTACATCGTCAAAAATAGTTGGCTCGTAATAAAATCCTTTATTAAATCCTTTTGGTCTTTTTCCACCTAATAAAACTTTTGCACCCTCTTTTTTTGTAGTTTCAACTAAATCTTCAATCTCATTTAATCTTTTTTTAGTTGTTAAAGGACCAAGTTGAACTGATGGATCCATACCATCACCAATTTTTAATTTCTTTGTTTTTTCTACAAAAAGATTTACAAATTCTTCTTTTTTCTTTTCTTGTATATAAAATCTATTTGGCGAAATACAAACTTGGCCGTTATTTCTGAATTTTGCAGCAATTGCCATATCAGCTGCTTTTTTAATATCGGCATCATCGAAAACTATAAAAGGTGAATGTCCACTTAGTTCCATAGTTACTCTTTGAACTTTATCTGCAGCTTGTTTTAGAATTAATTTACCAACTCTTGATGAACCTGTTATAGATATTTTTTTAACAATATCTGAAGCAATTAACTGTTGTGCAATACTTGGTGGGTCTCCTGATAATAAATTAACAACTCCTGGAGGAACTCCACACTCTCTACAAATTTCAACTTGTTCCATTACAACACCTGGTGTTATTACATCAGGTTTAACAATCACAGAACATCCTGCTGCAAGGGCTGTAGAAATTTTTCTAGCTGAGAGAACTAAAGGGAAATTCCATGGTACTAAAGCTGCAACAACGCCAACCGGCTGATAATAAACAAGCACCGTTAACTTCGCCTTTTGCTTCTGCAAACGGTTTTCCAACTTCAAGTGTCATCCATTTAGCAAGTATGTCTTGCTTTTCTCTCATCTTGTCAGCAATTCTTCTTAAAATATAAGCACGTTGCCATGGTGGTGTTTTTCTCCAAACTTCTAATCCTTTTTGAGCAGACAATAATGCTTTGTTTACATCTTCGGGCGATGCTTTTGAGGCTTGGCCTAAAACTTCTTCATTCGCTGGATTAATTACTTCGTACGTTTCGCCATTTGATGATTTATGCCATTTACCATCAGTGAATTGTCCGTATTTTTCGTACATATTGCAATCTAACATTACCTTTTAAAGTGTCTAGTGTGCAAATAAATCATATGAAAAAGAATTCCGTATTCGTATTATAATGTTTAAAAAAAAGGAGGAATATGGCTAAATTTTACGTTATGGGAAATTACTCAGCACAAGCTTTTCAAGGATTTGTTAAAGATCCGGGACAAGATAGAGGTAAAGCAGTTGAAGCAATTTCACAAGCAATGGGTGGAAAAGTTCACTCATTTGATATTGTTAGAGGTCCTGTTGATTTCGTAGCAGTAGTAGAGGCTGATAGTTTCACAAATGTTGCAGCAATTAAACTTGCTGTAGAAGCTAGTGGATCTATAAGCAACATGACTATTTGCGAGGCAATTGATATTAAGTCAGCTGCAGAGATGGCAGGAAAAGTAGCTTCAGTTTATAAACCTGCAGGCTAAACTTTTATTTAATCCTCTGTTGTGTGGACAGAGGATTAAAAACCCTGACTTAAATATTTATTTTAGATTAATTTTTTTTGTCGTTATCGACGACTAAGCAGATTTCTGATTTTGTCAGGAATCTGCGACCTGTTCCGTTATCTAAAGAAAACATTCCACCAATACCTTGTACAGCATCGATAGTTAAATCAGTGTGTTTCCATTTTTCATATTGATCGTCATTCATATAAAAAGGAACACCACCAATTTCTCCAAGTTTAACATCGCTATTACCTACTAAATATTCTTTCCTAGGATAGCACATTGGAGCACTTCCATCGCAACATCCGCCCGATTGATGAAATAAAAGCTCATCACCATGTTGAGCTTTAATATCTTCAAGTAGTTTTAATGCAGATTCTGTAGCTTTTACTTTCATATAAAATATGGCCCGCGATTCCTCACGGGCCATTATATATTAATTATTGTTTAAAAGAAGCCTAATTTCTTTTCACTGTAAGACACGTGTAAGTTCTTCACTTGTCTGTAGTGGTTAAGCATCATTTTATGTGTTTCTCTTCCGATACCAGATTGTTTGTATCCACCGAAAGCAGCATGAGCTGGATATGCGTGATAGCAGTTTGTCCAAACTCTACCAGCTTGGATTTCTCTACCCATTCTAAACGCACGATTACCATTTCTAGTCCATACTCCTGCACCTAAACCATAAAGAGTGTCATTAGCAATTTCTAATGCTTCTTTCTCATCTTTAAATTTAGTTACAGAAACAACAGGTCCAAAAATTTCTTCTTGGAATATTCTCATGTCGTTTTTACCTTCGAAAATAGTTGGCTCAATGTAGTTTCCTTTTTCTAAACCACTATTGATTTTAGCAACATTTCCTCCACATAGAACTTTGGCACCTTCTTTCTTACCTAAATCTAGATAAGATTTGATTTTTTCCATTTGTTCTAATGAAGCTTGCGCACCAATCATTGTTTCCATTTTTAAAGGATTGTCTTGTTTAACTGCTTTAGTTCTTGCAACAGCTCTTTCCATGAACTTGTCATAGATAGACTCTTGTACTAAAGCTCTACTTGGACAAGTACAAACTTCTCCTTGGTTTAATGTAAACATCGCAAAACCTTCTAGACATTTGTCGAAGAAGTCATCGTCTTTATCCATAACGTCTTCAAAATAAATGTTAGGAGATTTACCACCTAATTCTAATGTAATTGGAATTAAGTTTTGTGATGCGTATTGCATTATCAATCTACCAGTTGTTGTTTCACCAGTGAAAGCAACTTTTCTTATTCTTTTAGAAGATGCTAAAGGTTTACCAGCTTCTAAACCAAAACCGCTTACAATGTTAACTACACCTGGAGGTAATATATCACCAATAAGTTCCATCAATACCATGATCGAAGCTGGAGTTTGCTCTGCAGGTTTTAATACCACACAGTTACCAGCTGCTAATGCTGGAGCAAGTTTCCAAGTTGCCATTAGTAAAGGGAAGTTCCAAGGTATAATTTGTCCAACTACACCTAGTGGCTCAGGTATATGGTAAGAATATTCACCGCTGCTAATTTCAGCAATTGAACCTTCTTCAGCTCTAATTACACCTGCAAAATATCTCCAGTGATCGATCACTAAAGGTAAGTCTGCAGCCATACATTCTCTGATTGGCTTACCATTATCTAAACACTCTGCTACAGCTAATGTATTTAAGTTTTTCTCAATCGCATCAGCTACTTTAAGTAACATGTTAGATCTTTCCGTAATTGAAGTTTTACCCCAAGACGGAAAAGCTGCGTGAGCTGCATCTAATGCTGCATCCACGTCTTTTTCATTTGATCTTGCAACTGCACAGATTTTTTCATTTGAAATCGGAGAAGTATTGTCAAAATACTTTCCAGATTTAGGCTCTACAAATTTACCGTTAATGTAGTTTCCGTATTTAGCTTTAAACGGAAATTTGACCTTCAAATGAGATGTATCTAGAACAGAAGACAATTTCATTTCTGCACTCATTTTTCCTCCATTTGTTTTACGCTTTTTTGACTTCGACTTAGCTTTTTTTAATGATTTAGAAAGTTTCCTTGTCGTTCCGCTTTTAAGTTTTTTCTTTCTTTTAATCGACTTTTTTGTTTTCTTTCTTCTTCTTTTAATAGCTTTTTTAGTCTTAGCCATATTTATATAATCCTAATTAAAACTCTTTTTGGACACTCTGTAAACGAGCAATTTTATTTTCAATTTTAAGTTGTAGAAATATTAGGCTTAACTTCTAAGTTTTTAACTAGTTTTTCTTGTAGCTAAGTAAACGCCAAGAGATGCGACCACAAATCCAAAAATATCTAGATTAGATAGTTGTTCGTTTAAAAATATCCAAGCAATAATTGCTGTTGTCGCTGGAATTAGAAAAAAGATTGTTACAGTTTTACTCGCTGAATTATTTTTTATCAAATACATTAAAATCGTAAAAGCACCAAAGGATACTAAAAATATTTGATGGCTCATAGCTATTAAAAAAGTTTTGTTAAAATTAATAAATGCATCTGCAAAAAAAATAACTATTAAAATATGAAACATGCATCCTCCCGCAGCTTGATACATGTTGCTTACTGGTAATGGAGCATTTCCTCCAAATTTCTTTTGTAACAAAGTTGCAGATGTAATAGATGCTAAGGCAATAAACGATGCTATGATACCTACAGAGGGTAAACTTTCTCCAAAATCAAAACCTAGTACGATTGCTGCCCCAGAAAATCCAAGTATTACTCCAACCCACTGTCTCCAACCAACTTTTTCATTTAAAATCGGTCCAGCTAATGCGTTGGTTAGTATCGGTTGCATTGTAACTATTAGAGCAGTTATCCCTGTTGGAATTCCAAGGGAGACTGAGTAAAAAACACCACCCAAATAAATTCCATGAAACAAAACTCCACTTAAAATTGAATGAGATAATTCTTTTTTCTCTAATGTTAGTGAAATTTTTTTATATTTTGCATAAATCAAAAAACCAATAGCCACTATAAGAAATCTAAAGGCTAATGCAGAAAACGGATCACTGTTATCAACTATTGGTTTAGTTGTGACAAAAGCTGATGACCACAAAAAAATAAAAGCAAAAGACAAACTATTTTTCATTTGATTAAGTTATATCAATTTCACGTGAAACCACAGAAAAACCTATAGTTGAATCTATTTTAAATTTAAACTTTAACAGGAATTATTTTAGTAGATTTTTTTACAAAATAAATTCCAAGAATAATTGCAATTAAAGCTATAATTACCTTATCTGTAATAATTTCTCCTAAAAAAATGTAACCCAAAATAACTCCAAAAATAGGAATTAAATAAGCTACTTGAGACTGAAATACTAAGCCATTTTCTTTTAAAACTTTAAATCTTAAAACCCATGCCAAACCTGTTGTAATTAAACCTAAGTAAATTATTGAAACAAGCGAGTTAACCGAAGGATTATAATTCCAAGGTTTTTCTAAAATAAAACATATTGGTAATAGAATTATTGTAGCCCAAATTAAAATGGACGCTGTAACATTCTCGTTTTTTTTCTTACTTATTTTTAAAGTTAGAATCCCACCAACAACGTAGCCTAAGGACCCCATTAATATACAAAATGCTGAAAAGATGTTGTTTTCATTTATTAAAAAATCATCAGAAAATAGATAAACTATGCCTGCAAAACCAACGGAAACACCAATAATTTTTAAGAGATTTATTTTTTCATTTTTAATGAATATATGAGCTAGCAGTGTTGAGGTTAAAGGTGAAGTTGACATTAATATTGCTGCTAAATTGCTTTGAACTTGCTTAACTCCATAGGCAATTAAAAAAAATGGTAATACAAGATTTACAAACCCAATTGATGCAAACCAAAACCAATCTTTTGAAAACGCTTCGATTTTTATATTTTTAATACTACATAAAATAAGTAAGGGAATTGAGCCTAGAAAAACTCTAATAAAAGCAATGGTTATCGGTCCAAAAGACTCAGTTGCAATTTTTATATTAAAAAAAGCTGAAGCCCAAATTACAGCTAAAAAAACAAGCAAAGAATAGTCAATTAAATTGGGTTGTCTCATTCTGAAATATCCAAAGTTTTACCATTAGTAATTTTTAAGAGATCTAAATTACTTATTTTAAAAATACTATTTGGATGGCCTGCAGCAGCAAAAACATCTTTAAATCTATCAAATGTTTTATCGACTAAGACATCAAGTTTTTTCAAATGACCTACTGGTGAAACACCGCCGATACTAAAACCTGTGTTTTCTTTGACTTGATCCGCATCAGCCATACAAACATCTTTTTTTGAAATAATTTTTTTTAATTTATTTAACGAGCATTTCTTATCGCCAGGTATCAGACACAAAATAAATCCATCATCAGCTTTTAAAAGTAAACTTTTAACAATTGCCCCAATTTCACAATTAAGTGCATTAGCAGCATCTTTTGCTGTTCTTGCTGTGCTTTCCAAAATAATAATTTTAATATTGTTGTTAAATTCACTAAGAACCTTTTGAACTCTAATAACTGCCTCATTAGATAAAATTGAATTCATTTACAACCCTTGATTGTTTGCAAAAAAGTAATTTCTCATGTTTAATCCCATGCTTAAAAGACATAGGAGATATTAATTTATATCAGGATTAAGTTATAATTATTTTTGATACTAATCCAGATAATTTGGAGATAACATTATGAGCGCAAATAACGTACTTAAAACAATTAAAGATAAAGAGATAGAATATGTAGACCTAAGATTTACTGATCCTAGAGGAAAACTTCAACATGTAACAATGGATGCCAAAGTTGTAGATGGTGACATGTTAGAAGAGGGAATATTTTTTGATGGTTCATCAATTGCTGGTTGGAAAGCAATTAATGAGTCTGACATGATTTTAAAACCAGATTTATCAAGAGCAATCGTAGACCCTTTTACATCTCATAATACTCTAAATATCTTTTGCGATATTTTAGATGCAATTAAAAAAGATCCGTATGAAAGAGATCCAAGAGGAACGGCAAAAAAGGCTGAAGCCTATCTAAAAAAATCAGGTATTGGTGATAAAGCATTTTTTGGTCCAGAAGCAGAATTTTTTGTATTTGACGACGTTAAATTTAAAAACGATATGAATGAAACAGGTTTTAAAATTGATAGTATTGAAGGTCCTTACAATACAGGCAAAGACTATGATAATGGTAACATGGGTCATAGACCTGGTATCAAAGGTGGTTATTTTCCAGTACCACCAGTTGATAGCGCTCAAGATATGAGAAGTGAATATTTAAAAGCTATGAAAGACATGGGCATTAAAGTTGAAAAACATCATCATGAAGTAGCACCAAGCCAACATGAATTAGGTATGTACTTTGGAACACTTGTAGATCAAGCAGATAATCTACAGCTTTATAAATATGCAGTTCATATGGTATCTCACTCATTTGGTAAGACAGCTACATTTATGCCTAAACCAGTTAAGGGTGATAATGGTTCTGGGATGCACGTTCACCAATCTATATGGAAAGGTGACAAAGCATTGTTTTCAGGGGATAAATATGCTGGACTATCGGATCTTGCTTTAAATTATATTGGAGGAATTTTAAAACATGCTAAAGCAATTAACGCTTTTTCGAACGCTACAACTAATAGCTATAAAAGACTTATTCCTGGATTTGAAGCACCAGTATTATTAGCATATTCTGCAAGAAATAGATCAGCTTCATGCAGAATACCAATAACATTAAGTAAAAAAGCTGCAAGATGTGAAATCAGATTTGGTGATGCTGCTGGAAATCCTTACTTAACTTTTGCTGCTATGTTAATGGCAGGATTAGATGGAATAAAAAATAAAATTGATCCTGGTAAATCTTTTGATAAAGATCTTTATGCATTATCAGAACAGGAAGTAAGTAAAATTCCAACTGTCTGTGGTTCTTTAAGAGAAGCTATGGAGAGTTTAGATAAAGATAGAAAATTCTTAACAGAAGGTGGTGTTTTCACAGACGACCAGATTGATGCATACATTTCATTGAAGATGGAAGAAGTTCATAATTTTGAGCATACTCCACATCCAATTGAATTTGAGATGTATTACAGCTGTTAATTTGATTATACTTTAAAAGACTCGCCGCATCCACAACGTTCAGTTTCGTTGGGATTATTGAATACGAATGAAGATGAGAATTCTTCTACTTTATAGTCCATTTCTGTTCCAAGAAGGTACATTACTGCACTTGGGTCTATAAAAACCTTAACACCTTTGTCTTCTATTAATTCATCATTTGGCTGTTGAGTTTTAGCATATTCCATAATGTAAGACATTCCTGCACAACCACCACTCTTTACGCCAATTCTTACACCTAATGAATCTTTATCTTCTGAAAGTATTTCTTTTATTCTATCAGCTGCTTTATCACTTAATTTAATTACTTGTGTCATAGATTTAATTCTAATTTTCCTGCTTCTGTAATCATTGATTTATCCCAAGGCGGATCCCATACAAATTCTAAATTTACTTTATTTACTTCTTTAACTTCTTTAACTGTATTTTCAACTTCCATCGGTAAACTCTCTGCTACCGGACAGTTAGGGGTAGTAAGTGTCATTTTTACATCGACATTATTTTTATCATCTACTTTTACATCGTAAATTAAACCAAGGTCGTAAATATTGACTGGTATTTCAGGATCATAGATTTTTTTGATCTCCCCTATAATTTTTTCTTTAAGTTCCATAATTAAATAAATTTCTCACTATTATTTTCGTCTTTTTTATAATTCATAGCCGAAGCTAAAGCATGCCATGCAATAGTAGCACACTTTACTCTCATTGGGTATTGTTTAACTCCTGAAAGTGACATTAGCTTAGTTTTTTCATCCTCTTTGATTAATTGAGATTTTAATTCAGGACTTTGTTTAATCATATCAAGAAAGTCATTCAGAATTTCTTTTACCTCAGGATTTTTTTTATCTTTCATTAATTCAGTCATTATAGAGGCTGATGCCATTGAAATTGCACAGCCATGTCCTTCAAAAGATATATCCTCAATTTCTTTATCTTCATTTAACTTTAAATAAACGTGAACTTTATCACCACATAAAGGATTGTAACCCTCGGCATCTTTATTAAAATTTTCAAATTTACCTAAATTCCTTGGGTTCTTACCGTGATCTAAGATTATTTCTTGATAAAGTTCTTTTAGGTTCATTGTTAGCTAAATATTTTTTTACACTTGTTTAATGACTCATTAAGTTGATCTAAATCTTCTTTAGTATTATAAACTCCTAATGAAGCTCTTGCTGTTGCTGACAAACCAAGTTTCTCATGCAAAATTTGACAGCAATGATGACCGGCTCTAATTGCAACACCATCTTCATCAAGAATAGTTGCAATATCATGAGGATGAACACCGTCTAAAGTAAATGATAATACTGAACCTTTGTCTTTAGGGTTTCCAATAAGTTTTACAGAGTTATTTTTTCTTAATACTTCCTCACCATAAACAGTTAGTTCCCTTTCATGTTTCTCAATGTTTTCAATTCCAATTTTGTTTATAAACTTAATAGACTCTCCAAATGCAATAACTTGAGCAGTTGCCATTGTTCCAGCTTCGTATTTGTTTGGTAATTCCCCAAATGTAATTCCTTCTTTTTTTACGTCTCTGATCATTCCACCACCACCTTGATACGGAGGTAAATCTTCTAACCATTTTTTTTTCGCGTACAAAATACCTAATCCTGTAGGTCCATACATTTTGTGACATGAGATTGCATAAAAATCACAATCAAGATCTTGCATATCAAGCTTTAAATGAGGTGCTCCTTGACAGCCATCAATTAAAACTGGAATATTTTTGGAATGTGCTAATTTTGTAATTTCTTTTACAGGCAATATTGCACCAGTTACATTGGATAAATGAGTAATAGCTATAATTTTAGTTTTATTAGTAATATTTTTTTCAATTGTTTCTAAAGTAACATCGCCATTTTCATCCATTTCTGCGAATTTAATTTTAACACCTTTTGATTTTCTTAAATAATGCCATGGCACATAATTTGAATGGTGTTCAAGTTCAGTTAGTAAAATTTCGTCACCCTCATTCAAATATTTTTGACCGAATGTATTTGCAACTAAATTGATCGCCTCTGTTGCACCTTTGGTAAAAACTATTTCATTTTTATCTTTTGCATTAATATATTTTTGAACTAAAGTTCTTGTATTCTCATATAAGTTTGTTGCAGCAACAGCTAAATAATGAATGCTTCTTCCTACATTAGAGAATTCTTTGGTGTAGAAATCATATATTCTATCTACAACTACTTGGGGTTTTTGTGAAGAATTTGCACTGTCTAAGTATACAAGATCATTATTTTGTATTTTATTATTAAAGATAGGAAATTCTTTTTTAATATCCTTTATACTCATTCTTTAACTCCCAATAAATTCTTAATTAGATTTTTAATATCTTCATCTGTTATTTTTTCAATGACATCTAATAAAAAACCATTAATTAAAAGTTTTTTTGCCTCTTTATAGTTTAGCCCTCTAGACATTAAATAGAATATTGAGTTTTCATCTAAACTTCCTGAGGAGGATCCATGAGAACATTTTACATCATCAGCATAAATCTCTAATTCAGGTTTAGCATTAAACTCTGAATTTTCACTTAAAAGTATTGCATTACTTAATTGATAACCATCCGTTTTTTGAGCTTCAGAACTTACAAAAATCTTTCCTTGATAGACTGCTTTAGATTTTTTTTCTAATACACTTTTTACTAATTGATAACTTTTAGTATTTTCTACCAAATGATTAATATTTGATTTTATTTCATGATGATTTTCATCATCTAAATCAAAAATTCCATTTACAAAAGCTGAAGAATGCTGTCCTAGAAGATCACAGTTAATTTCATTTTTGAAAAATTTTGAACCACTAGATAATATAAAAGTTTCAGAAATGCTGTTAGCTTCTTGCTTAACATTGTTATAAGAATATTTAACATTATTATTTATAGATTTATCTATTTTATAGTTTTTTAATATTGATGATTTATCTAATTCAAAATTATAATAAATATTAAGAAAATTTTTCTCTAAATTGTCCTTGAAAATATCAATTAGTCTTAAACATGCATTTTCTTCTAACTTAAAATCAATTCTCGAATTAGTATTTTTTGATTGTGTATTTTTATTTGTTGAATGATAAATGACTAAAGGTTTGTTTAAACTGTAATTTTTTTTAATAATAATTTTACAGAATTTATTAGAAAAAGCGTTGTTTAGGTTAATTAGTGAATTAATATTTTCTTTTATAGTTTCTTCACCCTGTTCAACTAAAACTTCAACTTTATCTTTATCTTCAAACTTAAAATCAATTTTTTCAATTTTTCCATCCACTATAATAATTTTATTATGCTCTAACTCACTTATTAATTCGATTTTATCAATTTGATTTTCTTTTTTATAATCGTTGTAGAAGGTTAACTCACCAATATTGCTTTTAATTATTTGATTTAAATCAGAAAATTTCCAGTTTTCTAACTTTCTATTAGGAAAACCTTTTTTTAGAAATTCTTTAAAGTTAGTCTCCCTAAACTTTTTTTCCTGGTCAGAATATGAGAAATCTTTTAACTTTTTTTCAAAGTCTATTTTTAATTGTTCTTCCATTTAATTAATATTTTCGTATCCTTTCTTCTCTAGTTCGAGTGCTAGTTCTGGACCACCAGATTTAATTATTTTTCCGTTCATTAAAACATGAACAAAATCAGGTTTGATATATTCAAGTAATCTTTGATAGTGAGTGATAATTAAAAATGAGTTATTTTTTTTTCTTAATGCATTAACACCATCTGCAACAGTCTTCAGAGCATCAATATCTAAGCCTGAGTCTGTTTCATCTAAAATAGAAAGTTTTGGATTTAAAATTGACATTTGAAGAATTTCATTTTTCTTTTTTTCTCCACCAGAAAAACCAACATTAAGTTGTCTTCCTAATTTTTCTTCATCAAATTTAAGTTCTTTTGCTTTTTCTTTAACCAGTTTTAAAAATTGTATTGCATCCAATTCTTTTTCTCCTCTTGCTTTTTTTATTGCATTTAATGAAGTCTTTAAAAAAACATTCGTATTAACTCCTGGTATCTCTAATGGATATTGAAAAGCTAAAAAAATTCCTTTGTGTGCACGTTCCTCTGTTTCTAAAGAAAATAAATCATTATTTTCAAACAAAACCTCTCCTGTTACGTCGTATCCTTTTTTTCCAGATAAAATGTTAGACAATGTGCTTTTGCCTGAACCATTAGGGCCCATTATTGCGTGAACTTCGCCAGGATTTATCTCTAATTTAAAGTCTTGCAAAATAGATTTATTATCAATTTTGGCACTTAGATTATTAATTTTTAACATTAGCCAACACTTCCTTCTAAACTAATTCCAACTAACTTCTGAGCTTCTACTGCAAATTCCATTGGCAACTGTTGTAATACCTCTTTACAAAAACCATTTACTATTAGTCCAACTGCTTCTTCGGGATTTAATCCCCTTTGTTGACAATAATGTAATTGTTCTTCACTAATTTTTGAAGTTGTCGCTTCATGAGCAATATTAGAGTCTGAATTTTTATTTTTAATATATGGAACTGTATGTGCTCCACATTTATTACCCATTAATAAAGAGTCACATTGAGTAAAATTATTTGAATTGGTTGCTTTTGGAGAAATATCTACCAACCCTCTATAAGTCATATCAGAAAATCCTGCACTAATTCCCTTTGATATAATTTTACTCTTTGTGTTTTTTCCAAGATGTATCATTTTTGTACCAGTGTCAGCTTTTTGATGATTGTTTGTGATTGCTATTGAGTAAAATTCTCCAATTGAATTGTCGCCTTTTAAAATACAGCTCGGATACTTCCAAGTAATTGCAGATCCTGTTTCAACCTGCGTCCATGATATTTTAGAATTTTTACCCTTACACAAACCTCTTTTTGTAACAAAATTGTAAATTCCTCCTTTGCCATCTTTATCTCCAGGATACCAATTTTGAACTGTTGAGTATTTTATTTCAGCATCATCTAATGCTATAAGTTCAACATTTGCAGCATGGAGTTGATTTTCATCTCTCATTGGAGCAGTACATCCTTCAAGATAACTTACATAACTTCCTTTGTCGGCAATTATTAAGGTTCTTTCAAATTGTCCTGTATCAGATGCATTAATTCTAAAGTAAGTCGATAGCTCCATAGGGCATCTTACTCCTGGTGGAATATAAACAAATGATCCATCTGTGAATACAGCAGAGTTAAGTGTCGCAAAAAAATGATCTGTTAGAGGAATAACGGTTCCAAGATATTTTTTAACAAGTTCTGGATGTTTTTGAACAGCTTCAGATATTGAACAAAATATAATTCCTTGTTTTGTTAAAGTTTCCTTAAAGGTTGTAGCAACAGAAACTGAGTCAAAAACTGCATCAACAGCTATGCCGTTTAATCTTTTTTGCTCGTTAAGTGGAATTCCTAGTTTCTTGTAAGTTTCTAATAATTTAGGATCTAACTCATCTAGACTTTTTGGTTTATCTTTAAAACTCTTTGGGGCAGAATAATAGTATAAGTCTTGATAATCTATCTTTGGATATTTTGGTTTCTGCCAATCAGGTTCTTTTAAAACTTTTAATCTCTCAAAAGCTTTCAGTCTCCAATCTAATAACCATTTAGGTTCTTTTTTTATATTAGAAATGAATTTAATTACATCCTCGTTTAAACCTTTTGGCGCTTTAAAATTTTCAATATCAGTTGAAAACCCGTATTTATAGTCTTTTAGATCTTCTATTTGTTTGTCTCTCATTTATATCCTTGCCTCTTTATTTTTTAATAAATCACTTAATTTCTTACTTTCAAAAAAACTGTTTATATGTAGATCCAACTCATCCCAAAAATTATGAGTTATGCATTTAGAGCTTTTACCATTACAAGATTTTTTAGAATCTTTTTTACATCCAATAGTTTTTACTTTTTGATCCAAGGCTAATAGTACTTCTGAAATTGTAATATCTTTTGGACTTTTGCTAAGAATATATCCACCATTAATTCCTCTAATACTTTTTACAATATTATTTTTTTTTAACTTTAAAAATATTTGCTCTAAATATAGAAGTGATATTCCTTGCCTTAGCGAAATATCTCTTAGACTAACTGCTTTACTCGTTGAAAAAACAGCCATATCAGCAAGAGCCATAACTGCATATCTAGATTTTGTATTTAGCTTCATAATTGTTTATTTATGCGACTTATATATATACCCGACTAAAATAGTCAAGTTTTGAGAATTAAAAAGACTCGCAAATTGTCGCCTCATTGTGATAAATAAAGTTTTTTTGTGAGAATAATTATCATTAACAAAAAATTTTGTGAGAGTAATTATCATTAACAATTATGGAAAATAAAATTGTAGAAATTTTTATACCAGGTCCTGCTGGAAGACTTGAGGCAAAATATTTTAAAAATCATAAATTAACTTCACCGATTGCTCTTATACTTCAGCCTCATCCACAATATGGTGGCACAATGAATAACAAGGTTGTAGTAGAAACCTTTCATGCATTCATGGATAATGGTTTTTCAGTTTGTAGAGTAAATTTTAGAGGAGTAGGTAAAAGTGATGGAGAATTTGATAACGGCCAAGGCGAGTTAGCAGATGCTGCAGCCGCACTAGATTGGATTGAAAGAGAAAACTTTGATAATTCTCAATGTTGGGTTGCAGGTTTTTCATTTGGATCTCTAATCTCAATGCAACTTTTAATGAGAAGACCAGAAATCAATAGATTTATCTCTATCTCTCCTCAACCAAATGTTTATGATTTTTCTTTTCTTTCTCCATGTCCAACTTCTGGATTGATGGTTTATGGGAAAAAAGACGAATTAGTTCCAATTGAACATATTAATGAACTTAACAAAAGATTATCTTCGCAAAAAGGAATAAAAGTAAATTTTGAGTCAGTTCCTGATGCAAATCATTTCTTTACCAAATCAGAAGCTTCGCTCAGGAAAGTCTTAGAAAAATATATACAAAAAGAATCTGCTTTATTTTAAAAGTTTTCAACAGATAACCCTCCAGATGAAGGTGAATTACAACCGGTGGTAAGAGGAAATGAAATTGGTAAATTTAAGTGAGATCGCACTGCAAGAAAAGCAAAAGCTTGTGACTCAATAAAATCACCATCAATTCCATATTTATCTATTTGCTCATAATTAAAATTTTCATAACTTATAGATTTAATTTTGTTTATTAAAGTTTTATTTTTTCTGCCTCCACCACAAAGTAAAATTTTAAAAACTTTATTTTTATTATCTTTTAAAAAATTAACTAAACTTGAAACAATTATATTTGCAGTTAGATCGGTTAATGTAGCTGCACCATCCTCTAAAGACAAGCCTCTTAAAAAGTTGATTTCAAAATCATTAGTATCAAAAGACAACTTGTCTTTGTTAGATCTGTTATCAAAATTGTCTAAGGCTTGATTTAAAATTAAATCATTTGTTTTACCTGACATGGCAATATCACCATTAACGTCATAGTTACCTTTGTTGTTTCTTCTAATCCATTCGTCAATTAAGCAATTTCCAGGCCCTAAATCTTTGCTAATGATACCGTTATTAGAATTATCATTTATGAGTGTAAGATTTGAAATACCACCTATATTCAAAATACAAACTGGCATATCGATTTTATTTTGTTTAACAATTATTTGATGAAATATTGGTGTAAGAGGTGCTCCCTCACCTCCATTTTTGATATCATTCTGTCTGAAATTATAGATAACTTTTTTTCTTATCAATTGAGATAATAATTTTCCATCACCTAGTTGTACAGAAAACTTATCAGTTGGATTGTGTAAAATTGTTTGACCATGGAAACCAATGAAATCTGGATTAAGTCCTCTATTTCTTAAAATATCTGTAACTACTTTTGAGTGAAATATTGTTATATCTCTTTCTAGTTCATTTATCTCTATATTTAAGTTTTTGATATCATCACGATTCTTAATTTTGTTTTTTAATTTATGAATATTTCCAGATAATTCTTCACTATATTTAACATATTTATTGGTTAAAACATTATAAGCATTTTGCCCGTCAGAATTGATTATTGAAGCGTCAACACCATCTCCTGAGGTGCCACTCATTAAACCAAGACTTATATAGGATTTGCTCACAATTTATTTTTCAATCAAATTAATATAGGTATATTGAATATTCATAATTAAAAAAAATGAAAAGTTCATTTATATCTGAGTTTAAAGAAAGAGAGTATTTTAATCAATGTACTAATTTAGAGGAGTTAGAAAAATTGATGAATACTAATAAAATCAGTGCATATATAGGTTTTGATTGTACGGCTCAAAGTTTACATGTCGGAAGCTTATTGCAAATTATGTGTTTAAGAATGTTGCAAAAATATGGTCATAAACCAATTGTTCTTCTAGGTGGTGGGACAACGATGATTGGCGATCCTTCAGGAAAAGAAGAAACAAGAAAAATTTTGACCGAGAGTGATATAAAAAAAAACATAAACAGTATCAAAAAAGTTTTTAGTATTTTTTTGGATAATAAAAATACAAAGACAAAACCGATTTTTGTTAATAATATTAAATGGTTAGGTAAATTAAATTATATAAAATTTCTTAGAGAGATCGGAAAACACTTTACGATCAATAAAATGTTAAGCTTCGATAGCGTAAAACTAAGACTAGAAAGAGAACAATCTTTGAGTTACATGGAATTTAACTACATGATTTTACAGGCTTATGATTTTTTAGAACTCAATAAAAAAAATAATTGTGTTGTTCAAATTGGAGGCTCGGATCAATGGGGAAATATAGTAAACGGTGTAGAATTAATTAAAAGATATTCATCAAAACAAGTCTATGGTTTAACAACGCCATTAATAACGTTAGCATCTGGAGCTAAAATGGGAAAAACAGAAAAAGGTGCAATATGGTTAGATAAAAAGTTATTATCTCCATATGACTACTGGCAATTTTGGAGAAATACAGATGACAGGGATGTTATAAAATTTTTAAAAATGTTTACTGACAAAAAAATATCAGAAATTGAGGAAATAAAAGATAGAGATATAAATGAATTAAAAATTATTTTAGCAAACGAAGCTACAACTATGCTGCATGGAAAAATAGCAGCTGTAAAAGCAGCTGAAACCGCAAAAAAAACTTTCACATCAGGATCATTTGGTGATGATTTACCTGTAGTTAAAATAAAAAGAGAAAAATTTGAAAGTGGATTAAATATTGTTGATCTTGTGGTAGAGTCAAAATTATTAAATAGCAAAAGTGAAGTTCGAAGGATGATAAAAAATTTAGGTATAAAAGTTAATAATAAAACAATTGAAAGTGATAAAATAACTGTTTTGTTATCAGAATTTAATAATAGTGTCTTAAAACTATCACAAGGAAAAAAGAAGCATATATTAATAAAACTTACTCCCTAGTTTTTTTTAAATTTTCTAATGTTCTCGTTATAAATCTAGGTGTTAAAGTTTTTATTGGGTTAACAGTAGTTTTTAGATCCTTTGGATAACCTTTAATTTTAAAACTTACCCCAAAAACCCCTTCACCTGTTTTTTTTCCTACTAAAATATCTCCAAGTAAAGGTATAGATCCAATAACTTTATTTATAGTTGTTGCAGGAACTAATGTTCCCCTTAGACTTATCAAATCATCTTTTTGAACGTAACCATCCATTAATATTGAAATAGAGGGACCCAATGAATAAATTTCCTCTATGGTCATAAGGCCGTTATTATTATTAAACTTCATCTCAAATTCATTAAATCTTATTCCTTCTCCTGTTAATAAATCTGCAATTCCTTGAAGAGAGGCTAATGTTAAAAGCTTAGTTAAAGCAGGAACTTCCTTAAGTTTAAAATCGTTGATATTTAAGTTTGATTTGGAGTATCCATTTTTGGAAGTTGAATAAAAATCTAACGATCCACCCTCAAAACCTTTAATAAATTTGTATTTTTTTACCAAAGGACTGGCATTTTTTGTGTTTAACGTTGTTATTTTTTCATCATTAGAATTTTTTGTAATTGAAAGTTTTAATTCACTATTATTAGGGAATTTAGAAGATAGCATCAAATTATTAATTTTATTTAATTTAATATCGATATCTGTAATAAGGTTTTCCAAATAATCATTTTTACTAATATAAATTTCTTCTACGTTAATTTTAATTAAAGAGTTTAAACTATCAAATATCTCTAGAAAATTTCCATCTTTTTTCGAAAATAGTATTTCATCAACTAAGGAAGTTGCATCAAAAATGTCACTATCAATTAAATAATTATTTTTATTTTTTTTAATTTTAAGTTTACTAATATTTTCATTGTTATTTTGAACAGAAATATTTACTTCATCGATTGATTTTACTTTTTTATTTGGATTTAGGCTTATGTTTTTAAAATTCACATAATTTTCTTTTTGGGCAAATTTTATTTCATTTATTAATAATGATTTATTTTCGTAAATTATACCATCTAAATTTATTGTACTGTTTAAATTCTTTTTTTTCGTGTAATTTAAAATTTTAAAATTAATAGCATTATTTTTTATAGTAGACGTAGTATTAAAAAAAATTTTATCATCGCGTTTACTTATATCAAATTTTAAATTATCGATGTCTTCGTTAATATTAAATTTGCTATTACCTGAAACTTGATAATTCTCATTATTATAAATTACTTTTAGCTTGTTATCTTGAAATTTAATATTCTCTCTATAACCAGGAAAAAATCTTTTAAGTAGTACGTTTGAATATTCGAAATTACCATAATCAATATTTGATTGAACTTTTACCCCAGAAAATTTAAATTTTTTATTTAAATCAAAAGAAAAATCATTCGTACTTGATATGAGTAAATCTTTGTCTTTAAGTTTGATATCAATATTTAATATTTTAAAAAGTTTGTTTAAATTAATATTTGAACTGTTGTTAGATAGGTCACCTTCAACTGAATAAATATTATTACTATTTACTACCCTGATTTCGTTAGAAGTAATCTTGATACCTTCATAATTTAATGAGGAATTGTAAAATAAATACTTCTTACCTCTTATCAAAAAGTTAAATTTAATTTCATCTATTTTATTATTGTTAATTAATTTTAAATTTAGATTTTCGATCCTTCCATCTAAAATGAAATCATTTAATAAATTTCCATTTTCGTCAAAATTGAACTTTATTTCTGATGTAATTATTCCAGATTTAACTGCTTTATTTATTAAAAATAGTTCAGGTATATTTTTTAATGATCTTGCTATTTCAATAATATTTTTAATTTTATTTTCATCAGTAATAATCTTTATATTATTAATATTATTTTGTTTTTTGATTATAGATTTAATAGGTAGACTAGTACTAATGCTTTTAATTTTAATCTCTTTGTCTTGAAAAATTATACTTGGTTTATCAGTCTTAATTTCTAAATTAAAAGTACCAATGTTCAAAAAAATTTTTATTTTGTCAAATGTTATAGTAAAATTTTTATTTTTCTCTGAGATTTTTTTACTTATCAAATCATTAAACTTATTTGTATTAAGTCCGTAAATACTTAAATACAAACAAAACGATATAAACAACAATACAAGGATAATTATTATTTGAACTAATCTTTTAACCATTTAAATTAAATAATGAGCTTTCTAAAAAGCTATCAATTTCTCCATTTAAAACTTTATCAGGATCACTAGTTTCAAAATTAGTTCTATTATCTTTAACTAATCTATAAGGATGCAAAACATATGATCTTATTTGATGACCCCAACCAATATCCTTTTTTTGACTTTGTTGACCAAGGCTTTGTTTTTCTCTTTTTTCCAATTCGAAATTATATAATCGAGCTTTTAACATTTGCATACATGTTTCTTTGTTTTTATGTTGAGATCTATCGTTTTGACACTGAACTACAATTTTAGTTGGTAAATGTGTAATTCTAACCGCACTGTCAGTTGTGTTTACATGCTGACCACCTGCGCCGCTAGATCTATATGTATCAACTCTTAAATCTTTTTCTTGAATTTCTAATTCAATGCTATCATCTACGACTGGATATACCCATACACTCGCAAAACTGGTGTGCCTTCTCGCGCCTGAGTCAAAGGGGGAAATTCTTACTAATCTATGAATACCTGACTCATTTTTTAACCAGCCAAATGCATAATCGCCATTAATTCTTAAAGTAGAGGATTTTAATCCTGCTTCTTCGCCCTTATGTTCACTTATAATATTTAATTTAAATGTTTTGGTACTTGACCATTTCATATACATTCTTCTAAGCATATCAGCCCAATCTTGACTTTCTGTACCTCCGGCTCCAGCATGTATTTCTAAATAACAATCATTACTATCTGTTTCTTTAGATAAAAAACATTTAATTTCATTTTTTTGGACTGTTGATTTTAAAAATTTAATATTTTTTAAAGTTTCTTGTATTAGTCCTTTATTATTTTCCTCACTTGCTAATTTGTAAAACTCTTTTAATTCTTTTGATTCAGAAATAGAATTTTTGAAAGATTCAACTAGATTTTCATAAAATTTTTTTTCTTTTAAAATTTTTTGAGCCTTGTTCTGATTTTTCCAGAAATTTTGGTCTAAAGAAGATTTTTCTAATTCTTGAATTTTAGGAACAATTTTATTTTTCTCAAAGATACTCCTTAATTCTTTGATTTGTTTTTTCAATTAAAACTAATTCTTGAGAAAATTCGTCGTTCATTAGTAGAATCTTAATACATTATAATTATTAAATCTATTATTATTTTTTTTACTCAAATCAAAATTATCCTTAATATTTTTAGATTTAAATGACTCAATTATCGTTTTTTTTGAAGAAAAATTAACTTTTTTGCCAGTCTCAGAATCAACTACCATTAATGTTAAATCTTGGGGTACTTTAAATGGTCTAGTGTTTTCTTTTTTAATAGCATCCTGTATAAACGATTTAAATATAGGCATTGCTGTCTTTGCACCTGTTTCAAACTTACCTAGAGACTTTGGTTCATCATATCCTACATAAACACCAACTACCAAGTTAGAGGTAAAACCAATAAACCATGTATCGGTATTTTTATTCGTTGTTCCAGTTTTACCACCAATATCAAGTTTGAGACTATTTAATTTTTTTGCTGTTCCTCTTTTTGTGGCACCTTCTAAAATAGACGTAATTTGGTAGGCAGTTTGTGGTGAAAAAATTTGTTTAAAATTATCTTTAATTACTGGGATATCTTCACTTAAAAAAGAAATATTTTTACAGTTAAAACATTCTCGATCTTCAGTTTTTATAATTGTGTTTCCCTCACTATCTTGAATTCTATCTATTAATTTTGGATTTACAATTTTACCACCGTTTACAAACGAACAATAACCAGATGTTAGTTTTAACAGCGTAGTTTCCTCAGAGCCTAGTGAGATTGATAATAGTTCTTTTGGGTTGTCGTAAATACCCAATTCCTTAGATAAATTTAGAATTTTATTTAAACCAAGGTCTTGTGAAATTCTTACTGTCATTAAGTTTCTTGATTTCTCTAGACCCATTCTCAAAGTTGAGGGACCATAAAATTTTTTACCGTAATTTTCAGGTTTCCACATTTTAAGATCAGAACCTTGTTCCAGAACTAATGGAGCGTCTAAAATTAGTGTGGAGGGAGAATAACCATTCTCAAGAGCTAAAGCATATACAAATGGTTTAAACGCTGATCCAGGCTGTCTTAATGCTTGGGTAGCCCTGTTAAATTCGCTCTTTTTGAAACTAAAGCCTCCACTCAATGCCAAAACTCTTCCTGTGAATGGATCCATTACAACAATTGAACCATTTGCTAATGGTAACTGTTTTAAATCAAAATAATTATTTTTATTTTTTTTTGTATAGATTAAATCACCAACGTTTAATAATTCATTGTAATCATTTACTTTTGTCCACTTAAGATTTGAAATATCTATTTCTCCTTTTTGTTTTTCAGTAGTTTCAATTATTATCCGAGAATTATTTATTTCAATTACTTTAGATAATGTCCATTCAAAACTTTTTTCTAAAGAATATTTCTTTGCCTCCTCTATCCAATTAGAACTTTGTTTAAGATTTGTTATCGGTCCTCTCCACCCTTTTCTTTTATCATAACTTTCTATGCCTTCTCTAAGTACTTTTGATGCAATTTCTTGGTATTCTAAATTTAAAGGAGTTTTAATGTTTAAACCCTCTTTATAAACTTTTTCGTAACTTAATTTTTTTATAATATCTTTTCTAACTTCCTCTACATAGTATCTGGAGTCTTCTAGAAAAATTTTTTTTCTTTTTTTAAGTAAAATTTTTTTATTTTTTAAATCATTAAATTGATCCTCGCTAATATATTTATTATTTTTCAAATTTTTAAGCACAAGATCTCTTCTAAATTTAGCAATTTTTTTATTCTTATAGGGATTATATCTACTAGGTGCCTTTGGTAATGCAGCTAATAATGCTGCCTCCTCATAATTTAATTCATCAATAGATTTATCAAAGTATTCTAAACTTGCTGCTGCAATTCCATATGCACCTTCCCCAAGATAAATTTGATTAAGGTAAAGTTCTAATATTCTTTCTTTATTTAAACTTCTTTCAATCCTAAAGGCCAAAATTGCCTCTTTAATTTTTCTATTGATGCTTACCTCATTACTAAGAAGAAAATTTTTAGCAACCTGCTGGGTAATTGTAGAAGCTCCTTCTAGTCTTTTTGAGTTGATAATATTAGATATATTTTTTACGACAGCCCTCATTACTCCTTTTGCATCTATTCCTGGATGATTAAAAAAGTTTTTATCCTCTGCAGATAAAAAAGAATTAACAACTTTTTTAGGTATTGAATTGTAAGGAATAAAAATTCTTTTTTCAGATGAAAAATCCTGAATAAGCTCTCCATCTCCTGAATAAATTTTACTAGATACTGGTGCTTTGTAACTTTTTAAATATTTATAATCGGGTAAGTTGTTTGAAAAAGCCCACAATACTGATACTAAAATCAAAAACATTAGTATAAAACCTGAACCAACTAATAATAAAATTTTTTTGAATAACTTGCTCATTTTGGTATAATTTAATTACTGAATTTGTTAAAGTTTAGGCACAGAATTTAAAAAAACAATGATTAATATAACAATAATTTTATGGAAAAGAATTTATACATCGATGCATCGCATCCTGATGAAACTAGAGTTGTACTTAAAGAAAATGGAAACATTGAAGATTACGAGTATGAGACAACTAAAAGTAATCTAATAAAAAACAATATTTATTTAGGTAAAGTAAGTAGAATTGAACCATCTCTTCAGGCAGCATTTGTAGATTTTGGAAGGGAAAGGCATGGCTTCTTATCTTTTAATGATATTCAATCTGATTATTATCAACTCCCCTCAAGTGATTTAAATAAAATTAAATTAGAGGAGGAAAGACATAGAGAAGAGTTAGCGAAAAAAAGTGTAAACAATGATGTATCGTTCAAAGAAAATGATGAAAAATTAATTGATGATAAGAAAATTGAAAATGGATCGCAAGCAAGTGAAGAAGAATTAAAAAAAAAAATTCCATCAAAAAGATATAAAATTCAAGAAGTTATTAAACCTAATCAGGTAATACTTGTTCAAGTCTTAAAAGACGAAAGAGGATTAAAAGGTGCCGCATTATCTACTTTTATATCAATCGCAGGAAAATATATTGTCTTAATGCCTAATACTCCCAAAGGGGGTGGAATTTCTAGAAAAATATTTAATTCGGGTGATAGAAAAAAAATTAGAACAATCCTTAATGAAATAAGTATTCCAAAAGAAATGGGTTTAATAGTAAGAACAGCTGGCTCTAATAAAACAAAAAGAGATATTGAATATGATCTATCAAGCTTAATAGAGACATGGGACAAAATTAAAGAGAATGCAATGAATTCAATGGCTCCAGCCCTAATTCATCAAGAGAGTGATATTATAAAAAGGACTTTAAGAGATATTTATGATGATGACACAAAAAATATAATCATTGAAGGAAATACTGGTTATCAAAAAGCTAAAAATTTCATGAAATTATTGATGCCAAATAATTTAAAAAAAATTAAAAAATATAGAGATAAACAACCTTTGTTTATAAAAGAGAGAATAGAGGAAAAACTAAACGAAATTTATGACACAACAGTTAAACTGAATTCAGGTGGTTATTTGGTAATAAATCCTACAGAAGCTTTGGTTTCTATAGATATAAATTCAGGAAAGTCAATCAGGCAGAAAAATGTTGAAAGCACCGCTCTTGATACAAATTTAGAAGCTGCGGAAGAAATCGCCAGACAAATAAAAATTAGAGATTTATCAGGTTTAATAATAATTGATTTTATTGATATGATGAATTTTAGTAATAGACGCCATGTAGAGAGAAGACTAAAAGAACGTTGTAGAAAAGATCGTGCGAGAGTTCAAATTGGAAGAATAAGTAGTTTTGGCTTACTTGAAATGTCCAGGCAAAGATTAAGAGAAAGTAGTGTTCAATGGAATATATCTTTAACAAACAGTTCGTTTGCTCAAAAAATAATAAAATTAATTGAGGTAAACGCTATTATAAAAAAGGCAAAAATTATAAAAGTCCAGATACCAGAAAAAATTAATACATTTTTAAAAGAAAATTTTAATAATGATATTAAATATTTAGAAAAGAAAAATAAAATTAAAATAAACTTTGATGATGACAAATCGTTATTAGTACCAGAATATTTAATCGAATTTCAAAATAAAAGTAAAAAAGTTTTAGATAAAATGGAAAATAAAATAGAAATTAAAAAATACCATAAAGAAAATAATGATTTAAAATTAAATAAAAAAAATTTTAAGTTGGCTAACAATAATAAAAAGAAATTTTATAAAAGAAAAAATAAAAAAATTAAATAATTCCTTTATTAGGAGTAGAGGCAAACCCGTAAAGATTTTTTTTAATTCTACCTGATAAAAAAGATTTTCTACCTGCTATTACCGCATATTTCATGGCTTTGGCCATTTCTAAAGGTTTTCTTGCTCTTGCAATTGCTGTATTTATTAACACGCCATCACAACCTAATTCCATTGCTATAGTAGCGTCTGAAGCTTGACCAATTCCAGCATCAATAATTAAAGGTAGCTTTGTTTGGTTTCTTATTAACTTTATATTTGTAAAATTTTGAATTCCTAATCCTGAGCCAATTGGAGCTGCTAAAGGCATAATTGCGACAGCACCAACATTTTCTAATCTTTTTGCCATTAATGGATCATCATTACAGTAAACCATTACTTTAAACCCTTCTTTAGTTAAAATTTCAGTCGAATTTAAAGTTTCAATCATGTCTGGAAGTAAACTTTTTTTATCTCCTAAAACCTCTAATTTAACAAGCTTCCACCCTCCTATTTCTCTTGCAAGACGTAATGTTCTTAACGCTTCATCTGAGTTAAAGCATCCTGCTGTATTAGGAAGGTATGTAATTTTTTTTGGATTAATATAATCCATTAGCACAGGTTTGTTTTTGTTAGAAATATTTACTCTTCTTACTGCAACTGTGACTATATCTGCGCCAGATATTTTTACTGCTTTGGCACATTCATTAAAATTTTTATACTTACCAGTTCCAACAATTAATCTAGATTTAAACTTTTTGGAAGAAATCTTAAATATATCTTTATACATTACCCGCCTCCAATAAAGTGAACTATTTCAATTTTATCTTTATTTCTTAAACTTATTTTTCTTATATTTTTTTTATTAACAATTTTCTTATTCAATTCAATGGCTATTTTATCCAGTGGAGCATTAATTTTTTTTATTACGTTGAAAACAGTTGATCCATTAGGAAATAAAGCTTTCTTTCCATTTAAATTAATTTTGATTTTTTTTAATTTTTTCATTATGTATTATCTATGATTTCAAAAATACTATTTATTAATGGTCCAAATCTTAATCTATTAGGAGAGAGAGAACAATCACAATATGGATCTATGAGTTTTGATGACTTAAAAAAAAAATGTATGGAAAAATCAAAAAATCTTAGTATTGAGCTAGACTTTATACATAGTAATATAGAAGGTGAGATTATTAACATGATACAAAATGCAAATACAAAATATGATGGGATAATTATTAATGCAGCAGGTTTCACGCACACTTCTGTCGCTATTAGAGATGCATTGGAAATTTATAAAAAACCTAAAATTGAAGTTCATATATCTAATATTTATAGTCGAGAAGAATTTAGACATAAGTCACTGATAAGTAATGTAGTAAATGGTGGAATATTTGGTTTAGGTGTTGAGGGTTATAATTTAGCCATATTAGCAATGAATAACTTATTAAATGAAAATAAATAAAAAATTAATTAAAGAATTAACAGATTATTTAAATGAGTATAATCTTACCGAGTTAGAATATGGCGATGGAAATACAAAAATTAAAGTATCAAAAAATAATAATTTATCTTCATTACCTGCAAATAATATTCCAAAAAAATCTGAAAATAAAATTCAACTAGAAGAAATTTCCGGTACTGCAATAAAATCTCCTATAATTGGCACTGCCTATTTAGCTCCAGAACCAGGAGCAAAAAAGTTTGTTGAACCTGGAAAAAAAATAAAAAAAGGAGATACTGTCATGATTGTTGAAGCTATGAAAACAATGAATCATGTTCCTTCGCCTTCTGATGGTGTTGTTAAAAATGTTCAAGTTGAAGATGGACAGCCAGTTGAATATGGGCAAACCTTAGTAATACTTGAATAATGTTTAAAAAAATCCTTATAGCAAATAGAGGTGAGGTAGCTGTTAGAATAATTAGAGCTTGTAAGGAATGGGGTATTTCTACCGTAGCAATACATTCTGATGTTGATAAGGAAAGTATGCACGTAAAGTTAGCGGATGAAAGCCTATGTGTAGGTTCTCATCAACCATCTGATAGTTATTTAAATATTCCATCAATACTATCTGCAATAGAAGTTACGAATTCTGACGCTGTACATCCAGGTTATGGTTTTTTGTCTGAGAATTATAATTTTGCAAAAATACTCAAAGATAATAATATAAAATTTGTTGGCCCCAGTCCTGATGTAATAAAAAAAATGGGAGATAAAATTGAAGCAAAAAAAATTGCAAAAAAATATGGTTTACCTGTGATCGAAGGATCAGAAGGAGGTGTCTCAAATTTAGAAAATGGAAAAAAAATAGCAAAAGAAATTGGTTTTCCTATCCTTATAAAAGCAGCAGGTGGAGGAGGAGGAAAAGGAATGAAAATAGTAAGGTCTGAGGATGAATTTGAAAATTTGTTTTTAACTGCAAAAAGTGAGGCAAAAAAGTTTTTTGCAAATGACGAAGTATATATTGAAAAGTTTTTTGAAAACCCTAGACACATAGAAGTTCAAGTATTGTCTGGAAAAAATCGAACTGTACATTTACATGAAAGAGATTGTTCGGTTCAAAGAAGACATCAAAAATTAATTGAGGAAACACCAAGCCCAGTTTTAACAGATAGTTTAAGGAATGAAATATTTGAAAAAACAGTCAATATGGTCTCTCAAATAAATTATGAAGGAGCGGGCACAGTTGAATATATATATGAAAATGGAAAATTTTATTTTTTAGAAATGAATACTCGGGTACAAGTTGAACATCCTGTAACAGAAATGGTAACAGGTATTGATATTGTTAAAGAACAAATATGGATAGCACACTCTGGTAATACAGCATTAAAACAATCGGATATTAACCCAAGAGGACATGCAATTGAGTGTAGAATTAATGCCGAAGACCCAAGTAAAAATTTTCAACCCTCTCCAGGACTTATTGGTATGTGTCATCAACCTTCGGGATTTAGGACTAGAGTAGATGGCGCTATATATCAAGGATATAAGGTAACACCATATTATGATAGCATGATATGTAAATTAATTTGTCATGGTAGAAACAGAACTGAAGCTATCCAAAGAACTTTGCGGTCCCTTGATGAATTTGTAATTGAGGGTATTACAACTACAATCAATTTGCATAAAACACTGTTGAAACATAAAAAATTTATTAATTCTGATTTTAACGTTACCTGGCTAGATAGAGAAAAAATAGTCTAATAACACCGAAGTATCCAAAGATCATATACAGGATGATCAAAAACTTGTATAGAGGGACTAGAAGAAAAAGTCCAACCATTAAAAACGAAAACCTCATTATTATCTGTATTATTTAAATCCTTAACTTGTAAATATGATGTAATCTCTGGATCGTCATCAAATTTGGAGTTTTTACATTTTAAAACTTTTAAATTTAAATTTTTAAATTTAAAATTTTTACCAACTTCAAGCTTTATAAGCTTATTTTTTGAACTTAACTTATCTAAAATTTTTATATCTACATTATTACCAAAGTAAATTTTATCATTCGAATTTAGGTAATTTTTTTGAAAAAAAAATATCAAAAAAAAAATAATTATAAAAAGTTTATTCTTTCCAAGACTTATATTTTTTATAATCATTTTCATTATCTTTATTAGGATGGAATGCTTTAGGAGTGCCAGTTTGATTAGGAATATTTTTTTTTTGCCATTCGAATTTATTTAATTGTTGTGTATTTTCAATTTTATTTTTCATAAAATGTATCCAAGAAAACCATTCGTTAGGTATTTTACTTGAATCAACTTCGCCGTTATAAATAACCCATCTCTTTCCTGATTTGCTTTGGTAATATTTATTTCCAAAATAATCTTTTCCTTTAAATTTTCCGAAAATGAAAGTGTAAATTCTTGTACCTAAAGTTTGATGATTCCACCAGGTAAAAATTTGTTTGAACATTGTCAACATAATAATAAAAATTTTTTTCAATTTTAGATTGAATAAATTAGATTAGACTAAAAATTAAATTTGTATATATATAAATTTAAGATTCAAAAAAAAATTTAATTTATGGCAAAATATTTAGTTGATACTTTTTACACTTGTACTCTTAAAGTAACTCATTTCCTAGATAATATAAGTGAAAAAGAGCTAGAAAATTTAGAAAAAAGAGAAGATGGAAAGTTCGAGATACTCGATATTAAGATTGATAAAAGAAAAACAAAGAATTTAGAAAAAAACAATAACTCAACGACTAATACTTTATCAAGTATAGACTTAGAAAAAAATAATATAGATAAAGGAAAAAAAAGTAGCTTAAATAAAAAGTTTTCAAATAATATTGAAGAGAGTATTAATAAACGTTTCAGCATGCCAGATAGAAGAAAAGGTTATATACAAAAAGCGACAATTGGTGATCACAAAATTTATTTACATACTGGTGAATATGAGGACGGAAAAATTGGAGAAATTTTTATTGATACTAGCAAGGAAGGTGAGTTAGTCAAAGCTTTAATGAATAATTTTGCAATAGCAATTTCTCTTGGGTTACAATATGGCGTACCCTTGGATGAATTTGTGAATGCGTATGTTGATACTAAATTCGAACCCTCAGGTAAAGTTTTTGGGAATGACAGAATTTTATCTGCCTCATCTATGCTAGACTACATTTTTAGAGAGCTAGCAATATCTTACTTAAACAGAGAAGATTTAGCGCATACACCATCAATAGGAAAATCAGAAAAAATTAATGAAAATGATTTAGGTTCGACTGATGATAGTAACCAGCTAATTAAAATTGTGAAAGACATAACTAGCAAAGGTTTTGTCAGAAACGATTACAAAAGAAAATTAGTTGATTTATCTGACATAAGGATAAACCTAAAAGGAAAAAAATAATTTTATTTTTTTGTTATTTTTAAATTTAATTCTTTCAGTTGATTTTCATTAACCTCTGATGGAGCATTCATTAATAGATCTTGAGCGTTTTGATTAAGAGGAAACATTGTGATTTCCCTTATATTTTTTTCGTTAGCTAGTAACATCACAATTCTATCTATTCCAGGAGCAATGCCTCCATGTGGAGGTGGACCATAACTTAAGGCATTTATCATGCCACTAAACTTTTCTTCAACACTTTTTTTATCATAACCTGCAATCGAAAATAATTTATACATTAGCTCGGGTATATGGTTTCTTATTGCTCCTGATGATAACTCTATACCATTGCAAACAATATCATATTGATAAGCTTTTATTTTAAGTGGTTGACTAAAATCAATATTTTTGTGATCACCCTGAGGCATTGAAAAAGGATTGTGACTAAATTTGATTTTTTGAGAAATTTCATCAATTTCGTACATTGGATAATCAACTATCCAACAAAAGCTGAATTTCTCATCATTTATTAAATTTAACTGTTTTGCTATCTTTGTTCTCACTTGTGACAATATCTTTTCTACTTCAGATTTTTTAGCACAAGCAAAAAATACACTATCTCCAACTTCAGATTTACTAATTTTCATAAAATCCTTTAAAGCATCGTTTGAAAAAAATTTACCTATTGGTCCTTTAGCAGTTAATGCGTCTTTATTTGTTTCTATTGTGAGATAGGCTAACCCACTCCAGCCTTGTTCTTTAGCCCATTTATCTAAATTATCAAAAAAACTTCTTGGTTGATTTTTGGTATTTTTTGTAACTATTGCTCTAACTATTGAGCCCTTTTTAACTAAGTTTTTAAAAATTTCAAAGTTTACATCTTCTCTAATAAATAATTTGGTTAAGTCACAAATTTCTAGTGGATTTCTTAGATCTGGTTTATCTGTTCCATATTTAAGCATCGCATTTTCGTATGTGATCCTAGGAAACTTTGAATTTTCTATTTTTTTTTTTGAAAATTTAGTGAAAAGATTATTAAACAATTTTTCAATTATTTCAAAAATATCTTCTTGATCTACAAAAGACATTTCAATATCAAGTTGATAAAATTCACCTGGACTTCTGTCTGCTCTAGCATCTTCATCTCTAAAACATGGTGCTATTTGAAAATATTTATCAAATCCAGATACCATTATTAACTGTTTAAACTGTTGTGGAGCTTGAGGAAGAGCATAAAATCTTCCTGGATTTAATCTACTTGGCACCAAAAAATCTCTAGCACCTTCAGGGCTAGAAGAAGTTAGTATGGGTGTTTGGAATTCTAAGAAACCCAATTTTTCCATCTCTGCTCTAATAAATGAGATAACTTTTGATCTTAGTAAAATATTTTTGTGAATTTTTTTTCTACGTAAGTCCAAAAATCGATATTTTAATCTAATTTCCTCCGAATATTCTTGATCGGAAAATACTGGTAAAGGTAATTCTTTTGTTTTTCCTAAAATTTCAAAATCAGATATTAATATTTCAATATCGCCTGTAGATAGATCTTTGTTAATTGTATCGCTACTTCTTACAATTACTTTTCCGTTAATTTTAATAACTGTTTCGAGTGGAGTTTTTTCTATAGCTTTAAATAATTTATTTTTCTTATCTATTACACATTGAGTTTGACCATAATTATCCCTTAGATCTATAAATAATAAGTTACCATGATCTCTCTTTTTATTTATCCAACCTGATAACAAAACATTTTGATCCTTGTTTTTTTTATTTAATTCACCACAAGTATGAGTCCGATATTTTTTCATTTTATTTCAATATTTCTTTTATAATTTTTAAGCTAATAGGTTTTTTTTTTTTTAAACTAATTTTGTCAATTGTACATATAAATTCGGTTATATTATCATACGATCTGGTTATTCTTTTACAAATAAAATTAATTAATTTTGAGTCTAAAATTATCTGATGATCTGATAAATTTTTGATAATTAAAGCCTGTAGTAGCAAATCATCAGGTTTTTTTATCTCTGCGTTAAGACAATTTTTAAATCTGGATTTTAAATCTGGTAATTTTACATTAATTAAATTAATTGATATTTTTGATGTTATAATTAAATACTTATTTTGTTTTTCTAATAAATCTATTAAGGTATAAATAACATTTTCGTCAAAGTTATTGTCTAAATTCTCTAAAATAATATTTTGTTCTAAATTTGTTTTATCTAAATCATCTTCACTGAAATTATTAGCCTCAAATTTGATAGCTCTGTTTTTTTGTTTAAAAATTTCTAATAAGTGTGTTTTACCAGAACTTTTAGCTCCATAAATGTTAATTAGTTTTTTTTCCCATTTTGGCCAACTCATTAAAAGTTCATATGCGAAATAATTACTCTCACTTATAAAAAAATCGTTTTTTTGAAAACTTTTATTATGTCCAAAGTTAAAAATTAATTGTCTTAGATCTTTTATTTTACTTTCCATATTTCATTATCAGTATCAATTTTTATACCATTACTATTCATTAAAGTGAGAAATTGTTTAGGACTCCCATTGAAGATAATTTTAAAATTTATTACTTCGTTATTTAAACTTGTGATGTAATAATTTGAGATTAGATCAATTTTATCTATTTTATTTTCAAAATTTAAAAATTCTTTATTTTTTTTTGAACTTATTTGTAAATTAATCGGTAATTTAATTGACGTATTGATTTGATTATATTCTTTCCAGGTATCTTCAAATTTAATTTTTATTTCACTTATAATATTTTTAGTAAGTCCCTCATCTAAACTGGTAATATTATCATAATTTGTGTTCAGTATTTTAAGTTTATCATTAAAATAAAATCGTGCAAAAAATCTAATTTTATTATTATTCTTAAAAAATATCCCAATAATATAGTCTTTTAAATCGTATTTTTTTATAATATTTTCAAATTTAAATTTTTCTATATTTTTCTTGTTATCATTTATTGCTTTCAAAGTATCAATATCTTCCTCGGTAAGCACATAATTTAAAAGGAAAAATTTCTTTTTGTCTTCATTCCAATATTTATGGAAAGGATTATTTTCATAAATAGATATTTCATCATTATCGTTATTTATAAGTATTAAAATTGTTAAAAAATCTTTTCTTTTTTTTAAAGATGGAAATATATTTTTTTGTTCAAAAAAAGATAGAGTATTTTTTTTATTAAAATTTACATTAAACTTGGCTATATAATTTTTATTTAAAAAACTTTCATCACTAATTTCAAATGACTCAACAAGTAATTTAATTTCATCAAGATTAATAGAAGCTAACTTGACTTTATCTTTTGAAGTTATCAGTGTTGATGTCAACTCCTCAAAAGCTGAAACAAATGCCTTGTTGATAGTAATATCCTTATTAAAATTAGAGTTGAATGGTTCAGAAACTTCCACATTTTCAATTTTAAAAATACGGGCCTCTAATTTAGTTATATCCATCAAAATAATAAATAGAATCAACGTTAAAAAAAATATATAAGAGTTTAGTTTTAAAAATTTGGTTTTTATGAACATTTTTAAATAAATGAAAAAGTATAAATTTACATATCAAAATAGTGGAGTAAACATAAATGCTGCCGATAATTTTGTAAAATATATATCTAATTTAAATAAAAAAAGAAATTTTACATCAAATTCTAATAATATAGGAAATTTTGGATCAATTAACAAAATTCCAAAAGGATACAAAAACCCATTGTTGGTCTCAAGTACTGATGGCGTTGGAACTAAGATTGAAATAGCCAATAAAATAAATAAATTTGATACTATAGGTATCGATCTTGTAGCAATGTGTGTAAACGATATTATTGTACAAGGCGCAAAGCCTTTATTTTTTTTAGACTATATTTCTATAGATAAAATTAACCCTAATAAATTAAAACAAATTATAAAAGGTATCTTAAAGGGATGTAAATTAAGTGGATGTCAACTAGTAGGCGGAGAAACTGCAGAGATGCCAGGTACCTACAATAAAAACAAATTCGATCTAGCTGGTTTCTCTGTTGGTGTAGTAACTTCCAAGAAAATTTTGAAAAAAAAGAATATTAAATCTAAAGATATAATTATAGCATTTCCATCAAGTGGTTTACATTCCAATGGTTTTTCATTAGTTCGGGATATTATTGCAAAAAAAAAAATAAATATTAAAAAAAATAAATTTTTAAAAAAAGAACTTTTAAAACCTACCAAAATTTACGTAAATGAAATTTTATATCTTGTTAAACATAATTTAATACACGGATGTGCACATATTACTGGTGGAGGTTTAGCAGATAATATTAAAAGAATAATTCCGGATGGTTTGAGTGCAATGATAAATTTAGAAAAAATTAAAACTCAGCCTATTTTTTTATGGCTTAAAAAAATGGGTCTTGAAGATAAAGAAATGTTGAAAACATTCAATTGTGGTATTGGATTTTGTGTAATTGCTAAAGAAAAAAACTTTTCAAAAATTAATAAATACGCAAAAAATAAATTTAAGCCTTATATAATTGGAAAGATTATAAGAAACAAAAATAAAATAATTTTCAATGAAAAAATTAAATGGTAATTTAGCTCGTAAAATTAATATAGCTGTATTTATTTCTGGAAAAGGTTCAAATTTATTATCAATTATTAAAAAATCTTTAACCAAAGAATCGTTATTTAAAGTATCATTAGTCTTGTCGAACAAAAAAAATGTAAAAGGATTACTGATTGCAAAAAAATATAATATTAAAACTTTAGTTTCAGATTTTACGAAATCCAATTCAAAAGAGAGAGAAGTAATTGATATTTTAAAAAAAAATCAAATTAAATTGGTATGTCTTGCTGGGTTTATGAAAATTTTGTCTAATAATTTTATCACCTTATTTAAAGGAAAAATAATTAATATACACCCATCTCTTCTACCAAAATATAAAGGTCTTAATACGCACGAAAAAGTTATAAAAAACAAAGATACATATACTGGCTGTACAGTACATTTTGTAACAAAAAAATTAGATTCAGGAAAAATTATTTTGAAGAAAAAAATTAGAGTTAAAAAGTACGATAATAAAATTAGTATTCAGAAGAGAGTCTTGAAAATTGAACATGAGACTTATCCAAAAGCAATAGTAAAAGTATTATCTAATTTTTAAAAAAGAAATCTATCTCAGTCTTTGCATTTTCTGGACTATCTGAACCATGAACAGAATTTTTGTCGATTGATATTCCAAACTCTTTTCTAATGGTACCGACTTCAGCTTTTAATGGATCAGTTGCTCCCATTAATTTTCGGTTCTCTAAAATAGCATTTTGTTTTTTGAGAACCATTACTACTATTGGACCAGATGATAGATAGTTGCAAAGCCCATTATAAAAAGGTTTTGTCTCGTGAACTTTATAAAATATTTCTGCTTCTTTTTTTTCTAGTTTTACTTTTTTTTGTCTAGTTATTTGAAAATTATTTTTTATAAAAATGCTTTTAATTTTTTCTTCCAAATTTCTTTCAACAGCATCTGGTTTAATTATTGATAAAGTTTCCTCTATATTACTCATAATAGTCTTCAACAAATTTATTCAATAATCTAACACCATAACCAGTGGCACCCCCAGAGTTCAACGATCCTGCATATTTTGAAAAAGCCATACCTGCGATGTCTAGATGCGCCCAAGGTGTTTTATTAATAATAAATCGTTGTAAAAATTGAGCTGCGGTCGTAGAGCCCGCACCACCAACATAATTTATATTCTGCATGTCTGCGTTTTTTGAATTCATTAGTTTATCATAATTTTCATGTAAAGGTAATCTCCAAACTTTTTCCTCAACCTTTTCTCCAGAGTCAAAAATTTGTTTTGAAATTTTGTCACTGTTAGAAAATAATCCAGCATATTCTGACCCAAGAGCTACAACAATTGCTCCAGTAAGAGTTGCTAAATCAATAATAAAGTTTGGTTTAAATTTTTTTTCAGTAAATGTAATTGCATCAGCTAATACTAATCTTCCCTCAGCATCAGTATTTAATACTTCAATTGTCTTACCGCTAAACGATTTGACTATATCACCTGGTCTTTGTGCATTACCACTAACCATATTTTCAACAAGACCCACAACTCCAACGGCGTTAACTTTAGCTTTTCTTAAAGCTAGACTTTTCATTAATCCAACTACTACAGCTGAACCAGCCATGTCATATGTCATGTCCTCCATAAACCTTGCTGGCTTTAAAGAAATTCCACCAGTATCAAAACAAACACCTTTTCCTACGAATGCTAAAGGTTTTTTTTGGGACTTATTCCCTTTCCACTCCATTGTAACTAAATATGAACCTCTAATACTACCCTGTCCAACTCCCAGTAAAGCATTGCAACCCATTTTTTTTAGTTTTTTTTTATCGTAAATGTTTACCTTTAATCCAAATTTTTTTAACTCTCTTATTCTTCTGGAGTATTCATCAGGATGCAAAATATTTCCAGGTTCAGAAACCAAATCTTTTGTTAAGTTAACACCTTTCTCAATAGCATCTAAATTATTTTTTAATTTTTTATCAACTTTAGTTGATGAAACTACGTTTAAATTAATTATACCAGAGTTTTTTTTTGACAAATATTTGTCGAAGTAATATGATTTTAATTTCATTCCATGAATAAAGCTATAAATTAAATCTGTGTTGCTTATTTTGTACAATGTTTCACACAAAATATTCACTTTTTTTATGTTTTCATTTTTTAAAAAATTAAAAATTTTTGCACCTTGATTTTCAAAATATGTTTGTGATTGATTTTTTTTTAATGCTAAAAAAATTACTCTTTGATTATGACTATAATCAAATGAAAAAATATTTTTTTTTAAATCGGCTTTTTTTAAATTTTTTTTAAAAATATCTTTTTCTTTAGAATTTATAATTCTTTGCGTATTATTTATTTCAAATTTTTCGTTAGTAAAAAATATTATAGCACCATTTAGACTACTTAATTTAGCTTTTTTAAGGTAAATATCTTTAATAATCATAATTTTATTCAAATTTTCACTCAAAAAGTGTATATGTTTATTTTATTAAATTTCAATGAAAAAAATTATTTTTAAAAGTTTTTTGAACGAAACAACGGGTTTTTTTATATTAACTAGTTGTTGTGTGACAATAATAGTATGGGTAATTCAAGCAGTAAACTATTTAGATTTTGTTACAGAAGACGGTCATGGTTTTAAAATTTACTTTTTATATACTATTTTAAGCCTACCAAAAATTTTTAACAAATTAGTTCCATTTATGTTTTTTTTCTCATTATTTTTTGAATTAATAAAATATGAGGAACAAAATCAAACAATAATTTTTTGGACAAATGGTATAAAAAAAATAAGTTTTTTAAATGTGGTTGTTAAATACTCATTATTTTTTTTAATTTTACAGCTTTTATTAAGTCTTGTAATTGTGCCAGCAGCCCAAGATAAAGCCAGATCATTTATTAGGCAATCAAATATAGATTATTTACCATTGTTAATAAAACCTAAAAAATTTATAGATACAGTAGAGAGGCTAACAATTTATTCTGATAAAAAAGAAAAGGATAAATTAGAAAATATTATTATAAAAGATAAGTTTTCTACTACAAAATCTAAAATAATCTATGCAAAAAAAGGTTATTTTACATCTAATAATAATAATAATTTTTTAGTTTTAACAGATGGAAAGATTTTAAACATTAACGATGGCAAGACTACTAGCTTTAATTTTTCTCAAACACAAATAAATCTATCTAATTATACAGCTAAGACTACTTTAACTCCAAAATTACAAGAGGTAGATACATTAAAATTATTTAATTGTTTATTTTTTAAACAAAATTTAAGATCAAATTTCCTTCAAGAAAATGCTCAATTTGTTTTTAGATGTGAAGATACAAAAGTACAAAAAAATAAAATTTCACAAGAGCTATTCTCTAGAACATTCAAACCATTCTATATACCTTTATTAGCATTAATAGCCTGTTTTCTACTTTTGAAGTCAAAGAACTCGGTTGGATATAATAACTACAAATTTAAAATTTTTTTTGTGGGTGTTGTATTTATTTCAATTTCTGAAATAGCTATTAAATTTTTTTCTGGCAACTACTACAAATCTTCATTAATTTTTATGCTTCCATTTATTTTTTTTATTTTATTTTATTACATATTTAAAAATCAATTTAATTATAAGAAATCATGATACTGAAAGTATATCATACATATTTGGGTAAAATATTTCTTTTAACTCTATTTAAAACTTTTTTAATATTTATGTCTTTAGCTTTTGTGTTAAATATTTTTGAGGAAGTAAATTTTTTTAAAGATTACAATGTTTCAATTACACTACCTATATTCCTAACTCTTTTGAACATACCTTCAGTAATTTTTGATATTTTTCCATTTATTTTTCTTATTTCGGCTCAATTTACATTCATCAAATTAATGGAACAAAATGAAATAACAGTTTTTAAAAATTTTGGTTTGACGAATTTCAAAATTATACAACTTTTTTCAATTTTAAGTTTTTTTTTAGGCTTATTTATAATTACAATATATTACAATTTTGCATCGAATTTAAAATACTCTTATTTAAGTTTAAAAAACTCTTACGCAAAAGATAACAAATATTTAGCGGTTATAACAGAAAATGGAATATGGATTAAAGATGAAATAAACACTCAGATTAACATAATAAATGCAAACAAAATTGAAAACAAAATTTTATACCAAGTAGATATACTTCAATTTGATAATGATTTTAATTTACAAAAGAATATTTCATCTGGAAAGGTTTTAATTGAAAATAAAAATTGGAAAATTTTAAATTCAACTGTAACTGATAATGAAGGTAAAGTTGGATACTTTGAAAATATTAATTTTGAGACAAATTTAAATTATCAAGATATTAACTCTTTATATTCAAACCTATCATCATTAACTATTTTTGAATTAAATGAGTTAAGAAAAAAGTATGATACTATAAATTATTCATCCACCGAAATAAATTCAGCTATACAAAAACTACTTTCATTTCCATTTTATCTCATGATAATGACTGTACTTTCAACAACAATAATGATGAGTATTAAATATAACAAATCAAAAATTTTTCATTTAATATTTGGAATATTAATTTCTGTAGTAATTTATTATTTAAGTTTCTTTTTTGAGGAACTTGGTAAAAACGAGCAATTACCTGTAAATGTATCTATATGGATACCTTTGCTAATTATATTTTTAATTTCAACAATTAGCTTGGTGAGAGTAAATGAAAGATAAAATTTTAATATTATTTTTAAGCTTAATTTTTAAGATTTTGTTTATTACAAATACTCTAAGTGAAGAAATAAAATTTGAAGCAAACGTAATAGAATTTTTAGACAAAGACAAAAAAATTATAGCCGAAAAAAATGTTAAGATTTTTTCTAATACAGGTGTGGTTATTAACGCTGATAAAATGAACTATAATAAAGAGATAGGAATAATCAATGCAGAAGGTAAAATTATAATTGAAAACAATGATAATGATATCAAAATTTATGGAGATAAATTAATTTACGACCAAAATTTAAATAAGTTAAAAGTTTTAAAAAATGTAGAGATAAAGATTTTAGATGATTATACTTTAAAAACCGAATTAGTAAATTACGATATTGTAAAAAAAGAAATTGTTATTGAAACAATTGCAAATATTTTTGATAATTTAGGAAATAAAATTACTGCGAATCAAACAATATTTTCTATGAAAAACAAACTTCTAAAAATAAATAATACTAAAATGTTTGATGTTTTAAAAAATGAATATCATTTTGATACTGCTATTGTTAATTTTTCCTCACAAGAAATTATTGGTGATGGAATTAAAATTGATTTCTTTAACAATGCATTTGGAAACGATCAAAATGATCCGAGGTTAAGAGGTAACTCTATCTATAGTGATAACAATGAGACAATTGTAAAAAAAGGAGTATTTACAACTTGTAAAAAACAAAAAGATAAATGTCCACCTTGGCAATTTAAAGCCGCTGAAATAAAACATAACAAAAATAAAAAAACAATTTACTATAAAAATGCATGGTTAGAGATTTATGATAAACCTATAGTTTATTTCCCAAAATTTTTTCACCCTGATCCTACTGTTAATAGACAGTCAGGTTTCTTGATACCAACTATTAAAAGTTCAAGTTCTCACGGTGATTCTATCTCGGTACCATATTTTCAAGTAATTTCTGATAATAAAGATATTACATTCTCACCTCAGTTCTTCGGTAATAATGAAGCCCTTTTTCAAAACGAGTTTAGACAAGAAAATAAAAATTCATCGCATATATCTGATTTTAGTTTAAAGAAAAAAAGTGGTGGGTCAAAGTCCCATTTTTTCTCAAACACAATTTCAAATCTTAACTTTACAAACTTTGACAGTGGTGAACTTGAAGTAAATTTTGAAACTACCTCAAATAATACTTATTTAAAGTCACATAATATTAAGACAGAAATTACAAACAATAGTTCGCTTCTTAATTCTTTCCTCTCTATAAAAGCAAACAAAGAGGATTTATTTTTAGAAGCTAGGGTTGAGTCATATGAAGATTTAACAAGAGAAAAATCAAGTGATAAATATGAATATTTATTTCCAAGTCTTGAATTATCAAAAAGTTTTAACAACAATTTAAATTTAACATCAACTGCTTATAACAAGAACTATGATACAAATATATTTGAGAAAGTTTTCACTAACAACTTAAAATATTCCTCTAATCCAAAAATCAGTTCAAAAGGTATTATCAATAAATTCAGTCTACTTTTAAAAAATGTTACAACAGAGGGGGATAATTCACAAAAATATGAAAGTGATTTAAGATCACATAATTACAGTTCTTTCATGTACGATATTTCCTATCCAACGAAAAATTCAGGAAACAAATATGATAATTTTATAACAGGTAAAGCGTCTTTTATGTACAGCCCAAATAAAAATAGAAATGTTCAAAACTTAGACAGAAGAATAAATATTAAAAATATATATTCACAAGATCGTCTAGGCCTGTCTGACAGTGTTGAGGGTGGACAGTCTATAACTTTGGGTGGTGAGTACAGTTTAACAAATAAATATAATAGAAGCTTATTAAAAGCCAATATTGCTTCAGTATTTAGAGATAAAAGTGATGAGAGTTTGCCAACAAAATCTACTATAAATAATAAAGGTTCAGATTTTATTGGATCTTTGCTATTTGAACCTAATGATAATTTAAAATTAGATTACAATTTTTCATTAGATAACGATTTCAGCTCAACAAATTATAATCTTTTAAAAGCAGATTTTACTGTTAATAAATTTGTAACAAGTTTTGAATATCTTCAGGAAAATGATGAAGTAGGAAGTCAAAGTTATTTCTCAAATAATATGAAATTAGGTCTTACTAGTTCTAGTTCATTAAAATATAAGACAAGGAGAAATAGAAAGACAGATTTAACTGAGTATTATAATTTAATTTATGAATACAAAAATGACTGTTTAACTGCAGCTATTCAATATAATAAAAATTACTATTCTGATAAAGATTTAAAACCTACAGAGGAAATATTTTTATCAATATCTATAGTACCATTTACTACTATTAATTCGCCAAGCACGAAATAAATGAATTTAAATATAAAAATAGTAATATTTTCACTAATAATTTTTTTTCTAAACGATTTAAATTCATATTCTCAAATTTATATTAAAGCAAAAGTAAATGATCAAATTATTACAAACCATGATATAGAGAATGAAATAAAATATTTAGTAGCTTTGAATCCAAAATTAAAAAAATTAAACAAAAAAGAGATTAACAGATACGCTATTGACTCAGCAATTAATGAAACAGTAAAAAAAATAGAGATTGAAAAATTTTATAAAATTGTCGGAAATAATGCTGTTGTGGATAAAATTATAAAAGGCCTTTATTCAAAACTTAATATAACCGATCTTGAGTCATTTATACAATATTTAGATGTTAATGGTATTGATATAAACCAAGTTAAGAACAAAATAGGTATAGAGGTTGCATGGAATGATTTAATTGTAAATCAATTTGCTAACTCAATAAAAGTTAATGAAAAAATGATTAAAGAAAAAATAAATATTCAAAAAAAAAATACTAATATTGAAAATTTATTATTATCAGAAATTATATTTACAATTAATGATAACAATAAATTTCAAGAAAAGTATTCAAAAATAAAAAAAAGTATAGATAACATTGGATTTGAAGAAACAGCAAGAATATATAGTGTTTCAAATACTAAAAATAATGGAGGCAATGTTGGATGGATTTATAAAAATCAGCTGTCAAAAAAGATCGTCTCTGAGATTAACAAAATAAATGTAGGAGAGTATACAAATCCAATTACAACCTCGGGGGGGTTTATTATTATAATGCTAAATGAAGTTAAAAATGAAAAACTTATAATTAATGAAGAAGAACAATTTAAAAAAGCAGTATTGTTTGAGAGAGATAAACAACTTAAAAGATACTCCACACTACATTATAAAAGAGTTTTTAACAAAACAAAAATAAATGAGTTCTAAACCAATTATAATTGTGTGTGGAGAACCACAAAGTGTATTTTTTGAAATTTTCCTTAAAACTATAAAAAAATTAAATATTAAAAGGTTTAAAAATCCATTACTTTTAATAACGTCTAAGAGAATTCTATATGAAAACTTTAAAAAATTTAAAATTAATTTTAAAATAAATTATATTGATGAAAAATTAATTAACTTAAAAAAAGATGAATTAAATATAATTAATATACCTTATAATAACTTTTCTTTTAAAAAAAAAATAACAATTCAATCTAACATTTTTATTAAAAAATGTTTTAACACAGCGTTAAAATTATTAAAAAATAATAAATGTTTGGGATTGATAAATGGTCCAATATCAAAAAAAACTTTTTTAAAAGGAAAATTTTATGGAATTACCGAGTACTTGGCAGCAAATACAAAATCGAAGAATCCTGTTATGTTAATATTTAATAAGGATTTAAGTGTCTGTCCTTTGACAACACATGTACCTGTTTCAAAAGTAGAAAAAATAATAAAAAAAACTAAAATAATTAAGAAAATAAATAATATACATCTTTTTTATAAAAATTATCTCAAAAAAAAACCAAAAATTGCAATTACAGGACTTAATCCACACTGTGAAAATTTTAGAACTCTTAATGTTGAAAGAAAAGAAATCATACCTGCTATTAATTATTTAAAAAAAAAAAATATAGATATTAAAGGTCCTTTTTCTGCAGATACAATTTTTTTAAGAGATAACATTAAAAAATTTGATGTAGTTGTTGGTATGTATCATGATCAGGTGTTAGGTCCGATGAAAGCTATTTATGGTTTCAAGGCAATCAACATTACAATTGGTCTACCATTCTTAAGAGTAAGTCCTGATCATGGTCCAAATGAGAAGATGTTGGGTAAAAATAAGTCTAGTCCCGATAGTTTAATAGAGGCAATTAATTTTTACAAAAAATATGCAAAATAAACCAAAAAAAAGTTTAGGACAAAACTTTTTAGTGGACAAAAATATTCTAGAGAAAATAATTAAAATAGGCGATATAAATATAGATGATCATATTTTGGAAATTGGACCAGGAACCGGAAACTTAACCAAACTTCTAATTAAGTCAAATGTAAAAAAAATTACTGTGATTGAAAAAGACAACGAGCTATCAGATAATTTAAAAAGAAATCTCAAGGATAAAGTTCAGGTTATCAATGCAGATATACTAAAGATACCAGAAAAATTTTACAAAGAAAAATATAAAGTTTTTGGTAATCTTCCTTATAATATTTCTACTCAAATTTTATCTAAATGGTGCTTAAATGAAAAATTTAAGTTTAATAAACTAATTTTGATGTTCCAAAAAGAAGTTGGGGAGAGAATAATAGCTAATGTTAATACTAAAAATTATAGTAGACTAACAATTTTATCTAATTGGAAATTTAATGTAAACAAAATATGTGAAATTAACCCAGGATCTTTTTTTCCTAAGCCAAAAGTGAAAAGTATGCTGTTAGAGTTCACTCCAAAAAACAGTTATATTAAAATTAAAAACCCAAAAAATTTGGAGAAATTAACTAATTTTTTTTTTAGTGAAAGAAGGAAAATGGTAAAAAAAAAATTTAAAATACTTTTTAAAGATTATAAAAAATTTATAAAAAAAATTGGGATAAATGAAACCTGTAGACCACAAAATATATCTATAGAAAAATATTTATTAATTGTTAAGGAACTCGAAAAAAAATCAAATTAAAGACTTAACAAGCTTTTCAATTTCACCTTTATCATATTGATTTTCTTTATTGTTAATTTCTGAGTCTATAAAAGAAATTATTTTTTTGTAACAATTATTTAAATTATCATTAATAACAACATAGTCATAGTCTCTCCAATGTAAAATATCCTTGTCAAATTGTTTCATTCTTTCTTCAACTATAAGTTTGTCTTTCATATCCCTATTTGACAATCTTTTAAGTAGTTCATCTCTACTAGGGGGCAATATAAAAAAAGATATAAGTTTATAGTTTAGTTGTTTTGAAACTATTTTTTCTGTTCCCTGCCAATCAATATCAAAAACCATATTAATCCCTTTATCTAAATTAAGAAAAACATTTTTATTTGTTGTACCGTAATAATTATTAAATACCTCTGCGTATTCTAAGAATTCGTCGTTGTTGATCATTTCTTTAAATTTTTTTTTTTCTACAAAAAAATAATCTATCCCATTTTTTTCATTGAGCCTTGGTTTTCTAGTAGTATGTGAGATAGAAATCTTATATTTATTTTCCTCAGATAACAATTTTACTAATGTAGTTTTACCTGCACCAGAAGGGGAAGAAAGGATTACCATTACCCCCTTATTTTTTAAGGACATTAATTTTAGTTACTTTTGCTCTCTATAAATTTAATTGCATCTCCAACAGTTAGAATTTTTTCGGCTTCACTATCTGAAATCTCGGAGCCAAATTCTTCTTCGAAAGCCATAACTAATTCTACTGTATCTAAACTATCTGCACCCAGATCATCGATAAAACTAGCTTCATCAGTAACTTTACCTTCATCTATTCCTAAGTGATCAGCAACTATTTTTTTTACTTTATTTGATATATCATCTGCCATTTTGATCCTTTGTTTGATATTTTTTTTTTAAATTAAAAAGTAGTTTTGTCAACCTAAATACATCCCCCCATTAACATGAATTGTTTCACCAGTTATATAATTAGATAGATCTGATGATAAAAACCCTACTACATTAGCTACATCTTCAGGTTTTCCTAACTTATTTGATGGTATTTTTGAAATTATTTGTTCTTTAAATTTTTCATCAATTTTACTAGTCATATTAGTTTCTATAAATCCTGGGGATACACAATTTATGTTAATATTTTTTTTTGCATACTCTAAAGCCAAGCTTTTAGAGAAACCTATAATTCCTGATTTTGATGCGGTGTAATTTGCTTGACCAACATTGCCTGTATGACCAACTACTGAAGTAATATTAACAATTTTACCATATTTATTTTTTATCATTTTTTTTAAAGTATATTTACAAAGAAGAAAAGTTGATGTCAGGTTTAAATCTATAACATTTTGCCATTCTTGCATATTCATTCTTAATGATAAATTATCTTTTGTAATGCCAGCATTATTTATTAAGATATCAGGTCCGCCACTAAGTATATCTGAAACTTCGTTGACAAAATTTTCGATATTATCATGCTTTGAAATATCAAAATTTTTTATATTAATTTTATTGTATTTTTCTTTAAGCAAATCTAATTTCTGCTGGTTTGTCCCTGTAGCAAGGATGGTTGATTTTTGCTTACAAAAAAAATCTGTTATTGCATTTCCAATTCCCCCAGTTGCTCCTGTAATAATTACTTTTTTATTTTCAAGTTCAAACATTAAGATTAATATTTTTTATATCCTCAATATTATTAAGAGTTTGTATTTTAACATTTTTATTAATTCTTTTAATTAGTCCTGATAACACTTTTCCAGGACCAATTTCTATAAAATTATTCACTCCATTATTCACCATAAAACTTACACTTTCACACCATCTCACCTTAGACTCAATCTGTAAAACGAGTAACTTTTTAATTTCATCAGCAGAACAAGTCGGCAAGGCTGTTACATTTGATACTAGTTCATTCTTCAGATTTTCTATTTTTAAATTATTTATAACTGGTTTCATATTATCTGTTGCTTGCTTCATTAGATCACAATGAAAAGGTGCGCTGACATTAAGTGATACGTTTTTAATTTTTTTTTTATTTAAAATATCTGAAAATTTTATAATATTTTCTTTTAAACCACTAACAACAACTTGTTGAGGAGAATTATCATTAGCCACAAAACACTTATTTTTAAAATCCTTATCTAAAATTTCATCAATAATAGAAAGGCTTGATCCTAAAACGGCTAACATTGAGCCTTTGCCAGAGGGAATTGCATCTTGCATTGATTTACCTCTTTTTTTTAATGTTAGAAGGCAATCTTTAAAATCAATTGCTCCATAACTTGCTAAAGCAGAATATTCACCTAAAGAATGACCAGCAATAAATTTAGCATCATTTAAATTTAATCCAAATTCCTCTAATGCAATTTTATAAATTGCATAACTAGTTAAAAAAATTGCTGGTTGTGTATTTTCGGTTAAGTTTAATAAATCATTTGGCCCTTCAAATACTATTTTGGAGATTGACATATCAAGAATTTCGTCAGCTTGATTGAACAGATTTTTAACAATAGGATATTTATCGTATAATTCTTTACACATTCCAATTTTTTGTGATCCTTGACCTGGAAAAACTACAGAAAACATTTGTTAATTTTTAAATTTTAAGTCTTGTATTAAAACTATTATAATAGTATATCCACCTTTTTTATACATTTTAAAAAATGAACTTATACGAACATACAATAATTGCTAGACAGGACAGCTCAGCATCTCAAATCAAGCAAATTAAAGAAAAATACATCGATATAATAAACAAGAATAAAGGTAATATAATTCAAACCCAAGAATGGGGTTTAATGAATTTATCTTATTTAATTAAAAAAAATAGAAAAGGTAATTACATTCATTTTAAAATAGAGGGTGATGGTAGCTTAATTAAAGAGTTAGAAAAAAACGAAAAATTAGACAAAAATTTACTTAGATATCTTACTGTTAAAGTAAAAAAATTCGATCTTGAAACGAACTACTTTTCAAATGATGAAAAAAAAATAGATGAAAAATAAAAGAAATAATCTCAAAAGAAATAAATCAAATAACTTTTCAAAGTTAAGTATATTTCAGCCTAATAAGTATAAATTTAAAAAAAAATGTCCTCTGTCTATAAAAGGCGCGCCAGCAGTTGATTATAAAAACATTAAATTACTGAAACGATATGTGTCTGAGAATGGTAAAATTTTACCTTCAAGAATAACTAATATTTCTCAAAAGAAACAAAGAGAATTGTCTTTGTCTGTTAAAAGAGCAAGAAATTTAGCTTTAATTTAAATTATCATGAAAGTCATTCTATTAGAAAACTTAAGAAAAATAGGCAACATAGGAGATATAATTGAGGTTAAAAGAGGTTTTGCGAGAAATTTTTTAATAGTTAATAATAAAGCGCTTTATGCATCTAAAGATAATATTAAAAAAGTTGAAAAAATTAAAGCCGAACTAGGTAAAAAAGATTTAGAGAAGAAAAGAGCTGCCAAAGAACTGTCAGAGAAAATTCACCACAAATTATTCAATGTCGAAAAACAAGTTACGGAAAATAAAGAACTTTATGGATCTATAAAACCTACAGAGATTTCAAAGTTGATTTTTGAAAAAGAAAAAATAGAGATTAAACCTTCTCTTATACAACCAATGAAAGAAATTAAAACTTTAGGAACTCATATAGTAAAGATTGATTTACACTCAGAGATACAAGCAGAAATTAAAATTAAAGTCAATTCTTTGGAGCAGACTAAATAATTATACATTTTTTTCCCCAGGTTAATAAACTAGATTAATTATTTTATTTAGTGATAATAAATATGTATAATTACTTAGTGAATAATAAATTTAGTGTAGTTTCAAACAATTTCAAAGAATTACCAAATAATATAGAAGCCGAACAATCAGTAATCGGGTCAATATTAACATCAAATGAAATTTTTGATGACATAAATACTATTATTAGCGATAAATATTTTTACGATCCACTTCATCAGAGAATTTTTGCTGCAATACAAAATCTTGTTTACAAAGGAATGTTGGCTAATCCAATAACATTAAAAAATTATTTTGAAAATGAAAAGGATGAACTGGATGTTCCTGATTATTTAATTAAAATTACCAAATTTTCAACATCATCAAGGCAAACTATTGAATACTCAAAAATTATTTATGATATGTATGTTAGAAGAGAATTAATAAAAATATCAGAAAATATTATTGACACCGCTAAACTAAATGACTTGAATATTAATGCAAAAGCCATAATAGAAAATTCCGAAAAAGTTCTTTATGATCTCGCTGAAAAAGGTTCTTTTAACTCTTCATTAATCAAATTTGATGAAGCTGTAAGGCAAACAATTGATATGGCCTCTAATGCTTACAAAAATGAAGAAGGGATTGTGGGTGTTCCAACTGGATTAAAAGATTTAGATGATAGACTTGGTGGATTGCACAAGTCTGATCTAGTTATTATTGCAGGAAGACCATCAATGGGAAAAACGGCATTAGCTACCAATATTGCTTTTCATGCTGCTAGTAAAATTCAAGAGTCAGAAAAAAAATCCTCAATTGCTTTTTTTTCTCTAGAAATGTCATCAGAACAATTATCGACAAGAATTCTTGCTGAACAGTCAAGAATTAAATCTAATGACATAAGAAGAGGTAAAATTTCAGATGAACAATTTGAACAATTCCTAGAAACATCTAAAAATATTTCAGAACTTCCTTTATACATAGACGAAACCCCAGCTATTAGTATCGCTGCATTGTCAAATCGAGCAAGAAGAATAAAAAGATTGTATGGGTTAGATATGATAGTTATAGATTATATACAATTGATGAAGGCGTCTTTTTCAATAAAAGATGGAAGAGTACAAGAAATATCAGAAATAACTCAAGGTTTAAAAGCTTTAGCAAAAGAACTTTCAGTGCCTGTTTTAGCTTTATCTCAACTTTCTAGAGCTGTAGAGCAAAGAGATGACAAAAAACCACAATTATCAGATCTTAGAGAGTCTGGTTCAATCGAGCAAGACGCAGATGTTGTTATGTTTGTTTATAGAGAATCTTACTATTTAGAGAGAAAAGAACCTAGACCTGCAACAGTGGAGCATGCTGAATGGCAAGCTAAAATGAATGAGGTATCAAATTTAGCAGAGATTATTATAAGCAAGCAAAGACATGGACCAACAGGTAATATAATGGTCGAATTTGAGGCCATGTTTACTAAATTTAAAGATGCTGTAAATAATTAGTATATAATTATATATTACAGTAAATGATCTCAAATATTTATAAAAATATCATTCTTAAAAATCCAAAGACAGTATTGATTTTTATAATTTTGACAGCTTTATTTTTTGGATATAATTCTAAGGATTTTAGATTAGATGCATCGTCAGAAACGCTTTTAATAGAAGGTGATCCAGACCTTAAATATCTTCAGGAAATAAATGAAAAATTTGGCTCGAAAGACTTTTTAGTTTTAACTTTAACACCCAATGAAAGTATAATTTCGGACAATGTAATTAATAACATTCTAAGTCTAAAATATAAAATACAAAGCCTAGATTGGGTTCATAATGTAATAACAATTCTAGATATACCCCTACTAGATAGCTCGAATGAGCCTTTGATGGATAGAATTAAAAATTACAGAACTTTAAAAGATGAGAATATTGATAGAGAAAGAGGATTTAATGAAATTGCGAGCAGCCCGGTATTTAAAAATTTTGTTATTAGTGAAGATAAAACTACAACAGGAATAATTGTAAACATAAAAAGTACTGAAGCTAATGCTAAACAATTTCAATCAAAAAAAGAATTACAAACTTATAAAGATAAATTAAAAGAAAAAAATCATAATAATATTTTAGAGATTAGAGAAATAATTAAGTCTTTTAGCGATATTGGTAAAATTCATCTTGGAGGCATTCCCATGATAGCTGATGACATGATGACATTTATTAAAAGTGATATATTTACATTTGGCATTGGTGTTTTTTTATTTATTGTTCTCACTTTGTGGTACGTATTTAGAAAGTTTATATGGATACTAATACCAATAAGTAGTTGTTTTTTATCAGTTTTAATTATGACAGGTTTTTTAGGAATAATGGGTTGGAAAGTCACAGTAATTTCGTCAAACTTTATTGCATTAATGCTAATTTTAACAATGGCTATGAATATACATATGAGCACTAGATATCTTCAGCTCAAAACCACCTTAGAAAATAAGCCTACAAACGAATTAATTTATTTGGCCACCTCCAAAATGTTTTGGCCAATAGCTTATACAGTTTTAACAACAATATGTGCTTTCCTATCTTTAATATTTAGCGAAATTAAACCAATTATTGATTTTGGATGGATGATGACTTTTGGTCTAATAACTTCGTTTATTGTAACATTTACTCTGTTGCCATCATTATTAAACTTAATGGCCTCAGAAAAAATTGACGTACAAGAAAAGTCTTTTACAAACTTTACAGGTTTTTTAGCTAATTGTTCTATAACAAAAAAAAAATTAATTTATATTATTTCTATTTTATTAATTATCTTAAGCATTTTTGGAATCTCGAAATTAAAAGTAGAAAATAGTTTTATTAATTATTTTAGTAAAGATACTGAAATCTATAGAGGTATGAAATTAATTGATGAAAAGCTTGGTGGCACTACTCCTTTAGATATAATTTTAAAATTTGATACTAAGACAAATAATGAAGTTTCTGAAAAAAATGATGAATTTGATGATTGGGAAGAGGATGAAAATACCTCAGATGATAGCAAATATTGGTTTACAAAAGATAAGATAGACAGAATTAAGAATGTTCACACTTATCTAGAAAATCTTGATCATATTGGTAAAGTTCTATCTTTCTACTCAATAATAGAAATCGCAACTACATTAAATAATAATAATGAATTAGGAACTTTAGAAATGGGAGTACTTTACACCAAATTGCCAGAAAACATAAAAAGAGAGATAGTAGATCCATATATTTCTGTAACAAACAACGAGGCTAGAATTAGTTTAAGAATTAAAGACTCGTCTAAGGATTTGAGAAGAAATGAATTAATCAAAAAAATAAACTACGATCTACATAATAAATTAAATTTAAAAGAGGAAAGTTATAAATTAGGGGGTGTATTAATTTTATTTAATAATTTACTTCAAAGTTTATTTAAATCTCAAATATTAACATTAGGACTAGTAATGTTAGGAATCTTCATTATGTTTTTGATACTTTTTAGGAATGTTAAGATATCTTTAATTGGAGTAATACCTAATTTTATAGCGGCATTTTCTATACTTGGTTTGATAGGTTTGTTAAATATTCCTTTAGATATGATGACAATTACAATAGCAGCAATTACAATTGGAATTGCTGTTGATAATAGTATTCATTATATTTATAGATTTATTGAGGAGTTTAAATACAAGCAAAAATACAATGAGGTAATTAAAATTTGTCACTCATCAGTAGGAGTTGCTATATTAAATACTTCAATAACTATAGTTTTTGGATTTTCAATACTTGTTTTATCAAATTTTATTCCAACAATATATTTTGGGATTTTTACGGGTATAGCAATGTTATTAGCAATGTTATTAGTTTTATCTCTTTTGCCTGCTTTAATAACTTTGATAAAACCTTTTGGTATTGAAATACATGACTGAAAACTTAGTAAATTTTTTAAATAAAATACAAATTTTTGATCTAGTATTTATTGTTCTTACTTTTTTATCATTAATTAAATGCACATCTAAAGGTTTTGTGCTAAGCTTATTATCTGCAAGTAAATGGATACTAGCATATGTATTAACTTTATTTTTGTTTCCAAGAATAAAACCTTATGTTTCAGATTTTATAGATAATGAATATATATTAGATGTTGTTTTAGGATTATCAATTTTTATTGTAATAATTTTTTTAGTTCTAATGATAAATAAAGGAATCAGTAAAGCAGTTAGTTACTCTGGAATAGGAACTTTAGACAAAATATTTGGTTTTTTCTTTGGTTTCTTAAGAGCATATGTAATTTCTATATGTATTTTTGCTACAATAGACATTATTTACAATCATAAAAAATGGCCGATAAATCTTGACCATTCTTATAGCTTTCCATATGTTCTAAAAGGTAGTAATTATTTAATTAAAGAATTTCCAAATGAAAAAGACTATCAAAATACTAAAGAAAAAGTTCAAGAATTATAATCCAAAAATAAAAGAGGAGTGTGGTGTATTTGGGATTAGTAATAATGAAGATGCATCAACTTTAGCTGCTCTTGGTTTACATGCTTTACAACATAGGGGCCAAGAAGGTTGTGGAATAGTGTCATTTGATGGCAAAAAATATCATTCAGAAAAAAGGTTTGGTTTAGTTGGTGATAACTTTAATAAAGAGAAAGTTTTAAAGTCACTACCTGGAAACTATGCAATCGGCCATAATAGATATAGCACTACAGGAGGTACAACTTTAAGAAATATACAGCCTTTTTTTGCGGATACTAACACTGGCGGAATTGGAGTCTCTCACAACGGTAATTTAACAAATGCAATAACACTCAGAAAGAAATTGGTCGAGGATGGTGCTATTTTTTATACAACATCTGATACAGAAACAATTGTGCAATTAATTGCTAGATCTAAAAGAGTAAAAACCATGGATAAAATTATAGATGCACTATTTCAAATTCAAGGAGGGTATGCTTTAGTAATGTTAACTCAAAATACTTTGATTGGAGTTAGAGATCCTTTTGGAATAAGGCCACTTGTTATTGGAAAATTAAATAATTCTTATGTCTTTGCGTCAGAAACATGTGCTTTAGATATTATAGGAGCTAAATATGTTAGAGACGTAGAAAATGGAGAAATTGTTTACATTCAAGATAATAAATTAAATAGTATAAAACCTTTTCCTATTAAAAAAATTAGACCTTGTGTTTTTGAATATATTTATTTTTCAAGACCAGATAGTTTATTAAATGGTAAATGTGCTTATGAATATAGAAAAAATTTTGGTGCAGAACTTGCAAAAGAAAACTCACTAAAAGCAGATTTGGTAGTGCCAGTTCCAGACTCAGGTAACGCTGCAGCGATAGGATTTAGTCAATTAACCAAAATACCATTTGATCTTGGTTTAATCAGAAATCATTATGTTGGTAGAACATTTATTGAGCCTGCTCAAAAAATAAGAAGCTTAGGAGTAAAGCTAAAACTTAATGCAAATAAAACTACTATAAAAAATAAAATTATTATTTTAATTGATGACTCTTTAGTTCGTGGAACAACTTCACATAAAATAGTTAAAATGTTATATGATGCTGGTGCAAAAGAAGTTCATGTAAGAATAGCTTGTCCAGAAATCAAATATCCGGATTTTTACGGTGTTGATACGCCAACTAAAAAAGAATTGCTTGCAGCAAATATGAACAACAACCAAATATGTGATTATATCAACGCTAAATCATTAGAATTTTTAAGTATTGAAGGCTTATACAAAGCCATGGGTTTTGAGAATAGAAACAAAACATATCCACAACTTACCGATCATTACTTCACTGGTGATTATCCTGTTAAATTAATTGATGATCTTGGTGATAATAAAGTGACGCAGTTGTCATTACTAAGTACTGCATCTAATAATTAAACTATGAAAAAAGTAAATTTCACAGAAATGAAAAATGGTACTAAGGAAGACTACATGTTTTTAGATAAACTTGAAAAAGAGTATGTAGGTGAAACTGCTGATAGAATATTAGGTTTCTTATCAAGAATGACTTCAACTTTAGAAGGTTACAAAATTTCAAGATTAGAACACTCTTTGCAAAGTGCTACTAGAGCTTATAAAAATAAAGAAAGTGAGGAGATGGTAGTTGCATGTTTGTTACATGATATAGGAGATGAACTTGCTCCTTTAAATCACTCAGAATACGCAGCAACAGTGTTGAAACCATACGTTTCTGAAAAAACTCATTGGATAATAGAAAAACACGGTGAGTTTCAAATGTATTATTATGCTCACCATTTAGGTGCTGATAGGTTTAAGAGAGAAAAATACAAAGACCACAAATACTACCAAGCGACAGTAGATTTTTGTGAGAAATACGATCAATGTTCTTTTGATCCAAATTATAAGTCCATGAGTCTTAAGGATTTTGAACCTATGGTGAGAAATATATTTTCAAGAAAACCATATTCTCACTATTAAATTGTCTAATAAATTAAAATCTGAAAAAAGTCCTTATCTTAAACAACATGAAAATAATCCTGTTGATTGGTTAGCATGGAATAAAGACAGTTTAAAAAAAGCAAAAGTTGAAAAAAAACCAATTTTTTTAAGTATTGGATATGCTAGTTGTCATTGGTGTCATGTGATGGCTCATGAAAGTTTCGAAAATATTGAAATAGCAAAAGTAATGAATGATAATTTTATTAATATAAAAGTTGATAGAGAAGAAAGACCAGATTTAGATTTTATATTTCAAAGAAGTCTAGGTATACTAACTGGTGCTCAAGGAGGTTGGCCATTATCAATGTTTTTAGATGAAAATGGTGTGCCTTTTACTGGAGGAACATACTTTCCACCAAAAGAAATACAAGGAAGACCAAGTTTTACCCAAGTTCTTAACAATGTTTCGAAGGTTTATAAAGAGAACAGAGAAAAAATTGTAAATCAAGTTGAGCAAATGAAGCTAGTTTTTAAAGAGTTTAATTTAAAAACTGCTGTTATAAAACAAGATGTCGAACCATTAGTTGAAAAAATTTTACAATACATGGATAAAAAAAATGGTGGCTTTAAAGGAGCGCCAAAGTTTCCCCAATTATATATATTTGATACAATATTTTATTTTTATAATAAAAATAAAAAAAATACTTTCTTAGATGTAGTCAGAAAATTACTGAATAATATTTCATCTAAAGGTATTTACGACCACATTGGCGGTGGTATTTCTAGGTATACTGTTGATGAAGAATGGATAGTTCCCCATTTTGAAAAGATGCTTTACGATAATATTTTGTTTGTAAGAACGGTAAATAATTATTTATTAAATAAAAAAGACAAAAAATTAAATGAGAAACTAATCCAAACAATTAATTTTATAAATAGCGAATTTCTTAATGATAAAAACTTATTAGGCTCGGCTTATGATGCAGATAGTGAAGGTATTGAAGGCAAATACTATGTTTGGAATTATGAAGAAATTACAAAACTACTTGGTAAGGATATTGACGTATTTAAAAAAAAATACTTAGTCTCAAAAGAAGGAAACTTTGAAGGATCAAATATTTTAATTGAGAGTGATAATTTTGAATTAAATGAAAACGAGCTAGAAATTATAAACAAAAGTGAAAAAAAGCTTTTTAATGAAAGAAAAAAAAGAGTAAAGCCTTTTTTCGATGATAAAAGTCAAACTGATTTAAATAGCTTTTGGATATATACTTTATTGCATTCATCTTTTGTACTTGAGAATAAAACACTTAGAGATAAATCATTTGAACTTTTAGAAATTTTACAAAAAACTCTTAAAAATAAGATTTATCATTGTTATGATAAGAAAGAAGAAATAGATGTATTTTTGGAAGATTACGCATATTTCGCATTAGTTTTAGTAAGTTTTTACGAGGTGACAGGTAATGAAAACTATCTAAATAGAAGTGAAGAAATATTAAAAGAAACATGGAGTCTTTTCTACGATGAAGAGACAAAAACTTTACAAAAAAATTCGCAAAAAACAAATGATCTATTTGTTAAACCTATAGATATAATTGATAATAATATTCCTAATGGAAACAGCATTTTTCTGCTTACACTAAATAAAATTTTTAACATAACTGAAAATAATTTTTACAAAAATAAAATAGAAAATCTTACAAAGTCCTTTTATTCATTGATAGACAGAAACTACTCACAAATGTTTAGCTATTATAAAACCTTAGATATTTGTGAAAATAATATTACTTTCACATTTTTTGGTTTTAATGACGAATTTCAAGAAATTCGAGACTTTTTATTGTTAAATTACTTCGAAAAATCTACATTTATTTATAAAAAATCTGAAAATGAACAATTTATTTTAATTTGTAAAAATCAAACTTGCTCACAAAAATTAAAAAATTTTTCTGAAATTAATAATTATTTAAATGAGAGATCTATCTAACCAAAAAAAAGGTTCTTTGATGGCTTTTGTAGCAGTGATGTTAATCACTCCCGACTCTTTATTTATAAGACTTTCTTCAATTGATACTTGGGGTTTAGTTTTTTATAGGGGAATTATTCCATTTGCTGTTGTTTTTATAGGCATGATTATAATTTACCAAATTAGATTTTTTAAAATTTTATTTTCAAATGGCTACAAAGGTATCGCTTATATAATAACTTTTTCAATAACAAATATTGCTTTTGTTGTTTCAATTCAAAATACAAATGTTGCAAACACTTTGGTCATGATTGCAACAGCACCGATGTTATCTGCAATTTTGAGTAATATTTTTTTAAAAGAAAATCCTGACAAAAAAACATGGTTAGCTATAATCATTACTTTTGTTTCGGTAATATATATTTTTTATGATTCAATTAAAATTGGTAACTTCTACGGAGATATACTTGGTTTTATTGCAGCACTAGGATTAGCTATTGGTGCAGTAATAATAAGGTCTGCAAAAAAATTGAATTTAGTCCCATCTGCAGTTATTGGAAAATTGTTTGTAGCATGTTTTGCTGTAATTTTTATCGACGATTATTCTCTTATTGGAAACGATTTAATAATTGTACCTTTAATGTGTTTAATGTGTGTTGCAATACCATTTGTTTTAGTAACTATCGCTCCAAGATTTATAACTGCAGCAGAGGTAAACCTATTCTTTTTGCTGGAAACTATCATTGGTCCAATTTGGGTTTGGTTAATAATTAAAGAACAGCCAACAACCGAAACAATCCTTGGTGGTATAGTTATAATTGTTACAATTGCTGTTCATTCTTTTTTAAAATTAAAAAAATCATAAGTTAGGCACAATAATTTCTTGATTTAGTCTAAAATCGCAAATAATAAGCAGTCGGTTTATGAATAAAATTGTAAAAAATTCTTGGGCACTATTTTTGGGTATGAGTATGATTATGTTGTCATACGGATACCAAAGTTCACTTCTTGGTGTAAGAGCTGTTGTAGAAAATTTTAGTTTAGCTTCTACAGGTTTTATGATGTCTGGATACTTTGTTGGCTATTTTATTGGTGCTAGAACTGCTACACCTGTAATTTCAAGTGTTGGGCATATAAGAGTTTTTGCTGCTTTTGCATCCATTGCATCCTTATCGATATTACTCCACTCTATTTTTGTAAATCCATTCTCCTGGTTTTTATTAAGAGTTGTAACAGGATATTCAATGGTTTTAATTTATACAATTGCAGAAAGTTGGTTAAATGATAGAGCAAGTAATAAAAATAGAGGGAAAGTCTTATCAATATATATGATCATACTATACGGAAGTATGGGGTTAGGAATGTTTTTACTTAATTTTAATGAACCAGAGAATTTTGAACCATTTATTTTAATATCCGCAATTATGTCTTTGGCACTTATACCAATTTTGTTAACAAAAAGAAAAGCGCCTAATTTTAAAAAAATTAGTACAATGTCTATTAAAGATTTATATAATTCATCACCACTTGGTACAGTAGGTGCATTATTATTGGGTACTGTTCACTCAGCAGTTTTTTTATTTTTTGCTGTTTATGCAGCTGAAATGAATTTTTCAATTCTTGAAATTTCAATTGTTACTTTTCTTTTAACAATTTCTGGGGCTGTTGCTCAATATCCTATCGGTTATATTTCAGATAAATTTGATAGAAGAAAAGTGATTGTTTTTACATCTTTTGGTGCAGCTTTTTTTGCCTTATTGCTTATTTTTTCTAGTGGAACAATGTATTTACCACAAGGGTTAGGTTCCTCAAAAATTTGGTTTTATTTTTTTGTAATTTTATTTTCATTTTGCAGTTTACCTTTGTTTTCTCTAATTTTAGCACACACTAATGATTATATTACTAAAGATAAATTTGTAGCAGCTGGAGCAAGTCTACAATTTGCTTTTGGTTTTGGTGCAATGAGTGGCCCCTTTCTTTGTTCAATCTTCATGAATGTTGTTGGAAATAACGGTTTTTTTATATTTATTATTATTTTTCACTCAATAATAGGAATTTTCGGCATACATAGAATGAAAGTACGACCAACTTTAGAAAATCCAGACTCTCAGTTTGTTCCAATGCCACAAACTATTACACCGGTTGGAATGGAGTTGAATCCATCTACAGAACATATTGACGAGCCTTACACTGAAAACGTTGAAAAAATGTTGAAAAGAAAAGGTGTTATTTTAAAAAAAAAGGCTAAAGAAATTAGAAAAGAAAATTAATACATATTCCATTGTTAGTTGTATAAAACATTAACTCTACATAACTCTTGTTTAAAAACCTTTATTTTGGTTTAATTAATTATGAAAAAAAAAAAATTGTCAAACAAATTAGACAATGGTGCAATTGCAAAACTCGCAAGTATAACCTCAGATGCTATTAGCGATTATAAGAAAAGACAAAAACAAAAAAAAAAGGAGCTAGAAGTTAAGAAAAGAAAAGAAGAATTTAGTAAATTAAATTTAGAAAAAAAGGAATTAAATAAAAAGTTTGAAGATTTTAGAAAGCAAGAAGATAAAATAGCAATAAAGTTTGAAGAGTTAAAATTAAAAGAGAAGGAATTGCAGCTCATAGAAATTGAGCTAAAAAATAGGGAAAATCAAATAAAAGAAAAAGAAAATAATCAAAAAATTAAAGATAATCATCAAAATGATATACGCATCGAATTAAAGAAAAAAGAAAAAGAAATTAAATTAAAAATAGATGAGTTAAACCGTAAAGATATAGATTTAAAAGTTCGTGAAGAAGAGCAAAAACAAAAAGAAGTAAAAGAAAATAGACGTAAAAGAAGAGAGCAAAAATTAATTCAACAAAAAGAAGATGAACAAAAAAGTATCGAGGCTAGAAAACTAAAAGAGTGGGAAGAAAAATTTGATAGGGAGCAAAAAGAAAAAGAAAATCAAGAAAAATTAAAAGAAGAGAAATTACGTTTGAAAGAGATGAATTTAAGAGCATCTAGAGAATTAAAATATGATGATAAAAATGACGAAATATCATCTAAACTTCGTGCTTTTGATATAGAGAATAGTTCAAAAAATTAAAATTTAATCACATTCTAATATCATTAATAACCTGCAAAAGTGTCTATACAAAGAATATTTTAAGCTATTCTGCTTTGCTTTTATTTTTTTTTTAAATATGATTTTATCATCGAGTTTTAAAAATTCTTTTAGCTTTTGAGATAATTTTCCAGAAATATTACTATCATAAAGTAAACCTGCATCTCCGTAAGATAAAAATTCCTTTGGTCCATTTTTACAATTACTTGATATAATAAATGAATTACATAAAGCAGCCTCTACAATTACAAAACCAACTTCCTCCCAAAGTGAACTTAAAATAAAAGCCTTTGATTTTTTCATGTAGTAATAAATATTTTCTGTAAAGTTTATAATAAATACATTATTAGATAAATTTTGTTTTCTTATCTCTTCTATCATTTTATCTTTTTCCTCACCATCTCCGATTATAAGTAACTTTTCGTCAGGATTTTCTAAACAAAATGACTTAAATTCTTTTATTAAATAGATAAAATTTTTTTGTTTAGTAAATCTCCCTGCTGCTAGAAAATAATTATGATTTATCTCTATGTCTGAGCTATCTTTATCAATAATTTTTTTTATTCTAAAATCCTGTATATTAATTATTGCATCTGGCAATGTTTCAATTTTTTCGATATCAAAAATATTATTTTCAATTAAATCTTTTTTTAATTCATCAGTTGGACAAGTAATTCTATATAATTTTTTTTTTGAATTAATCCACAAATTCTTTCTAAAAAAATTTAATTTAGGGTAACCAGATATTCTTAAAATTAACCTCGTTTTAGGGTTTATAAAATTTGTGAAAATAATCGGAAGTGATGTCAAAAGATGAGCTATAAGATAATTTGGTTTATTTTTTTTTAAAAAAAAAAGAAACGGGAATAACGAAATCAGCATAATTGTTATATATGAAAACCTGCTTTTAAAGAAACCTGTTTTTGGAAGTAAGTTGTAGTAATCAAAAGTCAAGTTTTTTAATTTTACTCCATTTTTTTCTAAATAATTTTTATATTTTGTCCACTCACCAAAAATATTAATAATTATAACGTTGTAATCATTTGAAAATTTAGCGAGTGATATAGCTGAGTTTAAAGTAGATTTTACTGTTCCAACTTTAGTAAGAAATGGAGACCAATAATAAATTGTTTTTTTCATTAGTACTATTGATTTGGAAAATAGTCCTTTAATTTACCCTCGCGATAAACATCAGCAGTACAACAATGAAGACCTCCTCCAAAAGCATAGGCATCTCTTAATTCAACAGGAATAACTTCCATTCCCAGTTTATCCAATTGGTCAGATTGATAAATTTCACTTTTCTCTACACAAACTGTTTTAGGATCTAAAACTAAAATATTCATAGACAACCAGACTGAAGAATAACATAATGGAGGAGGTGAGTTATGTGCTGGCTGAGCAGAGTCTATTATCTGCCAATCATTATTTTCGAATAATTTACGTTGAGATTTAGGAAGTCTTCTTTGAGGATTGTTAATTATTAAGCCTTCCCTAATCGGTGTAAAGGTAGCATCAATATGTATTGGATATGGATCCCCAGGAAAATTAACAGTATGAACTCTATGGTTTGAAAAATGTCTTTTAAGCCAATCTATACCTTTAAGATTAGTTGTAAATCCGTGCTGAACAACCAAATCTTTACCAAATCTTAAAATATCTGCAGCATCAAATAACGGCTCTTCCTCGGTTGTAACAAAGTATTTTTTTTCTGTCCATTCAAGCCTCTTTTTTTCACCAATCTTTTCAGATAGATAATCTTTTCTATAATCAAGATCGGTCAGTCTTGGTTTTGGTGCAGTTTCATGCTTCATATTCTTATCTTTACTAAAATAATTTTGCAACAAAGGTCTATAATTTAAATACTCAAACCATCTGCATCTATAACTCATAGTTGCCTCTAACATCTCATTTCCTACAGTCAAAATTATGTCTCTTGCTGGCATGCAGCCAAACATTGAGTCAGCTACCCAATCTGGCGTGGAAATTTTCTGATTATGATTTATTGGGACTGGTCTATCAACTTTAATACCTCTTTTTTCCAAAAGAGATGCAAAATTATTTAGCAAGTCGTTAGCTTTATCAACTGTATCTTTTAAACGAGGCCCATGCATTCCCTTCATATCAGAGTCCTCAGGAACTTTTGCATCTAATGCAGGTTCAGGTGCAGGTATGCAACATCCATCTGCTTTACCAACAATAACATGTTTTAGAGGATCCCATTCATTCCAACTATTAACTATTATTTTTTCATTCATTTAATTTAATGCAATAAATCTTCTATTATTTTTTATAATTAAACTATAATAAATTATTGCAATAAAAATTAGGAAACCGCCAATTATTGTGTTATTTGATGGAACTTCGTTAATTCCTAATATTGGTATCCATACCCAAAAAATACCACCAATTACTTCTGTTAATGATAAAAGAGTTAATTCAGCTGCTTGGATTGTCCTTGAGCCAATAGAGTATAAAATCAAACCAACACACACGAGAGTTCCATGTATTGAAAATAAACCCTGATTCAAGCTTGTAGATATTAGACTACTATCTGTTTCAACTAAAATAATTATAGATATTATTGCACAAAACAATCCTGCTAATGCGACAGTGGTAAACTTCGGAGTGTCTTTTCTCCATCTTAACGATACTGAAAAAATTGAAAAACCAGTCGCTGAGGCTATACCAAAAATTAAACCAAATAAGCTACCTCCAGAGAAATTACCAAAAGCTATTATACAAATTCCTATAGTGGCAATTATAATTGAGATCCAGACATTTATAGAAATTCTTTCATTAAGAAATAAGAAACCCAGAAATGCAGTTATAAAAGGCATTGCTGCAAGGCATAATAATGTGACTGCAGCAGTGGTATTTGTAATTGACCAAATAAAAGAAATCATTGCAATACCTAAACCAATTCCTCCAATTAAACCCGATAATCCAATTTTCTTATAATTTTTATAAAAGCTAATACCTTCTTCAAAAAATAAATACATATTTAATATTAAAAAAATAGTAATTCCCCTTCCTAAAAGATATTGCCAAGGAACTAGTTCAGGTTGATCAATATATCTAACCACTAACGGACCAAAAGACCATAATATACCAGCAAAAAGTACTAGTGGAATTGCAACTTTTTCATTTTTTAATTCCAGCATTTTAGATTCTTAATATTAATTAATATTTTAAACAACTATTTTTTATTGGTTAAATGTTCAAAATTTGGCTTATTTTGGTTTTTTTATTTAACTTATTTATTAAAATAGACTAATCATAATTAAATGGATCTACAAATTATTAAAATTGCCTCAAATAACAAAAATCAAAAAAATATTAAAAATTATACTCACAAAATTAAAAATAAAAATTCGATTTGTGGTGACGAAATTATAATAAGTTTATTAATAAAAAAAAATATTATTAAAGATATTGGTTATAATTGTAAATCATGTGTTTTTTGTCAGGCCTCGATTAATTTATTAAGTAAAAAAGTAACTAAAATGGATATAATTAGCACAATTAATTTGTGTAATAACGTCATTGATTCTTATCAAATAAAAGAGGGAAAGTTTGATAAAAAAATTAATTTCTTTAAAAAGATTTTAACTAAAGATAATTTTGCTAGAAAAGACTGCTTGCTTTTACCTTTCATAACACTTAGAAAATTATTAACATTAAATGATAGAAAAAATTAAATTATCTGTATTTGCAGGTCTATTTTCCTTTTTTACTATTGGTATTTTATCCTATCTAACTTACAAAACAGATTATGGTATTTTTTTAGTTGCGTCATTTGGTTCAACAATGGTTATATTATATGGATATCCAGACAGTCCATTTGCGCAACCAAAAAATATTTTTTTTGGCCATTTACTTACTTCGCTCGTTGGTGTTATTTTTGTTGCATTTATATCTCTGCCATTATTTTTAACTTTACCATTAGCAGTTGGTTTAGGTGTTGCATTAATGATATTATTAAATGTACCTCATCCACCTGCTGGTGGTAATCCAATAATTGTAATTCTTGGATCTGTTTCCTTCGAATATCTTTTAAACCCCATTATGGTCGGTTCAATTATAATTATTGTGTTTGGAATAATTTTAAATAGGCTGATCTTAAAAAGGAAATATCCAAAAAATAATTTGTTTGATTGATTATCCTTTTTCATGATAAGCTAAACTAAATAATACGTACTTAAAGTTTAAGGAGAAAAATGAAAATATTATGTGTTTTATATGATGATCCTAAAGGTGGAATGCCAAAATCTTATCCATTATCTGATTTGCCAAAATTAGATAAATATCCTGACGGTATGAGTTTACCTACACCTAAAGGTAGAGATTTTACTCCTGGTCAGTTACTAGGATGTGTATCAGGTGAATTAGGATTAAGAAAATTTTTAGAGAGTGGTGGTCATGAATTTATTGTAACTAATAGTAAAGACGGTGATGGATGTGAGGCTGATAAACACATTGTTGATGCTGATGTAGTTATATCACAACCATTTTTTCCTTATTATTTAACAGCTGAGAGAATTAAAAAAGCAAAAAATTTAAAAATGGCGATAACTGCAGGAATTGGTTCAGATCATGTTGATTTACAAGCAGCTATGGACAATAAAATAGATGTTGTTGAAGTTACATTTTGTAATTCAAGATCGGTAGCAGAGCATATTGTTATGATGATTGTAACATTAGTAAGAGATTATCATAATCAACATAGAATAGTTAATGAAGGAGGATGGAATATAGCTGATGCAGTACAAAGGAGTTACGATGTGGAAGGTATGCATGTTGGTACAGTAGCAGCGGGAAGAATTGGTCTCGACGCATTAAGAAAAATGAAACCGTTTGATGTCCATCTACATTATTTTGATAGACATAAATTACCAGATAGTGTGGAGAAAGAATTAAATCTTACTTTTCATGATTCAGTTGAGTCGTTAGTTAAAGTTTGTGATGTAGTAACTATAAATTGTCCTCTGCACCCTGAAACAGAAAATTTATTTAATAAGAATTTAATTAATAAGATGAAAAAAGGTGCTTATATTGTTAATACAGCCCGAGGTAAGATATGTAATAAAGATGATATAGCCGACGCATTAAAATCTGGACAATTAAGCGGTTATGCTGGTGATGTATGGTTTCCACAGCCTGCCCCAAATGATCACGTTTGGAGAAGTATGCCACATCATGGTATGACTCCTCATACATCAGGAACATCACTCTCTGCACAAGCAAGATACGCAGATGGTGTAAGAGAAATTCTAGAATGTTTTTTTGATAAAAAACCTATTAGAGATCAGTATTTAATTGTTAAAGATGGTCAATTGGCTGGTATGGGTGCACACTCGTATAGTAAAGGTTCAGCAACAAGTGGTTCTGAGGAGGCTGCTAAATACAAGAAAAAGTAAATTTGAAAATTAAAAAATTTTTAAAACCTTTTATTTTAACTTATTTATTTTTTAGCGTTGCCATAAGTTTTTATCCGACTTTTGAATTTTACACTTTTAAAGGTCAACTTTTAATATTAGCGGTATCTACATTTAACGGTACTTTAGGATTATTAGTAAAAAAAATTGGAAAATAATAAATTTATAATACGTAGGGTTCTACTCTTTCCTCTTGGTTTAGTACCCTTTCAACAGAAAAACAACCTAAATCAATCGTTTGATAAGATCCTGTCGTAATTAATTCTGTTAAAGCTCTTCCTATACCAGGAGCTTGCATCAATCCTCTTCCTGTAAATCCAGTGGCCATATAAACATTTTTATAAGCAGGATGTTTTCCAACTACAGCGTTGTTGTCTAATTTATTGCAATCATAATACCCTGCCCAAGCACCAGTCATTTTTATCTCCTCAAATACTGAAATTCTTTTAGCAAGACCTGGCCAGACTAATTCCTCAAAATCATTCCATTCTGGTTCCAAATCTTTAGCATCCCAAACAGGTTTTGGTGATCCAGCTAAATATTCTTTACCTTCAGGTCTCCAATATACACCTGTTGTAAGGTCACCAGTCAAAGGCATTTCAGGTATATGTTTTGGGCATTTAAATCTAAAAACAGTATGTTTTTGTGGAAATACAGGAATGTCATTTAGAAGTTCGTTGGTCCAGCATCCAGCAGCAGAAATTATAGCATTAGCGTTTAATTCTTTTAAGCTTTTGACGTCCCCTTTTACAAATTCAGCTCCTAATTCAATAGCTTTATTTTTAAGAGCGTTATGAAATAAGTATGGATCTATCCAGCCTTCAATTTTTGTATCAGAGTAAGTTGCTGTTTCAATTCCCTTTTCACTTATGTATGGAAATTTATGTTTTAATTCTGAGCCTTTAATATTTTTTGTACCAGCATCGCAGGCTTTATGATTTTCTAAAGCTAAATACTGCTCTTGAGCATGTTCTGGTCCAAAAAGCAAAAGGTAGCCATTGGGAACCATACTGACTGTTGGGCTTGGGTTATTTTTAGTTTTTAGATCACTAGGGACATTTAACAAAAATTCCCTAGAAAATTTACCTAACATGATATTCTCTTTTTGAAAAAATTGTCTTCTAAATCCACCCAAAGATAATGGAAATGAAGCCCTTTTGTAAGTTGGATCTTTTTCAATTACTTTTACTTTTCTACCTTCCTTTGAGAGAAAATAAGCTGTAGACGCTCCAATTATTCCACCCCCAACTACTACTATGTCATCCATATTAATTTAATAAAACTAATGTAAAATTAAGAATTAATGCATAACAGCTCCAAAGTAAATAAGGAATCATTAGATAAAAACTTAAATTATTTATTTTTTTATATTTGAAAGTTAATAGTGCTATAAACATTAATATTACTATTAAATTAATTAATGCTAATTCAATATTGTGGAAAACAAAAAAAACTATACTCCAAGTTGTATTAAAACATAAATGAATTAAGTATATTAAAACTAAATTTATATTATAATTCTTATGCCAAGCTGACCAAATAGCTATAGCCATAAAAAGATATAAAGTTGTCCATACAGGCGCAAATACCCAATCCGGGGGTGTCAAAAAAGATTTATTTAGTGTTGAATACCAAGGCTCTTTGTAAGAAATTGTCGCTATACTTCCTATAAACGACGCAGAATATGTAATTATTGCAAATATAGTAAAAGATATAAATTTATTTTTTAACATATTCATATTATACATCATTTTTATATGAATAATAAATCAATATGGATAACTGGGGCTAGTAGTGGGATTGGTAAAGCTCTAGCATTAAAATTTGCAAAAGAAGGTTGGAAGGTAGCAATTTCAGCGAGAAGAGAGAATTTATTAAATGAAATTTCTCAGAGTAATGAGAATATAATGCCATTTCCTTTAGACGTAACGGATAGTGAAAAATGTAAAAATGTATTCGAAAATATTAAAAATAAAATTGGAGAGATTGATATATCTGTTTTCTGTACAGGAATTCATGATCCAAAATCAGAGAAAAGTTTAAATCTTGAAAAAGTTAAGAAAATTATGGAAGTTAATTTTTTTGGTACCATAAACTCAATTAATTCTGTTTATGATTATTATAAAAATAGAAAGTCAGGTCACATATCTATAGTATCTTCAGTAGCAGGTTATAGAGGCTTGCCTGCAGCAGGAGCGTATTGTGCATCTAAATCTGCACTAAGTAGTTTTGCAGAAAGCTTATACTTTGATTTAAAAAGGTTTAATATTCGTGTTTCTCTTGTAAGTCCTGGCTTTATAAAAACACCTATGACTGATAAAAATGATTTTCCAATGCCAATGATTAAATCTCCAGAATTTGCTGCAGATCAAATGTTTAAAGGCTTAACAAAAAATAAGGGATTTGAAATTCACTTTCCAAAATCTTTTACCTCTATTATGAAAGTACTTAAAGTAATGCCAAATGGTCTTTATTTTAGAATTATAGAAAAAGGTATGAAAAAGATTATTGATTAATCTTTCATAAAAAAAACAGTCAACTCTCCAACCTTAAAACCAAATTTAGTTAAAGTTGCTCTATTGATTGCAACTTTTTCATCTTGTTTAAATATCCAATCATCAAATGAAACTTTAATATTTTTATTTTTGAATGGAACTAGTAAGTCATATTTAAATTTAAATGCTGATCCATATTGAACACCTGTTGCTTCTCCAACTACATCTGGTGCTGTTCCAACATATTTATTATTATTTATTTTTTTTATTTTCCAAGTTCTTTTTTGTTTTTCGCCATCAGTCCAATAAAAGTCTTCATCTAATGTAATTATATTGTCTTTAAAGGAACCAATTAAATCTGCTTTGAATTGACGTGTTACTTTTCCGCCTCTGTCTTGTAAAATTCCCCATGCCTTCACTTTACCATCAAAATACTCCTCAATTAGCAAGGTGGGCTCAGTATTTTTAAAATCTTCTGGCTTCATATTATTTGAACAGCTTGTAACTAAGGATAAGACAATAATCAATAGAATTGATTTTATTAATTTCATATAATTATTTTTTTAGTAAAGAAAACTGTATTAAGTCAATATTTTTTGATCTAAAACCAGCCTCACAATAAGATAAATAAAAATTCCACATTCTCTTAAATGTATTATCAAAACCTTGTTTAGATATAAGTTCCCAGCTTTTAAAAAATTTTTCTCTCCACATTTTAAGAGTATTGCTATAATGCGCTCCATAAGAACTACACTGGTTAAGCTCTAAACCAGTTTTTTTTGCATATTCAACTAATGAGCCTTTGGATGGAAGAAAGCCTCCAGGAAAAATATATTTTTGAATAAAATCCTCTTTTTTCTTATATCTATTGAATAATTTATCATCGATTGTAATTGCTTGGATTGCGGCCTTACCATCATCTTTTAAATATTTTTTAATACTTTGAAAATAATTTTTTAAATAGTTTTGACCAACTGCCTCAATCATTTCAATTGAGGCGATTGAATTATATTTATTTTCGACATCTCTATAATCCTGCATTTTAATATTAACTTTTTCATTTAGACCAATTTTATAAATTCTATTTTTTGCATAATCAAATTGCTTTTTTGAAATTGTTATACAATCTAATTTTACATCATAATTTTTACCTATGAATTCTGCAAATCCACCCCATCCACAACCTATCTCAAGAACTTTATCGCCGATTTTAGGCTTAATAAGTGAAGTTAATTTTTGATACTTGTTGATTTGTGCTTCTTCTAAATCTAATTTATCATTTTCAAATATAGCACTAGAATAAGTTAAGCTATTATCCAACCAAAGAGAAAAAAACTCATTTCCTAAATCATAATGTTTAGAAATATTTTTTTTACTATTTGATTTAGTATTTTTATTGAACATTTTTTTTAGATAATTAATGAAAGATAAATCTAAAATACCAGAAAACTTATGAATGATTTTAATATTTTTAGCAGTTAACTCAATTAATCCTGATAGATTATCTGTTTCGAATTCATTATTCATGTAGGCTTCTGCCATGCCAATACTGCCTTTTGATATAATTTTTTTAAAAAAATCTGATTTATTAATTTTTACAATGACAACTAAACTTTCATCATCACCAAATATATATTTTCTATCATCGTAATCTGTTACTATAATTTTTCCATATTTGATCATTTTTAAAGCGGAAAAAGCTATTTTTTTTGAGACGTTATTTATCATTAATTTTCGTAACTAATTTTGTTTTTAATTTTAAAGTTCTTTTTAACTAATTTAACACCTTTGATCCAAAGCTTTAATGCCTCATAATGTATTGCTGAAATGATTTTGAGGGTCATTAAGGGATGTTTTAAATAAGATATAAGTAGATTTTTCGAGCTTATTTTTACCCTTTTACCATCTTGTGAGGCGAATAATAGTTTTCCCTCTTTATCTCTTTGATCGATGATTACTGAGAGTCTTTCGTTGGGAATCAATACTTTAAAAAAATATTTTGACTCTAGATCCATAAAAGGTGATACGTAAAATTTCTTTTTACAATTATTAGAGATATGTCGATCTTTAATATTAATTTTAAAAACATAAGTATGTTGTTCCCCAAAAGTATTTTTGACCTCGTATAATATTGCAATTGGATTTGAGTCTGTGTCGTAGATAAAAAAAATACTTAAAGGATTAAAGACATAACCAAATATTCTTGGATAGCATAAAATTTTAATTTTAATATTTTTTGTAGAAATATTTTTTTTTTGTAAAACTTGGATTATCCAATCCTTTATTGATGAACCATCTCTATTGCCATGATCTTTATCAAAAAAACTTAAAATATTAAATTTATTATAAGAAAAAAAGAAGATTTCTTTTTCGAGTTCATTAATTTCATCAAGATCTAAAAAAATAGAAAAAACACTATATTTAAAGAAATGCTTTTTAGGTTTAAACCTTTTATGAACTACATTTCCAATATAAATACAAGAATTTTTAACCATCTAAAAATTTAATCATTTCCATAGAGGATTTAATACCATCTTCGTGAAATCCATATCCAAAATAACTGCCACAAAATAATATATTTTTTTTGTTTTGTATCAAATGTAATTTTTTTTGGTTTTCTAATGTTGTGTGATCGTAATAAGGGTGTGTAAATTCAACTTTCTTTATTATCTTATCTCTATTTATATTTTCAAAGGGGTTTAGAGTTAAAAAGATATTTTTATTTATATTAAAGTTTTGTAATAAGTTTAACCAGTAAGTCACAGAACTATTTTTTTGTGAAATAGATGTATTCCATGCTGACCAATTAATTTTTTTTTTTGGCATAACAACATCATCTGAATGAATTATTGCTAAATTTTTTTTATATTGAAAACTGCCTAAAATTTTATTTTCATCTTCAGATTTATTTTCAATCATATTTTTTGCTTCGTCAGCATGAGTTGCAATAATAACTTTATCATAATCAAAATATTCATTATCCGTACCATAAAAAATCCTTACGAAATTAGAAATTCTTTTAATTTTTCTAATTTTGTAATTTTTAAAATGCTCACCACTAACTTTCTCTATTACTTTTTTTACATATTGTCTGCTTCTATTTTTTACTGTGTACCACTGTGGTCTGTTACTCAAATTAAATAAACCATGGTTTTGAAAAAATCTCATAAAAAATTTAATTGGCATTTTTTTTGCATCATATGGTGGCATTGACCAAATTGCAGATACCATAGGAATTAGGTGATAATTAATAAAATATTCAGAATGTTTTTCCTTAATTAAGTATTCACCTAGGCTTATACTTTCATCAAATTCATTTAATTTAGAACTTTTCTTGTAAAATTTTAATATTTCTAAAAACATTTTAAAAAAATTAAAATTGAATAAGTTTTTTTTGTATGAGAAAATACCTTTTAATCCTTTTCCACAATACTCTAAATTTATGTCTTTAGACATAAAAGATAAACTCATGTTACTTTTTTCTATATCTACTTCAATCTCTTTAAAAAAATTAATTAAATTAGGATAAGTTTTTTTATTAAAAACTATAAAACCAACATCTGCGAGAATTTTTTTTTTATTTTCATCTAATTGAATATCAATTGTGTGAGAGTGTCCGCCAAAACGATCCTCTTTTTCAAATAAATCAACTTTATATTTTTTCGATAAATAATAAGCAGCACTAAGTCCTGAAATTCCTGAGCCAATGACTGCAACTTTCATTAATTTTTAAGCTGCGTCTTCTTTAAAATCATCCATGCTCGGGCAAGTGCAGAATATATTTTTATCTCCATAAACGTTATCTACTCTAGCAACTGGTGGCCAAAATTTATTTCTCTTTAAATGTTTAGAAGGGTAAGCTGCTTCCTCTCTGGAATATTTATGTTTCCATTCGTCAGATGATAGTTCAAGATCTGTATGTGGTGCATTTTTAATTGGGTTATCTAATTTATCAAACTCTCCAGATTTAATCTTTTCTATTTCTTTTTTAATCTTTATTAAGGTTTCGCAAAATTTGTCTATTTCCGTAAGGCTTTCACTTTCAGTTGGTTCTATCATCATTGTACCAGCCACAGGCCAAGACATTGTTGGAGCGTGAAATCCAAAATCAATTAACCTTTTTGCAATATCTTCTTCTGTTATACCTGTTTCAGTTTTGATAGGTCTTATGTCGATAATACATTCATGAGCGATATTTCCATTTTTACCTGTATATAAGATTGGAAAATGATTTTTAAGTTTATAGGCTAAGTAATTTGCATTAAGGATTGCATTCTGGGTAGCTAATTTAAGACCTTCTGAGCCCATCATCTTAATGTACATCCAAGAAATAGATAAAATACTAGAGCTTCCCCAAGGAGCTGCAGAGACAGATCCAATTCCAGAAACTGGACCACAATCCTTTATAATTGGGTGACTTGGTAAAAAAACTTCTAAATGTTTTTTACAAGCGATTGGTCCCATGCCTGGGCCGCCTCCTCCATGAGGTATACAAAAAGTTTTGTGTAAATTTATGTGACAAACATCTGGTCCAAAATTACCAGGCTTAGCTATACCAACCAATGCATTTAAATTTGCACCATCCATATAAACTTGACCACCATTATCATGAATTATTTTGCAAATATCAGAAATTTTTTCTTCAAAAACACCATGGGTAGATGGATAAGTTACCATTAACGCGCCTAGGTTTTCTGAATTAAGCTCTGCTTTCTTTTTCAGATCTTCTATGTCAACGTTTCCCTCTTTATCGCAATTAACGACAACAACCTTCATTCCTACCATTTGGGCACTAGCAGGATTTGTTCCATGGGCTGAACTCGGGATAAGACATACATTTCTGTTACTTTCTCCCCTATCAATATGATACTTTCTAATTACCATTAAGCCAGCGTATTCACCTTGGGCTCCTGCATTAGGTTGTAATGAAACACCAGAGAAACCTGTAATTGATCTCAACCAATTTTTTAAATCTGTGAATAATTTTCTATATCCTTCCATTTGTTCCACAGGAGCAAAAGGATGTGGCTCTGCAAATTCTCTCCAACTGATTGGTATCATTTCTGCTACAGCATTAAGTTTCATTGTACAAGATCCAAGTGCAATCATAGATCTATTAAGAGCAATGTCCTTGTCTTCTAATCTTTTCAAATATCTAAGCATTTCAGTTTCTGAATGGTAAGAGTTGAAAACAGGGTGTTCTAAATATTTTGATGTCCTTAGAAGATTTTTGGGTAAATTTGGCAAGCTTCTTGTAGGATTGTCCTTAATTGACTCAGTGGAATTAAATATTTTTAAAAGCTGATTTGCTCTGTATACATTCTTTCTCTCATCAAAAGAAACAGCTATCATTTCTGAGTTTACTTTTCTTACATTTATCTTTTGATCAAGTGCATTTTTGAAAATTTGGTCAGTCTTTTCCTTGGTGTAAATTGTAACAGTATCAAAATATGATTCTGAATATAATTTGTATCCAGATTGCTTTATTTTATCAGCGAAGTTTTTTGTAAGTTGGGAAACTCTTTCTGAAATATTTCTTATTCCTTTTGGACCATGATAAACTGCATAGGCTGCTGAAACTATAGCTAATAAGGCTTGAGCTGTACAAATATTACTTGTAGCTTTATCTCGTCTTATATGTTGCTCTCTTGTTTGAAGAGACAACCTGTAAGCTTTATTACCGTGTCTATCGACTGAAACTCCAATAATCCTTCCAGGCATTGATCTTTTAAATTCATCTTTTGTTGCAAAAAAAGCAGCATGTGGGCCACCGTAACCCATAGGTATTCCAAATCTTTGTGAGCTTCCCACTGCTATATCGGCACCTAATTCTGCGGGTGTCTTTAATAAAGCTAAAGCTAATAAATCACAAACAAGTATCGCTTTACCGTTTTTTTTGTGAATTTTACTTATGTATTCACTTGGATCTTTAATATCACCTAATGTACCTGGATATTGAATAATACCACACACTAAATCAGATGCTTCATCAAAAACTTTATCCTCACTTCCAACCATAACTTTTAAACCTAATGGTTCAGCTCTTGTCTTTACAACTTCAATTGTTTGTGGATGGCAGTTTTCTGAAATAAAAACTGTTTTAGAATCTTTTTTATCAAGTCTATAACTTAGACCCATTGCCTCTGCTGCCGCTGTCCCCTCATCAAGCAGAGATGCATTCGCAATGTCCATTCCTGTGAAATCAACAATCATCTGTTGAAAATTAAGTAACATTTCTAATCTACCTTGGGCGACTTCTGGTTGGTAAGGTGTATAAGAAGTATACCATCCTGGATTTTCAAGAATATTTCTAATAATAACATTTGGTGTATAAGTTCCATAATACCCCATGCCTATATAGTTAGAGAATATCATATTCTTTTTTGATAAATTTTTTAATTTTCTTAACGCTTCATACTCAGAATTAGGTTCACCAATATCTAAATTATCTGTGAAAAGAATTTTTTCTGGAACAGTTTTAGATATAAGTTCATCAAGTGAGGTATACCCAAGAACTTTTAACATTTTACTTTGTTCTTCTTCTGAAGTCCCAATGTGTCTTTTAATAAAATCTTTTTCTGAGTCGTGTAACATTATGATGAGCTCTCCTTAGCAAATTTATCGTACTCTTCTTTATTCATAAGAGTATCGAGTTCTGATTTATCTTTTAACTTTAATTTGAAAAACCACGCTCCACCCTCTGGGTCAGCATTAATTTTTGATGGATCATCAACAATTGATTGATTAATTTCTACAACCTCACCACTCACTGGCGTATATACATCACTAGCTGCTTTTGTTGACTCAACCACTCCTGCAGTTCCATCTTTTTCAACATTAGCTCCTTTCTCAGGTAATTCAGCAAAAACTATGTCACCTAACATTTCAGTTGCATGTTTTGTAATTCCAATAGTTCCAACTTCTCCATCTAGTGTAATCCATTCATGCTCTTTTGAAAATTTTGTATTAGACATTGGCTTCTCCTTTCACATAACTTTTTTTATAAAATGGCAAATCACAAACATTGGCAGGTACTTTTTTTCCTCTTACTTCTAAGTAAACTTTTGTATCTGTTTTAGAATGAGAATTTGAAATATAGCCCATAGCGATAGATGCATTAACACTTGGTCCAAATGTGCCGCTGGTAACTTTTCCAATCTCATTATCTTTTTCATCAAAAATTTTCGTTGACTCTCTTGCTATAACTCTAGTCTCTGGTTTGATACCAACTCTTAATTTTGATACACCTTCTTCGATTTGCTTTTTTATTTTTTGTGACCCTATAAAATTATCATTAATTCTATTTTTTGAAATAGCCCACTTTAAATTTGCTTCTACTGGACTAGTATTTTCATTTATGTCATGACCGTACAAGCACAAACCTGCTTCTAATCTTAAAGTATCCCTTGCACCCAACCCGATTAAAGTTGACCCTCTAGAAATTAATTCTTCGACAAAAGAGATTGCAACTTTATTAGGTAATGATATTTCAAATCCATCTTCACCTGTATATCCAGATCTTGTTATATAGATTTCGTTATTTTTGAAAGAAAAATCACATCCATTCATAAATTTTAATTTTGATACACTTGAAACTACATTTTCAAGAATTGTTTTAGACTCTGGACCTTGTATCGCTATAAGAGATAAATCATTGTTTATATTCAAATTTTGATCATTCAATTTATTTTTAATAATCTGAAGATCGTTTTGTTTACAAGCAGCGTTTAAAATAATCATGTACTGGTCTTTCATCCTGGTAATGATAAGATCATCATATATCCCCCCATTCTCTTTCATTAAAAACGAATACTTGCTTTGATTAATTTTTAAATTTTTAAGATCAGTCGGTAAAATTTCTTGGAGCTTATCTGTTACGTCACAACTGTATTTAACGAATAACTGCCCCATGTGAGAAACATCAAAAATTCCGGACTTATTTCTTGTAATATTATGCTCTTTTACAATTCCTTCAGCGTATTGAATTGGCATACTATAACCAGCAAACTCAACGAACTTTGCGTTATGCTTTCTGTGTAATTCGAATAATGCAGTTTTTTTTATATTCATATTAACTCTTTTCAAACCCCCTCTGTCGGTGTGCCTGAGAGATTTTGGCTCCTTCGGCGAGAATTTATCTCTTTCCAGAGTTAATATGTACGGTCCTTTTGCCTGAGAGTTTCCGGGGTGGTTGCTCCTTCGGCGCTACAATTTGTAGTCTCTCCCGTGCTTGAATTATTAGCACAATTTAAAAAAAAAAGATATAAAAAAACTTTACATGCATTTATTGGATTATTTGGGAATTATTTTTTTTTTCAAACAAAAACTGTAATAAAACTGCTGAAATAATTATACAACCTCCAATTAAAACTATTAAAGGTGGATTTTCCCCAGCAAACATCCATGCCCATAGTGGACCTAATACAGCCTCTGTTATCATAATTATTCCTACAATCGCTGAGGGAGTGTTTCTAGCACCTATTGTGATAAATATAAAACCGAATCCTAGTTGAAAAAAACCTGCTAAAAAACCTAAAAAAATATCATGGTAAGATATATTTATTTTTCCAGCAATAAAATATCCAACACTCATAGCAATGATTCCAGCGATAAACTGAAGTGGTATCATATCCACGTTAGGGTGTTTTCTTATAATCAAAATTAAAATTGCAAAAGATATTGGCATTATGAATGCAGCTAGATTACCAGATGTTTGACCGGGTGATAATGTAGATCCAACCATTAATACGACACCTATTATTGCAAGAATAATCGATAGAAAGGTTATTTTAGAAATTTTTTCTTTTAAAAAAAAGTAACCAAAAACTGCTAAAAATAAAATTTGTGTTTGAATAATAAAATTTGTGTTAGCAACAGTTGTATTATACATTGCAAAAACATAACCACAAAAGCCTGATGATAAAACTATACCACCAATAAAGCCGGGTAGTCCTGATTTTTTAAAAGCTGCAAATACTTTTTTTTTGTAAGTTAAAAGTAAAAATATAATAATGATTAAAATAAAAAATAAAGATCTCCAAAATAATATTTGCCAAAGTGTAGCTCCTTCAAACGATTTTACGATTAAGCCCCCAAAACTAAGACTGCAAGCTCCCAAAAATACTAAAAGAGGTCCTGGTATTTTTTTTAATAAATACATCGCTATTCCAACTCAATCGTGCTAGGTGGTTTCGATGTCACGTCATACACTACTCTATTTATACCCGGAATATTATTTATAATTTTATTTGAAACTTTTTGCATAAATTTTTTAGAGAAATCAAAATAGTCAGCTGTCATTCCATCTGATGATGTGATTGCTCTTAATAAACAAATATATTCATATGTTCTGTTGTCACCCATCACACCTACTGTCTTGACTGGTAATAGTGCAGCATATGCTTGCCAAATTTTATCGTATAAATTTTGTTTTTTTAGTTCGTCTATAAAATAAAAGTCTGCTTCTTTTAAGATTTTTATTTTTTCTTTAGTAATAACACCGGGCATTCTAATTGCTAAGCCAGGTCCTGGAAATGGATGTCTAGAAATAATTTCTCTTGAAAGTTTTAGTTCAAGTCCTAATTTTCTAACTTCATCTTTAAACAAAAATTTTAGAGGTTCAACTAAATCAAGCTTCATCTTTTTTGGTAAACCCCCAACATTATGATGCGATTTTATTTTTGATGTTTGTGAACCAGTCACAGATTTACTTTCAATTAAATCTGGATACAAAGTGCCTTGAGCTAAGAATTCAACATTTTTAATTTTTTTTGAATATCTCTCAAATATTTTAATAAATAAATTACCAATAATTTTTCTCTTTTTTTCAGGATCTGTAATGTTTTTTAACTTCTTTAAGAATTGTTTTTCTGCATTTACATAAATAAGGTTCATTTTTAATTTTTTTTTAAAAGTATTTACGACCTGTCTTTCTTCATTTTTTCTTAACAACCCTGTATTAACAAATATACATTTTAGTTGTTTTCCGACAGACTTGTTTAATAGTTGTGCAACAACACTGCTATCTACTCCACCCGATAAAGCACATATAACTTTTTTTTTACCTACTTGTTTTTTTACTCTTTCAATTAAAGTATTTTTTTGATGTTTCGGGGACCAGTTTTTTTTTGCTTTACAAATTTTAAAAACAAAATTTTTGATTAAAATTTTTCCTTTTACAGTATGTGTTACCTCTGGATGAAATTGAACACCAAATCTTTTAAGTTTAGTATTTTCAATAATTGTAAATTTTGAGTCTTTTGTTGAAGCAACTTTATTAAAATTTTTAGGTATTTTAGTAACATGATCAGCATGACTCATCCATACGTCGTTCGTATTTTTTGAGTTGAAAAAATTTATAGTTAGTGGTGAATTTTTTGTTTTTTTTATTCTGGCAAAACCAAATTCTCGCGTTTTGGAGCTTTTTACTTTACCCCCATAAAATTTAGAAATCATTTGATGACCAAAACAAATGCCTAATATTGGGCATTCAAGATAAAATATTTTATTACTAAATTTAATTTTTTTGTCTTGATAAACATTTAATGGACCACCGGATAAAATAATACCAAATAGATCATTAACATTTATTTTTTTTAGATTTTTGTGGCTGACAATTTCTGAAAAAACTCCAAGCTCTCTAATTCGTCTAGCAATCAACTGTGTAAATTGAGAACCAAAATCAATTATTAATATTTTTTTTAGATTAGTTAGTCTTTTCATTATTTGCTTCAAAATCTTGAAGAGACTTACTTATTTCTGTTTTTTTGCTGCACAATGTTTTACAAATGTTTGAAAATCTATCCATCAAATCATTTGCTTTTTCAAAATTTGACCTATCTAATTGTATATTTATAAGCATATATATAGCTTCCTCATTTTCTGGATCCAAAAGAAGTGCTGTATCCAAATTTTTTTCCTCTTCCTCTTGATTATCTTCATTTTTAAATATTTTTGCTAAGTAAAGATAAGACTTCGCATCTTTAGGATTAAAAACTATATTTCTTTGAAATAGAAATTTTGATTTTTCATAATCTTTTTTCTCAAATTTTTTTTTCGCTTCTTCGAAAAAATTTTCAGCACCAAAAACTGAGTTTAAAAAAACTAAATTAAAAAATATTACAAATATAATTCTTTTTACATATATCATATATACTCACTATTTTTTTTTACTTCATCTATACTGTGTACCATACTTTCGTAGAAACCTGCTTTTGTAATTTTAACAAATTTGGCATTTTTAGTTAAAATTTTTATTTGCGGAGCACCTAAATAGCCCATTGATGATCTAAGTCCACCAACAAGTTTATGTAATGTTTTTTTAGCATCTCCTTTATATTTAATAAGGCCTTCAACCCCTTCAGGAACATATTTTGATTTATCTTTTTGTTTTTTTTGAAAATATCTATCAGCCGAACCTTTGTTCATTGCTCCGACAGATCCCATACCCCTAAAAACTTTGAATAACTTTCCTTTTTTTTTAATAATTTTTCCAGGTGCCTCTGATGTTCCTGCAAGTAGAGAGCCAACCATTACTGCATCTGCTCCCGCAGCTAGAGCTTTTGCAATATCTCCAGAAAACTTTATGCCCCCATCAGAAATCATTTTAACATTTTTCTTTAATCCTTTTTTAACATCTAGTAAGGCACTTAATTGTGGAACACCAATTCCTGCAACTAGTCTTGTGGTGCAAATTGAGCCAGGTCCTATTCCTACTTTTATAAGATCTACTCCAAGCTTACATAAAAATTTAGCAGCATTTGCAGTAGCAATGTTTCCCGCACATAACGTCGTTTTTTTTGTCTTAATTTTATTAATTTTCATAATGATGTCTGCAACTTTTTGGCTGTGCCCGTGGGCTGTATCAATGACGATTAGGTCTACTCCAAGTTTAATAATATTTTTGACCCTACTAAATTCACTTTCATTTGTACCTACTGCCGCCCCTACTTTCAGACCTTTTGATTTAACTTTTTGGATTTCTTTAATTTGTCGATCGATAGACAAATTTCTGTGAATAACTCCAATTCCACCTTCTCTTGCTATAGCAATTGCCATTTTCGACTCTGTTACTGTGTCCATTGCAGATGAAATTATTGGGATATCTAGATGTAAGTTTTTAGATAAATATGTTTTTGTTGAAACGTCTGAGGGTAAAACTTTTGAATATTGAGGTGTAAGAGTTACATCATCAAAGGTAAGTGCTTCTTTTATAGGAACCATGATAATTTATATATGATTCTATAATTTTTTAAAGTGTCTATCTGACTTTTTTACAAATAATAAAACTTTCTTTAGAATCTTTTCTACTAGATGGAGGTTTGTATATTTTGACCTCATTAAAGTTTTTTTTAGCATTTTTGACAATTTCATTAAATGTTGAGCCCATGAATATTTTAGATAAAAAACTACCGTTTTTTTTTAAATATTTAATAGAAAAGTTCATAGCATTTAGAGTTAATTCACCAGTTGAAATTGCATCTAAATTCTTGTTACCAGTTGTATTGACCGCCATATCAGATACAACTAAATCTAATTTATCCTTAAAAAAATTAGATATTAATATTTGATTTTTTTCATCTAAAAAATCACCTATTAAATGATGAACTTTATCAATTTTATCTACCTTCTTTAAATCTATGGAAACTATTTTAGAGTTTTTTGACTTTTCAGCAAGATATTGAGACCAACTTCCCGGAGCAGATCCTAAATCTACTACTTTAATACCATTTTTAATAATTTTAAATTTATCGTCAATTTCTTTTAGTTTATAAATTGCACGTGATCTATATCCTTCAAGCTTAGATTTTCTTACGTATATATCTCTTCTTTGTTTGCTAAGCCAATTTTTGGATATTTTATTTTTTTTCAATTTTTTTCGTATCTTAAACTCTTGGTCAGAGAATTATCATTTAAAGTTTTAATTTCTACTTTAATATTGTTATCTAATCTCATGTCTTTTCCATCTTTCCAAATTCCAGCAGCTAAATGCATAATACCAATTTTGTTATTTGGCAAAAATGGTTCAACAAACTCTTTATTATCCTCGTCAAATTTTGGTAAAAGATGACTTGTAATCCAATTACATCTTACTGGTAGGAATTCTGTATCAACATTATCTACATAAACGCTTAAATTAATTGCTAAACCTTCTGAACCAAATATTCTTCCGTGTTTAATTGTTTCTTTAAGATTATTTTGCCAAACCTCCCAACATTTAGAATCTTTTTCTAGTGAAAAAACTCCGATATTTATATGAGGGGCAAATGCTAGTTTTCTTGCTTTTTGCATGCTAATTTTGGAGGAGACAGCATGTTTAAAATTCTGGGACTTTACTATTGCAATTTTTCCTAATAACCATTTTACCTTTGAAAGTACTCTGTAGCCAGGTCCAATTGACTGTGTAATACCAAGTTTTCCTTTGTTGCAAGCTTTAAAATAAAGATCAACAGAACTCCAATCATTTACCCAAGCATCGCAATCTATCCACAAATATTTTTTGTAATTTGGAAAATATTTTGGAAGAAAAGCTCTTGATACTTGACTTTTTAACCATTCTTTTCCTCTAACTTTTAATGCAGATACTTCAATATCCCACTCGGCTTTTTTAATTTCATCAACCTTATTTTTAATTTTATCTATTTGATTTTGATTTAATCCTGCATCAAGAATACAAATTGCTGTATTATTACTTTCAGGAAAGCTTTTAATAGATTCAATTAATTCTTCTAATAAATCAAAATATTTTTCATCTGCTAAAGAAACGATAGTATTCTCTTTCATTAAAGCACGTCTTCGTGTTCCTCATTATCAATATTTTCGTTTTTAAATTTCTTATTTAATTTATGAAAATGATAAATACTGAATGGAATTAGTGTTAAGTACAGTAAGCTTGATATTACAATAACATTATGAGTGTATATTAAAAGCATCCCAAAAAATAAAACCACAGCAAATAAAAGAAATATAGTTAATCTTCTGGGTACTGCAATTTTTTTAAAAGAATAAGTTGGTAATTTACTTATTAATAAAATTGAAATTAAAATGAATAGAGCAGGAACAAAATAACTGTAATCTAAGTTGATAATTTGTAATTCACTTTTGCTGTAAATTAATGGCATTAAAACTAAAATACCTCCTGCTGGTGATGGTACTCCTTCAAAAAAATTATCTTTCCATGAAGCCCGTGTCTCAGAACTCACATTAAATCTTGCAAGCCTTAATGCTACGCATATCACATAAATTAAGCAAATTAACCATCCTACTCTTCCAAGGCTGTTCAATTGCCAAAAATACATTATAAAGGCAGGAGCAACTCCAAAACTTATAACATCTGTTAAAGAATCTAGTTCTTTACCAACTTGAGAGGTGCCTTTAATTAATCTTGCAATTCTTCCATCTAGTCCATCTATTAAACCTGCAACAATAATACAAATAATTGCTAAACCAAATCTTTCATCAAATGCAAACTTTATTGATGTTAAGCCGATACAAACACCTACTAAAGTGAACATGTTTGGTAAAATTGTTCTCGTTTTTTTATTAGATACTAGTTTGAACTTTTTGTTTGTTTGTTGCATTTATTATCTTTTTGCTATTAAAGTTTCACCTGCTATAGTTTTTTGATCAACTTTAACTAATGGCTTATAATTTTCAAAATATAATTCTGCTCTACTTCCAAATCTTATCATCCCAATTCTAGAACCTTGTACAAGTTTGTCTCCTTTAGAAGATTCTATAACTATTCTTCTTGCAACTAATCCTGCTATTTGAACGACAACAATTTCTTCGCCAAAATTGTTTTTAATTTTGTAATAATTTCTCTCATTGTCTTCACTAGCTTTATCTAGTGATGCATTTAAAAACTTTCCAGCAACGTACATAATATCTTCAATTTCTCCGCTACACGGAATTCTATTTACATGACAATCAAATACATTCATAAATATACTTACCTTAGTAAATTTTTTGTTTTCTAAATTTAGTTCTTTTGGACCATTTGTTTCCATTACTTGTAAAACCACACCATCTGCAGGACTTACAAGATAATCTTCATTATTAATTGAAACTCTGTCAGGATCTCTAAAAAAATAATATACCCAAATAGTTAGCACAACTCCAATAAGACCGAGAAATCCGTTTATCAAATAAAGGACAAGTGTAGCCAAGCCAAAAATTACTAAAAATTTATAGCCTTCGTTGTGTAATTTTGGAAAAATCTTATCAAACATAATACTTTTTTTTGCTAATTTCTGATTAATATGTATATAAAAAGCAAAAATTCAATTAATAAGATTTATAAGTAAATATGAGCAAAATTAAGGTCAAAAACCCAGTTGTCGAATTAGATGGTGATGAAATGACTAGGGTTATATGGGAATTTATTAAAAAAAAGTTAATTCTCCCTTATCTCGACCTTGGAATAGAATATTATGACCTTGGAATGAAAAGTAGAGATGATACTTCAGACCAAATCACCATTGATTGTGCAAATGCTATAAAAAAAGTTGGGGTTGGAATAAAATGTGCAACCATTACCCCGGATGAAGCTAGGGTAAAAGAATTCAATTTAAAAAAAATGTGGAGATCTCCTAATGGAACTATAAGAAATATAATTGGTGGAACAGTTTTTAGAGAACCAATTATATGTAAAAATGTTCCAAGATTAGTGCCATCATGGACAGATCCAGTAATCATTGGCAGACATGCTTTCGGTGATCAATATAGAGCAACTGATTTTAAAGTTCCAGGTAAAGGGAAATTAGAGATCAAATGGACTTCAGAAGACGGAAAAGATAACAAAAGTTATGAAGTATTTAATTTTCCAGGACCTGGTGTTGCCCTTTCAATGTATAATTTAGATAAATCAATAGAAGACTTTGCAAGATCTTGTTTTAACTATGGGTTAATTAAAAAATGGCCTGTATTTTTGTCTACTAAAAATACTATATTAAAAACTTATGATGGAAGATTTAAGGATATATTTGAAGGGGTATTTGAAAAAGAATTTAAATCTGATTTTGATAAACATAAATTAACTTACGAGCATAGACTTATAGATGACATGGTTGCATGTGCAATGAAGTGGAGCGGCAAATATATATGGGCATGTAAAAACTATGATGGTGATGTTCAATCTGATACAGTTGCTCAAGGATATGGATCTTTAGGATTGATGACTAGTGTATTATTAGCTCCAGATGGAAAAACTATGGAGGCGGAAGCTGCACACGGAACAGTTACAAGGCACTACAGAATGCACCAACAAGGTAAAGAAACATCAACTAATCCAATTGCATCAATATTTGCTTGGACGAGAGGCCTTGCTCATAGAGGTAAGTTAGATTCAAATGACGAATTAATTAAGTTTTCAAAAACTTTGGAAGATGTCTGTATAAACTGTGTTGAAACTGGTTCGATGACAAAAGATTTAGCAATTCTTATTGATAAAAATCAAAAGTATCTCACAACAAACCAATTTTTAGATGCTATCGATGGAAATCTTAAGAATAAATTAAATTAAAAACTACTGTCTCTCCAGCCACCTTTATTTTGCATAATTTCACCAGGTACTGACAATATAGAGAATAATGTATCTTCATCTCCCGTTGGACCTGCAACGTTAGCAAATAATTTGTCAGCAAAAATTACAAGTTCAGACAGAACACCTTTTCTAACATAAGCACAAGCATTTAAACCTGGATTATTGACATCTACAGGTGTTTCTAATTTTAATTTAGCTGAGTTATTTGTTCCACATTCATCATCTGATACACAAATAAATGCTGAACCTTGGCTACATTTATTTGACCCTGGTGGTGGTTGGTAGATAGGATAATAAACTTTTCCCTTAAATAATGTCGGTGAAGCAGATGCCTTTCTATATGTTTTAGGATCATAAAAATTATTATTTTCATCTTGACCCATTTTAATTACCCATGCTTTTTTAGTACCAATACATACCTCTTCATCTATTTCACCAGTTACGTTCTTACAAACATCTTCATCATCTATACTTGAAGCTGCTTCGGCTCCTTTATGAGCCAATTGTACAAAACCCTCTTTTGCTCCTAAAGGTATATCTACATCGTTTAAATGTTTAAAGAATGGATAGTGCGGATCAATTACACCATACAAGATATTATCCATATTAACTTCTCTTGATCCAAGATCAGAAAAATTTCCCGTAGACCCAAACAACATAAGCTGACCACTGTCCACTCCAACTCCAGCATCCATAGCAAAGTATGAATACCTTGCATTAGTAGTATTACCTCTTAAATTAAATAATGTTGTTTGATCAAATAATTCTTCATTAAATTTGTCTGAGTTAGTCAGATTGATCTTCGTAATTTTTCCTTCTAAATCATTAATATAAACCATTGCTCCTCTCCAAGGTATTCCAAATGCAGTATCAGGAGTAATTACCACTGGCGCTGCAGGTATGGCATTTGAAATATCACTTCCATTTGGTGTGCTTAATGTTGACGTACCTGAGGTAATTCCAGCAGGTGTAGTATCTACTATTGTAATTGGGCCACCATTTTTCTCTGCGCCATAAATTGTACCAACATCTCCATCTATATCCTCTTCAAGATTAACTAAAAAAACTGCTGAGCCTGCACAACTATCGTTTTTGCTCATGCCACCGCCCATAACTGCAACATAGTTGTCTGTGTTAATATCACCATCCCCTTCTGTTGATGGAATTCTTACAATTCTTGGAGTTGACCAAGTCTCCCCTAATTGTGTGTAATCATATTTAGGAACTATACCTGTAGCCCCTTTACATGAAGTTGAAATACTAAATTGATTAGAACCTCTTGGTTCATTAACAGACTGGTATGTATTAATCACTAGTTTGTTACCGAATTTTACTCTTAAAAGGCCATCTTGCATTGATGCTGAGGAGATTGATAATGCTCTTGGTACTCCATTTACAATTTCTCTTGCTGATAATAATCCAGTTGGTATAGCATCTCCATCTTGAACATCTTCTAATGTTATTTCGCTAAAGTGGAAAGTATCACTGATGTAACATGAGCTTGTACCACTCTCCATAAATTGAGTATTGTCAGTTATTTTAGTACCAACTTCACCTTCATCTGCATTTAAAACTGTGCATAGTGCAATTTTATCCTGCTCTACACAATCATTTGTATCATCATCATCATCGCTATTGCAATCATCAGCATCTAAAGCTTTAGCTGTTTCTTGATTTGCTCCTGCTAATAGACCTTCCTCTGATTTAAGATAAGAAGAAAAACCAGAATTATATGTTTCGACATCAATGTTTCCTTCTTTATCTGCTATTAAAATTCTTTTATTAATTTGGTCGTTAAAGATTGAGTACATATGAAGTGGTTTTTTAGGTGTTGTGACGTCTAATACAGAAAAACCAGCACCTCCTCTTCCATAAGGCACAAACAATATTGTTCGCCAATCTCTTTCATCTTCCACTAGTGTGTCTACATTCGCAACGTTCTCAATTTTATATCCTTTAATAAAAACATCATGAACAACTGGAGAACCGTCAACACCAAATATCGGGTTTGTTCCACCAGAGGCTGTAGTTATAACAGTTCCATCAGCTTGTGTGGTCTTTTGTATATCAATTTTGCCATCATAGCCTTTATTAACTAATTGCGGTAGTAAGGCTCCAACAAAAGGGGGAATAAAGCCCCAAACTTCTTCACCAGTTTTAGCGTCAATAGCATGTAATATTCCGCTGTTTGATCCAGCATAAATAATATTTTCTCTGGCAGAGTGCTTAGTCATAAATGCTTGATACCCTTTAATACTTCTGTAATACGCTTCTTCATTAGTATTCGTAAAATCTAAATTTGCATCAGGTGGTCCTACCTCAATTAATTGAGAATGATATACATCCCCCATGACATGATCTCTTACCTCATCAAATTTACAATTTCCGTTATAATCAAAATAATCTCTACCTCTCATAAAATTAATTAGACCAAGAATGTCATCTGAATTTCCATTTTCTACTCCTGCTGTTGAGCTACAGTGAGAGGAGGCATTGTGATAATCAGGTACTTCATATCCCAATTCGCTAAACATACTCGTGATTGCACTTACTCTGTCGACATCAAAATTATTCCAATTATTTACATAAGATGCACCAGGCATAGCTGTCCATAATTTTCTACCGTCGGGTCCACTATCAGTTGCCTGACTTTTTACCATTTTAGCAGCGCTCCAGTTATTAGGTGCATCGATATTGTGATCAACTGTTCCGTCAGATCTTATTGTTTTTCTTAGTATTGTTCCTTGCCATTCACCATATTGCTCGTATGCGAATTGTGCTTGATATAGTGCACCACCTTCTTGAATTGTAGCCGTGATTGATGGAGCTGTAAATGCAAGTTTATCTGCAATTATCTGTCTTATTTTACTAGTTAATTCTGTTTTTAATTGTTCAGGTGTATCAGCTATTATTGTTGCTTCACAGTCATCATCTCCAGCTTGTTCACATGAACCAATTCTTGCAAGATCATCAAATAAATTCATTGAACCACCTCTGATACCTCCGCCGTAAGCAACGAACAAAGTTTTGATACCCATTTTTCTTAGTTTTTCAATTCGATCATCTGTGGTGCCTGGTTGACCTCGAACACCAGTATTTTTCATAGCTCCATCACCGATGACAATTACATAATTGAGTTGGCATGTTGAAGTTGGGTCATAAATCTTGCCGCCAGCATTCTCATCTTCAAAATATCGAAGAGCTATATCTGAGAAGGCATGAGCATCCGTTCCCCAAGCAAGACCGAGTGGCTCTAGCCTACTCATAATTAATTCAGAACCTCTAGCGCTAATTGCAACGTTCAAACAAGAGTCGGTGTTACAAAGTGTGCTTGTACCGTTTGGATGTTCTGCAGTTTGAGTACCTGTGTCTACTTGATTTGTTTCTGAGCTAATTATGTCTCCATCGTCATTTGTAGTCTCTGTAGTTACTTGTTCCGAATTAAATCCAGCCCAACCCTTGTAATATGAACAATCAGATCTTGTATGACAATAATATCCACCTCTAGTAGAGTTTTTTCCTCTACCACTTTCACCTGCATTCCAGTGACCAAATCCAAAATGGGCACCTGTTGTTAATGTTGTATCGTTAACAATAGCATTAATTGCTTGTTTAACTCCATCCCACCTTCTTATTCTTGGTCCTCCCATTTGCTTCTGCCAGGTATCATTTCTTGCAAGTGTGGTAAATTTATCTTCATCAAATACATCAATATAACCTCTAGCGGTTGCTGTTATAACTTTTGTACCAGTTACACTAACACCCCAAATTCTTGAAAATCTCACATCATCGCCATCAATGGAACCTGCATCACCTGTATTAGAAAGGGTTGATCTTGATCCTGTACCAACGTGCGTGATTACATTACATGTTGTTGGGTCTAATTTTTGAAGAGAATGATCTATATGTGAACCCACATAAGCTACATTGCTACTATCAGGAGATATAGCTACCGTAGTTGCATAAGCCATTTGACTACTTAAATTTGGAGAACTGGTTCGAGTACATCTATTAACCTTTGATCCTAAAGCAAGTGTGCCATTCTCTTCGACTAATTCATGTCCATGAAGACTTCCATCTCTTCTGTCAGTAAAGTAAACACGTGTGCCTTCATTATTTGCTGATAGCCGGATAGCTGAACTTAGCAAACCTCTTCCAAATTCTTGTAGATTGCATGCCATGGTTGACAAATTACAACTTTCAAAAAAACCTCCCCTTCTTTTTCTTCCCATTGCAAAGAGATATGGAGTATCACTAATATATTTAACGTCTATATCTTGAACCCAAGCACCTTGTGATACAATCCTCTTAGCAAATATACATTCTGATCCATCCTCTTTAAAACCGTAGATCATATTACGATCATTTCTTTCTCTGCTAATAAAGAAAAATGTATTTGTTGCTGTGGTAATATCTAGAGTAGTTAAATTCTCCACAAATTGTAATCCTGCGTTTCTTCTTACATTTCTCCTAACTGTATTATTTCCGCCAGTATCGTAACGGTTTGTGCACCCTGCTGCAGGAGTTACTCTTATAGGAGCGAAGGTTGTATCTCGCTTACCGTCTGTACCATATCTTAATAAACCTCTGGATCTTCTTGAATACTGATTTATCAAAACTCTGTCCTGAGAATCGTAAACTGCCCTAGGGGCAGCACCTAAACCTTGATCACCTATCCATGTATTCATACTTGCAGAACTATCTACAAGGATTAAAATATTAGCAGCAACCTCACCATCTCCTGCTCCAGGTGGAAGTGGTTTGGCAAATAAACTATTATTTAACGTTATTGATACGATAAAAATTGATATAAATTTTAAAAGCTTCATTAATTTTATCCTGTCACATTAATTACTTCTTCGTCTATTGTATAATCAAACATTTCTGTATTACTTATTTCCAAATATTCGAATATTTCACCACCAACGTTTGTTTTACTATAAGTGATAATTAAATCTCCAATACTTAAATTTATGTAACCTGTCCAAGATTTATTTTTAATACGTTCACCTGGATCCTTAATAAAATTTTTTGCAAATTCGTAAACTAAATTATTATTTTCCTGATCTGAATTTATTAAATTTATTGCTGCTATTTTCGATTGGTAGATTATTACCTCTAAATCAGTTTCCTTCAAATCTGAGCCATCACAAAAATCTGCTGCATACTCTTCGTATTTTGCAGAACTATTTTCGCCATAAGCTTCCTGATTATAATCATCTAAAAAATCAAAAGTTGCTGCAGCACTTGTTACATTAGAGCCAATTGGAACATTCAATAGTTGGCAAGCAAATGAACTATTGAATATAAAAAATATAAATATTGAATATAAAAATATTTTTTTCACGTTTTTTAAATTTAAATTATTGAGAAAATTTTTCAACATAGATTATTACATTTTTTTTAAGAAATTACTCAATGTGAGATAATAGCTATTGTTTCTAGAGGGATAATTATCTCGGGTTTTGACACATCGCCCAAAATTCCACACCCATATATTCTATAAGCTGTGCCTTGTCTTTGGAGTGTGCCAGATGTTTTTTTCAAACTCATACCAGAAGTTTTATAACTAGTTGAGCCTGCATTAACAGAAAAGTACTCATATCTAAATTTTTGCATTCTTCTTGTTTCAGCTGCAATATCGTCTGCTGAGCCAAAATCTGCTGCTGCTGCATCAAGTATTGGACTAATAGTATCCCAAAATTGAAGGTTTTGTTTGTGCTCAACAACGTTATTGCCTCTAGGTAAATTTCTAAAACTTTTATAACAAGGTGTATTTTGATTTAATAAAGATATGTCCTCATCTACATTTGTGGGTATAGACCTTATATCCTCATTTCTAGTTCTACCGTCATCACTGACAGGTCCCATCATCTTATTAATTAACGATTTCTGTGCCTCTAAAAGAGCATGCTCTGCAACATAAAAAGTTTGCTGAAATTGATCACTACTATTATTGCTTTGATGGTCTGTTGAGGAAATGACAATTAATCCACCTCCCATTAAAGACATAACTAGAAGTAATACTAAAGATAAAACAAGGGTAAAACCTTTTTCTTTTTTTCTAATCATTTAAATAAATCTCCTCCAATGTTCCTTGTATTTACTGTGACAACTACGGAGTCTCTAAGATATTTATCTGTGAACTCTTGTTTTCTATTGTTTAAACCAGCGACAATTCTTTTTTTGCTTTCTGGTGCATCTGTTTTAAAAAAATCTTCAGAGGATCTAAATGTAAGTCTTATATCAACGCCAGCTATATCATATAATCGATCTTTTACTGTTGAACGTTCTGGTGCAGGCGCAAAGCGATCACCAGTGCCATCACTTTGAATAATTAATCCTTTGTTATCAAAAGGAATAAATTCCATATCTACAACATGATCTCTTACTAAATCATCATTTACGCATTCCGGACAGTCATCTAATGTCCAGCCTCCACTTGGAGGGAATTTACAATCACTGCCCTCTCTTGGTTGAGACCATTTCTCAACAGTTTTAAAAACACCAAATCTCTCTGGGTTATCCTCAGGAATAGCTTTTGCATAATATGTAATTTTATATCTTAAATAGGGCTGAAGAGGTAAATTTTGATTAAAATCTTCATAAACAATCTCAATTTGATCGCAGCAACGTGAACCAGCGATTGGATTAGTCTGATCTAAAGGAGGCTTATATCCAAGTCTTTCTTTTCTAATTACAAGTGGGAAGGTGCTATCATATGTGCTACTTGAACCATCATTAAAAGCTAAATAACTTACTTTAGGTAAAATACATCCAGTGTCAGCAGCATATTTTGCAATCGTTTGCGTACTTGCGTAATATCTGAAACCAGACATTCTTATATCTCTCATTAACATAGATACTAAATCTCTACTAGATCTACTAATTTTTGCTTTTTCGCTTACTTGTGTGTAAGTTTGATTAACAATACTGTATGTTGTAAACATAGCACCCATAATTAAAGTTGTAATTATAATCCCAATTAAAATTTCAATTAAGGTTAATCCCTTTATATCTTTTAAATTTTTTTTAATACTCATATCTATCCAGCATCGCCTCCATCACCACCTGCATCACCACTGCCATCGTCATCTCCATCTCCAGATCTTTCGACATTTTTACCTAAAAGTTTGTAGTCACTTTGGAAATATAAATACTTTCTCTTATTACCTTGATTAAGATTTATTTGAACTCTTCCTATAAATAGCTCTTCATCTTGAATTGATGTATTAGTATAGTCACAAGCAACTCCTGATCCTCCTCTAGTTGTATCTTCACCAGCATTGTCGTATCTACACAATTTGTAAATTTTAAATGTTCTTTTTTCGTTTTCACCATGACATCTCAAATAAGATTTATTATTTAAAAGAGACTTCCATTTTGTTAATTTCATTGAATGCGCGTCGGTTTCTGTCGTACCGTAAATTTTATCTGTATTAGCTGATCCACTGCCAGAAGCAGAACTACATACTCCTGTACCAAATATCGCCGCATTACCATCAGCTGATACTTCTTTATTTTGTTCAGATATTAAAAAATGTGAAAACTTTGAGTGGGTTGTGGTTGATGATTCTCTCGAGCTTATAACATCCTCAGCAATGACACTTGTTAAAAAATTTGCTTTAGTTCTCTCTCCAGATGTTTGCATTGACTGAACAGAATAATTAGTCATTTGCAAAATTGATACAAATCCTATTCCTATTATTGCAGTAGAAACAAGCGCCTCAAGAAGCGACAAACCTAAGATATTTTTATTTTTAATTGAAATCATTTATTGAAACCATCCATTGGTACCATATTTGCTGGTCGAGAAATTTCCATATCTAGACCACTCTACAGCCCTTAAATATTGCACTAATGCTCCAGCACCCGGTTCTTCTTTCGTAGTTGCACTAGCTGTTGGAGAACTTACTGGGCATCTTGTACCATCCTCAATTCTTCTACAAATATAAATAAATCCATCAGGTGAACCAGCGGAAAATTCTAATTGGCCCACTCCTTCATAAAACTTTCCACCTCTAGAAAAGCAAACTGCACCTACCCCGGTATTGTCGCCACCTGAAGACCCAAGTTCGACATCTACTGCATCACCATCTCCTCCCTCAGTGGGTCCTGAGCCAGTTGTGCTCATAAAATTAGTTGTTACTTTATCAAAACTAATACTATTAACAAAATTCTTTATATCGCCTGCTGCATCATCGGTACCATCAGTATCCCAGTATCCCGAGTCTTGAAGCGAACATCTGTCCTCAATATTTGTGTACCAAGAATTTGTGCCATCATTAATTTTTGAAGCAAGAGAATCCATTGTCATTCCTTTAGTTTGAACTATTAAACTACTACTTGTATTTGTAAATTTAACTTGTACATAAGCAAAAGTACCTTTTTCAGTTTGAGCATAAATATTTTTTATTAAAGAATGTATTCTTGTAACTGCTTTTTGAACTTCTCTTTCTTTTGCCCAAGACTGAAAATTTGGATAAGCTGTAGCCGAAATAATTCCCATGATAACTATGACAACTATTAATTCTAAAAGATTAAAACCCTTAATGTTCTTTTCCAGCGTTTGCATCTATTTTACCTGCTTTAACTAATTCCTCTAAAGACTTAGCCATGGTAATCATACCATCTTTTACTGCAGTTTGCATGATGCTAGGGATCTGATGAATTTTTGCTTCTCTTATTAAGTTTTGAATTGGAGCTGTACACTTCATCACCTCGAAAGCACCACAACGTCCTTGACCGTCTTTAGTTTTTAAAAGTCTTTGTGTAACTACCATCTTTAATGATGTTGAAATCTGTGCTCTTATTTGAGCTTGTTGCTCAGGTGGAAAAACGTCAATAATTCTATTTATTGTATTTGGTGCACCACTGGTGTGTAACGTTCCAAATACTAAGTGACCTGTTTCAGCAGCTGTTAAAGCAAGTCCAACAGTTTCTAAATCTCTCATCTCACCAACTAAAATTACATCTGGATCTTCTCGTAATGCAGCTTTTAATGCACTTGCAAAAGTTTGTGTTTGTTTGCCAACTTCTCTATGAGAGACAATACTTTTTATATCTTTATGAATAAATTCAACAGGATCTTCTACTGTAATAATATTTGCAGTTCTTGTTTTATTTATTTCATTTACAATTGCAGCAAGAGTTGTAGATTTTCCTGATCCGGTTGGACCTGTGACTAATACTAAACCTTTGTGCATATCAATAATATCATAAAGAGCAGGTGGTAAATCAAATTGACCCATCTCTGGTATAACGCTTTCTACTCTTCTTAACACTGCTGCTGGTCCATTAATTGTTTTATAAAAGTTCGCTCTAAATCTAAGTCCGCTTAATGTAACTGACGAGTCTAACTCATGAGTATCAGTAAACTTTTTCATTTCTACTTCATTGCAATTAGTTGAAATAAGATCTTGTAGATCTTGTGCCTTAACCATTACATCTTGAACTTTATGAATTTCACCGGTTTGCCTATAAGCTAATGGCCAACCACTTCTAATATGAAAATCTGAAATCTTTTTATTATTTTTTGCAAGTTCTTCTAATTTTTCAAACATTTTAAATAATATTATCTCACTTTCCTAAAATTTTCCAGACACTTCTAGGTTGGTAAAATACTCAGAATTGTTCTCAAGGCTTTGATTTGAGTTAATTTTAAAGTCTAAACCGTGTATATTTTTTGAATAGCTCAAATTGGTTTGATGAGCATTGATCGGATCATAATGTAATGCAAATTGATTATCCTCTTCTTTTGAACGACTGAATTTTATTATAAAAGTATCTGTTTTAAATTTAGGGGCTACTTCACTATCATCATTTAATCTTACTGTTTTCTGGTACTCGGTTGATACCGTAAAACCATTTAAGTAAATAGCCTCAAAACCGAGTGATGTTTTTAAATTTTTTCTGGAAAAATTAGCATGAATTGTGTCTTTATTGACGTGAGTTTCACCCTGATAAACATACTTATAATCAACATCTGATGTTAAATCATATAAAATCTCTATTCCACCCACTGGTTGAAGTGTCCCTTTATCAGTTTCAATTATATCAGTTTCAAACAAAAATCCAGCTGCCAGCTCCCCGCTAGTAAAAGTATCCTCTTTATATATTACGTCTCTAGCTGGTAGCCCTGAGGCTTTAGCTAAGAAATCTGTAAATTCTGATAATCTTGTTACTCCATATGTAAGTTTACCTGTTGGGGTTACATTAAGAATTCCATATTTTTCTTTGGTTCTATAATTTATTGTTGCAAATGCTTGCTTTCCTTTTCTCTCACCCGATAGATTGCCCATGTATCTATGATCGTACCATAAATGACTTAAGCCTACTACAGCATTTATGTATTGCTCATCTTTAGAAGGTAAAATTCCATAAAGATTTAAAGTTAAAGAATCCATAGTAACATTTTGATTGGAAAATTTGATATCAGAACTACCATCACCGTATCTAAGTGCTAGTCCAAAAAATTTATTATCTCCAAATTTTCTATCAGTTCCTAAGGTTAAACCTCTGGTATTTAAATCTTTTGCTTTTTTTGAACCATCTTTTCCAAAAATACTTAAAGATATATCTGCCAAGCTCCAGCTAGACCATTTAGATTTTTTATTTTCTGTTTTATGTTTGCTTATAAAAGATGCAATATTATTTCTAACTGAGGGTTCAAATTTATTAGCTAAATTTTTTAACAAAGGATCTTCGTAGTTTATCTTAAAGTTATGAGCAGTTAAATTTTCATCATCACGATTTCTCTTGATCCATTCAAATCTTTTAAAAATAGTATTAACGTTTAAACTTATATTTTGTTTAGCAAGCTCAAATTGCGCTTCAATTGATGAAGATGTGTCTGAAGAACATTTAATTAATCCATAAGGACATTCAAGGTCAAATTGATGAACTTGATCTATTCTACTCGAGGGAGAGGCTAACTGCACGGTAAATAATTTCATACCATCACTTGAAAAAGAAAAACCCCACGATACTCCAGTCCCTGTTGCATGATCAGGATAAACAACTTTATGGAAACCTAAAAGAGTTTGTGTTGAAACATCATAATTTTTACCTAAGCTAAATATATAAATTCTATTATTAGTGAAGTCAGTAGTGTCTAAAGCTGAGATAAACATTTGATCGCCATTACTACTAAATTCAATATCTCTAAATGATTGATCTCCATCAAGATCTGTTACTCCAAAGTCAGTATACAAATTCGCACTGTGTATTTCCGTAGCAGATGTAAGATCAAATGCTGGTGATAATGAATAAGTCTTTAGCACAGGTGTATCATCGTCCGTGCCACTATCCATTTGATACAATCTTGTACCGTCTTTGCTAATCGAAAAACCAGTTGTCTTTGTGTTAGCTGCACCGGCTTCAGATAAATCAAATCGTTGCACATATTTAGCTGTCCTAAAATCAAAAGGCTTACTTAAATCATATCTATTTACTTCACCTGTTCTTCTCAAAATATAAAAAATTTTACCACCTTGTGAAATATGAATACCATAATATTGAGTCTCACCACCATTGGAGCTTATTGCATCACTTGGCATACCATCAGCCTGAAAATCTACATGGTCAACATCAAAGCCATCAATATCATCACAAGTGTGTGATTGAATTCCAGTATTTACTGTAAGATAAGTTTTTACAGTATTTAATTCAAATGGGTCTCTCACTTTATTCATAGATAAATCAAGATCTCCCATGGGTCCTCTGTTTGTTTTTCTGTCCATATCAGCATTGATTGTAAAAATCATTGATCCGTCATCACTCCACACGACATCTCGAAGATCCTCTGTTCTATCGTGATCAAGGTCTACAAATTTACCAAACTCACCGCCCTGTGTCTCATCTGATATTTTAGAACTAAAACATTCACCAGTAGCTGAGCCATCAGGGATTCTATTAAATATAGGTGTAACAGTTAAAGTGACGGCAAGAGCTAGTGTAGAAAAAAAAACTCCGAGTAAGAGAAAAAAAGTATTAGTACTTAGAACACCAGTTTTTAAAGACCTAAAAATTTTTTTGATATTTAATTTTTTAATAATTTTCATGATGTTAAGATTTATTTCTTTTTGATCAGCTCGGTATTTTCAATGTTGATTGCCATACAAGTAATATCGTCCCTTAATTTTTCTGCCCCCCAATTGAGCTCTTTTTCTATACCAAGTACTATATTTTTTGGATTAATATTTTCAATACTGTTTATGATATTTTGAACACCTTCTGCTCCCAGTTCTTCACCATTTTTAAGGTATCCTTCTGTCACACCGTCTGTGTAGACCACGAATGTTTTATCTTTAAGATTTATAGTATTTGATTTTACCATCGACTCTGTGAAATATTTTACAATTCCAATTGGCGGCATATCAGACTTTATATATTCATAATTTTTACCCTTATCAAAAGTTAGAATACTTTCATGACCAGCGTTAATAAATACTAGTTCTCCTGTTTTAATATTCAGTTTCCCAAATACTGCTGTTACAAACATTCCTTTAAATTTAGCTTCGACGAGTTCATTATTGACCCCAAAGACAACTTTTTCTAACGGAAACTTTAAATTTGTTAATGTTCTAAATATGGAAGATGCTTTAGCCATGTACATACCTGCTTTAACTCCTTTTCCAGATACATCAGCTAAGGTGAAAAAATACTCTTCAGGTGTTGATCTTACAACATCAAAGTAATCTCCTGATACATCCCTTGCAGGAACGTTTTTAGCAAAAATAAAGTTTTCAAACTTTGAAATATCTGGAAATAAACTTTTCTGTACACCTGCAGCAAGTTCTCTTTCTTTTAAAAGTTTTGCTTCTTTTTGTAAGTTTGCAAGTGCTAATTTGTTTTCCTCAATAAATCTAAAGTATAGCCCTGTTAAAAAAGTAATTGTTAAAATAAATATCGGATAACTAATATCAACAAGCTCAGATCTAAATTTATATATCGAAAAACCAATTACGATGATGAAAAGTAAATTACCAAAAAATACGGATAAGCTATATTTTGGTTTTATTTTTTGAGATAAGATAAAAGTTAGTAGTGCAATTATAATAGAAAATAATAACTCAAAAACATAAGTATTAGGATTTCTAATTAAGTAAGATTGATCTAAAATATTTTCAATAACATTTGCATGAACTTCAACTCCAGGAATTGTAATACCAAGTGGAGTTTTTACTAAATCGAACAAACCTTGTGCAGAGGCACCAATTAAAACATATTTATCTTTAAAAAAATCAGATTGAAATTTTCCATCATAAACATCCTGTGCAGAGATGTATTGTCTTTTGTCAGATTTTTTATATTTAATCCATATGATACCATTAGGATCTGAGTCAATTTTATACGGCCTTGCACTTATTCTTTTAATTCCAACCTCATTAAGTTCGACATAAATATTTTTTTGATTTGATCCAACTCTAACCATCTCTAAACCCATGGTTGGATAAATTTTATTATTAAATTTTACAATTAAAGGTAAAGATCTAATTATGCCATCGAGCTGATCTAAAAATGATATTGATCCTAGTCCCTTTGCACTTTGCTCAATGGTTTCCAAAGATCCAATTGAGTATGGATAAGAATAAGTAAATTTTTTTGGATCCCCGCCTTTAGACAAAAATCTTGCTTTAGCCTTCCTATCATAGTTACTATGAGAAGGTACACTACTACCAAGTACAGCAATTACAGATTTTGTTTCATTTAGTTTTTCAGAAAATATTTGATCTGGTCCTTTTAATTTTTGAAGATTGATAGCATCAGTAGTGATTAGGTTATATGATTTTATAATTTCATCCGGAGATTGTTTATCTTTTTCTGTAAAAAAAATATCGAAACCTACTACTTTTGGATTTGATGCATTAACTTGCTCCAGAATTTTTGCAAATACAGTTCTGTTCCAGGGAAACTGGCCAAACTTTCCTAAGCTTTGTTCGTCTATATCTATGATTATGACTTCAGAATCTTTTTTTTCTGAAAATAGCTTCTGATAAAGATCAAAACTTAAATAAGATATGGATTTCACAAACGAAGGATTAATAATTTTTATTGAAATTAAAACAAATAATATAATGAAAAAGACTGAATAATTTAAATGTTTCTCTAAAAATGATTTCACAGAGAAAATGTATATTTTATTTGTCTAAAGTAAATCTTAAAGAAAGATTGTTAATTATTTCTTTTTCTTTCTTTTCTTCTTGGCTTTTTTCTTTTTAGCTATTCTTTTCTTTTTAATTATTTTCTTTTTCTTAGCTACTTTTCTCTTAATTTTTTTCTTTGGTTTTGGCTTTTTCTTAATAGCTTTTTTCTTTTTAGGTTTTGGTTTTTTCTTTACCGCTTTTTTCTTTTTAGGTGCTGGCTTTTTCTTAACTGCTTTTTTCTTAGGTGCTGATTTTTTCTTTACAGCTTTTTTCTTCGCTGGCTTTTTCTTTTCTGCTTTTGCTTTAGCTTTAGGTTTTTTCTTTTTATTATCTTTTGCTTTAGCTTTCTTTTTCTTTCCTTTTTTACCCTCTTTTGCTTTAGCTTTTTTCTTTTTTTTCTTTTTATTATCTACACTACCTTCAGCTTTTGCTTTTTTGTTCTTAGCTTTTTGTTTCTTCTTTTTAGCTTTCTTCTTTTCTGCTCTTTCAGTTTTTATAGCAACTTTTTTCTCTTTGTCTTTTTTTATGTTCTCTTTAATTATTGTCTTAATCTCTTCTTTTTCAAAACCAAGAGATTTTAATTCTTTCTTTAACTCTTTTCTTATTTTTTTTCTTTCGGTTTTTGTTTCATTTGGAGAAAGTTTTGCAACTTTCAAAGCTTTCATTTTTTTATTAAATTTCTTTAATTGATTTTTTGTAATTTTCTTTGCTTGTCCTGGAGCCTTACCTTTAGTCATTGAAGTTACGCTGTAAGGATTATCAAGCAAGGTTGAACCAAATTTATTTCCAACTAAAACTGCTCCTGGTCTCATACCTAGTGTATTGTTTTTACCAGGACCGATTAATAAAGTATCTGTTTTACCTTTATTTACAATTGTTTGAAATTCTGTTCCTCTAGAACCTAAAGTTCCCTCTGGAACTTCGACTGTTAAACTATCAGGATCTTTTTGACTTATTAAACCTGATATAACTTTTAAACTACCTTGTTTAACACTTGCTACAATTTTTCCGTCGTTTGTTGCTGGATCAAATATAAAAGTATCCATAACTACTTCAGAATCTTCACCAACTGTAAATGTAGATTGATCTAATAATAAAATCTGTGTTCCTGATCCTGCGCCTGCGTAAATAGTTTCATTTAAATAAACTTTATCACCAGGTTTTAATTCTCTAGTTTCAGTTTTGACAGTACCAGAAGTAGCGCCAACTATACCTACAAGTTGTTTTTCAATAGTTAATTTTTCCTCAGCAAAAGAGTTTGAGCTAAGAAAAAATAATATCGATAGTGTTATAGCAATTATTTTTTTCATTGACGGTAAAATAACAAATTCTAAAAAAAAAGAAAACGTTTTTTTGCTCAAATTGGGCCGCATAAACCCCAATATTAAAGCAAAAATTAAAGTGTAAGTATAATTAACTAATTTGATGTCAATTTAAATTGAAAGATTTTGAAAAACTTAAAGAAAAAGAATCTGTTATATAATCGTAATTTAAAATATTTGCCTCTGACCTGACTTTTTCATATGACATGTTAATAAATAAACTTCGATTAGGATCAATCGCAGGAAAAATATCTCCAATTGCTTTCGTCACCATTATATCAAATGTGTTTGTAACATCTGATCTAAGAATATTTGAGTTAACTGTTGTATCTTCTTTTTTATAATCATTAAAACTTAGCGCATTTGAAACTGCAATATATGCCCACGGAAATGCAAAATTTAAACTTAAACCAATGTCATAAGTTTCATAATCATTTCCAGCATCTACTACCGCATCACTATCGCTATAACCTAAACTTAAACTTGTTGAAATTATTTCAGTTACAATAAAGTCATGACCAAAATTAAAACCATGTGATATTGAATTTGTTTCTTGTGCAGTATCATCTGAGGAATTATGGTTTCCTTTTGCATCAGCATAAGTATAGCCATAACTAAATGAGTTTCTTTCTCCAACTGTAAAAAAACCACCAAGTCCGTACATGTAAGAAAAACTATCAGCATCAGTTTGATAGTCAGATTTAGTTACCATTAAGAATGGACTTATACTTTGCTCACCAACTACAGTGTCAAACCCTAAAGTTAAGCCATAACTTTGATAGTCATCATCAGTTTCAGCATATTGTTCAGATGTTGTGTGTGATAAGTTTATTAATAAAGAGGACTCTTCACCAATAGGTCTTGAAGCAGAAAAACCAATACTTCCAGTTAAAGTTCTATCATGTTTTGCAGAATTAAATCCTACAACAGAGTCAGATTCACTTTTTAATCTTGTTTTTGATACACTGTTGACATTATCTGTTTGAAGAACTCCAGTTGAAATATCTGCAGTGAAATTCCAAAGACCAGGCTCTCTGTCTTTAAGCTCTTCTTCAATCTCTTGTAAAGCTTCCAAATCTTCAGAGGATAAATCTTTTCGTAATTTCATTTCATCTATTATTGTGTTTGCTTTTTCAGGTGAGTCAACTTGAACTAAAACAGATAATAAATATAATTTTATTTCAATATTATCTGGGTAAAGAATAGTTAATCTTTCAAGAGTAGAAATTGTTTGTTTATAATTTCCCATTTTACCTTGTTGTTGTGCGTATTTAAGATTTAAGTCTAAATCGTTTGGCTTCTGCAAAATTTGCATATAAGTGATATTTTTTTCTACTGAAAAAACAGAATTAGAAAAAAATAGTATAAACAAAGACGTTGTTAAAAATTTTTTACAAATTGAGTTCATGTTTAAATAAATTCAGGCGGCAGAATAATTAATTTGGTAAAAAATTCAATTTTTAAAACATATAATAAATGCTGAGATTATTAGACTTTATTTGAAAAAAATTTGATTTTTTAAATTAATTTAACGATAGATACTCATTGGATCGGAAACACAGTTTTCATCAAATGTTTCAAAAAATATTTTAGATAAATCGGAACTGTGAACTGTTTGACAAATTCTATCTGTTTTAAGCTCCTCGGAAATATTTTGTCTTGCTATATTCATTCCATAAGAACTTCCATAAGAAGTGGTCGCTTGAAGCACGCTTCCACTTTCAACTAAAGTAATGCTAGGACCAACCATTGCAGAATATTGGCTGCAACCGTTTAAAAATAATAAAGAAACAAGTATTAAAAATATTTTTTTCATTGATTTATGGCTATTAAAATATTTGATTTACAAAATCAACTTTTAATTTGAAGCACTAATAATTAACAACCCGTTCTGATCGGTTTGCCATTTTTTTCCAATGCAATTGTACAACCATCACTATTTGTCGCTCTAACTGTGTATGTAGATCCAGTTCCAAATACACAGAATTCAAATTGTACATCTTCATCTAAAACATCTTTTCCTGAAAACAAAATTGTCTCTATATTATTTGAGTGGGCAACTACTGGTGTACATGATGTATCGCCTTGATGATAATATTCTCCATTACTTGTATAATACTCTGCCTCAGCTAATGATATTTGTTGAACATAATTTTCGGCAGTATTAATTCTCGCCCCTGTTACATAACCAGTGTAAGAGTATGTTCCAATTGCAGATAGAATTCCAATGATCGCAACGACAACTAGAAGCTCTATTAATGTAAATCCAGAGCTTCTAGTCATAATAATTATTTGCTTAATCTAATGTCAGATCGGTTGAGAGCGGAGTGTCTCCGGTTGCTGGCACCATTGAAATTGTAATCTTAGCTGGTGACGCTGGAGTTGTACCTGATGCTGGAGTAGCTGCAGTTGATGTGACCGATAATACTCCTTGGTCAGTGCTAGCTGAAGATACTGCAGCTTTATTTGCTGTGTTGTATGGATTTTTATCCGTACTAAATGATACAAACTCAGTCACGTAATCTGATACAGTCGGACTAGCGCTGCATGTAATAGCTCCACCTATAGCTGTTCCACTTGGGTTAAGTGCACATTTTTGGATTTCTGCAGTTAAATATTTGACTGCATTTGAATACAAAGTTTTAGCTGCATTCTTTTTTGCAGCACCTGTATAACCTGTATAAGCAACAGTTCCAACTGCTGCAAGAATTCCAATAATAGCCACAACAACTAGTAGTTCTATTAAAGTAAAACCTTTAGTATTTTTCATTTAAGCCTCTTTAATTTATTAATATTAATAATTACGTATATTTATAAATTTTTATCTATATGTAAATACTTTAAAATCCTTAAAATACTTTACTTTATTGTTGATTTTTTTTTTTGTGGAATAAAATTGTTTAATCTGGTCATATTGAGCATTATTATAAATTTGTTAATATAAATATTATTTATGTCATATAAAATTGAGGAAAAAGGAAATTCAAGAATTGTTCACCTTACAGGAGAAGTTGATATGGATGTAGCAGACAAAGCAAGACAATCTATCTTACCTCTGATTGAAGCGGGACACGAGGTACATTTAAATTTAAGTAAAGTTGAATACATGGACTCGTCTGGAATTTCTGTTTTAATTGAAAGTAAAAAATTATCAGAGCAAAAAAATACAAAATTTGAATTAGTTGAAATAAGTAAACCGGTTGAAAAAGTTTTAGCAATGGCAAGGAAGTTTTTATGAGTTATAAAGTTTCAGAGGAAGGAAATGTTGCAACTATTCATCTTGATGGTGAAATAGACATGGATGTAACTGAAAAAGCAAAAGAGGTAATTTTTCCACATATCGATGCTGGTAAGGAAGTTCATTTAAATTTAAGTAACGTACAATATATGGATTCGTCTGGAATTTCAGTTTTAATAGAAAGCCATCAAAAAGCTTTAGAAAAAAATACAAAAGTAATAATTAAAGATGTGAGTAAATCAGTTCTTAAGGTCATTATGATGGCAAAATTAGAACAAATATTAAACCTGGAATAAAGTTTTATGAGTGAAATTGCTCACCAAGATCATACAGAAAAAAAGGCTTTTTTAGTAAACTCATCAAGTCTCAAAGATGTACGAAGTTTTTGTAGAAAAGTATTTCAGAAACTTAAAATTCATGAGGATTTAAAAGAGGAATTAGTTTTAGCTATTGCAGAGGCTGCTCAAAATATAGTCAAACATGCATTTAAAAATAATGCTGATGCAAATGAACTGATGGTAGTTCAAATTAGTTGTGAAAATAATAAACTTCAAATTGCATTTTACGATAGAGGTACACCAGTTGATCCTAATAAAGTAAAACATAGAGAAATAGACAATGTAAAACCTGGAGGGTTAGGGACCTTTTTCATTCAGGAAATTATGGACGCTGTGGAATTTAGGGATGGTAAAAAACCTTGGATCAATCATTTAGTTTTAACTAAACAATTATAAATTTTCTAGCCAATTAAAGCACCTACGTTAAATATCGGAGAGTACATTGCAATCATCAAACCACCAATCATTAATCCCATAAAAACAATCATAATAGGTTCAATTAAAGAAGATAAATTATCAACTACAGTATCAAATTCAGACTCATAATATTTTGCTACAGATCCAAACATTTCGTCTAGTTGACCTGTTTGTTCTCCTACAGATATTAATTGACTGAAGGTTGGTGGAAAGAGTGGATCTTTCAGAAATAATTTTGTTAATGTCTCGCCTGAAAAAACACCTTTTTTAACATTTTCTAAAGACTCTAATACAACTACGTTAGTACTTACAGATTTTGCAATTTCTAAACTTTCTAGTAGGTTTACTCCAGCGGCACTTAAATTACCCATTATCAAAGAAATTCTTGCTAACATTGATTTTAATATCATATCTCCAAATATTGGAAGTTTTAAAACCTGTTTATGCCACATGTATTTAAACTTTTCATTTTTTGAAGTTAAATATTTAAATACAATAAAAAATGTAATTAAACTTAAAAGTAAAATCATCCCGCCTGTTCCCCTTAAAAAATCACTCATTGCCATAATTGTTGCGGTTGCAGCTGGAAGTTCTATTCCCATACCATCATACATTTTTGCAAAAACTGGAACTACTTTAATTAACATAAAGGCACTTACTGTGACGGCAACTGTGAACATTATTCCTGGATACATTAATGCACTTTTAATTTTTTTCTTAATGCCTTCTTTTTTTTCAAGTGAGTCTACAATTTTCAATAAAAACACATCTAATTTACCACTTGCCTCACCTGCTTTTATTAAATTGACATATATATTATCAAATAATTCTGGGTACTTTTCGAAACATTTAGAAAGAGTAACACCCCCCTCTAAACTTTTTCTAATATCCTCAACTACCTCTTTCATAGCCGGACTTTCTAGCTGATCTCTCAACATTGTAAGTACTTGTAAAATTGGCAAGCCAGCTTTGACCATGGTAGCAAATTGTTTAGAGAAAATTAGAACATCCTCGACCTTTGCTTTCTTTTTACCAAAGAGGGAAAAACTGCTCTTCTTTTTTTCACCTTTTTCCTCTTTTTTCTTTCCTTTTGCTGCTCTTATTAAATTTGTGATAATTATTTTTTGTTCTTTTAATTTATGTGAAGCTTCATCAGAATTAATAGCTTCAATATTACCTTCTACATACTTTCCATCTGAAATGCCTTTATATGCGAAAGTATCCATAATCTTTAAATTTATTATTCGTTAGATAATACTCGTTCGTACTCTCTAAAGTTAAGGTCACCACTTGCAATTAATCTTTTACCCATATCTTGCATCGTCTGGAAACCTTCTTTTACAGCGATCTGTCTTAATTCAGGAGTGGTTGCTTTTCTTAATATTGCTTCTTTTAAAGGTTTTGAAACAACTAATATTTCATAAATTCCTTGTCGACCTTTATATCCAGTATTGCTGCAAGTTTCACATCCTTTACCTTTTATTGCTTTAACTCTTGAAGCCTGTTCAGCACTAAATCCTAAATCCTGTAATACTTTTGGGTTAACATCATCGTCAGGAACTTTACAATTTTTACAATTTTTTCTTGCAAGTCTTTGAGCAACAACTAATTGACATGCAGCACTTATTAAGTAGTCAGGTGTCCCCATGTTTTGTAATCTTGTTATTGTACTTGGTGCATCATTAGTATGCAGAGTGCTGAAAACCAAGTGACCTGTTAGAGCTGCCTTTAATCCTATATCTACAGTTTCTTTGTCTCGCATCTCACCAACAAGAATTATTTCTGGGTCTTGTCTTAAAAAAGATCTTAATGCTGATGCAAAAGTTAATCCGATATCATCTTTAATTTGAACCTGACCTACGCCATCTAACTCATATTCAACTGGGTCCTCTGCAGTTAAAATATTTAAATGGGGTTTGCTTACCTCTTTTAATATACTGTAAAGTGTTGTGGATTTTCCTGATCCAGTTGGGCCAGTAACCAATATTAGACCTTGGGTAGAATGAATAGATTTTCTCAAACTTTTTAAATCCTCTTCTTCAAAATTTAATTGTTCAAGAGTTATATCTCCTGCATCTTTATTCAAAATACGCATTACAATTCTCTCATTATTTGCTGTTGGCAAAATTGAGAGACGAAGGTCAACCACTTTACCTTCTATCTTAAAGTTGATGGCTCCATCTTGTGGAAGTCTTCGCTCAGCAATATCAAGTTTACCCATGATTTTAAATCTAGTAACAACCGCACCATAATTATCATGTAAAAAGTTTTTATACTGTTCTTGTTCTTGAAGCATACCATCAAGTCTATAACGAACTCTAGAAGAAAATCTATATGGCTCGATGTGAATATCACTAACTCCTTTTTTAATAGCTTCAGCAACAACTGCTGTACTAAATTTTATTACCTCAGACTCATTTTCTATAGCCTCAATATCTTCTTCAGGTGCTTTCTCTAAAACTTCGCCTGCCTCACCCAATTCAGAATCGAATGTTTTTTGTTTTTCTTTATTTTCTTTTCTAATGGACGCAGTAGTTACTTCACCATCACTTGAAATTTTTTCAATAAATTCTGATATCTGGGTTAAAGGTGCAGCATGTAACTCAATATTTTTTTTTGTGATTGCTTTTAAATTTCTCATCAAGGCTAGCTTAGAACTGTCTGGAATAGCGATATGAAGAGTTTTACCTTCCATTTTAAATGGAGCTACAAAATTAACTTTTATGTAATTTGAGGGCAAAACTGATTTTATATCTTGAGATACTTCAACTTTTTTTAAATCAATTATTTCTAAATTTTGCTCCTTAACTAAAATATCTAATATCTTTTTTTCATCAGTAAGTTTTAAATCAAACACAGCTTCTATCTGTGATTTGTTGCCTTCTGAACTTTTTTTCTTGATATTAATTAAATCTTTTCCAGAGATAACATCGTTATCAATTAAAACATTGATTAGATTAATTTCACTTTCTCTACTAATTTTAAGCATAACAATTATAAAATTCTTGGTGCAATAAAGACCAATAATTCATTCAGTTTATCTGATTTTTGGTTACCTTGAAACATTTTTCCTATAAGTGGTACTTTAGAAACCCCTGGAACACCATCTTTTGAACTTGCAACATCGTTCTTTTTAATACCACCAATTACTACAATATCTCCATCAGCTACTAATAGTTTAGTAGTAATTTCCATTTTGTTTATACCAACCGCACCTGGATTGGTTCTATCAGGAGTATCATTATTGACTTGTATGTCCATAAGAACATTACCATCTCCTATAATGCTTGGAGTTATTTTTAAAATTAGAGCTGCATCAACCAATTGGGGCGCACTATCACCACTTCCAGGCAACTGTATTTGTACACCTTGTTTTATTTGTGCTGGTTGATTGTCTAGAGAAAATAATTTTGGATTTGAGATTGTTTTGCTTATTCCCTCTGTTTCTAATGCATCTAATTGAATTTTTAATACTGCTGAACCTGTTCTTCTTAAAACACCAATACCACTTGTTGCGGCTCCAACAGCACCTGACTGGAATAAACCGTCATTTCCGGAACCAATTGCAGCAGTTCCAGATGAAATAGCACCTCCAGTTCCCTCTGTTTCACCAACTGTTGACCCTCCTACAGTTCCTCCAATTCTCTCTCTATTTCTCGTATATGCTCCGCCTAATTTTGTGCCAAGAGCTCTTTCAAAACTTGATGTCGCTTCAACAATGAATGCTTCCATTAAAACTTGTTTCGTTCTTACATCTATTTCTCGAATGACTTTATCAACAACATCTAAATCCTTTTCTTTTCCTCTAACAATTATAGATCTAGTTGTTGGTTCCTCTGTAACCTGAATAGGAATAAAGGCCCCAGCCGATGCGGTTGATGTAAACAATTCCGTAACTGTCTTTTTAGCCTCTGCTGGTGAAATATAATACAATCTAAATATTTCAGAAATTATTGGCTCAACCGAGTCTTCTAACTCTACTTTTTTCTTTACTGCCTGTGCTCTTGCAGATTTGTAACTTTCTTGTGAAGTAAGTGTTGCTGGTGTTGCAACTCTTATAATATTACTACTAACATCTATATCTGCAGCATAATTTTTCATGTCAAGCAGCGCATTAAAAGCTTTATCCCATGGGACATCAATTAATTCTGCAGTAACAGAGCCTGCAACATCTTCTCCCACAAGAATATTAATTCCACCAATTTTTGCCATTAAATTCATAGCCTCTTCGTAGTCCATATTTTGAAATTTAAACGTAACGTTCTGTTTTAATTTTGGATAATCTTCAGAAATTAAAAGATAATTTCTTTCTTTTACTGATGATATTTTTTTTCTTTTCTGAAGTTTAACAACATCAGCTTCAACAGGTACTGGTCCCATTTTTGCATCTTTTTCTATCTCTGCTTTTCCAAATTCTTTGACATCAGTTTTTATAAGTGGTGTATCGTGTTTAAATCCTTTAACTTTTTTACCAG
>LULJ01000035.1_pt1 | contig 109536 bp, 100 predicted proteins | sample 728171 | NCBI WGS metagenome assembly LULJ01 (sample SAMN03860292, study PRJNA289734) | marine metagenome | biome: seawater column; feature: ocean; material: water; isolation source: Red Sea water column Station 169 - depth 25m | place: Saudi Arabia: Red Sea | collected 2011-10-15 | depth 25 m
TGGTCGAAGTTCGTGAGGACGGTGTCCAACCCCGCGATGACATTGCTCAACTCCTCCCGTCGACCGTCGACGGTGTCGAGAACCGTGTTGAGGTTGCCGATCACCTGGGTCACCAGTTGTTCACGTTGAGCGATGGTGGAGGTGAACGAGGCGACTCGCGTCGTCAACGTCTGCACAGCAGATTCTTGGCCTTGGAGGACTTGGACCAGTTGCTGTGAGAGCTCATTGACCTGGGTCGGGTTGAGACCGGCGAAGAGTGGTTTGAAACCGTTGAGCAGTGTGTCCAGGTCCAGCGCTGCGGACGTCCGGCTCAGCGGGATGGTCTGCCCAGCAGCGAGTGCCTGACCCTCTTGGGGGGTGGGCGTCGCCAGCTGGATGATCCGGTCACCGATGAGGTTGCGGTACTCGACGGTCGCGGTGGTGTCCTCGTGCAGCGTCAAGGAGTCGTCGACCTCGAAAGCGACGATGACGGTGCTGTCAGGTTGAACCGAGATCTCGGCGACCTGGCCCACGCGGACTCCTGCCGCCCGCACCTGATCGCCCACCTGCAGGCCGGACACGTCAGCGAACTGCGCACGGTAGCCCTGGACCGAGCCGGAGCGATACTCATCGGTCACTGCCGCAACCCAGAAAGTGACCACCGCGGCGACGAGGAACACCTCGCGGACACCGACCAGCTCGCCTGCCGGACCGGCGAGGGCGACGGACGCGGGCACGAGCAGTAGCGAGACGAAGAAGTCGAGGCTCGACGCTCGGCCGAGCAGGTCCGGCGGCACCCGACGCTGCAGCAACGTGCCCCAGATCACCATCGGCGCGGAGAGCAGGACGCCGACGACGAACAGGGCCGCGGCGATGGCCGGCACCGACGACGTGAAGCCGACGACCACGAACGGCACGCAGCCGAGGCCCCACATGAGCACCATGACGGTGAGGTAGCGCCGCGGCATCCTCAGCATGCTCATGCCGAGCGACGCGAGGGCGCTGCCCGCGCCGTACGCGGCCAGGATCCACGCGTGGCCCGTCGCGTCGCCCCCGCCGTCCTTGACCACGAACGGGATGAGCACGTCCATCGGACCGACGACGAGCAGCAGCATGAGGCAGGCGAACAGCAACGTCGCGAGGAACCAGGGCGTCCTGACCATGTAGCGCACCCCGCCGCGCAGGTCGGCGACGGCGCCGCGCAGGGGGTGGTCGCCCAGCGCCGCGGCGTCGCGGCGCAGCGGCACCGGGTGCAGGAGCAGCAGGGTGAGCAGGCAGCCCAGCTGGCAGACGGCGACGAGCAGCAGCGCCCAGGCCGGGGAGGCCAGCGCCACGACGAGGCTGCCGAGGGCGGGCCCGCCGGCGTGCTGGAGCGTCGGTCGCAGGAACCCCTCGATGCCGTTGGCGGCGAGGAGGTCGTCGGCCTCGACGACCGACGGCAGCAGCGCGCTGTAGGCCGGGAAGTAGAAGCCGACCGCCATGCCGAGCACGGCGCCAGCGACCGTCAGGTGCCAGATCTCCAGCCCGCCGGCGAGCGCCAGCGCCGCGACCACGGCCAGGACGGCCATGCGGGTGGTCGCCGTGGCCATGAGGATGCGCCGCTGGGGCACCCGGTCGGCGGCGACGCCCCCGACGAGCACCGTGACGACCATGCCGAGGGCGTAGCCCGTGACGGCCAGCGAGAGCGCTCCGGGACCACCGCCGAGCGCGATGACCTGCCACACGACCGCGATGACCCAGACGCCCTCGCCGAGCAGCTCGAACGCCGCCGCGCCGATCAGCGGACGGTACTGGCGGTGGCGGAACGGGCGCAGCGGTCCGCGGGCCCACCCCCGGACCGGCAGCGCGCCGCCGGGACGGGGCGTGAGCTCGGTCATGTCGGTCCCAACCTAGGCGTCGGCTCCGACAGGCCGTGTCCGAGGGCGGGGGTCGGATCTCCTAGGCTCGTGCGGTGACCACACCCGCCGCCGTCCTCTGGGACCTCGACGGCACCATCGTCGACACCGAGCCCCTCTGGATGGCCGCCGAGACCGCGCTCGCCGCGCGGCACGGCGCGACCTGGACCGAGGAGGACGGGCTCGGTCTCGTCGGCAACGACCTCATGGAGTCCGCGCGCATCATCGAGGCCCGGATCGACTCGGGGCTCACGCCGGAGCAGATCGTCGCCCACCTGGTCGACGAGATCGCCGTCGCGATGCGCCGCGACCTGCCGTGGCGCCCGGGCGCACGGGAGCTGGTGCACGCGCTGGCCGATGCCGGCGTGCCCCAGGCGCTGGTCACGATGTCCTACCGCGAGATCGCGCAGCCCGTGGTCGACCTCCTGCCGTTCGACGCCGTCGTCACGGGCGACAGCGTCACCCACGGCAAGCCCCACCCCGAGCCGTACCTCGCCGCCGCGCGGGCCCTCGGGGTCGACGCCGCCTCCTGCCTCGCCATCGAGGACTCCGCCACCGGCGCAGCCTCGGCCGACGCCGCCGGTTGCGTCGTGCTGGCCGTGCCGCACATGGTGAGCGTGCCCGACGGACCCCGTCGGAGGCTGCGCACCACCTTGGCCGGCCTCGACCCCGCCGGTGTCGCCGCCCTGTGGTCGGGCGCCTGAGCACGCCGACGCGGCCCGCACCGCTAGGTTGGGAGGCGTGAGCGTCCCGTCGAACCCGCCGCCGCGTGGCACGATCCGCTTCGGCCGGCTGGGCGGCGCCGACCTGGTCGCCCGACCGTCGCTCCTGGCGATGGGCGTCGTCCTCGTGGTGCTGTTCGCGCCGCGCTTCCAGGCGGAGGCCCGGACGAGCGCGTATCTCCTTGCCGCGAGCTTCGTCCTCGCGCTCTACGTGTCGGTGCTCGTGCACGAGCTCGCGCACCTGGGCGTCGCCCGCGCGTTCGGCATGCGCGTCCCGTCGGTCACGTTGCACCTGCTCGGCGGGGAGACGGCGATCGAGGGGGAGAGCCGCACCCCATGGCAGGAGCTGCTGACGTCGGTCGTGGGACCCCTGGCCTCGCTGGGCATCGGGCTGCTCGCGCACGCCCTCGCCGACGGCAGCGACGGCGTCGCGCGGGACCTGTGGTGGTCGATCGGGTGGGTCAACCTGCTCGTGGCCGCCTTCAACATGCTGCCCGGCCTCCCGCTCGACGGCGGCAGGGTGCTGCGTGCGCTCGTCTGGATGGCCACCCGGTCCGAGCGGCTCGGCGTCGTCGTGACCGCGTGGATCGGACGGGTCGCGGCCGTCGGCATCAGCGCCTTCGTCCTCTGGCGCGCCGCGCAGGGCGAGACGTGGAGCGCCCGATGGTGGCTCGACGTCGTGCTCGTCGCGTTCGTCGCCTCGTTCCTCTGGGTCGGTGCCACCGGCGCCTTGCGCGGCGCCGACCGCGGCACCCGCATGAACGGCCTGCGCGCCGACGAGCTCGGCCGTCCGCTCACCGACGACGTCTCGCCCCACTGGCCCCGCCTCAGCGTCCGGACGCAGGGCACCGCCCTGCTGCGCGCGATGACCGCACGCCCGGCCGAGGTGTACCTCCTCGTCGACGACGAGGAGCGGCCGGTGGGCGTCCTCCTGGCGTCGGACGTCGACGCCGCCTACCGAAGGGAATCATGACCACCTGGATGCGCAGCGGACCGTTCGTCGAGGGCGAGTGGGTCCGACTCTCCGACGCCAAGGGTCGCAAGCACAACATCCGGCTCGAGGCCGGGCGGGAGTTCTCGACGAAGAAGGGCCAGCTCCGCCACGACGACATCATCGGCGAGCCCGAGGGCATCATCGTCACCTCCACGCTCGAGGGCCAGTACCAGGTGTTCCGGCCGCTGCTGTCGGAGTACGTGGTTTCGATGCCGCGCGGCGCGGCGATCATCTACCCGAAGGACGCCGCGCACATCGTCACGATGGCCGACATCTACCCCGGCGCACGCGTCGTCGAGGCAGGCGCGGGCTCGGGCAGCCTGACCGCCTACCTGCTGCGCGCGGTCGGCCCGGACGGCCACCTGGGGTCCTACGAGATCCGGGAGGAGTTCGCCGAGACGGCGCGCAGGAACGTGGAGCAGCTCGTCGGCACGGACCACCCGGAGTGGACGCTCACCGTGGGGGACGTGCGCGAGGTCATGGCCGAGCCGGAGATCGACCGGCTCGTCCTCGACATGGTCGACCCGTGGTCGTGCGTCCCGCTCGCGGCCGAGCGGCTCGTGCCCGGCGGCATCGTCTGCGCCTACGTCGCCACGACGACCCAGCTGTCGCGCTTCGTCGAGACGCTGCGAGCCGACGGCGGCTTCACCGAGCCGCACGCGTGGGAGACCATGCAGCGCTCGTGGCACCTCGAGGGTCTCGCCGTGCGTCCCGACCACAAGATGGTGGGCCACACGGCGTTCCTCGTCACCGCGCGGCGCATGGCGCCGGGCCACCCGGCCCTGGAGAAGACCCGCCGCCCCGCGCCGGGCGCCTACGGCCCCGACTACACCGGGCCCCGGCCGGCAGGCACCGAGCTCTGACCTCGCCCGGCCAGGACGGCCTGGCGGGGGTTCCGGGCCGTGGGCGGAGGACGGTCCGGCGGGGGTTCCGGGCCGTGGGCGGAGGACAGCCTGTCGGGGGTTCCGGGCCGTGGGCGGGGAGGAGCCCCGCAACACGATCGTCATCCGACGCGCGCCGAGACGACCTTTCGTGCAACCTGATCTCCGTTAGGGTCGAACTCGACGAGCAGGAGGTGGCGATCGTGAACGAGAACCCCCGTGGCGCCGACCACGAGCTGGCATATCTGCGCGCCGAGGTCGAGCACCTCAGGCGACGCCTGGGCTCGGAGGGGTCACTCGACTCCCGGCTCTCCGACCTCGAGGCCCGACTGGCCTCCACGACGTCGCAGAACGAGCGGCTGAGCTCCACGCTGCGCGACGCGCGTGACCAGATCGTCGCCCTCAAGGAGGAGGTCGACCGTCTGGCGCAGCCGCCGACGGGCTTCGGCACCTTCCTGCAGCGCAACGACGACGACACGGTCGACGTGTTCACCGGCGGCCGCAAGCTGCGGGTCACGGTCAGCCCGGCGGTCGACCGCGACGAGCTGCGCCGCGGCCAGGAGGTCATCCTCAACGAGGCGATGAACGTCGTGGCCGCGCTGGAGTTCGAGACCACCGGCGAGGTGGTGATGCTCAAGGAGCTCCTGGCCGACGGCGAGCGTGCCCTGGTGCTGGGCAACACCGACGACGAGAAGGTCGTGAAGCTGGCCGACTCCTTGGTCGGGCTCAAGCTGCGCGCCGGCGACTCGTTGCTGCTCGACAGCCGCGCCGGCTGGGTCTACGAGCGCATCCCGAAGAGCGAGGTCGAGGAGCTCGTCCTGGAGGAGGTGCCCGACGTCGACTACGAGTCGATCGGTGGCCTGCGCGGACAGATCGACTCCATCAAGGACGCCGTCGAGCTGCCCTACCTGCACCCCGACGTGTTCGTCGAGCACGAGCTCAAGCCGCCGAAGGGCGTGCTGCTCTACGGTCCGCCCGGCTGCGGCAAGACGATGATCGCCAAGGCGGTCGCGGCGAGCCTGGCCAAGAAGGTCTCCGAGCGCACCGGTGAGGAGGGGCGCTCGTACTTCCTCAACATCAAGGGCCCCGAGCTGCTCAACAAGTACGTCGGCGAGACCGAGCGGCACATCCGTCTCGTGTTCCAGCGGGCGCGTGAGAAGGCCAGCGAGGGCACGCCGGTCATCGTGTTCTTCGACGAGATGGACTCCCTGTTCCGCACCCGCGGGTCGGGCGTGTCCTCCGACGTGGAGAACACGATCGTGCCGCAGCTCCTGAGCGAGATCGACGGTGTGGAGGGCCTCGAGAACGTCCTCGTCATCGGTGCCTCCAACCGTGAGGACATGATCGACCCGGCCATCCTGCGTCCCGGGCGCCTCGACGTGAAGATCAAGATCGAGCGCCCCGACGCGGAGTCGGCGCGCGACATCTTCAGCAAGTACCTGACGCCGACGCTGCCGTTGCACCCCGACGACCTCGCCGAGTGGGGCGGCGACCGCGTCGCGACGACGCAGGGCATGATCCAGCGCACCGTCGAGGCGATGTACACCGAGTCCGAGGACAACCAGTTCCTCGAGGTCACGTACGCCAACGGCGACAAGGAGGTCCTGTACTTCAAGGACTTCAACTCCGGCGCGATGATCCAGAACATCGTCGACCGCGCCAAGAAGATGGCGATCAAGGACCTCCTGGAGACCGGGCAGAAGGGTCTGCGGGTCCAGCACATGCTGCAGGCGTGCCTCGACGAGTTCAAGGAGAACGAGGACCTCCCGAACACGACCAACCCGGACGACTGGGCCCGCATCTCGGGCAAGAAGGGTGAGCGGATCGTCTTCATCCGCACGCTCATCACCGGCAAGGGCGGCAACGAGCCCGGACGGTCGATCGACACGGTCGCGAACACGGGGCAGTACCTCTGAGCGGCGACCTCAGCGCGAGCGCGTCGGGTGCGGCCGTCCCCTCGGGGCGGCCGCTCCTGCGTGTCGCGCGGTACGACGACCCCGAGGTGGTCGCCATGACCGCGGAGGTGCAGGCCGAGTACGGCCGTCGCTACGGGGGAGAGGGCGACGTCTCGCCGATCGATGCGGAGCAGTTCGTGCCGCCGGCCGGCCTGTTCCTCGTGCTCGAGGTCGACGGCCGGGCTGCGGCGATGGGCGGCTGGCGTCGCGGCGGGCCGCAGGGCGCGTCCGACGCCGAGATCAAGCGGATGTTCGTCCGCGAGACGCACCGTCGGCGCGGACTCGCGCGGATCGTGCTCGCGGAGCTCGAGCGCACCGCCGCGCAGGCCGGTGTCCGACGCCTCGTGCTGGAGACGGGCGACCAGCAGCCCGAGGCCATCGCCCTCTACACCTCCAGCGGCTACGCCGACGAGCCTGCGTTCGGGTTCTACGCCGGCTACGACGACAGCGTGCACCTCGCGAAGAGCATCGCCGGGGAGGAGTGAGCAGGGCCCGCGTCCCCGCACAGCCACCCGGTGGCTCAGCCCTTGACCATGCGGCGCGTGGTCCAGTGCAGGAGCCCGATGTCCTGGGGGCCGACGCCCGCGTGCCGCTCGATCGCCGTGGCGTAGTGACCGACGAGCTGGGAGCACACGGCCTGCCAGCCCCGTCCGTCGACGGCCCGGCGCGCGGCACGGCCGAACGCCGCGCGCTTGGACTCGTCGCCGGTCAGGTCGCGCACGAAGCCGGCCATCGCGGCCAGGTCCCCCGCGGGGTACAGCCAGCCCGTGCGGCTGTGGTCGACGAGATCGACGGGTCCGCCCACCCCGGCCGCCACGACGGGCACGCCGCTCGCGAGCCCCTCCTGGACGACCTGGCAGAACGTCTCCGTCTCGCTCGTGCTCACCAGGACGTCGAGGCTCGCCATCGCGGTCGCGAGCTCGGTGCCGTGCAGCATCCCGGTGAAGTGGGCACCGGGCAGCAGCCGCTCGAGCCGCCCCCGCTCCGGTCCGTCGCCCACGACGACGAGGCGGGTGCCGGGCACGCCGGCGAGGGCCGCGAGGTCCTGCACCTGCTTCTCCGGCGCGAGTCGGCCGACGTACCCGACGAGCCGCTCGCCGTCCGGCGCGACGGTGCGGCGCCAGGCGTCGTCACGGCGGGCGGGGGAGAAGCGCTCCGTGTCGACACCGCGGCGCCACAGCACCAGGCGCTCGACGCCCTGCGCCTGGAGGGTGTCCAGGGTGGCGGTGGACGGGACGAGATTGAGGTCGGCGCGGCCGTGCACGTCGCGCACCCGCTTCCACAGCAGATTCTCGACGCCGCGGATGCCGTAGCGACCCGCGTACGTCGGCACGTCGGTCTGGTAGACGGCCACCACCGGGATGTCGAGGGCGTTGGCCGCCAGTGCGGCGCGCCAGCCCAGCGCGAACGGCGACGCCAGGTGCACGACGTCGGGGTCGAAGTCGCGCAGGATCGCGGTGACGGGGGAGACCCGACCGGTCGCGACCCTGACGTCGGGGTAGCCGGGGAACGCCCAGGCTGGCAGGGTCACGACGCGCGCGCCGGCGACCTCGTGCGGCACCTCCGTCGCCGCGTCCGGCACGACGACGAGCACCTCGTCACCTCGCGACGCGAGGTGGTCGAGGACCCTCAGCACCGAGTGCACGACACCGTTGGTCTGGGGGAGGAAGGACTCTGCGACGATCACGATCCTCATGCGTCGAGCGTCGTGGCGGCCGACGTCGGCCGGGCCACGCCCAGGTGACCTCGGGGCGAAGTCGGCGTGACGCTCCGGCACCCGTCCCGTCAGGACGCGGGCGGCCGACGTCGCGAGGACGACACCCCTACGCTGGGCCCATGACGGTGCGTCGGGTCCAGGGCAGCGAGGTCGAGTACGGGATCGCGGTGCAGGGGCAGCCCAGCGCGAACCCCATGGTGGCGTCGACGCACGTGGTGAACAGCTACGCCGCCGCGCACGGCCTGACGCGCCGAGCCCGCTGGGACTTCGAGGAGGAGAGCCCGCTGCGCGACGCGCGCGGCTTCGACCTCAGCCGCGACCGCGCCGACCCGACGCAGCTCACCGACGAGGACCTCGGGCTCGCCAACATCATCCTCACCAACGGCGCCCGGCTCTACGTCGACCACGCGCACCCCGAGTACTCCTCGCCGGAGGTCACCTCGCCGCGCGACGTCGTCGTCTGGGAGAAGGCCGGCGAGCACGTGATGCGTCGTGGTGCCGAGCTCGCCGCGCAGGTGCCGGGTGCGGGCTCGATCGTGCTCTACAAGAACAACATCGACAACAAGGGCGCGTCGTACGGGTCGCACGAGAACTACCTCGTCGACCGGGCCGTCCCCTTCGACGCGATCGTCGCGCAGCTGACGCCGTTCTTCGTCTCCCGCCCCGTCGTCTGCGGCGCTGGCCGGGTCGGGCAGGAGCAGGACGGCAGCGTCCACGCCTTCCAGCTCTCGCAGCGCGCCGACTACATGGAGGTCGGCGTCGGGCTCGAGACCACGCTGAAGCGGCCGATCGTCAACACCCGCGACGAGCCGCACGCCGACCCGAAGAAGTACCGGCGGCTGCACGTCATCGTCGGCGACGCCAACCTCGCCGAGACGTCCATCTACCTCAAGCACGGGACGACGTCGCTGGTGCTGGCGATGCTCGAGGCCGGCTTCCTGTCACCTGCGCCGGCCCTCGCGCAGCCGGTCGTCGCCCTGCACGCCATCTCGCACGACCCGACCCTCACCGCGCTCGTCGAGCTGCAGGACGGCAGCACGATGACGGGCCTGGACCTGCAGTGGCACTACCTCGAGCAGGCACGCGCCTTCGTCGCCCGCGAGGGGTCCGACGAGCAGACCGACGACGTCCTCGCCCGGTGGGAGAGCGTGCTGACCCGCCTCGGCCGCGACCCGATGGAGTGCGTGCGCGAGCTCGACTGGGTCGCGAAGCTGTCGCTGCTCGAGTCCTACCGCGACCGCGACGGGCTCGACTGGGACCACGCGAAGCTGCACCTCGTCGACCTGCAGTACCACGACGTGCGACCCGAGCGCGGCATCTACCACCGTCTCGTCCACTCCGGCCGCCTCGAGCGGATCGTCGACGACGCGGAGGTCGTCCGCGCGATCGAGGAGCCCCCGCACGACACGCGCGCCTACTTCCGCGGCCGCTGCCTCAGCACCTTCGCCTCCGAGGTCGCCGCCGCCTCCTGGGACTCCGTCATCCTCGACCTGCCCGGCTACGAGTCGCTGCAGCGCATCCCCACCATGGAGCCGCTGCGCGGGACCGCCGAGCACGTCGGCGCGCTGTTCGAGGACAGCGCTGACGCGACCGCCTTCTTCCGCACCATCACGGGGCGCTGACCTCTCTTCTCGTCGACGCGCTGGTGCGCTGCCTGCGGGGGTCTTGTCTCGCTGCTGCGCTGCCGCAGGGGGGTCTGACCTTGCTGGTGCGCTGCTTCGGCCTTCGCTGGGTCTGGCCTCCGCAAGGGCCTCGACCGGGCGGCTGGCGACGGCGCTGGTCCGGGGTCTCGGGCTGCAGGTTGGGCACGGGGTTGACGCAAGACTCTGCGTTCGCTCGTCGGGGTCCAAGGATTCTGCATTTGTCACGGGATCCCGTCGCGAACGCAGAGACATCTGCGCCGGCAGCCCGCTATCGGTGGATCTTCAACCGCAGAACGGCTCCTGCGGTTGCAGATCCACCGATAGGACGCGCGAACGCCGATCGGTGGGTCAAGAACGCAGGAACGAAGAATCTTGCGTCGAGGGCGGGCCTAGGCCAGACCCCGAGACCCGGAACCGCGTCCAGGCCCGCTGCCGGTCGAGGCCCTTTCGGAGGCCACCGCCAGCGCCAGCCGGGGCAGCGCACCAGCAAGGTCACGAGGCCCGAAGGCAGCGCACCACCAAGGTCACGACGACCGCAGGCAGCGCACCGGCAACCACACGACCACCGCAGGCAGCGCACCGGCAAGGCCCACGCCCCGCGCACGACGCACCCGCACCACGCGGAAACCCGAGCGGCGCGTGGGCCTCAGGGGGCTAGGGTGAACCCATGGCCGAGCAGCAGCACAGGACGCCCCGCAGGTCCGACGACGAGCAGGCGGAGACCGCCGAGACCACCGCGCCCCAGGACACCGAGCGCAAGGAGAAGCTCGACGACGACGTCGACGCGATCCTGGGCGACATCGACGACGTCCTCGAGGAGAACGCCGAGGAGTTCGTCCGCAGCTTCGTGCAGAAGGGCGGCCAGTGAACGGCCCAGCGATGCTGCCCGACGGGTACCGCTCGGTGGGCGGGTCGTCGTTCGCCGACCTGCTCGCCTCGCAGGCGCCGGAGATGATGCCGGGCGCGGCCGGGGCCGCCACCGGTGAGCTCGCCGGCGTCGCGCACGGCACCACCATCGTGGCCGCCACGTTCGCCGACGGAGTCGTCATGGCCGGCGACCGCCGGGCGACGATGGGCAACGTCATCGCGCAGCGCGACATCCAGAAGGTCTTCCCGACCGATGAGTACTCGTGCGTCGGCATCGCCGGCACGGCCGGCATCGCGATCGAGATGACCCGGCTCTTCCAGGTCGAGCTCGAGCACTACGAGAAGATCGAGGGTGCGACGCTGTCGACCGACGGCAAGGCCAACCGGCTCGCCACCCTCATCCGCGGCAACCTCGGCATGGCCATGCAGGGCCTCGCCGTCGTGCCGCTGTTCGCCGCCTACGACCTCGACCAGCAGTGCGGGCGCATCTTCGCCTTCGACGTCACCGGCAACAAGAACGAGGAGCGCACGTTCCACTCCGTCGGCTCCGGCTCGACGTTCGCGCGCGGCTCGCTCAAGAAGCTGTACGCCGAGGGCATGGACGAGCGCTCGGCGGTCACCGCCGTCATCCAGGCGCTCTACGACGCGGCCGACGACGACACCGCCACCGGCGGCCCGGACCTCACGCGGCGCATCTTCCCGCTGGTCAGCGTCATCACCGCCGACGGCTACCGGGCGTGGGACGAGGCGCAGACCGCCGCCGTCGCCGACGCCGTGATCGGCGGCCGCATGACCCGTCCCGACGGGCCCTCGGCCCCCCTCACCTGAGGAGACCCCGCATGACCGCACCGTTCTACGTCTCGCCCGAGCAGCTCATGAAGGACCGGGCCGACTTCGCGCGCAAGGGCATCGCCCGTGGCCGCAGCGTCGTCGTGGTCCAGTACGCCGACGGCATCCTGCTCGTCGCGGAGAACCCCTCGCAGGCGCTGCACAAGATCAGCGAGATCTACGACCGCATCGGCTTCGCGGCGGTCGGTCGCTACAACGAGTTCGAGAACCTGCGCATCGCGGGCGTCCGGCTCGCCGACATGCGCGGCTACGCCTACGACCGGCGCGACGTCACCGGTCGCGGGCTGGCCAACGCGTACGCGCAGACGCTCGGCACGATCTTCTCCTCCGGCGGCGAGAAGCCGTACGAGGTGGAGATCTTCGTGGCCGAGGTGGGCGACGACGCCGCCCACGACCAGGTGTACCGCCTCACCTACGACGGCTCGGTCGCCGACGTCCGTGGCCACGGCGTGATGGGCGGACAGAGCGAGCAGGTCGACGCGCACCTCACCGAGCACTACACCGAGGGTCTCGGGCTGGAGGAGGCGCTGCGGCTCGCGGCCGCCGCGCTCGGCCAGGACTGAGCGCCTCCGTCGCACGGCCGACGACGACTCGGCCTCGCGGCCGATGCGCGGGACGACCCCCCACGCCTAGCGTCGGTGACGTCACGTCATCGATCCTTCGGGGGGAACCATGCGACGACTCCTGTCGTCCGTCACGGTGGCCGTACTGGCCGCCGGGCTGCTGACCGCGACCACCACCACGGTCCAGGCACGCGCCTTCGACGAGCAGCAACGCCTCGATCGCATCGCCACGCCCACCATCGACTGGCAGGCGTGCGACGAAGGTGCGCCCGCTGGCTTCGAGTGCGCGAGCGTGCAGGTGCCGACCGACTACGACCGCCCCCGTGGCGCCACGACGACCGTTGCGCTCACCCGTCTTCCGGCGAGCCGGCCGTCGTCGCGCAAGGGGAGCCTCTTCCTCAACTTCGGAGGCCCCGGCGGTGAGGGGGTCTCGACCCTGCAGCAGGTCTTCGACGTCCTCGTCACCCCCGAGGTGCGCGAGCACTACGACCTCGTCGGGTTCGACCCGCGCGGGGTCGGCCTCTCCGATCCCGCGCGCTGCTTCGACGACGCGGACGCGGAGGCGGCCGCGCTCGAGGGCCTTCCGGCCTTCCCGGTCACGCGGTCCGAGGAGCGCGCCTTCGTGCGCCAGACGGCACGGATCTCGCGCGCCTGCCGTGCGGAGGCCGGTGACGTCATCCGTCACGCGTCGACCGCGAACGTGGCCCGTGACCTCGAGCTGTTGCGGCGCGCCGTCGGCGACGACACCCTCGCCTACCAGGGCTACTCCTACGGCACCTACCTCGGCGCGACGTACGCTCGGTTGTTCCCCGACCGGGTCGGCTCGATGGTGCTCGACGGCACGGTCGACGTCGAGGCCTACTCCGGCGCGAACCGCGACCCGCGCTCCGTCGGCGCTCGCCTCGCGCAAGGTCCGGCGGCGGAGGAGGTGTTCGACGAGTTCCTGGAGCATTGCCGCCTCGCCGGGGAGCGTTGCTCGTTGAACGCGCTGGGTGATCCCGCAGAGGTCGTCGACGAGGTGCTCGAGCGGCTACGGACGCGACCCGTGACGATCGACGTCCAGGGCACGCCGGTCGAGTTCACCTACCCGCTGGCCATCTCCTCGATCTTCCTCCAGCTCTACTCGCCGAGCGCGTTCTCTGGCCTCTCGGACTTCCTGGTGCTGCTCGCGGAGGGCGGTGGCGAGGCGCCGACGACCCTGCAGCGTCAGCTGGCCCCCACGCAGGAGCGGTACACCTCACTCGGCAGCTCGCTCGCCCAGCTCTGCGTCGACTCCCGCTCGGTTCTCCCGCCCGCCGCGTACCCCGCGCTCGCCGACCGCGAGGACCGGGTCGCGCCTCGGTTCGGACGCTTCCGCAGCTGGGTCGGTGTCCAGTGCCCGCAGATCGGCCTGCGCGATCGCGACGCCTTCACCGGACCGTGGACGCAGACGACCGACGCCACCGTGCTCGTGATCGGTACGCGCTTCGACCCGGCGACCCCGTACGCGAACACCCGGCCGTTCGCCGAGAAGTTCGACGACGCTCGCGTGCTGACGGTCGAGGGCTACGGCCACACGACCCTCGCGGTGAGCACGTGCGCCGACGCTGCGATCGCCCGGTACCTCGTCGACGGGGAGGCGCCACGCGATCGCTCGACCTGCGAGCAGGACCGTGCGCCGTTCACCGACGAGCCGACCACTCGACGGGCACCCGCACCGGTGCTGCCGGCGCCGCTGCCCGGGCTCTGAGCCGACCAGACCGTCCACCCCCGCTGGTGCTCACCAGCGGGGGTGGACCGCCTCGCGCAGGTGCTCGTCGTAGATCCGCTGCACGCCCTCCAGCACGGAGGCGTCGAGGGTGACGTCGGCGGCCGACGCGTTGCCCCGTGCCTGCTCGGGGTTCCGGGCGCCGGGGATGACGGTGCTCACGCCGTCCTGCGCGACGACCCAGGCGAGGGCGGCCTGCGCCGGGGTCACGTCGTCGGGCAGCAGCGCGGCGAACTCCTGCGCGGCCTGCACGCCGACCTCGAAGTCGACGCCGGAGAACGTCTCGCCCACGTCGAACGCCTCGCCGTGGCGGTTGTAGGTCCGGTGGTCGTCGGACGCGAACGTCGTGTCGCGCGTGTAGCGGCCGCTCAGCAGACCGCTCGCGAGCGGGACGCGCGCGATGATGCCGACGCCGGCCTCGCGGGCAGCGGGGAGCACCGCGTCGAGCGGCTTGAGCCGGAACGCGTTGAGGATGATCTGGATCGACGCGACGTTCGGGCGGGCGATCGCCGCGAGGGCCTGGTCGCACGTCTCGACGCTGACGCCGTACGCGGCGAGCACGCCCTCGTCGACCAGCGTGTCGAGCGCGTCGTAGACCTCGTCGTCCTCGACGACGGCCGTCGGGGGGCAGTGCAGCTGCACGAGGTCGAGCGTGTCGACGTCGAGGTTGCGGCGGGAGCGCTCCGTCCACGCCCGGAAGTTCTCGATCACGTAGTTCTCCGGCACCTGGTCCAGGCGGCGGCCCATCTTCGTGGCCACCGTGAGATCCAGGTCGGGGTGCGCGCGCCGGAACGCGGCGATCGCCTGCTCGCTGCGACCGTCGCCGTACACGTCGGCGGTGTCGAGGAAGGTCACGCCGGACTCCACGGCCGCCTCCAGGACGGCGGCGGCGTCATCGCTGCTCACGTCGCCCCAGTCCGCTCCGAGCTGCCACGTGCCGAGACCGACGACCGACACGTCGCGGCCGGTCCTTCCGAGAGTCCTGTGCTCCATGGCGACGACCCTACGGCTGCCTCGCGTCCGCGGCGCTTCGAACCCCATCGGCTGGTACTCAGGACTACGCTGACGACATGGACCGGCGGATCTTCGGGATCGAGAACGAGTACGGCGTCACCTGCTCGTTCAAGGGACAGCGCCGTCTGTCGCCCGACGAGGTCGCGCGCTACCTCTTCCGACGGGTCGTGTCGTGGGGACGCAGCAGCAACGTGTTCCTGCGCAACGGCGCGCGGCTGTACCTCGACGTCGGCAGCCACCCCGAGTACGCCACGCCCGAGTGCGACGACCTCGTCGACCTCGTCACCCACGACCGCGCGGGGGAGCGGATCCTCGAGGGCCTGATGATCGACGCCCAGCAGCGCCTCGCCGACGACGGCGTCGACGGCGACATCTACCTGTTCAAGAACAACACCGACTCCGCCGGCAACTCCTACGGGTGCCACGAGAACTACCTGGTCGGTCGAGGCGGGGAGTTCAACCGGATCGCCGACGTGCTGATCCCGTTCCTCGTCTCGCGGCAGATCATCTGCGGCGCGGGCAAGGTGCAGCAGACGCCGCGCGGCACGATCTTCTCGGTCAGCCAGCGTGCGGAGCACATCTGGGAGGGCGTCTCGAGCGCCACGACCCGCTCGCGGCCCATCATCAACACGCGCGACGAGCCGCACGCCGACGCCGAGCGGTTCCGGCGCCTGCACGTCATCGTCGGCGACTCGAACATGAGCGAGACCACGACGCTGCTCAAGGTCGCCACGACCGACCTCGTGCTGCGGATGATCGAGGCCGGCGTGGTCATGCGCGACATGACCCTCGAGAACCCGATCCGCGCGATCCGCGAGATCTCCCACGACATGACCGGGCGTCGCACGGTCCAGCTGGCCAACGGCCGCGAGCTGTCGGCGTTGGAGATCCAGGCCGAGTACTTCGCGAAGGCGGCGGAGTTCGTCGACCGGCACGGTCTGCACACCCCGACGATCGACCGGACGATGGACCTCTGGGAGCGGACGCTCAAGGCCGTGGAGTCCGAGGACCTCACGCTCGTGGAGCGCGAGATCGACTGGGTCATCAAGTTCCGCATGCTCGACCGCTACCGCACCGCGCACGGTCTCAGCTGGGCCGACCCGCGCATCGCGCAGCTCGACCTCGCGTACCACGACATCCGCCGCGACCGCGGCATCTTCTACCTGCTGCAGAACCGGGGCGCCGTCGCCCGGGTGACGAACGACCGCGACGTCTTCGCCGCCAAGTCGGTCCCGCCGCAGACCACGCGCGCGAAGCTGCGCGGCGACTTCATCAAGCGTGCGCAGGAGCGTCGCCGCGACTTCACGGTCGACTGGGTGCACCTCAAGCTCAACGACCAGGCGCAGCGCACCGTGCTCTGCAAGGACCCGTTCCGCGCCGCCGACGACCGGGTCCAGAGACTCATCGACGGCATGTGAGCACGGGCGTCGCCCGACGTCCGCAGCGTGTTCTGGGCGGTCGTTCAGGCTGCTCTTGGTCGGTGCCGATAGCGTGACGGAGGCCATCACCTCGACGAAAGTGATTCCGTGCGTCGCCATCTCGCCCTCGCCCTGACCTCCGTCCTCGCGCTCGTGCTCGCCGGCTGCGGTGCCGGGTCCGACGGACTCGACGACGTGAAGGTCAGCTCGGCCAAGAGCCCGTCCGTCACGGTCCCCGACGACTTCACCGCGTCGGCCACCGAGACGCGTGTCGTCAAGGAGGGCAGCGGCGCCGAGGTGAAGGACGGCGACACCGTGAAGCTGAACTACGTCGCGGTCAACGGGCGCACCGGCAAGCAGTTCGACAACTCCTTCAAGGCCGAGCGCCCGCTCACCACGAAGCTGTCGACCGAGAGCGTGCTGGCGGGCTTCGTCAAGGGACTCACCGGCCAGAAGGTCGGCAGCCGCGTGCTCGTGGCGATCCCGCCGAAGGACGGCTTCAAGGACGGCCAGGCCCAGACGCAGGCCGAGCAGACCCTCGGCGTGAAGAAGGACGACACGATGGTCTTCCTGTTCGACATCGTCGGCAAGGTCGGCACCGAGGCCAAGGGCACGGCCGAGAAGCTGCCGAGCAGCGTGCCGTCGATCGTGCTGAAGGACGGCCAGCCGAGCGGCTTCAAGGACGGCAAGGACGTCACGAAGGACCCGAAGCGCGCCGCGGCGTACGTCGCGATCAAGGGCGACGGCGAGAAGGTCAAGAAGGGCGCGGAGATCACCGCGCAGTACGTCGGCCAGGTCTACCCCGACGGCAAGGTCTTCGACAGCAGCTGGGGCCGCGGTGCGCCGGCGTCGTTCTCGCTCGACCAGGTCATCGCCTGCTGGAAGGACGAGCTCCCGGGCCAGACCATCGGCAGCCGCGTCGTGCTGGTCTGCCCCGCCGACAGCGCCTACGGCGACAAGCCGCCGGCCGGCAGCGACATCAAGGCGGGCGACACCCTGGCCTTCGCGATCGACATCCTGGACGCGTCCTGACCGTCTGACATGCTGGGGGCGTGGCCGACCGCAAGACAGAGAGGTTGATGAACCTCATCTTCACCCTCCTCGTCACCCGTCAGTACCTGTCGAAGGACCAGATCCGCCAGGCGATCGCCGACTACCGCGAGTCCAACCAGGTCGCGTTCGAGCGCAAGTTCGAGCGCGACAAGGAAGAGCTGCGCGAGCTGGGCATCGCCGTGGAGACCGGCACCAACGACAAGTACTTCGACGACGAGCCCGGCTACCGCATCCGCCGCGACACCGCAGAGCTGCCCGACCTCGACCTGACCCGCGAGGAGGCTGCGGTGCTGGGCCTCGCCGCGCAGGTGTGGGAGCACGCCGGGCTCGCCTCGAGCTCCACCTCGGCGCTCGTGAAGCTCAAGGCCGCCGGCGTCGACGTCGACACCGACGTGCTCCGCATGGCCGAGCCGAAGCTGTCGGCCCACGAGCCGGCCTTCGAGGTCGCGCTCGACGCGGCGGCCCGCAGCGTCCCCGTGCGCTTCGCCTACCGTCGCCCCGGCGCCGACGAGCCGTCGCAGCGGCACGTCGAGCCGTGGCGGATCCTCTCGTGGCGCGGTCGCTGGTACCTGGTCGGCCACGACGTCGACCGCGACGCACCGCGCATGTTCCGCCTCTCGCGCGTGGTGGGCGACCTCGAGCTCGACGGTGAGCCGGGAGCGTTCCGCCGCCCGCCGGAGGAGGTCGTCTCGGCGGCCGCCACCGCACTCTTCCCCCGCCCGTCCGACCGCGTCGCCCGCTTGAGCGTGGCCGAGCGCCGCGCGAACGCACTGCGACGCACCGCCACGCACGTCGAGACCGGCCCCGACGGCCGCGACGTCCTCGTCGTCCCGTTCTCCACCGGGTGGGACCTCGCGGCCGAGATCGCGTCGTACGGGCCGGACGTCGTCGTGCTCGACCCGCCCGACCTGCGCGACCAGGTCGTCGCCCGGCTGCGCGCGGTGCTGGCGGACACCGGACTGCCGAGCCCGGGGGTGGGCGCGTGACGCGGCCCGCGAACCGCTCCGCGCAGCAGGTCGTGCGGATGCTGGCGCTCGTGCCGTACCTGCAGGGCAACGACGGCGTGCCCGTGCGCGAGGTGGCCCGCGAGTTCGGGGTGACGCCCAAGCAGATCCGCGACGACCTCCGCCTGCTCATGTTCACGGGCGTGGGGGAGTACGCCGGTGAGCTGATCGACGTCGACCTCGCCGCGCTGGAGGTCGACGACGTCATCCACATCCGCGACGCCGAGTTCCTCAGCCGGCCCCTGCGGCTCACGGCCGACGAGGGCGTGGCGCTCGTGGCTGCCCTGCGCACCCTGCGGGCGTCGGCGTCGGGTTCGCAGCTGCCCATCGTCGACGCGGCGCTCGCGAAGCTCGAGACGGCGGTGGCCGCCGAGGGTGCCGTCGAGGCGGTCGACGTGCACGTCGCCGACGTCGACCCTGCCGTGCGCGACACCGTGGCCGCGGCGCTCGCCGACGGGCACCGTCTCGAGATCGACTACGCGACCGACTCCCGCGACGACGTCACGACGCGCCAGGTCGACCCGCAGCGGCTCTTCACGCGCCAGGGCCACACCTACCTCGAGGCGTACTGCCTGCGCGCCGACGACGTGCGCTTCTTCCGCCTCGACCGTGTCGTCCGCGCCGACGACACCGGTCGTCGCGCCCAGCGGCACGACGCGACGTCGCGCGACCTGGGCGACGACCTCTTCGAGGTGGGTGAGCAGACCCCCTCGGCCGTCCTCGACCTCGACCCCGCCGCGCACTGGCTCACCGAGTACTACACCGTCGAGGAGCTGGGCGACGTCGCCGGCCGACGTCGCGTGCGCCTGTACGGTGGCGACGAGGCGTGGCTGCGTCGGCTCGTGCTGCGCAACGGCGGCACCGTGCACGTCGTCGAGCCGGACGCACTGCGCGTACAGGTGCTGGACACCGCCCGTTCAGCACTTGCGGCGTACGATGGATGAGACCGCACCCGACGAAAGAGACACCATGTTCAGGCAGATCGGCCCCACGGAGATCCTTCTCATCCTCGGCGTGGTCCTGCTGCTGTTCGGAGGCCGCAAGCTCCCTGAGCTCGCCCGTGGCTCCGGACGCGCGCTCCGCATCTTCAAGTCCGAGGTCAAGGAGCTCAAGGACGACGAGAAGCCGTCCCACGACCTCGACGGCGAGGTCGTCGACGACTCCGGCGCGCGGACCGAGGCAACCACCCGCTCCGAGCAGCTGCGCCGCGACGGCACGTCCGAGCAGGCGTAAGTCTTGGCGTCGCTGAGCGGCGCGCCGTCCGGGGCCGCGGGCGGCACCATGCCCCTCGTGGAGCACCTGCGGGAGCTCCGCTCCCGACTCACCCGCGCGGTCCTCGCGATCGCCGTGTTCACGATCCTCGGGCTGGTCTTCTACGCCCCGATCCTGAACTTCCTCACGCACCCGTACAACGAGATGCGTCCGCTGCTCGAGCGCGAGGGCATCGACACGCAGCTGATCATCACCGGCGTCGGCGGCGCGTTCCAGTACCAGCTCAAGATCTCGCTGGTGTTCGGGCTGCTCGCGTCGAGCCCGTTCTGGCTGTGGCAGATCTGGGCGTTCGTGCTGCCCGCCCTGCACCGCCACGAGAAGCGCTGGGCGCTGCTGCTCGCCGGTACCGGCGCGCCGCTGTTCATCGGCGGCGCGGCGCTCGCCTACGTGGTGCTGCCGAAGGCCATGGAGATCCTCATCGGGTTCGTGCCCGACGGCTTCGGCTCGCTCGTCACCGGCGCCGAGTACTTCGACTTCATCGTCAAGATGATGCTGGTGTTCGGCGTCGCGGCCGAGATCCCGCTGGTCGTCGTGCTGCTCAACCGGCTCGGACTGGTCTCGGCGAAGCAGCTCGCGTCGGCCCGGCCGTGGACGATCATCGGCATCTTCGTGTTCGCCGCCATTGCCACGCCCACGACGGACCCGCTGACCATGCTGTTCCTCGCGGTGCCGATGACGATCCTCTACCTCATCTCCGAGGTGATCGCGAAGCTCACCGACCGCAAGCGTGGACGCGAGCGGGTCGACGAGACGGCGGACGACGACGCGTCGCCGCTGGACGGGCCGTCCGAGCTCGAGGGTCCGTCGTCGGTCGACGACTGAACGACGGACGGGGGACCCCCTAGGCTGTCCGCCATGCTCGTGACGTTGGTGGTGAACCCGGTCTCCGGCCGCCGCCAGGGCGAGCGGATCGCCGCAGCCGCCGCGGCGCGACTCACCGGCGCGGGGCACCAGGTGGCCCGGATCCACAGCAGCGACGGGGCCCAGGCGCGTGAGGCGGTCGCGCGCGAGGTCGCGGCGGGCACCGAGCTGGTGCTCGTCGTCGGCGGCGACGGGCTGCTGCACGACGTGCTGCCGGCCGTGGCGGAGCGCGACGTCACGGTCGGCCTGCTGCCCGCAGGGACGGGCAACGACACCGCCCGCGCGCTGGGCCTGCCCGTCGGCGACCCGGACGCGGCGCTCGACGTCGTGCTCCGCGGACGCACCCGTGTCGTCGACCTCGCGAGCACCGACCGGGGTCACGTCGTCACCGTGGTGGCGTCGGGGTTCGACTCGAAGGTCAACGAGCGCGCCAACGCCATGAGGTGGCCGCGCGGGAACCAGCGCTACAACCTCGCGATCCTCGCCGAGCTGCGGACGTTCCAGCCGCTGGCGTTCACCCTCGACCTCGACGGCACGCGCCTCGACACCGAGGCGATGCTGGTGGCCGTCGGGAACGGTCCGTCGTTCGGCGGCGGACTGCGCATCGCCGAGGGCGCGGTCATGGACGACGGACTGCTCGACGTGTGCGTCATCCGACCGGTCAGCAAGGCGCGGCTCGTGCGGGTGTTCCCGCAGCTGTACCGCGGCACGCACGTCGACCTGCCGGAGTTCGAGCGGCACCGCGTGCGTCGCGTGCACCTCGCGTGTCCCGACGTCGTCGCGTACGGCGACGGCGAGCGTCTGGGCCCGCTGCCGCTCACCGTGACGGTGCTCGAGCGCGCGTTGCGCGTGCTCGTGCCCTGAGGGTCCGTAGGCTGGGGGCATGACGAGCCCGGCCGAGAAGTTCGCCCAGGCCTCGGCCACGAGACGTCACCCCCACCTCGCGGAGTTCCGCGGGCTGCACGGGTTCACGCTCGACCCCTTCCAGGTACAGGCGTGCCAGGAGGTCGAGGCGGGCCGCGGCGTGCTCGTGGCGGCGCCCACCGGGTCGGGCAAGACGATCGTGGGCGAGTTCGCCGTGCACCTCGCGCTCGCCACCGGGCGCAAGTGCTTCTACACGACGCCCATCAAGGCACTCTCCAACCAGAAGTTCCACGACCTCGTCGAGCGCTACGGCGCCGACCGGGTGGGACTCCTCACCGGCGACAGCACAGTCAACGGCGAGGCGCCCGTCGTCGTCATGACGACCGAGGTGCTGCGCAACATGCTCTACGCGGGCTCGCGCACCCTCGACGGCCTCGGCTACGTGGTCATGGACGAGGTGCACTACCTCGCCGACCGCTTCCGCGGTGCCGTGTGGGAGGAGGTCATCATCGGCCTGCCCGAGTCGGTCAGCGTCGTCTCGCTGTCGGCGACGGTCTCCAACGCCGAGGAGTTCGGTGACTGGCTGAGCGAGGTGCGCGGGTCGACCACGACGATCGTCGAGGAGCGCAGGCCCGTGCCGCTGCACCAGCACGTGCTCGTGGGTCGCAAGATGTTCCCGCTATTCGAGGACGATGCGGCGGAGTCGGCGCCCGGGTCCGGGAACGAGGCCGTGCGCGTCAACCGTCAGCTCGAGAGCATGGCCCGCCAGGACTGGCAGCTCGACCGTGCCCGCAAGGGAGGCGGTCGCGGGCGGCCGCCGAAGGGCCACCGGCGCCCGCAGAGCCGGCACCGCACGCCGAGCCGCGTCGAGGTGGTCGAGAAGCTCGAGGCCGAGGGTCTGCTGCCCGCGATCGTGTTCGTGTTCAGCCGAGCGGGCTGCGCCGCGGCCGTCCAGCAGCTGCTCGACGCCCGCGTCATGCTGACCACCCCCGACGAGCGTCGCGAGATCGAGGACCGCGTCGACGAGGCGTGCGCGCACCTGCCCGACGAGGACCTCCACGTGCTGGGCTTCCACGAGCTGCGCGAGGGACTCGGTCGCGGGGTCGCCGCCCACCACGCCGGCATGCTGCCCGCGTTCAAGGAGGTCGTCGAGCAGCTGTTCAGCGATGGCCTCGTCAAGGTCGTGTTCGCCACCGAGACGCTGGCGCTCGGCATCAACATGCCCGCCCGGTCGGTCGTCATCGAGCGGCTCACCAAGTGGAACGGCGAGGCGCACGTCAACGTGACGCCGGGGGAGTACACCCAGCTCACCGGCCGCGCGGGGCGTCGCGGCATCGACGTGGAGGGTCACGGCGTGGTGCTGTGGCAGCCGCAGCTCGACCCCAAGCAGGTCGCCGGCCTCGCCTCCACGCGGACCTACCCGCTCAACTCCTCCTTCCGCCCGTCGTACAACATGGCGGTCAACCTCGTCGACCAGATGGGGCGTCGGCCCGCGCGCGAGCTGCTGGAGCAGTCGTTCGCGCAGTTCCAGGCTGACCGTGCCGTCGTCGGGTTGGTGCGTCAGATCCGCAAGGCCGACGACGCGCTCGAGGGGTACCGCGAGGCCGCGCAGTGCCACCTCGGCGACTTCCTGGAGTACGCGCGGCTGCGGCGCGAGCTGGGCGAGATCGAGTCGTCGGGGGCACGTCAGCGCAAGGCCGACCGACGTCAGGACGCGGTCGCGTCGATGGCGAGGCTGCGCACGGGCGACGTCATCAACGTGCCCGGTGGCAAGTTCGCGGGACTCGCCGTCGTCCTCGACCCGGGTGTCGTCGGTGCGGCCGAGGCGCCACGGCCGCTCGTGCTCACCGCGAGCCGCCACTCGCGTCGTCTGGGCCCGGTCGACTTCCCGGTGCCCGTCGAGCCGATCACGCGGATGCGGATCCCCAAGTCGTTCAACGCCCGCAACGCGCAGGCCCGCCGCGACCTCGCGTCCTCGCTGCGCAGCCGGGCCGAGGGTCTGCGCTGGCAGACCGACACGCCCTACCGTCCCGACCGGCCCACCGAGCGGGTCACCGACGAGCGCACCGACCCGCGTGTGGCCGAGCTGCGTGCCGCGCTCAAGGCGCACCCCTGCCACGCCTGTCCCGACCGCGAGGCGCACGCCCGGTGGGCCGAGCGGTACACGAAGCTCGAGCGCGACACCGAGCAGCAGCGCCGACGCATCGAGCAGCGCACGAACACCGTCGCCCGTCAGTTCGACCGCGTCTGCGACGTGCTCGACGAGCTCGGCTACCTCGACGGGGACACCGTCACACCGGACGGTCGGCGCCTGCAGCGGCTCTACAGCGAGCTCGACCTGCTGGTCAGCGAGTGTCTGCGGCGCGGGGTGTGGGACGGGCTCGACCCCGCCCAGCTCGCGGCCGTCCTGTCGGGCCTCACCTTCGAGAGCCGCAAGGACGACCCGCCGGCGCCGCGCTTCCCCGACCGCACGACGCTCGACGTCTCCGAGGAGATGGCGTTGCTCTGCACCGACCTGCAGGCGCTCGAGCGCCAGCACCGGGTGAAGTTCCTGAGCACGCCCGACTTCGGGTTCGCGGAGACGGCGGCGGCCTGGGTCGGGGGCGCGTCGCTCGACGACGTCCTGCGGACCACGGGCATGGCGGCCGGCGACTTCGTGCGCGCCATGAAGCAGCTCATCGACCTCGTCGCCCAGGTGGCCGACGCGGCCGGGCCCGGCCCGCTGCGGACCACCGCCCGCCAGAGCCTCGACGGTCTGCGGCGCGGCGTGGTGTCGTACTCCTCGCTCAGCGGCTGAGCGCGGCCGTCAGCCGCTCGACGACACCGCCGAGGCCCCACGTGGTGCCGAACGCCTCGAGCGCGTCACGCTGCTCCGGCGCGAGCGGGGCGAGGGCGCGGACGACCTCGGTGCCGCACACGTCGTCGCGCACCCGCACGACCTGACGCATCACCCCGACGAGCTCCTCGTTCTCGACGAGCGAGGCGCGCACCCGCGGCTTCACGGCCGAGTCGGGGTCGTGCGCCGCCGTGAGGATGCCGTCGAGGTCGCCGTAGGCATCGAGCAGGAGGGCCGCGGTCTTCTCGCCGATCCCCGGGACGCCCGGGATGCCGTCGGACGTGTCGCCCCGCATGGTCGCGAAGTCGGCGTACTGCTGCGGCTCCACGCCGTACTTGGCGCGGATCCAGGCCGCGTCGACCACGTCGGCCGAGGACACCCCACGGGCCGTGTAGAGGACCCTGACGCCGGCGTCGTCGTCGACGAGTTGGAAGAGGTCGCGGTCGCCGGTGACGATGTCGACGGGTCCGTCCCACGCCTGCGCGAGGCTGCCGATGACGTCGTCGGCCTCCGCGCCCTCGCGACCGACGACCGGGACCCCGAGGATGCCGAGCGCCTCGGCGATGAGCGGCACCTGCGGCGTGAGCAGCTCGGGCGACTCCTCGGCCGCGCCGGTGCCGCCCGCGCCGTCGCTGCTCGCCTCGCCCAGGCCGCCCTCGCCGGCCTGCGCGACACGGTGCGTCTTGTACGAGGGCAGCAGGTCGACCCGCCACTGCGGGCGCCAGTCGTCGTCCCAGCACGCCACGACCGCGTCGGGACGATGCTGGTCGACCAGCGTCGAGACGAAGTCGAGCAGACCACGCAGCGCGTTGACGACCGTCCCGTCCGGCGCCTTGAACGAGTCGGGCACGCCGTAGAAGGCGCGGAAGTACAGGCTCGCGGAGTCGAGCAGGAGCAGGCGTCCGGTGGTCACGCGCTCAGCCTAGGCCGTCGTCAGGCTGGCGGATGGGCGCAGAGTCCAGGATCGGCCGAGCGCCTCCGATCAGTCGGCGTCGACGTTCGCGCGTCGAAGACCAGCGTCCCCGCCGTCGCCGCACGGAATTCTCACCGGTGCACGGAAAGCAAGCCGTGCACGCGTCGGTTCCCCGTGCGCGGTGGAGATTCCCAGGTCAACCTGGGAATCTCCGCGACCTGGAACACCATCGCCCATCCGGCGGGGCCAGATGGGCGATGGTGTTCCGAAACGTGGGGACGGCTCGTCAGCGCTGGGCTGCGGGGCCCTCCGTGACCTTCGGGGCCTTCTTGGCGGTGGCGTTGGTGCGCACCTTGGTGCGGGCGCCGTCGCCGTACAGACCCTTCTTCGACACGCCCAGGGTGGCGACGGCGTGGGCCGCGCCGTCGGTGAGCTGGCCGAGCACCGTGGTGTTCAGGCGGGTGATGTCGTCCTGCGGCGTGTGGTAGTTCGGGTCGAGGATCTCGCCCGCCGTCCCGCCGTAGATGCTCGCCTGACGCTCGGTCTTCACGTCGTCGGCACCGCTGAACAGGCCGCCGGCCGGGATGCCGTACTGGATGAACGGGCCGTAGTCGGAGCGACCGTCGAACTCGGTCGGGTCGGTCGCGAGCCGGGCGCGGCCGAAGTAGTCGGTGAAGACCTTCTCGATCTGGGCCGAGCCCGCGGGACCGGCGGTGCCGAACGACGAGCCGTCCCCGTCGTAGACCAGCCGCACGTAGTTCGGCGAGCCGAGCATGTCGAAGTTCAGGTTCGCGTAGATCTTCGAGCGTGCGCCGTCCGACAGCGTGTCGACGTAGTGCTGCGAGCCGAGCAGGCCCAGCTCCTCCGCTCCCCAGAACGCGAACCGGACCGGACGCTGCAGCTTCTTCGTGTAGCCGGTCTTCGCCAGCTGCTTCGCGATCTCCAGCGTGCCGGCGACGCCGGTGCCGTTGTCGTTGATGCCGGGCCCCTCGGGCACCGAGTCGAGGTGCGCGCCGACCACGACGACCTGGTCGTCGTGCTTCGTGCGACGCGGCCAGTCGGCGATGAGGTTGTGCGTCTCGCGCTCCAGGTCGGTGACCGTGTCGGTCGTGACCGTGGCCGTGGCGCCACCCGCGCGGACGTCGTCGACGAGCGCCACGGCGTCGTCGTACGACAGGCCCACGACCGGCAGGTCGACCGGCGAGCCGAGCGTCCCGGTGGCCAGCTCGGTGCGGTCGGGGTTGCCCTCGTTGAAGATGATCACGGCGTCGTAGCCGGCGGCCTGGGCGTTCGACGCCTTGAGGCCGAAGTCGCAGGTGCCGCGCTGCACGAGCGCGACCGAGGGTTCCGTGGGAGCCGGCTCGAAGTCGGCCTCCTCGCAGCCCGACGTGCTGCTCGGCGTGGGCGAGGCCGGGATGACGACGTCCTTCGTGGGGACGACCGGCCCGGTGACCGAGCCGGAGCCGGAGTAGGTGAAGACCCCGGTCTCGAGCGTCTTCTCCTCAGGCGTGCGCTGCACGAGCGTCGCCGGGCTGTTCTCCGCGAAGAACGGGAAGGTGAAGGTCTGCTTGCGGACCCGGTAGCCGGCCGCACGCAGCGTCTTGGCGACGTAGTCCGACGACGCCTCGTAGCCCGGCAGCCCCGACGCGCGGTTGCCGCCGTTGCGGTTCGCGATGGTCTGCAGCTGACGCAGGTGCTGGAGCACCCCGTTGACCTGGACGGCCTGCGTCAGCCTCGTCGTGTCGACCTCCGGCTTCGAGCCACCGGCGACGGCCGGTGACGCGGAGACGAGGCCTGCGGACAGGACGACCGCTGCGGTGGCAGCGACGATCTTGCGCATGGGGATCCCCCGATCCACTCGTGATGTGATCCGTACACCCTAGGGGAGACGCGCCGCCACGGCACCTGTCGACGGCTGCGGCGGGCTCCACGACGTAGGCTCGACGCGTGACCTCCCGTTGGACCCGTGCCCAAGACCTCGCCCGCAGCCGGTCCGTCGGGGCCCTGCTCATCACCCCGGGCGCCGACCTGCGCTACCTGACCGGCTACCACGCCAAGCCGCTGGAGCGGCTGACCTGCCTCGTCGTGCCCGCCGACGGCGACCCGGTGCTCGTCGCGCCCGCGCTGGAGCGCGCCGCCGCGGAGGCGTCGGGCGTCGAGGTCGAGATCGCGACGTTCGGCGAGACCGACGACCCCTACGCCCTCGTCGGCTCGCTGCTGCCCGCCGACGCCGTCGTCGCGGTCGACAACCAGATGTGGGCCGAGCGGGTGCTCGCCTTCCAGCGACGCTTCGCCGACGTCCGGCTCGCCGGCCCGCTGCTCGCGGAGCTGCGCATGCGCAAGGACCCGCACGAGGTGGCCGCCCTGCGCGACGCCGGTGCCGCGATCGACCGCGTGCACCAGCGCATGGGGGAGTGGCTGCGACCCGGCCGCACGGAGCGTGAGGTCGGCGCCGACATCGGCCGCGCCATCCTCGAGGAGGGGCACGAGCAGGTCGACTTCGTCATCGTCGGCTCCGGCCCGAACGGCGCGTCCCCGCACCACGAGGTCTCGGACCGCGTGATCCAGGAGGGCGACCCCGTCGTCGTCGACATCGGCGGCACGAACGCGGCCGGCTACTGCTCGGACTGCACCCGCAACTACCTGGCCGGAGGTACAGCCCCGCGCGAGTACCTCGACGCCTACGCGGTGCTGGAGGAGGCGCAGCAGGTGCAGCGCGAGCACGCGCGACCTGGCGTCACCGCCGAGTCGGTCGACGCGGTCGGACGTCAGGTGCTCGCCGACGCCGGGCTCGGAGACCTCTTCATCCACCGCACCGGCCACGGCATCGGCACCGAGACGCACGAGGAGCCGTACATCGTGGAGGGCAACGAGCTCGTCCTCGAGCCCGGCATGGCCTTCTCGATCGAGCCCGGCGTGTACCTCGAGGGTCGCTACGGCGCGCGGATCGAGGACATCGCCGTCTGCACCGACGACGGCCTCGAGGTGCTGAACAACACCTCCCGCTCCCTGACCGTCCTGTGACGCGGCGTCGACCGTGAGGTGGTACCTGGCGGCGCCGCTCGCCGCGGTCGCCGGCCTGTTGAGCGCCGCCGCGTTCGACCCGTGGTCGGTGCCCTACGCGATGATCGTCGGCGTCGCGCTGCTCGTGTGGGTGCTGCGTCGTCAGCGTGACGTCCGGGTCGCGGCCGTGCTCCTCTCCGGTGCGCTCTACGGGGCGGCCTTCATGGGTCCGCTCATCTGGTGGATGAATGCCGTGAGCAGCGGCGCGTACGTCGCCCTCGTCGCCGCGCAGGTCGTGATGCTGGCGGTGATCGCCGTGCCGCTGCGCGCAGCCCTGCGGCTGCCGGGCTGGCCGCTCTGGGGCGCTGCTGCCTGGGTGCTGGGGGAGCAGGTGCGCAGCGGCTTCCCGTTCAGCGGGTTCCCGTGGGGCCGACTCGCCCACACGGCGATCGACACCCCGCTCGCCCCCTACGCCCGTCTCGTCGGCATGCCGGGGACGTCGGCGCTGCTGTTCGTGCTCGCGGCGATGCTCGTGGTGCTCGCCGGCGCCGGGGTCGCCCGGCGCTCGCTCGCCGTCGGCGTCGTGGTCGCGGTGGTCGTCGCGGGTCTGTTCCTGCCGTCGGGGCTCGCCGGGGGAGGCCCGGAGCGGCGGATCGCGGCCATCCAGGGAAACACGCCGGGTGCGTTCCTGACGTGGCCGCGCGGCGAGATCGGCGCCCTGCACCTCGCCGAGACGCAGCGCTACGCCGACGCCGTGTCCGCCGGCACCGAGCGCGCCCCGGACCTCGTCGTCTGGCCCGAGAACGCGCTCGACGTGGACCCGTTCGCCGACCCCGTCCTGGCCGGGCGCATCCAGGCCCTCGTGCAGCAGCTCGGCGCGCCCATCCTCGTCGGCGCGATCCTCGACGGGCTCTCCGACCGCACCGCCTACAACGCGGGCATCGTCTGGGACGGTGACGGCCCCGGCGAGGTGTACGTCAAGCGCAAGCTCGTGCCCTACGGCGAGTACGTCCCGTTCCGACGCGAGCTCGGCGACCTCGTGCCGCGTGTCGACCGCGACATCCCGCGCGACATGCTCCCCGGTCGACGGGCCGGCGACCTGCGCGCCGGGTCGGTCGTCGTCGGCGACACGATCTGCTGGGACATCGCCTACGACGGCGTCGTGGAGCAGGCCGTCCGTGGCGGCGCCGAGGTGCTCGTGGTCCAGACGAGCAACGCCAGCTTCACCGGCACGTCGCAGCCCGACCAGCAGTTCAAGATCTCCCGCCTGCGCGCTATCGAGACCGGACGCTGGGTCGTCGTGCCGTCCACGAACGGCATCAGCGGCATCATCGACGCGAGCGGTCGCGTCGTGGCCGAGGCGCCGCGGGAGCAGCCTGCGACGCTCGTCGCCGACGTCGGCACGGCGACCGGCCAGACCCCCGCGACGCGGGCCGGACGCTGGCCGGCCGTCGCGCTGATGACCCTCGGGCTCCTAGGGTGGGTCCTCGGAGCACGTGACCTGCGCCGGTCGCGTCGGAGGGAGCACGCGTGAGGGTCCTGGTCGTCATGCCCACCTACGAGGAGGCGGACAGCCTCCCGGGGGTGCTGCAGCGTCTGCGCACGTCGGAGCCCGACGTCGACGTGCTCGTCGTCGACGACGCGTCGCCCGACGGCACGGGCGAGCTCGCGGAGCAGGTCGCGGCGACCGACCCCGGCGTGCACGTGATGCACCGTAGCGGCAAGGCCGGGCTCGGCGTCGCCTACCGCGCGGGCTTCGCCTGGGGCCTCGAGCGCGGCTACGACGTGCTCGTCGAGATGGACGCCGACGGCTCGCACCTGCCCGAGGAGCTGGGTTCGCTGGTCGAGGCCGCCCGGACGGCCGACCTCGTCATCGGGTCACGCTGGGTCGCCGGCGGCTCCGTCGTGAACTGGCCGTGGTACCGCCGGCTGATCTCGCGTGGAGGCACTCTCTACGCGCGGGTCGCGCTCGGGCTGCCCGTCCACGACGCGACGGCCGGGTTCCGCGCCTTCCGTGCCGACACGCTGCGCCGCATCGACGTGGCCGGCGTCGCGTCGCAGGGCTACTGCTTCCAGATCGACATGACCCGTCGGGTGCACGAGGCGGGCCTGCGGGTCGTCGAGGTGCCGGTGACGTTCGTCGAGCGCGAGCTCGGCACGTCGAAGATGAGCTCGTCGATCGTGCGGGAGGCGCTGTGGCGCGTCACGGTGTGGGGACTGGCACGGCTCATCCCCGGACACCGCCGCCGCGCCCGGCGGATCGCCCCCGGACACGGCGAGACCCCGGCACCGGGCCGGGGTCTCGGATCGTCGTCCGACGTGGGGCGCGAGCCCCGCTGAGTCAGGCGGACTTCTTCTTGCGGCGGTGCAGGTGGGGCGGTCCGATCTCGCCGGAGCGCAGCAGCTCCAGGCGCTCGGTGAGGATCTCCTCCAGCTCGGTCTCCGAGCGGCGCTCCAGCAGCATGTCCCAGTGGGTACGTGCCGCCTTCTCCTCCTTCTTCTCCGGCGCGGTGCCGTCGCGAAGTCGGCCGATGCGACCCGTCTTCGGGTCCTCCCACTCGTAGGGGATCTCGGCCTCGTCGGACATCACGACCAGGAAGCTGTGTCCGTCGTCGCAGACGTACTCGATCTCCTGACGAGGGGCCATCTCGACCCCGCGCTCGTCCTCGAAGCTCTGGGCGCCCAGCCGGGCCCCCCGCAGTGCTCGTTCAGCCATGGGTCACTCCTCTCGTAGGTGACAACGTAGGTCACCCCCTTGAGATTCCCCTGAGGAGCGGGTCAGCGCATCTCGAGTGCCTTGTCGCGCAGCTGCGCCGGGACGAGCAGCAGGGCGACCAGGCCCAGGCCGAGCACGAGGATGAGCCCGAGGATGCCCCAGCGGTCGTCGCCGCCGACGAAGGCGAACAGGCCGAAGAAGGTCGGGGCGAGGAACGACGCGGCCCGCCCGGTCATCGCGTAGAGGCCGAAGTTCTGGCCCTCCTTGCCCGGGGCCGTGAGACGTGCGAGGTACGTGCGCGACGCCGACTGCGCCGGACCGACGAAGAGGCACAGCAGCAGGCCGAAGACCCAGAACCCGGCCGTGCCGTGCACGAAGACGAGCACCACGCCGACGACGATGAGGGACACCAGCGAGAAGACGATGACGCGCCGCGGGCCGAGGCGGTCGTCGAGCCGACCCGCGACGATCGCGCCGCCTGCTGCGGCGACGTTGGCGGCGATCGCGAAGTAGATGACCGTGTCGCTGGTGAACCCGTACACCGACACGGCGATGACGCCGCCGAAGGTGAACACGCCCGCGAGGCCGTCGCGGAACAGGGCGCTCGCGAGGAGGAACTGCAGGGTCACGCGGTCGTCGCGCCACATGGCGCGCAGCTCGGCGAACAGCACCCGGTAGGACTCGACGAAGCCGGCCCGGGGGAGCGGACTGGCCTCCGCCGGCAGCTCCGGCACGGCCAGCAGCACGGGGAGGGCGAACACGAGGAACCAGGCCGCCGAGACGACCGCGACGACGCGGATGTTGAGGCCCTCGTCGGTCGACACGCCCAGCAGGCCGCCGTCGCCGCTGATGAAGCCGAGGAACACGACGAGCAGGAGCACGATGCCGCCGAGGTAGCCGAACCCCCAGCCGATGCCGGAGACCCGGCCCACCGTCGCCGGCGTGGACACCTGGCGCAGCATCGCGAAGTAGGGCACCTGGGCGAGCTCGAAGAGCACCGTGCCGACCGCCAGGAGCAGCAGGCCCAGCCACAGGTGGTGGTAGTCGTCCTTGACGAAGAACATCAGCGCCATGCAGGTGACCACTGCGCCGGTGAGGAGCGCGAGGGAGCGCTTGCGGCGGCCGCAGCCGTCGGAGCGTTGGCCGAGGACCGGCGCGAGCACGGCGATGACCAGCGATGCGGCGGCGATGGACCACGCGAGCCAGGTGCTCGGCGAGACGGGGCCCGGCAGCCCCTTGCCGACGCTGTCGGTGAGGTAGACCGAGAAGACGAACGTGACGATGACGGCGTTGAAGGCTGCGGACCCCCAGTCCCACAACGACCAGGCGACGACCTGGCTGGGGCGGGTGCGCCCGGCGACGGCGTCGCCGGTCTCAGTGCTGCTCATCGGGCCAGCTCCCTCGTTCGTCCAGGACGTCGCGCAGGACGTCGGGCCGGTCGGTGACGATCCCGTCGACGCCGATCTCGAGCAACATTCTCATCTCGTCGGGGTCATCGACGGTCCAGACGTGCACCTGCAGACCCGTCTCGTGCGCGCGGCGGACGAAGCGCGGGGTGACGACCGTGATCGGGCCCCGCCGTACGGGCACCTGCACGCAGTGCACGCCCCGACGTGCCGCGAGCCGGCGGACCCAGCGCGTCGGACCGAGCTTGAGCGCGGCGATCTCCAAGGGTCCGCCCGAGCGGGCCGCGTCGGGGCAGAGCGCGCGGAGGCGGCCGAGGCGGGCCCCGGAGAACGACGCGAGGCACACGCGGTCCTCGGCGCGCGCCTCCTGCACGACCTGCACCGTCGCCTCCACGGCGGCGTCGGCCTTGACGTCGATGTTGAATCGGGCGTCGGGCAGCGTCGCGAGGAGGTCGGCGAGGCGGGGGACCGGCTCCCGTCCGGCCACCGGCACGCGGTCGATCTCGGCCGACGTCAGCGCGGCGATCGGCGTCTCGACGCCCGTCATGCGGCCGAGGTGCGCGTCGTGGAAGGCGTACACGACACCGTCGGCCGAGACGTGGACGTCGGTCTCGAGGAAGACGTAGCCGAGGGCCACGGCGTTGCGGAACGCCGTCAGCGTGTTCTCGATGCCGTCGTTCGCCGGGAGTCCGGCTCCTCCCCGGTGCGCGAGCGCGAGGGGGAGGGGCGCGTCGAGGTACGGGTGCGGGGACACGGCGACCACGCTAGCCCGACCCGGGGGGCAGCGCGGGCGCGCCGCGCGCCCGACGCCGACGCTCAGATGTCGCGGAAGGTCTCGATCTGGGCGCCGAGGGCGTTGAGGCGCTCGGCGAGGTCCTCGTAGCCGCGGTTGATCACGTAGACGCTGCGCAGGACCGACGTGCCCTTCGCCGCGAGCATGGCGAGCAGGATGACGACGGCGGGCCGCAGTGCCGGCGGGCACACGATCTCGGTGCCGCTCCAGTGCGTGGGGCCGTCGACCAGCACGCGGTGCGGGTCGAGCAGCTTCACGCGCGCGCCGAGCTTGTTCAGCTCGGTCAGGTAGATGGCGCGGTTCTCATAGACCCAGTCGTGCAGGAGCGTCTGGCCCTGCGCGGTCGCCGCGATGACGGCGAAGAACGGGAGGTTGTCGATGTTGAGGCCTGGGAAGGGCATCGGGTGCACCTTGTCGATCGGCGCGCGCAGGTCCGACGGGTAGGTCGTGATGTCGACCAGTCGGGTCTGTCCGTTCTCGGCGGCGTACTCGGCGCTGCGGTCGTAGCGGAAGCCCATCTCCTCCAGCAGCGCGAGCTCGATCTCCATGAACTCGATCGGCACGCGGCGCACGGTGATGCTCGACTGCGTGACGATGGCCGCCGCGATGAGGCTCATCGCCTCGATCGGGTCCTCGCTCGGGGCGTAGTCGACGTCGGTGTTGATGCGCGGCTTGCCGGTCACGCGCAGCGTCGTCGTGCCGATGCCCTCGATGCCGACGCCGAGCTTCTCGAGGAAGAAGCAGAGGTCCTGCACCATGTAGTTCGGGCTGGCGTTGCGGATGACCGTGACCCCGTCGTAGCGGGCCGCCGCGAGCAGCGCGTTCTCGGTGACGGTGTCGCCGCGCTCGGTGAGCACGATCGGCCGCTCCGGCCCGACGCCACGGGCGGCGTCGACGTGGTAGCTGCCCTCCGTGGCGACGACCTTCAGGCCGAAGGGGCGCAGGGCCGTCATGTGCGGCTCGACGGTGCGGGTGCCGAGGTCGCAGCCGCCCGCGTACGGCAGCTCGAACTGGTCGACCCGGTGCATGAGCGGGCCGAGGAACATGATGATGCTGCGGGTGCGTCGGGCCGCGGCCTCGTCCATCGCCGCGAGGTCGAGCTGGGCGGGCACGACGAGCTCGAGGTCGCCCTCGTCGCCGAGCCACCGGGTGCGGACGCCGATCGACGACAGCACCTCGAGCAGGCGGTTGACCTCCTCGATCCGCGCGACCTTCCGCAGGATCGTGGTGCCCTCGTTGAGCAGGGAGGCGCAGAGCAGGGCGACCCCGGCGTTCTTGCTCGACTTCACGTCGATCGCACCGGACAGCTGCGTGCCGCCCTTGACCCGCAGGTGGCTCGGGCCGGACGTGCCGACGCTCACGATCTCGGAGTCGAGCGCGGTGCCGATCCGGGCGATCATCTCCAGCGTCAGGTTCTGCTGGCCCTTCTCGATCCGGTTCACCGCGCTCTGGCTGGTGCGCAGCTCCGTCGCCAGCTCCGACTGCGTCAGCCCACTGTGCTGACGAGCGTCGCGGATGAGGGTGCCGATACGGGCCAGGTAGTCGTCTCGTGCGCTCACCCCACCAGGCTATCTCACAAGTGAGATAGGACAAGCACTCAGGTGCGGCGCCGTGTCGCCAGCGCGACGACCACGCCGACGACCGCCAACAGGCCGCCCAGCAGGCCCAGCCAGGACACGTCGACGGAAGGATCGAGCACCTCGATCACCTCCGCGGCGACCACCTGGCCGGCGATCGAGCAGAGCCCGAGGACCAGCACGCCGTGAATCTGCACGGCGACGGCGGAGATGGCGATGAAGCCGATGCCGAGCACGCCTCCGACGTAGTACCACCACTGCGAGGGGAACCCGTCGACGTGCCCCGGCGCGAGGAAGCTGACGAGGAGCAGCACCAGCAGCGCCGACGTGCCGACCAGGAAGTTGTTCCAGGTGGTGACCAGCGGTCCGCCGACCGCGGAGATCTTCCCGTTGAAGGCCTGCTGCACCGCCTGCAGGCACCCGGCCACGAGGGCGAGCGAGGCAAGGAGCAGCGACAGGCCGAGGTGGCTGCCGTCGAGGTCGCCGAGGACCTTCACGGTCACGGCGGCCACGGCGAACAGGGCAGCCACCGCCCGCGGTCGCGAGACGGGCTCGTGCCCGCCTGGCCCGAGCCCCACGTGGTCGACCACGAGCGAGGCCACCGACTGGCCCGCCGTGAACGCGACGATGAACAGCGCGACGCCGATGACGCCGACGGCGATGCCCTGGGACGCCACGAAGAACGCCCCGCCCAGCCCGCCGAGCAGGTGCACCGGCCGCAGTCGCGGGCGGTCGGCGCCGTCGGCAGGATCGCGCAACGCGTCGAGGACGCGACGCAGGCCGGCGCGCCGACGCGGGTGCGACAGCACGACGGCGCTCAGCAGGACCAGGCCGCTGCCGAAGCTGACGACCGCGGCCAGGGCGCCCGCCCGGAGGCCGTCGCCGAGCTGACCGGCGAGCGAGGCGTTGACGCGCGACTGCAGCGTGATGAGGGCGCCGACCAGCAGCATGAGCGGGACCGTGGCGGCCCGCAGGACGGGGTGCTCCACCTCAGACGTCGAGGCGCTGGCCGGGCGTCAGTCGGTGCGCGCGGTCGGCGTCGACCCCACCGAAGTTCACGACGTGGTTCCAGTACACGCCGTAGGCGACCTCGGAGATCGTCGCGTCGTGGATCGGCAGCAGGTTCGACGGCGACACCGTCTGCAGGAACTCGACGGTGTCGGCGATACGGGCCCACGGCGCGCTGAGCGGGAGGGCGAGGACGTCGACCCCGTCCGGGATCGACGCGTAGGAGTCGCCCGGGTGGAACAGGCGCACGCGGCCCCCGTCGGCCGACGGTCCCTCCACGAGGAGACCGACGTTCGCGACGACGGGCAGCGCCGGGAGGATCACGGCGTGCCGCTCGCCGACGCCGGTGAGGGTGAGGTCGCCGATCTCGGTGACGTGACCGGCGCGGTGGGCCTGCCACGGCTCGCCCTGCTGCTCCGCGGTCTCGGGGTCGGCCACGAAGAGCGCCTGCGGGTTCGCCTCGACGAGCTCGCGCGCCCGGTCAGGGTGCAGGTGGTCGGGGTGCTGGTGCGTGACGACGACGGCATCGAGGTCGCGCGCGGTGAACGCGTCGTCGAGGCTGAAGGCGCCGGGGTCGACGAGCACACGTGCTCGATCGGTCTCCAGCAGCAGGGCGGCGTGCCCGAGTCGGGTGATCCTCACCCCTCCATCATGCCCGCGTCCCTCACGGCCCGCCCATCCGTCCACCACCCGGCCACGAACGAGGGTCATGGGCCTCTACGCCGACGCGACCGCGCTCCTGATGAACCTCACCGCACCCCTGACGGTGCGCTACGGCGACGCGCTGCAGCTCGTGCGCGACGAGGTCGACGACCCGAGCACCTGGCGGGTGCCGACGCGCCACGGCCAGGTGCGGTGCTTCGTGTACCGGCCGCGTCCGGGCCGCCGGGCGGCACCGTCGACCCCGGGTGCGTACGTGCACCTGCACGGCGGCGCGTTCCTCATGCGGCACGCGGCGATGGACGACTTCTTCGCCCGGTGGGTGGTCGCGACGACCGGTGCGGTCGTCGTGAACGTCGACTACGACGTGGCCCCGCGGCACCGGTACCCCGTGGCGCAGGAGCAGGCGCACGACGTGCTGCGGTGGGTCCAGGAGCACGGCCACGAGCGCGACGTCGACGGCACACGGGTCGTCGTGGGCGGATTCAGCGCCGGCGGCAACCTGGCCGCGTCGGCCTGCCTCCAGGCGCGCGACGCCGGCGAGCCGCCCGTGCGGCTGCAGCTGCTCGGCGTCCCGTCGCTCGACGTCTCGACCACCGTCAAGCCCGCGACGATCCCGCGGCCGATGATCGACGAGCGCATCGTCGGGCTCGTCCGAGCCACGTACTTCAAGGACGCCGCGCGACGCACGGAGCCCTACGCGTCGCCGCTCCTCGCCGACGACGTCTCCGGCCTGGCGCCCGCACTCGTGCTGACCGCGCAGCACGACGCGTTGCGCGCCGAGGGCGACGCGTACGCACAGCGCCTGTCCGACGCGGGCGTCGCCGTCGAGCACCACGTCGTGCCGGGCCAGGACCACTACTTCCTCGATCCCGGCGACCTCGACCAGGCACGTCACTGGATGCAGGTGATGTCCGAGGCGATCCTGCGCGCGCTGGACTGACCCGGTCGGGTCCCGTGGGCGCGCGGTCCTAGGCTGGGCGCGTGAGCGACGCCATCTACGCCCGCGAGGTGGGGGAGAGCGGCGAGCGCGTCGCGTTCCTGCACGGTCTGTTCGGCCAGGGCCGCAACTTCACGCAGGCGGCGAAGGCGCTGCAGCCCGAGCTGCGCTCCCTCCTCGTCGACCTGCCGAACCACGGTCACTCGCGCTGGACCGACACCGTCGACTACGTCGACGTCGCCGACCGGGTCGCGGCGTTCCTGCGGGAGCGCTGGGTGGGCGGCGGTCGGACGCACCTCGTCGGGCACTCCATGGGCGGCAAGGTCGCGATGGTGCTCGCGCTGCGTCATCCCGAGCTCGTCGACCGGCTCGTCGTCGTCGACATCGCCCCCGACCGCAGCGAGGGTGCCGACGAGTTCGTCCACCTGCTCGACAGCCTCGCGTCGCTCGACCTCGCGACCCTCGTGCGTCGCGGCGACGCCGACGAGCAGCTGCGCTCCCGCATCGACAACGACACCGTCCGCGGCTTCCTCCTGCAGAACCTGCGCAGCGTCCCGGCCGAGGAGGGAGGCGGCTTCCGCTGGCAGGCGAACCTCGACCTCCTGCGCCGCGACCTCGAGGTGATCGGCGGGTTCCCCGAGGTCGACGCGACCTTCGACCGTCCGGTGCTGTGGCTGGCGGGGGAGCGGTCGGCCTACGTGGGCCCGCAGCACGCCGAGCACATGCGGCGGCTCTTCCCCCGCACCCGGCTGGTCACGGTGAAGGGCGCCGGCCACTGGGTGCACTCCGAACGGCCCGAGGCCTTCGTGTCCGCCCTGCGGACGTTCCTGCTCGCCTGAGGTCGGCGCCCGACCGCGCGGTCTGGATCAGTGCCGGTCCTCCAGCCCGACCGCCTCGCGCAGCCGCGTGACCGACTCGGCCAGGCGCTCGTCGTCGCGTGCCCGCGACTCCATGAGGTCGGCGATCGCCTCGGCGAGCACGTTGAGCTTCTCCTGCGACGCCTCCTCGGTCCGACGCCCGGCGTTCTCGAGCAGCGCCAGCAGGAACAGCGACTGCACGCTCGCCACGGTGTGGATCGCCACCTGCCACGACTTCAGGTCCGGCCAGAACGGCACGCTCACGAGCCAGGCCACCACGATGGCGGCGCACAGCAGGAAGAACGGTCCCCTGGAGACGAAGCCCTGCGTCGCCTCCACGAACCGGTCGAACATGGAACGGTCGTCCTGGCCGCGTGCGGCCTCCTCGGTACCCATGACCGGAGGCTAGGCCCGGCGCGCCTCCCGCGCAGCAGGGACGACGAGGGCCGACGGCACGAGGAGCACCGCCACGACGAGCAGCGCGTCGAGGGTGCCGACGTGGTCGGCCACGAAGCCGATGAGCGGGGGACCGGCGAGGAACGCCGTGTAGCCGATCGTCGACACGACGCTCACGCGCGCGGCGGCGCGTCGGGGGTCGTCGGCGGCGGCGCTCATGCCGACCGGGAAGCCCAGCGAGGCGCCGAGCCCCCAGAGCGCCACGCCGACCATCGCGACGACGACGTTGCCGGCGAGCACCGTGAGCAGCACGCCGACGCCGGCGAGCGTCATCGTCGACCACAGGACGGCGACACGTCCGTACCGGTCGAGCACCGACGTGCCGACGACGCGTCCCGCTGTCATGGCCGTGACGAACAGCCCGAAGCCGAGCGCGCCCGCCCAGTCGGGCAGGTCGTAGCCGTCGACGAGCGCCACGGTGAGCCAGTCGTTGGCCGTCCCCTCCGTGAGGGCGAGCGCCAGGACCATGAGGCCCACCAGCAGCGTGCGCGGCTCCAGCCAGGCGGAGCCGGCCGCGGGCGCGTCGTCGTCCTCGCTCGCATCCTCGCCCGGCAGGAACGCGCGGACCACCCAGACCACGACCACGACGGCGGGCGCGGCGACGAGCCCCAGGTGCACCCAGAGCGCCAGGTCGGCGGCTGCGGCAGCGGCTCCCGCGCCTGCACCCAGGACCGTGCCGAGGCTGAACGCGGCGTGGAAGCGCGGCATGATCGTCCGGCCGAGGTCGTGCTCGACGCGAGCGCCGTGCAGGTTCATGGCGACGTCCCACGTGCCCACGCCGAAGCCGAAGACGACGAGCGCCGGCGCCACGGCGAGCGCGGTGGCGTGCTCCACCGCGAGCGCACCGCACACCTGGGCCACTGCGACGGCGACGACGCCCGCAGTCACGACGGCGCGCGCGCCGAAGCGCTCGGCGAGCCGTCCCGCCACGGGGAGACCGGTCAGCGAGCCCAGCGAGAGCGCCAGGAGCAGCAGCCCCAGACGGCCGGGGGTGAGCCCGAGCTCGTCGCGCACGAGCGGCAGCCGCGACATCCACGACGCGACCATGAAGCCGTTCACTGTGAAGACGACGGCGACGGCAGTGCGGGCCCGTACGAGCGGTGTCGTCGCTGTCGTCGTCATGCCCGACCCTCCTCGTCGCGCTGCCGAGGCCAGGCGCCGGTGCTCCACAGCGCCCACAGGACGAGCAGCGGCTGGAAGAACAGCCGCGTGAGCCGCGCACCGTCGGAGTCGAGCCCGAACGCGTCGACCCCCTCCACGTACTGGGCGACGTTGCCGGGGAAGACCGCCACGAAGAGTCCGGCGACGAGCCAACCCACCAGCGGACGTCGAGCTCGCGGCGCGAGCAGCACCGCCGCACCCAGTGCCAGCTCGACCGCACCCGACACGAGCACCGTGACGTCGGCGTCGACCGGGAACCACGACGGCACCTGCGCGTGGAACTCCTGCCTCGCCACCACGTGCGCCACCCCCGCCACCACGAGGAACGCACCCAGCAGCAGACGACCGACGAGGCGGGGGAGGGAGGTGGGAGCTGTCACCGGACGAGGATGTCAGGTGGGTGGGGCTGGACGCGCGCGGGTGGGCGTGGGCTTGGTGGTGTGCTGCCTGCGGGGTTCTGGTCCTGCTGCTGCGTTGCCTGCGGGGGTCGTGACCTTGGTGGTGCGCTGCCTCGGCCTTCGCTGGGGCGGCCTCCGAGAGGGCCTCGGCCGGCAGCGGGCCTGGGGTGTCTTCGGGTCTCGGGGTCTGGCTTCGGCCTGTGGGTGACGCACGATTCTTCGTTTCTGCGTTCTTGACCCACCGTTCTGCGTTGGCGCGCGTCCTATCGGTGGATCTGCAACCGCAGGAGCGTTTTTGCGGTTGAGAATCCACCGACGGTGAGCGTCGCGTCGGAACGATTCTGCTTTCGGGTGGACCGTTTCACCCGAAAGCAGAATCTTTCGTCACCCCAACGCAAAGGGCACCCACGATTCGTCACCCACGCGTGCGAGGCCGAATGCTTCTGCGTTCACGACGGGATCCCGTGACAAACGCAGAATCCTTGGACCCCGACGCGCGAACGCAGAATCTTGCGTCAACCCCGTGCCCAACCCTTAGCCCGAGACCCCAGACCAGCGCCGTCGCCAGCCGCCCGGTCGAGGCCCTTGCGGAGACCACTCCCAGCGAAGGCCGAGGCAGCGCACCAGCAAGACCAGACCCCCGCAGGCAGCGCACCACCGACCCCGGACACCCGCGGTAGCGCAGCAGCGACCACGAACCCGCGAAGGCAGCGCACCAGCAACACAGCACGCAGCACACTCCGAAGCACGTGACCACCCACCGCCGCCGTCGCTAGCCTGAGCGACATGGCTCACACCGCTGACCGGCACGACGTCATCCGGGTGCAGGGTGCCCGGGAGAACAACCTGAGGGACGTGAGCGTCGACCTGCCGAAGCGACGGCTGACGGTGTTCACGGGGGTCTCGGGGTCGGGGAAGAGCTCGCTGGTGTTCGGGACGGTTGCGGCGGAGTCGCAGCGGCTCGTGAACGAGACGTACAGCGCGTTCCTGCAGGGGTTCATGCCGTCGCTGTCGCGTCCCGACGTCGACCACCTGGACGGGCTGACGACGGCGATCATCGTCGACCAGGAGCGGCTGGGGGCGAACCCGCGGTCGACGGTCGGCACCGCGACCGACGCGAGCACCATGCTCCGCATCCTGTTCAGCCGGATCGGCGAGCCCTACGTCGGCCCGCCCACCGCGTTCTCGTTCAACGTGCCGACGCGCACGGCGAGCGGTGTCATGACGACGGAGCGGGGCGGGCGCACGGAGAGACGCGTCGCGCGCAAGGAGGTCTACCTCGGCGGCATGTGCCCGCGCTGCGAGGGCATGGGCGCCGTCAGCGACTTCGACCTCACCGCGATCTACGACGCCGACAAGTCGCTCGCCGACGGGGCGCTGCTCGTCCCGGGCTACAGCATGGACGGGTGGTACGGACGCATCTTCTCCGGCGCGGGCCTGCCGATGGACGTGCCCATCGGCCAGCTCACCGACGCCCAGCGCGAGAAGCTGCTGCGCGGGGAGCCCGAGAAGATCCGCGTCGACGGCGTCAACCTCACCTACGAGGGCGTGCTCACGAAGGTGCAGAAGTCGATGCTCAGCAAGGACGTCGAGGCGCTGCAGCCGCACGTCCGGCGCTTCGTCGAGCGTGCCGTCACGTTCACGACCTGCCCCGACTGCGGCGGCACCCGACTCACCGTCGGTGCCCTGTCGTCACGCATCAGAGGCAAGAACATCGCCGACCTCAGCGCGATGCAGGTCAGCGACCTCGCCGCATGGCTGCGTGACCTCGACGAGCCCTCCGTGGCCCCGCTCGTCGCCGGCCTGCAGCACGTCCTCGACGCGTTCACCGAGATCGGTCTCGGCTACCTGTCCCTCGACCGTCCCGCCGGCACGCTGTCGGGAGGCGAGGCGCAACGCACCAAGATGATCCGGCACCTCGGGTCGTCCCTCACCGACGTCACCTACGTCTTCGACGAGCCGACGGTCGGCCTGCACCCGCACGACGTCGAGCGGATGAACCGGCTGCTCCTGCAGCTGCGCGACAAGGGCAACACGGTGCTCGTCGTCGAGCACGAGCCGGAGACGATCCGCGTCGCCGACCACGTCGTCGACCTCGGGCCCGGAGCCGGGTCCGAGGGCGGCACGCTCTGCTACGAGGGTGACGTCGCGGGACTGCTCGCCAGCAGCACCGTCACCGGACGCCACCTCGACGACCGCGTGCCCCTGAAGGACGAGGTCCGCGCGCCCACCGGACGGCTCGAGGTGCGCGGCGCGTCCAGCCACAACCTGCGCGACGTCGACGTCGACGTGCCTCTGGGCGTGCTCTGCGCGGTGACGGGCGTGGCCGGCTCGGGCAAGAGCTCCCTGGTGCACGGGTCGATCGCCGCGCACGAGGGCGTCGTCGTCGTCGACCAGTCGCCCGTGAAGGGTTCGCGGCGCAGCAACCCGGCCACCTGGACGGGCCTGCTCGAACCGGTGCGGAAGGCGTTCGCGAAGGCCAACGGGGTCAAGCCGGCGCTGTTCAGCTCGAACTCCGAGGGAGCGTGCACCACCTGCGGCGGCGTGGGCGTCGTCATCACGGAGCTCGGTGTCATGGCGACCGTCGAGTCACCTTGCGAGGAGTGCGAGGGACGTCGCTTCCAGCCGTCGGTGCTCGTGCACACCCTCGGCGGCAGGAACATCGCCGAGGTGCTCGAGCTCTCGGCGGCCGAGGCCGCCAGCTTCTTCGCTGAGGGCGAGTCGCGCGTGCCGGCGGCGCAGAAGGTCGTGGCGCGGCTCGTCGACGTCGGGCTCGGCTACCTGACGCTCGGGCAACCGCTGTCGTCGCTGTCCGGCGGCGAGCGTCAGCGGCTCCGGCTGGCGGCGCAGCTGTCGGAGTCGGCCGAGGTGCTCGTGCTCGACGAGCCGACGACCGGACTCCACCTCGCCGACGTCGAGAACCTGCTGGCCCTGCTCGACCGCATCGTCGACGAGGGACGCTCGGTGGTCGTCGTGGAGCACCACCAGGCGGTGATGGCTCACGCCGACTGGGTGATCGACCTCGGCCCCGGCGCCGGCCACGACGGCGGGCGCATCGTCTTCGAGGGCACGCCCGCGCAGCTCGTGTCGTCGGGCAGCGGGCTCACCGCGCAGCACCTGGCGGCCTACCTCGGCACGTCCGGATGAGGGACGCACGTGCGGTCGGGGCGGTGCTGCTCGCGTCGCTCTGCTTCGCCACGACCGGCACCGCCCAGGCCCTCGCCGAGGTCGACGCCTCGCCCGTGGCGGTCGGCCTCGCCCGCATCGCGCTCGGCGGCGTGCTGCTCGGTGCCGTCGCCGTCCGGCTCGCGCGCGTGCCGTCGTCGTCGCGGGCCTCCACGACGGCGGAGGGGAGGGGCGCCTCGCTCCTCGGCCGGCTGCCTCCCGCCGCACTCGTCGCCGTCGGCGCGACCGGCGTCGTCGCCTACCAGCCGACGTTCTTCGAGGGCACCGAGCGCAACGGCGTCGCCGTGGGCACCGTGGTGGCGCTCGGGTCGGCACCGGTCGTCACGGGGGTGCTCGACGCGCTGCTGTCGCGGCGGGCACCGACGCTGCGGTGGTGCGTGGCCACCGTGCTCGCACTCCTGGGCGTCGTGTGCGTGGCCGGCCTGCTCGACGGGGGCGCCTCCACCGGCGCCGCGGTGCTCTGGTCGGTCGGGGCGGGCGGCTCGTACGCGCTCTACACGCTCGCCGCGAAGGAGCTCCTCGGTCGGGGCCGGTCCGCGGCGCGCATCATGGGGGTGCTCTTCGGCGTCGCGGGCGTCGTGAGCCTGCCCGTGCTGGCCGTCCTGGCTGGCGCGTGGCTCCTGACGCCCGCCGGCCTCGTCCTGGTGGTGCTCGCCGCCGGCCTCGCGCTGCTGGCCACGGGAGCCCGCGAGCCTGCGGCCGTCAGAGGGGTCGTTTGAAGCCGACGTGGCTCGGCTCGTAGCCGAGCCGCTCGTAGAACCGGTGGGCCGCGTCGCGCGAGGTGTCGCTGGTGAGCTGGGAGAGTCGCGCGCCGCGGGCGCGTCCGTGCTCGTGCGCCCACGCCATGAACGCGCCGCCCAGGCCGCGGCTGCGCCAGCGGGGCGCCACGCGGACCCCCTCCACCTGCATGCGCGTCGTCCCTCCGCGCGAGAGGCCGGGCAGGATGGTCAGCTGGGCCGTCGCGACGACCTCGTCGCCGTCGCGCACCACCACCACGAGCTGCGACGGGTCGCGCACCAGGGAGTCGAACGCCTCCTGGTAGACCGACGCCGTGCCGTGCTCGCGGGAGGCGCCGATCGGGTCGTCGGCGAGCAGCGCCACGATGGCGGGCACGTCGGCCCGCTCCGCCCGCTCGACGCGCAGTCGCTCGCCGTCGACCTCGAGGGTGGTCCCGGCGTCGCGAGCGGCTCGACGGACGCCGTCGACGACGGCGTCGAGCCAGCCGCCGACCGACCCGCGCGCCTCCGCGGTGTCGGGGTAGCGGCAGCGCAGGTGCACGCCGCCCTCGTCGAGCACGAACCACACCATGACCCCGTCGGTGCGCCCAGCTGCGCTGACGTACTGCGCCTCGAGGCCCACGTGGTCGACGTGCACCGGCAGCCGGCGCAGGTCGAGCCACGAGAACGCGAACATGCCGGGGGACTGGGGCATGCCGCCGTACGGGGCGAACACGTCGGCGAGCGGCCACGACCCGAGCCGGATCGCCTCCTTCACGGCAGCAGCGCAGGCGGTCGGGTCGGGGTCGGGGGAGTCGATCACCGCGTTCGTGATGAACCACCCGACCGCGTCGTGCCAGATCTCCTCGTAGCGACTGTGGACCGGGAAGACGGCGCGGAACGGCGCGTCGGCCAGCGACCGCGTGACCCGGGTCATCACCGACGTCACCAGCGCCAGGGTCGAGACGCCCTGGGCCCGCGCCGCGCGCTCGAGCCAGGCCATCGCGTCGACGTCGAGCACGTCGCGCACCTCGACCCGTTCGAGCACCGGCGTGGTGACGTCGCCGAGGGGGAGGGGGAAGCGGGGCATGGTGTCGCCGCAGGCGCCGAGCACCTCGGCCCACCGGTCGCGGACGTCCTGCGGGGGTCGCTCGCGGCCGAGCAGCGACTCCGTGTGGCTCGAGAACGCGCGGGGGAGCACCTCCGACGCGGTGTGCCCGAGCTCGCGCAGGAGGTCGCGCACGACCACGAGCAGCGACCACATGTCGACGTGCGCGTGGTCGGACCCGATGACGACGGTGGGCCGGTCGTGCGACTGCACGACGCACAGCCGGTGCGACGGCCTCGACAGGGGCCGGCAGTGCTCGTCGAGCACCCCGCGGATCGCGTCGCTCAGGCGGGTGCCGGGTGCCATCGGGTGCTCGCGCCAGGACCCCGGCCCGACCTCGACCTCGTGCAGCTCGACGTCGCCGTCGTCGTCGAGGGAGAAGACGGTGTGCAGAGTGCCGTGCCGTCGCACGACGGCGAGCCAGGCCTCGGCGAGCCGGTCGAGGTCGACGTCGGGGAGCCGGACGGTGATCGCCATCCACGAGCCGGGGCGGTCGCCCTGACCGACGTGACGCTCCTGGTCGAAGGAGACCGGGAGGCGCTCGCCCGTGGCGCCGACGGTGAGGTCGTACCCCATCACGCGACCGAACGGGAGTCGCAGGTGGGCCACGTGGGTGAGCCGCATGGTCGTCACTCTAGGGCCGGCCCCGACGTCGCGCGCCCCGTCGGCCACTGCGTGTCTCGTCGCTCACAACGAGCGCTCGGACGGCCGTCGGGGCCTTGCGCCGTCGTAGTCTGGGAGGTCCCGAGACCGAGGAGCCGCCCGCCATGTCGTCCGTGTCCGTGCCTGGAGCCGTCCTCGACGTCGACGTGCAGGGCGACGACGGTCCGGCGGTGGTCGTGCTCCACGGCCTCACGTCGAGCAGGCGCCGCGACGCGCTGCTGGGGCTCGACGTCGCCGCCCGTGTGCCGGGGGTGCGCCTGCTGCGCTACGACGCGCGAGGCCACGGACGCTCCACCGGCCGGACGGTCGTCAACGAGTACACGTGGCCACGGCTCGCCGACGACCTCGAACGTGTGATCGAAAGCTTCTTCCTGGGGGAGCAGGTCCACGGGCTCGGCGGGTCCATGGGGACCGCGACGCTGCTGCACGCCGCGCTCAGGGACCCGGCACGGTTCGCCTCGCTCACGCTCATGATCCCGCCGACGGCCTGGGCGTCCCGCCGGGCCAAGGCTGCTGAGTACGAGGCGTCGGCGCGGCTCGTCGAGTCGTCGGGCGTCGACGCGTTCGTCGCGCTGGCCGCCGACGCCGTCCCGCCGCCGGCGACGCACGGCCGCCCTGACACGGTGCCTGACGTCGACGAGGCGTTGCTGCCCACCGTCCTGCGTGGCGCTGCGCGTTCGGACCTGCCGTCCACCGCGGCGCTGGCGACGCTCGACGTCCCGACCCAGCTGCTGGCCTGGACCGACGACCCGGCGCACCCGTTGAGCACCGCGCGGACGCTGCACGACCTGTGGCCGTCGAGCTCGCTCGTCGTCGCGACGACGCCCGACGACGTCCGCGCCTGGAGCGCGCTGCTGGCGGAGCACGTGCACCGTCACGACGTCGCCGTGCGCGCCGGCTCCTGAGCCCCTTCTGAAGCACACGATATCGATCCGATAATGCACATTATGTCAAGTAGTGTCGATCGTTGTGCCTCCCCCTGACCGCAAGACCTCTGCAGAACCTCTCTGGCCGACGTTCGTCGAGCCAAGTGCGTCCTTCACTGCGACCCTCGAGATGCGGGTGCGGAGGAGCCGCCACGCAGACCGGGTCGTCAGGGCGACGGATGGGAGCGGGCGCGATGTCGGTGCTGGGGATGCTGGGAGCCGTCGCGATGCTGGCGGGCATGATCGCGTTCGTCGGGCCCGCGACCCGGTTGGCCCTGACGGGCGCCGCGGGCTGGGTGACGTCGGAGAAGGTGCTCGTCGCAGCGTCGATCGCGCTGATGCTGTCGGGCGCGGTCTGCTTGACACGTCCCTGAGCACCTCAGGGCCGCGGGACGACGCGGGCCTGCTCGAGACGGTCGAACAGGTCGAGGAACGCCTGGAGCGTCGGCTGGTACCCCGTGAACCCGAGGACACGACTGCGGGTCATGTCGGCCAGGCACTCCATGTCGCGTCCGAGGTCGCCGTCGGTGTGCCACTAGGAGGCCACGCGGTCCACGTCGGCCTCCACCAGGCCGTCACGTTCGGCGATGCGTGACCACGTCGCTGCGGCGTCGGCCATCTGCTCCTCCAGCGGCCGCGGCTCGCCCTCGGAGCCCTCGGCGTCGACGCCCAGACGTGCGGCCAGCAGCGGCCACAGCCACCGCCAGCGGAAGACGTCGCCGTTGACGACGTTGAACGCCGTGTCGGCAGCGGCCGGTGTCGTGGCGGCCCACACCAGGTGCTGGGCCAGCAGGCCCGCGTCGGTCATGTCGGTCAGGCCGTCCCACTGGGTCCGCGACCCAGGGAAGACCATCGGTCTCCCCTGCTCACGGCAGATCGCGGCCTGGACCGCGAGCGTCTGCCCCATGTTCATCGCGTTGCCCACTGCGGCGCCGATCACCGTGTGGGCGCGGTGCACCGACCACGTGAAGCCCGCCCGCTCCGCAGCGGCGAACAGCTCGTCCTCCTGGGCGTAGTAGAAGTTCGGGTACGGCAGCCGCGGCTCGTCCTCGCGGAACGGGGTGTCCGGCACCTCCCCCTTCCCGTACGCCTCGAACGGACCGAGGTAGTGCTTGAGACCCGTCACCAGCGCGACGTGCTGCACGCTGCCCGCCGCGTCGACGGCGTCCAGGAGGTCGCGCACCATGCGTCCGTTCACGCGGATGTTCGCGGCCTCGTCCTCCTGTCGCATCCAGGCCGTCACGAAGACGTGGGTCGGGGCGTGGGGCGCGAGCGACTCGCGCAGCGACGCCTCGTCGGTCAGGTCCGCCGCCACCCCGAGCACGCCGTCCACCGGCGCGCGACCGCTGCGCGACAGGCCGAGCACCTCCCAGCCCTGCTCGACCAGCTCCCGGCACAGTGCCGAGCCTGCGATGCCGGTGGCTCCTGCCACCAGCGCGGTCCGCGTCGTCTCTCCCATGTCCTCGACCCTAGGCACGTCGCGTCCGGCCTGCTCGGCGCGCGGCGGCCACGCAGCGTGCTCCGAAGGACGACTCCCTTCCTCCCCTCCCCTACGGAACCGGGACGGGCGACGGATCCTTCGTGACGCCGAACGCGAAGGTCGTCTCGATCGACGCGAGCGACGGGATGTCGCGGATCCTGTCGCGCAGCAGCTGCTCGTAGCTCGCGAACGACTCGGCGACCACCTTCAGCAGGTAGTCGTGGTCGCCCGCCAGGACGTACGCCTCGACCACCTCGGGCAGGCCCCGCAGCTCCGCCTCGACCGCCTCGACGGTGTCGGTCGCGTGCGACGACAGCCGCAGCCTGACGAACGCGGTGATGCTCAGCCCGACCTCCTGCTGCGCGACGACTGCGCGGTACCCGCTGATCACCCCCGCCGACTCCAGGGCCCGCACCCGGCGCAGGCAGGGCGACGGTGACAGGCCCACCCGGTCGGCGAGCTCCTGGTTGGTGAGCCGACCGTCCAGCTGCAGCTCGCGCAGGATCGATCGGTCGATGGAGTCGAAGCGGCTCATGTGGCAGATCCTGCCACGAGGCTGCAGTGCGGTAGCAGAAATGGCAATCGCATGCCGGGGCGATCGTCCTACTGTTGCGGCGTGACCAGGACCATCCCGACCGTGCGCGCCGCCGCAGGCCCCGCCGCCCTGCTCGCCACCGTCCTGCTGTGGTCGTCGTTCGCGCTCATGACGCGGGCGCTCGGGACGTCGGGACTCACGACCCTCGACCTGGCCCTGCTCCGCTTCGCCACTCCCCTCGTCCTGCTGGCGCCGTGGGTGCCCGGCGCGCTGCGTCGGGCGCGGCAGGAGCGGACGAGCACGCTCGCCCTGCTGATGGTCGGCGGACTCCCCCACTTCCTGGTCTTCGCGGTCGGCGCTCACCTCACCAGCGCCGGGCTGACCGGGTTGCTCGTCCCCGGCACCGTGCCGCTGTTCGTCACCCTCCTCCTGCTGCGGCGGCGCAGCGTCCCGCGCGGGCGGGTCGTGGCCCTCGCGCTGATCACGGGCGGGGTGGCCGTGAGCGCCAGCACGATGACCTCGGCGAGTGGGTCGGTCGGCGTGGTCGCGCTCCTCGCGGCCGGTCTGCTGTGGGCCGTCTACACCCTCGGCCTGGCCCGGACGACCCTCGGGCTGCTCGACGTGGTCGCCCTGGTGAGCCTCGGCTCGACGGTCGGCGTGGTGGCCTCCGTCGCGCTCGGACTCAAGCCGTCGGCGGTGCTCGATGGCACGGCTGTCGGTGCGCAGGTGCTGACGACGGTGCTGCTGCTCGGCGTCGGCACCGGGATCGCGTCGACGCTCTGCTACGCCCAGGCCATCCGGCAGCTCGGTAGCGGCGCCGGCGCCGTGGCGGGCGCGTCGAGCCCCGTGCTCACGGCCACCCTCGCCGCTCCGCTGCTGGGTGAGCCGCTCGGCCCCGTCCTCGCCTTCGGGCTCGTCCTCGTCGTGGTGGGCCTCGTGCTCTTCCACACCTCCGGCCGCGCGCCCTCCTCCGCCAGGCTGTCGGTCGACCGACGACCGCTGCTGGTCGAGTAGCGGCTCCGCGCTACTCGATCAGCGACACGTTCCGCTGGTCGAATAGTCAGGACGGCGAGCGCCAGCGAGCACGTCCTGACGTATCGAGACCACCCGGCAACGGCTCAGCGCGGGCCAACCCCCAGCGAGAGCTTGGAGTGGTCTCGATACGTCGGCCCCAGGCTCGTCCCTCGCCGGGACCGACTACTCGACCAGCGAAGAAGTCACTGTCCACAGGGATTTTCTGGGCTGGAGGGGGGTGTCGGAGGGCGTCTCTAGGTTGGAGACATGAACCCCACAGACACCCTCCTCGCAGACGCGGCAGCCGCGTCGGCGCGGGTGTGGGCTGGTGAGGCGGAGCAGGCTCGGGCGGTGCTGCGGTTCGTGGAGACCCGCCGCACCGACGCCCTCGCCCAAGGGTTGAGCGCTCGTCAGGTCGAGGACGCCCGTCAGGTCGCGATCCTGGAAGTCGCCGTCGAGCTCCACGTCGCCACCGCTCTGATCTCGAACCTGGTCTCGGCCACCCGCACCCTCGTCATGGACCTGCCGACCGTGTGGGCCGCTCACGTGCGGGGTGAGGTCGACCGTGCCAAGGCCCGCGAGATCGCCTCCACCGCCTGGAAGCTCCACCAACCCGAGAACATCACCCGGCTGGACGAGACCGTCCTCGCCTACGCCACCACCCACACCCTGGGTCAGTTGAAGGGGTGGCTGCGCCGCTTCCTGGTCCGGGTCGAGCCCGACCGTGCGATCGAGCGCCGCAAGGCCGCCCAGCAGGACCGCACCGTGACCATCACCGCCCTGGATGACGGGATGAGCCTGCTGCAGGCCCTCATCCCCACGGCTGACGCGCTCCTGGTCGAGCGTGACCTGACCCTGGCCGCGAAAGCCTCCCGCCATGCCACCACTGACGATGACCGGACGTTGGCGCAGGCCCGCGCCGACGCCCTCGTCGACACCCTCCTCCAGAGGGGTGGGAAGACCGAGACCACCGACACCGCTGGCCACGCGCCGGTCGGCACGTCAGGGCGCGGTCGCTTCCACGTCGGCATCACCGTCCCGCTCGCCACCCTGCTCGGGGTCTCGAGTGAGCCGGGGGTCTCCGCCGACGGGCAGCACGTCCTCGACCCCGCCCTGCTCACCGAGCTCGCCGCTCAGGACGGAACCCTGTTCTCGCCGTTGTTGACCGACGAGAACGGCGGCATCCTCGACGTCACCGAGCTCGGCCGCTTCCCCACCCAACCGCTACGCAGGGCGTTGAACCTGATCGACGGCACCTGTGACGTTCCAGGCTGCACCCGACCCGCCCTGGGCTGCGACGTCGACCACCAGATCCCCCACGACCCCGACCCACCACCAGGAGAACAGCGCGGACCCACCACAGCAGGCAACCTGCACCACCGCTGCCCACCCCACCACGGCCTCAAGACCCGAGGAGCCCTGGCCGTCAGCCACGACAAGGACGGCAACGCCCGCTGGCACCTACCCACCCGCACCATCGACGCCGAGACCGCGTTCACCCGAGCCTGGACCCGCCGAGACCGCACCATCGAGTTCGTCGAGATCCACCACACCCGCCTCGACCACATCCAGTACCGACCCCGATGAACCAGGCGTCCCCGCTCACGGTGCGGGCGGGCGGGAGGAGGCCCACACGACCAGCAGGACGATCGGCGCGACCACACCCACCACCACCAGTTCCGGCCAGCTCACCGCGAGCTCGGGCCTCGAGGAGCGGGCCCACGCGTCGAGCGCCACCAGCAGGGAGGCCAGGAGGACCACCGTGGCGGCGCGACCGGCCCACCGGACCGCCCGTGATCCGTACAACGAGGCGCGGCGCATGATCGTGAGGACGAGGACCCCACCCACGAGCAGCGACGCCAGGCGCAGCGGGTCGTGCTCCGCGCGCTCGGGAACCACGGCTCGGAGGAAGTTCACCACGACAGACACTGCGAACCAGAGCTCCGGCGCGACTAACCTCGGCTCCCGCGTCCCTCCCTCGCTCACGCGCCGAAGTCGACCTGGCGGAGCCCCCGCAGCAACGCGTACGCCGCCTGCTGGTCGTCGGCGTCGAGCTGGGCGACGCCGAACTGCACGTCCATGAGGGCGGCGGTCGCGTCCTCGACCACCCGCTCCCCGTCAGGCGTCAGCGACGCGAAGGTCCGGCGCCGGTCGGTCGGGTCGGGCTCGCGGACCACCAGGCCCTGCGCCTCCAGCCGGTCGATCGCGTTCGTCACCGACGTCGGGTGCACCATCAGCCGCTCACCAATCTTGCTCAACGGCAACCGACCTGCGCGGCTGAAGGAGATGAGGCGCAGCACCTCGAAGCGCGCGAACGTGATCCCGTGCGGCTTCAGTGCCGCGTCGAGACGACTGATCACGAGCTGGTGCACCCGCATGATCGACGTCGCGAGCCGCATGGCCGTGGCGTCGCCGATGCGCTCCTCCCACAGCTCTCCCGCCCGCTCGAGCGGGTCGAACGCGAGTCGGGGCTCCTGCGGCATGGGCTGATCATAGGCGCAGCGGCGGGCACCCGGCCGACGTCGGCGTCGGGGGTGGCGCGCAGCACGTCCCATTAGTAGGATGTCCGAGCATCTGACTTCCTAGGAGTTCGCATGACCGCGCTGCACGTGCCCACGCACCCCGTCCGACTCGTCACCGCGTCGGCACTCTTCGACGGGCACGACGCGTCGATCAACATCATGCGGAGGATCTTCCAGAGCCAGGGCGCGGAGGTGATCCACCTCGGCCACAACCGCTCGGTCCAGGAGGTCGTCGACGCGGCGATCGAGGAGGACGTGCAGGGCGTGGCCGTCTCGTCCTACCAGGGCGGGCACGTCGAGTACTTCGAGTACCTCGTGGAGTCGCTGCGCGAGCAGGGCGCCGGGCACGTGCAGGTCGTCGGCGGCGGGGGCGGCGTCATCGTCCCCGAGGAGATCGCCCGCCTGCGCGCGTCCGGCGTCACGATCTTCTCGCCCGAGGACGGCCAGCGCATGGGCCTCGCAGGCATGATCAGCTCGGTCGTCGAGGCCTGCGACATCGACCTCACCTCGCTCGGCGCCCTCGACGTCGACGCCGTCCTCGCCGGCGAGCGCGCCGCCGTCGCCCGCGCGATCACGTTCGCCGAGACGGGCCGCCTCACCGGGGCCGACCTCGAGCGGGTGCGCGCGGCGGCCGCCGGTCACTCCTCCCCCGTGCTCGGCATCACCGGCACCGGCGGCTCGGGCAAGTCGTCGCTCACCGACGAGCTGGTGCGCCGGTTCCGCGTCGACCAGCAGGACAAGCTGCGGGTCGCGGTGGTCGCCGTCGACCCGACCCGGCGTCGCGGGGGCGGTGCGCTGCTCGGCGACCGCATCCGCATGAACTCCCTCGGCGGCGCGATGAGCGGAGGGGAGCGCACGTACTTCCGCTCGCTCGCCACCCGCGGCTCCCACGAGCTGCCCGACTGCCTCGACGACGTCGTCGCCGTGCTGAAGGCCGCCGGGTTCGACCTCGTGGTCGTCGAGACCCCCGGCATCGGCCAGGGCGACGCTGCGATCGTCCCGCACGTCGACACCGCCATGTACGTCATGACGCCGGAGTTCGGCGCCGCCTCGCAGCTGGAGAAGATCGACATGCTCGACTTCGCCGACGTCGTCGCGATCAACAAGTTCGAGCGACGCGGGGCGAAGGACGCCTACCGCGACGTCGGCCGCCAGCTGGTGCGCAACCGCGAGGCGTTCGGCAAGAAGCCGGAGGACATGCCGATCTTCGGCACGTCGGCCGCCACGTTCAACGACGACGGCGTCACGGCGCTCTACCAGCACCTGCGCGACCACCTCGCCGAGCGCGGCCTGCCGGTCGCCGAGGGCACCCTCGCGCCGGTCGCCGTGCGCTGCTCGTCGGGCATCCAGGCCGTCGTGCCCGCCGACCGTGCCCGCTACCTGTCCGAGATCACCGAGACGGTCCGCGGGTACCACGCCGAGACCGAACGGCTCGCCGACGCCGCCGACCGCGCACAGCGCCTCCAGACCACCGTCGCCGAGCTCGACGACGGCGGCCTCGACGCCGACGCCGTCACGACGCTGCTCGAGTCCGCCCGCAGGCAGGTGCCCCACGACGTCGCCGACCAGATCGCCGGCTGGCCCGCCGTCGTGGAGTCCTACTCCGGCGACGAGCAGGTGGTGCGGGTCCGCGACCGCGAGATCGTCACGCAGCTGACCCGCGAGTCCCTGTCGGGGAACAAGATCCCGCGCGTCTCCCTCCCCCGGTTCACCGGCCACGGCGACCTGGTGCGCTTCTGGCGCCGAGAGAACCTCCCCGGGTTCTTCCCGTACACGGCTGGCGTCTTCCCGTTCAAGCGGGACGGGGAGGACCCCGCCCGCATGTTCGCCGGCGAGGGCGACCCGTTCCGCACCAACCGGCGCTTCAAGCTGCTCAGCGAGGACGGGGAGGCCACCCGCCTCTCCACCGCCTTCGACTCCGTGACGCTCTACGGCCGCGACCCCGACCCGCGCCCCGACGTGTACGGCAAGGTCGGCACCTCGGGGGTCTCGGTCGCGACGCTGGACGACATGAAGGCGCTCTACGACGGCTTCGACCTCGTCTCGCCGAGCACGTCGGTCTCGATGACCATCAACGGTCCGGCCCCCACGGTGCTCGCCTTCTTCCTCAACACCGTCATCGACCAGCAGGTCGACGCCTTCCGCGAGCGCGAGGGACGCGAGCCCGACGAGACCGAGCACGCCGAGCTGCGCTCGTACGCGCTGAAGAACGTGCGCGGCACCGTGCAGGCCGACATCCTCAAGGAGGACCAGGGCCAGAACACGTGCCTGTTCTCCACGGAGTTCAGCCTGCGCATGATGGGCGACATCCAGCAGTACTTCATCGACGAGGGCGTGCGGAACTTCTACTCCGTCTCGATCTCGGGCTACCACATCGCCGAGGCCGGGGCGAACCCCATCAGCCAGCTCGCGTTCACCCTCGCGAACGGCTTCACCTACGTCGAGTCCTACCTCGCGCGCGGCATGGACGTCGACGACTTCGCACCGAACCTGTCGTTCTTCTTCTCCAACGGCATGGACCCCGAGTACTCGGTGCTCGGCCGCGTCGCACGCCGCATCTGGGCGGTGGCGATGAAGGAGAAGTACGGCGCGAACGAGCGCAGCCAGAAGCTGAAGTACCACGTGCAGACCTCGGGTCGCTCCCTCCACGCGCAGGAGATGGACTTCAACGACATCCGCACGACCCTGCAGGCGCTCATCGCGATCTACGACAACGCCAACAGCCTGCACACCAACGCCTACGACGAGGCGGTCACGACGCCGACGACCGAGTCGGTGCGCCGGGCGCTCGCCATCCAGCTGATCATCAACCGTGAGTGGGGCCTCGCGATGAACGAGAACCCGCTGCAGGGCTCGTACGTCATCGACGAGCTCACCGACCTCGTCGAGGCTGCTGTGCTGGCCGAGTTCGACGCGATCAACGAGCGCGGCGGCGTGCTGGGCGCGATGGAGACCGGCTACCAGCGCGGCCGGATCCAGGACGAGTCGATGCTCTACGAGCACCGCAAGCACGACGGCTCGCTGCCGATCATCGGTGTCAACACCTTCCGCCGACCCGACGCCGAGGGCGAGGAGCACGTCGTCGAGCTGGCCCGTGCGACGGAGTCGGAGAAGCAGTCGCAGCTCGACCGGGTGCACGCGTTCCAGCAGGCGCACCGGTCGAGCGCGGAGGAGGCAATCACCCGGCTGAAGGACGCGGCCACGTCGGGCGAGAACGTGTTCGCGGTCCTCATGGAGGCCGCGCGCGTGTGCTCGCTCCAGCAGGTGACCGAGGCGTTCTTCGAGGTCGGGGGGCAGTACCGGCGCAACGTCTGAGCGCGAGCCCGGTGGGGGCGCCGGCACCTCGTTCGAGTCGCCGGTATCACGATCACGTCCTACCGTGAAAGTCAAGACCCGATCGCCGATCGATCGAGCTCAGCGACAGGAGCCCCACCATGACCACCCACGACCCCCGCCCCGAGGCCACCCCGGCCCACCGCGACGCCGCGCCCGCCCACCGCGAGCCGGTGGCCGGCCGCACCGACCCGACGCTCGACCGTCGCGACGTCGTCGACCGCGAGAAGGAGCGGTTCGGTGGCATCAAGATCGTCTGCGCCTTCTTCGGCTGGATCACCGCGACCGGCATGACCGTGCTGCTGACGGCGCTCGTCGCCGCGGCCGGCGCCGGCGTCGGTCTCGTGTCCGACACCTCCGACCTCACGGACGCAGCCCAGAACCAGGGCATCTCCGCCGACGAGATCGGCTGGGCCGGCGTCATCCTGCTCCTCGTCGTCGTGTTCGTGTCCTACTACAGCGGCGGCTACGTCGCCGGTCGCATGGCCCGCTTCGACGGCATCCGCCAGGGCATCGCGGTGTTCGGCTGGGCCGTCGTCGCTGCGATCGTCATCGCGATCCTCGGCGCCGTCGCCGGTTCGCAGTACAACGTGTTCGACAACCTGAACGCGTTCCCGCGCATCCCGGACAGCCTGTCCGGCCTGAGCCTGCAGGGCGTCGTCGCGCTCGTCGGCGTCGTCGCCACGGCCCTCGTGGGCGCTGCGCTCGGCGGCCTCGCCGGCATGCACTTCCACCGCAAGGTCGACAAGGCCGGCCTCGGTCGCTGACCAGCACCGACCGACCCCACCCCGCACCCCACGGCCCCCGCGACCGTGGGGTGCGGTGCGTCCGGACGAGGGTGGACCGCACGAGCGGGCGTCTGCGGGGTACGGAGGAGGACGAGGTCCGCGGCACGACGCGCCGCCGGCGCACCGCGGCCCGAAGGAGAGCTCATGGACACCTGGGTCTGGATCGTCATCGCCGTCGTCGTCGCGCTGGTCGTGCTCGCCGCCGTCATCGTCGCGGCCCGCAGGTCCGGCGAGGCACGCCGGATCCGCGACCGCGACCGGGCGGTGACCCTGCGCGAGGAGGCTGCCGAGGCACAGGTCGCCGCAGGACGCACCGAGGCCGGGGCGGCCGTCGCCCGCGCCGACGCGGACGAGGCGCGGCTCGAGGCCGACCGGCTCGAGCGGCACGCCGTCGACCTGGAGAACGAGGCCGCCGAGGCGCAGGGTCGCGCCGACGACCGCCTGGCCGAGGCGGACCGGCTCGACCCCGACGTCGCCGACTCCGGGCGGCCTGCGGGCGGCCCGGTCGAGGGTGAGGGCGAGCACCGTGCCGACCCCACCGAGCCGCGGCGGTAGCGTCGGGGCGTGACGACGATCCCCGCGTACGAGCAGGTCGCGAGCCTGCCCACCGTCCACGAGCACGTGGTCGGCCCGAAGCACCTCGACGAGAACCGGCACATGAACATCGCGCACTACTTCACGTTCGGCGGCTCGGCGATCTGGGCACGCCACCAGCGCGACCTGGCCATGGCCGACACCTACATCACCGAGCGGGGGCTGACGACGTTCACCGCCGAGCAGCACCTGCGCTACCTCGGCGAGTCGGTCGAGGGCGACCGCCTCGGGGTGAGCGTCGTGGTCGTCGACCGCGCCGACAAGGTGCTGCACGTGGCCGCCCTGATCACCAACCACACGCGGCGCGAGCTGTCGTGCGTGATGGAGGCGGTCACCGTGCACGTCGACTTCGGCACGCGCCGCCCGGTGCCGTTCCCCGACGACGTCGCCGCCGTGCTCGACGCGGCGATCGCGGGAGACAGACCCGCGTGGGAGCTGCCGCTCAGCGGAGGGCTGGGCGTCCGACGCTGACCCGCTCGGGAGGCGCCGGCCGCGCTCGTCGGGTACGAAGGAGGCAGACGAGAGGAGTGCCGGTGCTGGCGTGGGGTTTCATCATGGTGGCCGTCGTGGTCGTGCTGGTCGTGGCCGGCCTCGGGATCGCGGCCGCGTCGGGGCGTGACGGCGCGGAGCGACGCAGTGCGATGGCGGAGGCGCGCCAGCGGGCGCAGGCCCGCCGGGAGGCGCGGTCGGACGGGGCGTGACCCTCGACGACCTCGGCCACGACGTCGCCGTGCCGACCGAGGCGCGACGTGTGGTCAGCCTGGTCCCCTCGATCACCGAGGGACTGGCCGCCGCACGGCCTGCCGCTGTCGTCGGGGCGACCGACTGGTGCACGCACCCGCCCGACCTCGACGTCGTCCGCGTGCGCGGCACCAAGAACCCCGACCGCGCGGCCGTCGAGGCGGCCCGGCCCGACCTCGTGGTCGCGAACCAGGAGGAGAACCGCGAGCTCGACGTGCAGCGCCTGCGCGACGCGGGCGTCCCCGTGTGGGTGACGCGGATCGAGACCGTCGACGACGCCTTCGCCTCCCTCGGACGGCTCTTCACCGACGCGCTCGGCTGGGGCGAGCCCACCTGGCTCGCGGATGCCCGGCAGCTCTGGTCGGCGCCCGCCCCAGCTCCCCGCGGACGGGTGGCCGTGCCGATCTGGCGTGACCCGTGGATGGTCGTCGGACCCCGCACCTTCACCGCCGACCTGCTGCGCCGACTCGGGTGGGAGGTCACCACGGGCCCGGAGGGCGACGCGCACGAGCGCTACCCCCACGTCGACGTCGCGGACCTCGACACGTCCGACGTCGACCTCGTGCTCCTGCCCGACGAGCCCTACGTCTTCGGCCCCGACGACGGGCCGGAGGCGTTCACGTCGGTACCGACACGGCTCGTGTCGGGCCGGCTGCTCACCTGGTACGGACCGTCGCTCGTCGAGGCCCGCGAGGTGCTGGGCGCGCTGTGAGCCGACCCGTCCTGGTCAGGACTGGTGCTCGCGCTCCTGCTCGTGCGCGGCGGCCTTGCGCTCGAGGACACGGCGCTCGGCCTTCTGCTTCTCCAGCGGCGTGATCTCGAGCTTGTGCTTGGACACGACGTACGGCGTCTCGCCCACGATCGCGTTGTGGCTGCCGGAGAACAGGTACTTGCTCGACAGGTTGATGAGCGTCGCGAACCGGTTGCGGTTGCCGAGCAGCGTCGCGATGTGCAGCGCCACCCAGATGATCCAGGCGAGGAAGCCGGTCAGCTTCGGCGCGTGGGTGATCTCCGCGACCGCCGACGACTTGCCGATCGTGGCCATCGTGCCCTTGTCGGAGTACTTGAACGGCTTGACCCGGTCGGCCTTGCCCTTCGTGGTGGCCTTGATGAACTTGGCCACGTGCTTGCCGCCCTGGATGGCGGGCTGGGCGAGCTGCGGGAGCGGGTCGGGGCCGATGGCGATGTCGCCGATCGCGAACACGTCGGGGCGGTCCTTCACCCGCAGGTGGTCGTCGACCTCGATGCGTCCGCCGCGCCCCTGGGGCACGTCCCAGTCGAGGACGGTCGGGTGGGCGGTGACGCCGGTGGCCCACACGACGATGCCCGCCTTGAGGAACTCGGTGCGGCCCTCGGCCTCGACGAGCACGCCGTCCTCGCGGACCTCCTTGACGGCCGTGTTCAGCCGCAGGTCGACGTCGCGCTTGAGCAGCGACCGCTTGGCGTAGTCGCGCAGCTTCTCGTCGAACGGGCCGAGAACGTGCGGCGCCATCTCCAGCAGCGTCACGTGGATGCGGGCGCGGTCGAGCTCGGGGTAGGTCGTCGGCATGTCGTTGTTGCGGAACTCGGCGAACGCGCCGGCCGTCTCGACACCCGTCGCGCCACCGCCGACGACGATGATGCGCAGGTCCTCGTCCTGGCCGTTGATCGCGAACTCCTCGAGGTTCGCGAACAGCCGGTCGCGCACCTGCAGCGCCTGCGAACGCTTGTAGAGGGGCAGCGAGTACTCCTCCGCGCCCGGGGTGCCGAAGAAGTTCGTCGTCACGCCGTTGGCGAGCACCAGGTAGTCGTAGGAGACGGACACCTCGCCGTGCAGGCTCAGCACCTTCGCCTGGTGGTCGATGCTCGTGACGATGCCCTTGAGGAAGCGGACGTTCTTCTGGCCGGCGCGCACCGCGCGCAGGAACCAGGTGATGTCGCCGGGGTTCAGCGAGGCCGTCGCGACCTGGTAGAGCAGGGGCTGGAAGGTGTTGTAGGTGTGCCGGTCGATGAGCGTGATGTCGACGTCGGCACGCTTGAGCTTGCGGACGAGGGAGAGCCCTCCGAAGCCACCTCCGACCACGACGACGTGGGGGCGCTTGGAGCCGGGAACGACGCTGTTGCTCATGGCTCCAACCCTACTCGCGCCGGGCGTCGGGCCGCCTCTCGGCGAGGGGGTCGGTGACCTGGGTCACTCCTCCAAGAGCCAGGCGCGGGACTCCGGGCGACGCAGCTGGACGATCACGACGATCGCCGCGGCGCCGGTCACGACGCCCAGCGGGAGGAAGAAGACCGACAGGCCGATGGTCACCGCCGCGACGACGACCAGGGCCGTCCCACCCGACGGCACGCGGCGGACGACGGCGAGGGCTGCCACGACGCCGGCGACGCAGGCCACCAGCCAGACGATCGCGGAGACCCGCAGCAGCTCGATCATCTCGTCGGCGCTGACGCCCGACGAGCGCACCAGGTCGCGCGCGAGGCCGGGCTCGGTGAGCGCGGTGCGGTAGGCGTCGGCGCCGACCGTCGTCACGAGCAGGAGCAGGAGGCCGAGCAGCGCCACGACGCCGCTCGCGACGAACGTCGTCACGACCGCCACCGTGACGGACCGCGGCCGGGCCACGGGGCCGACCGGCGCGGGCTGGGCCGACGGGTGCGTCGGGGTGGTCGTCGCGACGGGTCCGCCCGCCGCAGGCGGCGGGTCGAGCGGACGACCGACGGGGCCGGCCGAGCGCGACGCGAACGGATCGGCGCCCTTCGTGGCCGACGTCGGGACGTCGGCCACCGCTCGACCGCCGACCTGGTCGAACCAGCGGCGCGCGTCGGGCGTCCACAGCGACCAGCCGCACAGTCCCGCGAAGGCCGCCGGGAGCAGGCCCGGCAGCCCCAGGGTGGCGAGCACCACGAAGGCGATGCCGCACAGGATGGTCAGCATCACCCGCGACGTGCGGTGGCCGCGCGCGGCGTAGACCGCGAACACGGCGCCCGAGGCCGTCAGCACGATCCCGACGTAGACGGCGTAGCGCAGGTAGTCGAGCGCCTGGTCCATGCTCAGGCCCAGCTCCTTGACGGGCTCCTGCGCGAGCGCGTCGCGGACGGCGTCCTGCAGCTCGATCGACCCCCACGACGAGAGTGCCGACACGAGGTTCACGAGCAGCAGCCCGCACCCGACCCCGACGAAGATGCAGGTCAGGGTGAGCGCCGGTGGCCTCGGGGGGCGGTCTGCCATACGCACACCCTAACGAGCACGGCCTGGCTCCCGACCGGCCCGCAGGCCAGCCCGCCCGCACGGCCGGGCAGGATGAGGACCGACTCGTGGGAGGGAGACCCGTGTTCCGTCAGGTTCCCGTGCTGCCGGTCGTCGTGCCCTCGGCCGCCGCGGTCCTCGCCGTCCTGCTGTGGCACCTGCGTCGCCGCGCCCTGCTGACCGCCCCGCGGGCCGCGGTCGCGCTCGCCCTCTGCGTGTACGCGGCCGGCGTGGTCGCCAACACCGTCTTCCCGATCTACCTCGATCCGGTCGCCCGCAGCACGCGCTGGTCGGTGCAGCCCGTGCCGTTCGCCGACTACGAGTGGGCCGACGCGGCGATGAACGTCGCCGTCTTCGTGCCGCTCGGCATCCTGCTGGCGCTCGCTCTCGGCACACCGCCCTGGTGGCGGGTGCTCGTGGCCGTGGCTGCGAGCAGCCTCGCGATCGAGCTGACCCAGCTCGTCACGGGCGCGTTCCTCGGGGGCGGTCACGTGGCCGACGTCGACGACCTCCTCTCCAACGTCACCGGCGGGATGCTCGGGCTCGCGCTCCTGGTCGGACTGAACGGCGTGCCAGCGGGGGCACGTCTCGTGGAGCGGTCCCGCTGGTCCTGAACCCGTCCGCGCTCAGCACAGCAGCGCCCCGCCGCCCATGGGTGGCGGCGGGGCGCTGCGGCCCGACCAGGTCGCGGACGACGAGGGCAGGTCAGGCGGCGGTCACCGTGAGGGAGTCGGTCGGGACGCCGTCCGGGCCCACCTCCCGGTCGACCCGCACCGTGTCGCCGTCGCGCACCTCACCCGCCAGCAGCGCCTTGGCGAGACGGTCGCCGATCGCCTGCTGCACCAGCCGTCGCAGCGGTCGCGCACCGTAGGCGGGGTCCCAGCCCGTGAGGGCCAGCCACTCCTTCGCCGCATCGGTCACGTCGAGCGTGATCCGACGAGCCGCCAGGCGGCGACCCAGCGACGCGAGCTGCAGGTCGACGATGTGCGTCAGCTCGGCGGTGCCGAGCGGCTCGAACGTCACGATCTCGTCGAGCCGGTTCAGGAACTCCGGCTTGAACGACGCCTTCACGACGTCCATGACCGCGTCCTTCTTCGCCTGCTCGTCCAGCGACGGGTCGGCCAGGAACACCGAGCCCAGGTTGCTGGTGAGGATGAGGATGACGTTGCGGAAGTCGACCGTGCGGCCCTGCCCGTCGGTCAGGCGACCGTCGTCGAGCACCTGCAGGAGGATGTCGAAGACCTCCGGGTGCGCCTTCTCGACCTCGTCCAGCAGCACGACCGAGTACGGGCGACGCCGCACGGCCTCGGTCAGCTGGCCGCCCTCGTCGTAGCCGACGTAGCCCGGAGGGGCACCGACGAGCCGCGAGACCGCGTGCTTCTCGGCGTACTCGCTCATGTCGATGCGCACCATCGCGCGCTCGTCGTCGAACAGGAACTCCGCCAGCGTCTTCGCCAGCTCCGTCTTTCCCACTCCCGTGGGGCCGAGGAACAGGAACGAGCCGGTCGGGCGGTCGGGGTCGGCGATGCCGGCGCGGCTGCGACGCACCGCGTCGGACACGGCGGTCACGGCCTCGCGCTGGCCGACCAGCCGCTTGCCGAGCTCGTCCTCCATCCGCAGGAGCTTGCCCGTCTCCCCCTCGAGCAGACGGCCCGTGGGGATGCCGGTCCACGACGCGACGACCTCCGCGATCTCGTCGGCCGTCACCTCCTCGTTGACCAGCCGGTCGGTGCCGTCGCCGGCCTCGCGCGCCGACTCCGCCGCCTGCGCGGCGGCCAGCTGCGCCTCCATCGTCGGGATCTCGCTGTAGAGCAGACGCGCCGCGGTCTCGAGGTCGCCCTCGCGCTGGGCGCGCTCGGCGGCGATGCGCACCTCGTCGATGCGCTCCTTGATCTCACCGACCGCGTTCAGGCTCTGCTTCTCGCTCTCCCACCGCTGCTCGAGCGCACGCAGCGTCTCCTGGCGGTCGGCGAGCTCGCTGCGGAGCTTCTCGAGCCGCTCGCGGCTCGCGTCGTCGGTCTCGTTCTGCAGGTGCAGCTCCTCCATCCGGAGCCGGTCGACCGCGCGTCGCAGCTCGTCGATCTCGACGGGGCTGGAGTCGATCTCCATCCGCAGCCGCGAGCCCGCCTCGTCGACCAGGTCGATCGCCTTGTCGGGCAGCTGACGTCCGGGGATGTAGCGGTCGGACAGCGTGGCCGCTGCGACGAGCGCGGCGTCGGCGATGGCGACCTTGTGGTGCGCCTCGTAGCGCTCCTTCAGGCCGCGCAGGATCGCGATCGTGTCCTCGACCGACGGCTCGCCGACCAGCACCTGCTGGAACCGACGCTCCAGCGCGGGGTCCTTCTCGACGTTCTCGCGGTACTCGTCGAGGGTCGTCGCCCCGATCATGCGCAGCTCGCCGCGCGCCAGCATCGGCTTGAGCATGTTGCCGGCGTCCATCGCGGAGTCGCCCGTGGCGCCCGCCCCGACGACCGTGTGCAGCTCGTCGATGAAGGTGATGACCTGACCGTCCGACGCCTTGATCTCCTCGAGCACGGCCTTGAGCCGCTCCTCGAACTCGCCGCGGTACTTCGCGCCGGCCACCATCGCGCCGAGGTCGAGGCTGATCAGCCGGCGACCACGCAGCGACTCGGGCACGTCGCCGTCGACGATGCGCTGCGCCAGCCCCTCGACGACGGCGGTCTTGCCGACGCCCGGCTCGCCGATGAGGACGGGGTTGTTCTTCGTGCGGCGGCTGAGCACCTGCACGACGCGACGGATCTCGGCGTCGCGGCCGATGACCGGGTCGAGCTTGCCCTCGCGGGCGACGGCGGTCAGGTCGACGCCGTACTTCTCGAGCGCCTGGTAGGTGTCCTCCGCGTCGGCGCTGGTGACCCGCGCACCACCGCGCACGGTCTCGAACGCGGCGCGCAGGGCGTCGGGCGTGGCGCCGCGGGACGTCAGCACGTCCTTCGCGGGCGAGTCGACGGTCGCGACGCCGACGACGAGGTGCTCGGTGGAGATGAACTCGTCGCCGAGCTCGCCGGCGAGGTCGGCGGCACGCTGGAGCACCTCGTGGGTGCTGCGCGACAGGCCGGGGTTCTGCACGCTGCTGCCCGCCGCCGAAGGGAGCGCGCCGATCACGCCCTGCAGCTCGGTCCTCACCGCGCCGGCGTCGACGCCGGTGGCCTGCAGCAGCGGGACGGCCGTGCCGCCGTCCTGCGCGAGGAGCGCGGTGAGCACGTGGGCGGGCTCGATCGCCGGGTTGCCGGCCGCAGCCGCCTGCTGCATCGCGGCAGCCAGCGCCTGCTGGCTGCGGGTGGTGAGGTTCGAGAGATCCATGGGCTGCTCCTGATGCGTCCTTCCGTCGGCGCGGTTCGCCGTACACCCAGGACAACATCATGAGAGTTGAGTCCATTCCACTCAACTCTGGGTGTCTGCCGACCTTCGCCGGTCGGCCTGTTTGCGTGGGGCCCCACGCAAACGCGCTCGCCCCCCCCCCGCAAACATGCGGCCGATGTGCACGTTCACGTGGGGCCCCACGCAAACGTGCTCAGGACGGAGGGGTGGTGGGGTGGGGAGGGGGTCAGTAGCCGGAGAAGTAGTCGGTCCGGACCTTGGCGCAGCGACGGCGCAGGTCGCCGCGGACGGCGGAGACCATGACCGGGGGGCCGGAGACGTAGGCCACGCGCTCGGCGGCGTCGGGCACCGCCTCCGCCACCACGTCGCCCGAGACCACCGGCGCCGCCACGTGCACCCAGTCGGCCGGGAGGTCGCCGGGAGGCTCGGGAGAGACCAGCACCACCCGGACGCCGCTCGCGACCAGCTCGTCGCGGTAGGGCACGACGTCGCCGTCGGGGACGCCGTAGACGAGCACGACGTCGCGCGCCTCGCCGGCACGGAGCTGGCTGAGGAAGGGCGTCACGCCGATGCCGCCTGCGACGAGCAGCAGCGGGCGACCGCCGCGAGGCCAGACGAAGTCGCCGTGCACGCCGGTCGCGTGCACGCGCTCGCCCTCGCGCAGCCCGACGAGCGCCTGCTTGAACGACGACGACGGCTCCGGCACGCGCACGGCGACGCTCAGGTCGTCGGCCTGCGGGGGCGAGCTGATGCTGAACACCCGCCGGACACCGCGTCCGTCCACGCCACGGTGCGGCAGGTGGAGCTCGAGGTACTGGCCCGGGACGAACCGCACCGGACGGGTCGGGCGGAACGTGACCTCCCAGGTGTCCCCGGCGAGCCGACGCGAGCCCGTGGTCCGCAGCACCACCCCGGTCCGCCGGGAGAGCGCGAAGGCGACCAGGTTGCCGACGACGATCGCCAGCTCGGGCGTCATGGTCAACGGACCCCACGTCGGCGCCTGCACGCCGAGCACGTCGGCGAACGTCGGGAAGCCGAGCAGCACCGCCATGACCGCGGCGACGAGCCACTGCTGCACCCGCCGGGGCGGCAGGGTGAGCGGCTCGGTGACCATGAAGCCCGCCATGAAGACGATCGGGTAGGAGTACAGCGCGGTCTGCCACGCCTGCGACAGCGGCGTGCCGAAGCCGACCGTCAGGCCCACCAGCACGAGGGTGGCCGCGACGACGACGAACACGAGCCCCACGTCGAGGCGACGGGTCCGCCACAGCACGAGGAGCGCGCCGACCGCGACGAACGGCAGCAGCGCCTGGGTGGCCGCCGTCTGCCAGAGCGCGTTGATCGACGACTCCCGTCCGACCGCCCACTGCGCGACGACGACGAGCAGCGCGCCGGCGGCCGCCGGGTTGAGCACGTGCCGGCCCCGCCACGCGAGCAGGTACTTCGACGCGCTGGCGAGCACGGCTGCCGCCGCGAGCCAGAGCAGGTTGGCGGCCCCGACGCCCGAGCCCGACCCGCTGGCGGCCTCGGGCAACGGCACGAACAGGAAGAACAGCAGCAGCGCGGTGATCACGGCCGACTCGTCGTGGGGGACGCGACGCCACACCAGACCGAGCAACCGGTTCGAGGCGACCGACGCCACCAGCAGCACCGCCAGGGCGGCGAGGTTGCCGAGCGTCGAGAGCCCGTCGATGACGCCGGTGGACGTGAAGAGCAGGTAGACCGCGACGATCGCCGACAGCACGATCGTCGTGAGGCGGTACATGCTCACCCGACCGAGGATCGCGTCGACCGAGGGCCTCGGTCCCGTGCTCGTGCGACTCGTGCTCATGTGAACAGCTCCCCAGGGAGGTCGGGCGACCGCAGCACGCGGCCGTCGGCGTGGATCCGGACGAAGTGGTGCGGGTGCAGGTCGAGCAGCGTCTGCGGGTCGGCGAAGAAGTGCGCGGTGGCCAGGCCGTCGGCGACCATGCAGGAACCGTCGACGAGGGCCCACGTGGCGACGACGTCGCGGGTCGGGCGGCCGGTGCGGCCGTCGACGACGTGGTGGAGCCCTTCGCCCCACACGCGTCGGTTGACGGCTGACGCGCAGAGCGCCCACCCGTCGGCGACCTCGACGACGCCGACGGCGCGCGAGGCGTCGCCCGGGTGCTCGAGGGCGACGCGGATCGGAACGCCACCGACGTGCCGCAGGTCGCCGCTGCCGTCGACCGTCGCCTCGTCGACGCCGTGGTCGGCGAGCACGTCGACCACGAGGTCGACCAGGAAACCCTTCCCCGCGGCGCCGACGTCGAGCAGCAGCGGCCGAGCGGTGGCGAGCGTCTCGTGGTCCACGACGAGCGAGCCGTCGCTGCGGACCTGCGCCCAGCTCTCGGGCGGCACCGCGCGACCGTTCGGCTGCAGCGAGTACCGCGCGTCGTACCCGAGGTCCTCCAGCGACCGCCCCACCAGCGGCGTCACCGCCCCGTCCGTGGCCACGTGCAGGTCGTCGTAGAGCCTCAGCAGGGCGCCGGCGCCCTGGAGCTGCCAGCTGCCGGCCTCGCGGGCCATGGCGGTCACGGTCGAGTCCGCTCGGAAGCGCGACCACGCGTGGTCGAACCGCTCGACGACGTCGCGCACGGACTGCCGGACGTCGGGGTCGAGCGGCTGCGCGGTCTCGACCTCCCACGACGTCCCGATCGCCTCGAAGCCCCACGCCACCGTCGCGGCGCGCGGGCCGACCCCGGTCAATCGAACCAGCCGCCCACGGCACTGACGGCGCCGCCGATGCCGTCGCCGATCGCCGAGGCGGTGTCGCCGAGTGCCTCGACACCCTCGGACAACGCCTCGCCGACGTCGGGGCCGTTCTCGAAGAAGGAGTCGATCATGCCGTCGGAGAAGATCGCCACGCCGGCGCCGATGATCGTCCCCGCGACGGCGCCGACGGCCGTGCCCGCGACCGGCACGACCGAGCCGATCGCCGCTCCGGCTGCGGCTCCCGTGCCCATGCCGGCGAGGAAGGACACGCCCTGCGACGTCGCGATCTGGGGCGCCGTCTCGCCCTCGGCGTAGTCGTTGTAGACGCCGAGCCCGAGCCCGATCACGCCGAGCGCCTTGCCGACCCGGCCGAGGTTGGCCGGCAGACGCGACTCGCCGGCAGCGTTGGCCCGGGCGAGCAGGTCCTGCGCCTCGTCCAGCTTGCCGGCGATCGCCAGGCGGTCGGCCTCGAGCCGCGCAGTGTCGACCCGCTCGAAGAAGAACCAGCGACGCTGGACGTACCGGTCGGGGTTGGCCTGGAGGTCGGCGATGGCGCGGGACGCCTCGTCGAGCAGACCCTGCGCCTGGGTGCGCAGCGCGTTGGCCCGCTGGCTGGCGACACCAGCGGCGGCACCCTCGCCGACCGCCTCGGCGAGGCTCAGCAGCCAGCTGGCGTGCTGACCGGGGGTGTACTGGTCCTGCAGGGACCGGCAGGCGGTCTCGTAGACACGGTCGACCCGCGAGGCCTCGGTCTGCGCGGCCGCGTAGGCGGTGAGCTTGTCCTGGTGCGCGTTGTACTCGGCGACCCGCTGGTCGTGCGCGGCCACCTCGGCCTCCGTGCCCTCGAAGTGCTCGGGAGGTCGTGCGGGACCGTCGCCGGGGTGCTGCACGACGAACCCGGCGACGGTCAGCCCCGCCTCCCGTGCGGTGCTGCGGACGTCGGCCATGTCGCTCTGGCACGTCGTCAGCGACGTCGCGAACTCGTCGAGGTCGCCCGCCATGTCCCGTGCCGCTCCGGCCAGGTCGTCCCCGCCCGTGCGGAGCCGGCGCGCGACGTCGAGGAACTCGTCCCCGGCCTCCCCGTCCCAGGAGCCGAGCGCGGACGTCCGAGCCGTGCTCGCGGCCTCGGCGGCGTCGTCGAGGGCCGTCGCGAGCGTCTGGCGGAGCCAGGTCGCGACACCCTTGACGCTGCTCGGCGAACCCTCGATCTCGGTGTCGATGCTCACCGTCCGCCCTCCTCCTGCATGGTGGACCGGATGTCCTCCAGGGACACCTCCGCATCGGCGTCCGCCCGCTGGTAGTACTCGCGGCTGAGGCCGACGAGGGTGCCCGTGCCGCTCAGCCCGTCGGCGACGTTCGCGGCGCTGTCGATCACCTGCGCCACCATCGAGGCGATGACCGCGGTCATCGGTCCGGCGTCGACGCCCGACGACCCGGCGGTGTCGATGCCGCTCAGGGTGGTCCCCGCGTCGGTCAGGTCGGTGGCGATGGTGCCGAGCACCGCCAGGTCGACGTCGATGCTCATCGTCGGGCCTCCTCACCGTCGCGCAGGCCGGGGTCGAGGTCGAGGAACAGGAGGTCGTACGGGGTCTCGTCGTGCACGCGCTGCAGGGTGGCGACGTCGCACAGCAACCACGGCACGTCGGGGCGGTAGAGGTCGTGCAGCCGGTCGATCGCGGAGTACACGAACAAGGCCGTCCGGCCGTCCTCGAGGGTGTGCATCTGCACCTCCCGCAGGCTCGGGTCGTCGGCCGCGCTCGTCGGCACGTACACGACGGGCGGCAGGGCGGGCCGGCCTGTTCCGGCCTGCACGAAGGGCTGGGTCATCCTGCGTCCTCCTGGTCGAGTCGGGTCAGCGGCGTGGCCGCGCGTCGTCGTCGAGCTGCGCGCGCAACCAGGCGGCGAGGTCGTGCGGGCCGACTCCCATGAGCGACGTGTCGACGCGCAGCTCGCCGGGTCGGGCGCGCGCCCCTGCTCGGAAGCCGAGCGGTGGACCCGAGCGGCTGGTGGGTCCGTCGACGAACAGGCCGCCGCTCCAGGGCCGCACCGACTCGACGTCCGTGCGGGGGATCCGGGCGCGACCGGCCGCACTGTCGTGGACCACGTGCTGGTCGGTCAGCCAGAGCGCGTCGACCCTGCGGCGGCCGACCAGGACGAGCACCACGCGCACCGCGAACCAGGCCGTGGCCACCAGGGCCGGGACCCACAGGGCCGCCCAGGCCGAGCCCGACGCGACGCCGATCGAGCTCACCACCGCACCGAGTGCGACGAGCCCGACGTCGAGCGACACGCTGTGCACGAACGGGCCGGACCACGCGCGCACCCCCCGGGCCGGTCTGCCGTCGACGGTGGCCTCACGCAGCCCTGGGAACGTGCGGGTGCGCAGCCGTGCGACCGCGAGGACGCCCGCGCCCAGCGCCGCGAACAGCGCGTAGACGGCCAGCGCCTGAATCGCCACCACGTCGGCGGGCACCTGGGTCAGGATCACGGCCGCGCCGGCCAGGCCGACCACGAGGATCGCGAGGTCGGCGCCGAGGTCGGCGCGCCTCGCGCGACGGTCGTAGGAGGTCGTCTCGGCGTCGCCCATGACGGACATGGTAGGTCCGGTCAGCCTCGCGCCTCGGACTTGATCTCGTCGATCGCCTGGTTGAAGCCGCCCGCCGTCAGCGAGGAGCCGGCGACCTTCGAGACGTCGAGGTCGTCGATGTTCTTGCCGACGACCTCGTCGGCGATGCCACCGGCGAACTTCTCCTGGTACTGCTTCGAGGTGCCCGAGGCCTTCGGCGTCACGGTGACGTCGTCGATGGTGCCGCCGTCGCCGAGCGTCACCTCGACGTCGACCGTCGAGGTCCCGCCCGGGTTGGAGTAGCTGCCGGACGCCTCGTAGGTGCCGGGGGCGTAGTCGCCGGACGACTCCGAGGAGCCGGTGTCGGTCGAGGCCGACTCACTCGTGGCGGCGCTGCTCGGCGTGCTGCCGGCGGCGTCGTCGGAGGTGGACGCCTGGCCGCACGCGGCGGCGAGCAGCAGGGTCGGGACGGCCGTCGCGGCGAGGACGGCCTTCTGGTGGCGGCGCAGGGTCATGGGTCTTCTCCAGTCAGTCGGGCTGGGACGCGGATGGTGGTTGCGTCGTCAACTTCTCCAACGGCCGCGTCCTGCACGACGTTCCCGGATCGACCTCCCGACCTTGACGTCCAGCGCGACGTCGTGCAAACTACTTTGTACTGCAAACCTATCTTCAGGAGAGAGCATGGACGACGAGCAGACCCGCGACCGCACCCCCGACCTGGCCGAGAGCTGGGCCATCATCGAGGCCGAGCGCGACCGCGCTCGCCGCTCCGTGCGGGTCGACGAACGGATCGTCTACGGCGTGTGGGCCGTCGCATGGGGCATGGGCTACCTCGCGCTGTGGACGTGGTCCGGCCCGCAGGGAGAGCCGGGACTCCCGGGGCCGATCGTCTTCGGCGTCCTCATCGCCGCCGCGATCGTGGCGACGGTCGTGCACATCGAGGGCCGCACCCGCGGCATCGGCGGGCCCGACGCCGAGGCCAACGCGTGGCTCGGCTGGGCCTGGGGGCTGGGCTTCGCCGGAGCCTGCCTCGTCGCCGGTGCGCTCGGCCGGGTCGGCCTGGAGGGCGAGGCCGCCGCGATCGTCTACAACGCCGTCCCGTGCCTCGTCGTCGCCGTCCTCTACATGGGGTCCGCCGTCGCGTTCCACGACCGGCGCCAGCTCGTGCTGGGCGCCTGGATCGCGCTGCTCGTGGGTGGCGCGTCGTTCGCCGGGGCACCCGCCCTCTACCTGCTCATGGCGCTGCTCGGTGGCGGCGGCTTCGCCGTCGCGGCGCTCCACGCGCACCGCGAGGGGCGCCGATGACCGATCTCGACCCCGTCATCCACGCCCAGGCGCGCCTGCGCGTCACCGCCTTCCTCGCCGCGCTCGCACCCGGGGAGACGCTCACCTTCCCGCGTCTGCAGAAGGAGCTGGGCATGACCGCCGGCAACCTCTCCACCCACCTGCGCAAGCTCGAGGACGCCGGCTACGTCCACCAGACCAAGACCATCGACGGTCGGACGCCCGCCACGCACGTCAGCCTCACGGACGCCGGCCGCACCGCCTTCGAGACGTACACCCGCACGCTGCGCCAGCTGCTCCAGGGCGACGCCTGACGACCGCGTGCAGGAGTGGTCGATCTCGCACCCCGGACGACTTCGCGGCGTCGGGCCGGAGAACTTAGGATGGACTTACGCACATCGACTGATCCTGGCGGTGTGCCCGTGTTCCCCCCAGGAGTCCCACTGATGAGCAGGAAGCTCAGGGTCGCGATCGTCGGCGCCGGCCCGGCCGGCGTCTACGCGGCCGACATCCTCACCAAGTCCGAGGTCCCCGCACCCTTCGAGGGTGCGAGCGTCGACCTCATCGAGCGCGACCCCACGCCGTTCGGCCTGATCCGCTACGGAGTGGCCCCCGACCACCCGCGCATCAAGGAGATCGTCAAGGCGCTCAAGCGGGTCATGGCGAACGAGGACATCCGCTTCTTCGGCAACGTCTCGTTCGGCGACGACCTCAAGCTCGACGACCTCCGTCAGTTCTACGACGCCGTCGTCTTCGCCACGGGCGCCCGCCGCGACCGCGACCTCGACCTCCCCGGCATCGACCTCGACGGCTCGCACGGCGCGGCCGACTTCGTCTACTGGTACGACGGCCACCCCGACGTCGAGCGCGACTGGCCGTTCCAGCCGCACCAGGAGTCCGTCGCCGTGCTCGGCGTGGGCAACGTCGGACTCGACGTCTCGCGCATCCTCGCCAAGACGGCCGACGAGCTGCTCGTCACCGAGATCCCCGACAACGTCTACGAGGGCCTGAAGAAGAACGTCGCGAAGGACGTGCACGTCTTCGCGCGTCGCGGTCCGGCGCAGGTCAAGTTCACGCCCATGGAGCTGCGCGAGCTGAGCCACTCCCCCACGATCGACGTCATCGTGCACCCCGAGGGCTTCGAGCTCGACGAGGGCTCGCTCGAGGCGATCCGTGCCGCGAAGAGCCAGAAGCTCGTGGTCGACGTGCTGCAGAACTACCTCGCGAAGGAGCCCACGGGCGCCCCGCACCGCATCCACATCCACTTCTGCCAGAACCCCGTCGAGATCCTCGGCGAGGACGGCAAGGTCGTGGGTCTGCGCACCGAGGTGACCGAGCTCGACGGCACCGGCAACGTCCGCGGCACCGGCGAGTTCCAGGACTGGCCCGTCCAGGCCGTCTACCGCGCCATCGGCTACTACTCCGACAACCTGCCCGGCCTGCCGTTCGACGTCACCGCCGGTGTCGTGCCCAACGACGGCGGCCGCGTCATCGAGATCGACGGATCGGCACTGCCGGGCGTCTACGTGACCGGCTGGATCAAGCGTGGCCCGGTCGGCCTCATCGGTCACACGAAGTCCGACGCCGCCCAGACCATCTCGATGCTGATCGACGACGCGCCCGGTCTCGCGCCGGCCGCCCAGCCCGACCCCGAGTCCGTCGACGCCTACCTCGAGTCGCGCGGCCTGGAGTACACGACGTGGGAGGGCTGGGAGAAGCTCGACGCCCACGAGCTCGGCCTCGGCGAGGCCCACGAGCACGAGCGCGAGCGCGTCAAGGTCGTGCCCCGTGAGGACATGGTCCGCATCGCGCGCTCCTGACCCGCACCGCCGCGACGCCCGCACCCCGCTGGGGTGCGGGCTTCGTCGCGTCCGGGGCCGTCAGGAGGGCGGCAGCACCAGCAGCTGCAGGTGGCACGGACCGTCGGGGGACGACGTCGGGATGTCGGTGAGGAGGAACGGCTGCTCCGCGCCGGCCGCGACGTCGTCGAGCCGCCGGGTCGCGGCGGGGCTCGTGCCGTCGGCCGGTCCGACCTGGGCGCTCACCTGGTAGCTCGCCTTGTTCTTCGTCGGGTTGGAGACCAGGCCCGTCGCCGACCAGGTGCCGTCGCCGTCACGGCTGCACTCGACCGCCGACAACAGCTCCGGGGCGGAGCGACCGGTCGGCAGTCCCTCGGCGGTCGGCGAGGCCGACGGCGTGGGCCGGGTGGCCGGGTCGGGCCCACCGCTGCAGCCCGTCGCGCCGAACGCGAGCACCGGCAGGAGCACCGCGGAGGCCAGGTGTCGTGCGCGCATGGGTCCATCCCACCACGTCGGGCCCGTCGTCCCGGGCTCACCACGCGCGGTCGCCACCCGCGGCCTTCCCGCCCCGAGGGCACCCTCGGGATCGTGCCCGCGTGACGTAGGGTGAAAGTGCTAGGACGTCCGAGCATCAGGGAGGGAGAGGGCCATGACGATCGCACGTCTGGGCGTGGTCGGCGGAGGACTCATGGGGTCGGGCATCACCGAGGTCGGAGCGCGGGCCGGCCTGTCCGTCGTGACCGTCGAGGTCGACGACGACGCCGCGAAGCGCGCCGCCGAGCGGGTCGAGGCCTCGCTGCGCAAGGCCGAGCAGCGCGGGAAGCTGACCGCCGACGACGTCGCCGCGACGCTCGAGCGCGTCACCTTCACGGCCGACCTCGAGGCGCTCGCCGACCGTGACCTCGTCGTCGAGGCCGCGAGCGAGGACGAGCGGACGAAGCTCGACCTGTTCCGGACCCTCGGCTCGATCCTGGAGTCCGACGACGCCGTGCTCGCGTCGAACACGTCCTCGATCCCGATCGTGAAGCTCGGGGCCGTGTCGGGGCGGGCCGACCGGGTCATGGGCGTGCACTTCTTCAACCCCGCGCCGGTCATGAGGCTGGTCGAGCTGATCCCGTCGCTGACCACGTCGCCCGAGACGCTGCAGCGCTTGCAGACCTTCGTCTCCGAGACCCTCGGCAAGGAGCCCATCGAGGCCACCGACCGCGCCGGCTTCGTCGTCAACAGCCTGCTCGTGCCGTACCTGCTCTCGGCCATCCGCATGTACGAGGCGGGCTACGCCTCGGCCGCCGACATCGACTCCGGCATGGTGCTGGGCTGCGGGCACCCGATGGGCCCGCTCGCCCTGGCCGACCTCATCGGCCTCGACACCGTCCGCGCCATCGGCGTCTCCATGTACGAGGAGTTCAAGGAGCCGCTCTACTCGCCGCCGCCGGTGCTCGACCGCATGGTCGAGGCCGGCCTCCTGGGCAAGAAGTCCGGGCACGGGTTCTACCCCTACGATCGCTGAGTGCCCGACCCCGACCCTCGACGACCGCGGCTCGCCGACCTGACGTGGCCGCGCCGCACGGCGCGGACCACGCTGCGGCCACTCACCCTCGACGACGTCGACGCCGTGCTCGCCTACCGGGGCGACCCCGACGTCAACCGGTGGCTCGGCCGGCCGGCGCGGACCCGTGAGGAGCTCGTCGACTCGCACTTCGCCGCCGACGACCTCCTCGACGCGCTCGCCGTCGAGGTCGACGGGCGGGTCGTCGGCGACACGATGGTCACCGTCGGGGACGCCTGGGGCCAGAAGGACGTCCGGGAGCAGGCGCGCCGCACGGTCGCCGTGCTGGCCTGGGCCCTTGCGCCCAGCCACCACGGGCGCGGCCTCATGACCGAGGCCGTCGAGGAGCTGCTGCGGATCAGCTTCGAGGAGCTGGGTGTGCGCCGCGTCGTCGCCGAGTGCTTCGCCACCAACGAGCCGTCGTGGCGACTCATGGAGCGCGTCGGCATGCGCCGCGAGGCCCACACCCGTCAGGACGCCCTGCACCGCGACCTCGGCTGGGTCGACGGCCTCGCCTACGCGATCCTGGCCGACGAGTGGCGCTCCCGGCACGCCTGACCACGCGGCGTCGGAGTCACCTGCGACGGCGGCGCAACGGGGGGCGATGCATGATGGGGTGACCCGCGTCATACCCGACTGGAGGCCCTCGTGATCGTCCCGTTCAGCATCCGCGACTTCCTCGACCGCGCCGTCACCGTCTACCCCGATCGGGTGGCCGTCGTCGACGAGCCCGACCAGCCGGCACCGTCGTGGGGGGAGCTCACGTACGCCGAGGTGATGCGGCTCGCGCAGGCGCAGGCCGAGCGGCTCGACCGGCTCGACGTGCCGGTCGGCGGCCGGGTCGCGATGGTCTCGCAGAACGCCGCGCGGCTCTACACGTCGTTCTTCGGCGTCTCCGGCTGGGGCCGCGTGTTCGTGCCGGTGAACTTCCGGCTCGCGCCGGCGGAGGTCGAGTACATCGTGCAGCACAGCGGCGCGGAGGTCGTCGTCCTCGACCCCGGCCTGGAGCACCTGCGCGAGGCCTGCTCGGCGGCCAAGCACGTCTTCGTCGCCGGCGTCGACGACGAGGAGGTCTGGGGCTGGTCGCCCGCATCCCAGGATCGTCCGACCCACGGCGCGCAGCCGCGGGCGTGGGAGCCCGACGAGACCGCGACGGCCACCATCAACTACACGTCGGGCACGACCGCCCGACCCAAGGGCGTCGAGCAGACGCACCGCGCCCTCTGGACCAACGCGACGGTGTTCGGCTGGCAGGCGTCGGTCAGCGACCGCGACGTGTACCTGCACACGCTGCCGATGTTCCACTGCAACGGCTGGGGCCAGGTGTACGGCGTCACCGGCATGGGCGGCAAGCACGTCGTGCTGCGGCAGGTCGACGGGGCGGAGATCCTGCGCCGCATCGAGGAGCACCAGGTGACCTTCCTCTGCTGCGCGCCGGCGGTGCTGTCGGCCGTGCTCGACGCGCTCAAGGACTGGGACGGCCCGGTCGGGCGCGACCGGGTCCGCTGCGTCGTCGCGGGCGCCCCGCCGCCGACCCGCACGATCGAGCGGGTCCGTGAGGAGCTGGGGTGGGAGTTCATCCAGATCTACGGGCTCACCGAGACGTCGCCGCTGCTGACCATGAGCCGCATGCGCGAGGAGTGGGACGACCTCGACGCGACCGAGCAGGCCCGCAGGCTCGGCCGCGCGGGCGCTCCCGCGCTGTCGACGTCGATCCGCGTCGACGACACCGGCGAGGTGCTGGCCCGTAGCAACACCGTGCTCCAGGGCTACTGGGACAACCCGGACGCCACCGGCGAGTCGCTGGCCGGGGGATGGTTCCACACGGGCGACGGCGGAGCGTTCGAGGACGGCTACGTCACGATCGCGGACCGCAAGAAGGACGTGATCATCTCCGGCGGCGAGAACGTGTCCTCGATCGAGGTGGAGGACGCGCTCGCGTCGCACCCCGCCGTGCGGGAGGTCGCCGTCATCGGCGTCCCCGACGAGCGCTGGGGCGAGCTGGTCACGGCGCTCGTAGTCGTCGAGCCCGACTCCGGCGTCGACGAGGCGGCACTCATCGCGCACTGCCGCGAACGGCTGGCCGGCTACAAGTGCCCCAAGCGGGTCGAGTTCCGCGACGAGCTCGCCCGCACGGCGACCGGGAAGCTGCAGAAGTTCAAGCTGAGGGCCGAGTTCTGGGACGGTCGCGAGCGCCAGGTCAACTGACGTCCCGGTCGACGGGGCGGTCTCGCTGTACCCGCACGGCCGGGCCACCGCCTCGCCTAGGCTGGCCGCACCACCCGCCGCACGCCCGAGGTCCGTCATGTCGTCGTCCTGCACCTGCCACTGCGCCGAGGGGCGCCGGCGTCGACCGTCGGCCGCCCTCGTCGTGGCCACCGTCGCGCTCTTCCTGTCGCTCGGTGGCACCTCCTACGCCGCCGTCAAGGCGGGCAGCATCGGCAACCGTCAGCTCGCCGACCGCGCCGTCAGCGCCTCGAAGATGCGCTCCGACTCCGTCGGCACGCAGGCGCTCGTCGACGGCTCGGTGCGTTCGACGGACCTGCGCAACCGGTCCGTCACCGGCGCCAAGATCGCCCTCGACGCCGTGACCACGCAGGTCATCCTCGACGGCAGCATCGGCAGCCAGGACCTGGCCCAGGGCAGCATCGGCACCCGCGAGGTCGCCGACGGCAGCCTCGGCACGCAGGACCTGACGTCGGACGTCGTCGGACGGCTGCTGCGGACGCCCGGCACCGGCAGCGGCGGCGCGAGTGTCGGCCAGACCCTCTCGACGAGCGTGGTCCTGGCCAGCTCCACGGAGATGCGTGGCTACTCGGTGCCCGCGGACCAGGCGGGCACCGTGCTCGTCACCGGCGCTGCGGCCGTCGGCTCGAGGTTCGGCACCGACGTGACGTGCGGCCTCGTCCGCGCCGGCGAGAGCACCCCGCTCGCCAGCAGCACCGTGACCGTCCCCGCCGAGGGCCGGTCGGTCGTCCCCGTGCAGGCCGTGGTGGCGGTCGCGCAGGACCAGAACCTCTCGCTGCGGTGCTGGACCGTGCTGGGCACCGGGACGGCGACCGCCGCCGACGGCTCCACCCTGACGGTGCTGCGCGTCGGCTCCTGACGCCCCGGCCCCGGGCGGCGCGGCGCGGCGCGGAGGGTCAGCCGACCAGCCGCAGTCGACGGGGCGCCAGCCCCACCGTCAGCCGCTGCCCGAACGACACGCTCAGCGCGTCGGCCTCGATCCCGTCGCCGAAGCAGACGAGCGCGTCGGACTCCACCGTCACCACGAGCGAGCCGTCGGCACCCACAAGACCCTCCGTGACCTCGGTGCCGGTGGCCGGCGACGGCCACGCCTCGCGGACGAACCAGCACAGGCCCGGGTCGGTCGGGCCGGGCATGACCAGACCGCTGCGCCGCTCCTCCCACGCCGAGCGCAGCCAGCCCGTCGCACCCGTGCCCGTGCCGACGAGGATCCCCGACGACGAGTGCCGCTCCACGCGGTCACCCGCGTGCAGCACGTAGCGCGCGGACTGGTGACCGGGGTCGCCGACGAACACCTCGTTGAGCGCCGACAGCTCCTGGCCGTCGTCGGTGCGCGCCTGCACCATCGTGCGTTCCTGCACCGGACGGTCGGCGCGTTCGACACCGGCCAGCACGTCGACCACCTGCTGCGGCGCGTGCGGCACGAGCACTCCGGGGTTGCGGCCCCGCTCCGGGTCGACCCCGACCACGGGCTGGCCGCTCAGGTACTTCGCGACGTTGGCGACGAGCCCGTCCTGGCCGACCGCGACGACCACGTCCTCCGGGCCGAACACGAACCGGTCGAGCTCGGAGCGCTCCACCTCCGCCCGCCGCCAGTGCAGCGGGATCGCCGCGGACACGACGGCCCGCGCCCGCGCGAGCGCCTCGTGACGCTGCTCGACCTCGGCGATGTCGCGGTCGCGGGTGCGCAGGAAGAAGGCGGCCTGGTCACGGGTGGCGTGCCGGGCGACCAGCTCCTCGTACTCCGACCGTCGGTGGACGACGACGGCCCGCGGCCGCAACGTCATCGCGTCGGACCGGCCTCCTGGTCGGCCGCCGCGCCGGTGTCGCCGAGCTTCTCCAGCAGCGGTGCGAGCAGGTCGGGCGTGAGGGAGAGGTGCGTGAGGGGCGGCAGGTTGGCCGCGAGCTCGCGGGCGGCGATCGCGAGGATCCGACCCTGGTCGATCTCGGCGTACGACGCGAACGCCGCCGACTCGGCAGCAGCCTTCGCCTCGCCGACGGTGCGGGCCCGGTCGGCCTCGGCCCGCGCCAGCAGGCCCTCCCGCTCGGCACGCGCCGCGGCCGTGATGCGGTCGGCCTCGGCCTGCTCGGTCGCGCGGCGCCGCTCGTTCTGCCCGCGCTGGGTGACGAGCTCCTCCTCGCGGCGCGCCAGCTCGATCTGGTTCGTCAGCTCGTTCTCGGCGATCGCGCGCTCCTTCTCCACGGCGACCGCCCGCCGCTCGAAGGTCGCGCGGTCGGCCTGCTGCTGCACGGCCTCGCGCGTGGGGGTCTGCAGCGCACGCTCCAGGTCGGCCTCCGCGCGGATCGCGACGACGCGGACGTCGGTGACGGCCAGCCCCCGCTCGACGAGGCGCTGGTCGCCGGCGAGCTCGTCGGCGACCCGCTGACGCACGGGCGCGATGCCGTGGGCGAGCGCGTCGGTGAGCGACGTGCCGGCGAGGTGGTCGAGCGCCGGCTGCTGCGCGAGCTCGGTGAGCAGACCGCCGAGCCGCTCCAGCGGTCGGGCGTTCCAGTCGCCGGTGCGCGGGTCGATGCCGAAGTCGATGCGGGTGGCGGCGACGGCGGGGTCGACGACCCGGTAGGTGACGGTGGCCTGCACCGACACCACCTGGAAGTCGCTCGTCCGAGCCGCGAACTGCAGCACCTGCTCACGGTCCTCCAGCGGCACCTCGGCCAGGGCGGCGGTGCTGGGTCGGAACCAGAACGAGACCCCCGCCCCGGACTTCGTGACCTGACCGTCCTTCAGTTTCAGCACGAACGACGTCGGGTCCGACCGCAGGTGGTTCAGGAACGGACGTCGGGTGATGTCGGCCATCGGTGCTCCCTCTTCTCGACCACGCCCAGTCTGCCCCACCCGCCGCGCCCCCAGCGCCGAGCCCACTGAGTGTCGCGGCGTCGACAACTCGACCAGCGAGACCATCCGCTGGTCGAGTAGTCGGGACGGCGAGCGCCAGCGAGCTCGTCCTGACGTATCGAGACCACCCGGCAACAGCCCAGCGCGACCCGACCCCCAGCGACGGCGCGGAGTGGTCTCGATACACCTCCCCTCGCTGGCGCTCGTGGAGGCACTCGACCAGCGACACCTCCCGCTGGTCGAGTAGGCCGAGCGAGCTTGCGAGGCTCGGACGTATCGAGACCACCCGGCAACGGCCCAGCGCGAACCGACTTCACGCTGATCCGCCCAAAGTGGTCTCGACACGTCGACCAGCGAGCGAGGTCAGAGGGGGCGCAGGCCGGTGACCTGCCAGGTGCCGGCCGACGACTTCTTCGCCGTCACCGACAGCTGGGCGGCGGAGACGTTGGCCTGGTCCTCGCCGGCGCGCCGGCTGGACTGGTCCACGTACACGAGCAGCTCGGCGTGGTCGCCCTCGAGCTCGGTCACGCCCGCCGTGCTCACCTTGGCGGTCAGCACGAGCTTCTGGCCGGGCGCCTGCTTCTGCAGCGCCGCGAAGAGGGTGTCGTACTCCTGACGCGCCTTGCCGGCGAGCAGGGCGTCGGCGGACTGCTCGGTGGGCGTCGGGTCGGCGTAGTCGTAGGTCAGCACGCGCTCGAGCGCGACCGCCACCTGCGACTGCACCTGCGACGTCTCCTTCGCGTCGACGAGCGCGCGGTTGTCGGCCGCCGGACCCGACGTGAGGTCGGCGTACTGCCACCAGCCGACACCGCCGACGACGAGGGCCAGCAACGACACGACGACCACGGCCGCCCGCCTCGCGCCCCTCACGACAGCTCCACCGCGAGCTGCTGGAGGTCGCTGACCTTCCAGGTCCCGCCCGAGCGGACCAGGGTGGCCGTGAAGCGGTTGCGCTTCACGACGGGCTCGGCCTCGGCGTCCTTCGCGTCGCGCACCGTCGTCTCGACCGACGCGATCACTTCTGCGGTGTCGCCGTCGGCGTCGAGGACGGCGGCGTCGACGACCTTGCCACGCGACTCCTTGCCCTGGTCGGCGAGGAGCTGACGGTCCTGCTCGTCCAGCCCCGAGAACTGGTCGTGCAGGGTGCCGGTGGTGACGGCCTTCCAGCTGTCGAGCCCGGCCTTCACGTCGGCGGAGTCGAGGCTGTTGAGCGTGGCGATGTCGCTGGTGGCGCGGATGAGCACGGCGTCGCGCGTGCGGGCCAGCTGCAGGTCGTCGCTGTGCGCGGCGCTCCACCAGGCGACCGAGCCGCTGACCGCGACGGCGAGGGACACGGCGAGCAGGACCCAGCCGAGCAACCAGCGACCTTGCCGCTGCTCGTCCGACGCCGGCGGGTCGCCACCGTCGGGTACCTCGGCGTCGTTCGTCGCCCGCTCCATGGCACCGTCTCCCCCCGTGCTGCCACGCTCTGCCAGCGCAGTCGTCCTGCTCATCGTGCACCACCCATCAGGTCGGCCAGCGAGTCGGCCATGCGGACGTCGGCCCGCACGAGCCGGCCCTCGGCGTCGCGGCCGGGTGCGGGACCCAGCCGGCTGGGGACGTTCTTCGGACCACGGACGTTGGACGCGGCGGCGCCCGAGCGGCAGCCCGCGTCGCGGTTGAACGACTGGCCCGACGAGGTGTCCGTGCCGCGTCGCGGGGCGGTGCCGCCGTAGCCCGTCGTGCACGGCAGCGGCGAGAAGTAGGACTGCGAGAGGGCGAGGTTGATGCCGCGCGAGCCCGTGATGGTCCAGCCGATGCTGAACGCCCGGGGGGCGGTGACCAACGCGTCCTGGACGCCGTTCGCGTTGATGCCGAACACCTGCGCCGGCGTGACCAGGTTGGCGAGCACGACGCCGAGGGGGCGGCCGACCTCCTGGAAGAGGGTGTCGATCTCGCGGGCCGCCGCCGGCGTGTTGTCGATGAGGGTGCGCAGGTCCCCGTCGGACGACTCGAGCGTCGCGGCGATGGTCGACAGGTCGGCGCTGAAGGAGCGGATGCTCTGCGACGACGCCTCCTGCGTGCGCAGCACGCGGTCGGAGTTCTCGATGAGCCCGCGGGTGACGACGAAGTTGCGGTCGGCGGCCTTCTGGAACCGCTGGGAGCTCTCCAGCAGCGACCCGAAGTCGAGCGCGACGCCCTGCGTCGCGTCGTAGCCCTCGTCGATGACCGACGTGAGCGCCTCCTTCGGCACGGACCCGACGAACTTCTCCCCCGAGCGGAGCAGGGTGTCGATGTCGGGCGGCTGCGACTCGGCGCCCGCGCTCAGCCGGTCGCCGTCCCTCAGGGCCGCGCCACCGGCCGTGCCGCCCTGCAGGTCGACGTACTGCTCGCCGATCGCGGAGCGGTTGACCACCTTCGGGCTGGCGTCCGCGGGGATGCGCGGCGCACCGCCCTCGATGGACATCGTGATCCGTACGCCGTCGTCGGTGGGCTCGAGCCGGTCGATCCGACCGACGGGCACGCCGCGGTAGGTGACCTGACCGTTCTCGAACGCTCCGCCTGCGGCGGGCAGGGTGGCCGTGACCGTGTAGCCGGTCGAGAAGGGGTCGAGCCCCACGTACTTGAGGCCGAGGTAGGAGGTGGCGAGCAGCCCGAGGACCACGAACGCCACGATCTGCGCCTTGATGCGTCCGGTCAGCATCACTGCTCACCCTCTCGCGGGCTGGTGGACGGCTCGGCCGACGACGTCGCCGAGGGCGACGGGGTGGGCGTGCGGTCCGGGGTGGGCACGGTGGCGCTCGGGACCGGCATCGACGGCCTCGGAGAGCCCGGGGCCGGCGACGACGTCGGGGGCAGCAGGCTCGGCGGCGCCTCGTCGGACTCCGCGCCGTCGCCACCCTCGGCGGCGTCGCGCTGACGCTGGAGCAGCTGCTTCGGATCGAGGGCCTTCCCCTGGCCGCTGACGGAGCCGCCCTTCGGGTAGTTCGGGTCCTCGACCTGCGGCCACGCGCAGCCGGCGGCCTGGCAGCCGGCCGGGAGCGTGCGGAAGTTGGTCTCGACGAAGACGTTCAGGTAGTCGCCCTTGATGGCCCCGAGCACCGAGTCGGGGAACGGGTAGGTCAGCAGGATCTCGAGCGACTCGGGCAGGTCGCGACCGGAGCGGGCGAGCTGGTCGAGGATCGGGTCGAGCGCCTTGAGGTCGGCGACGATGTCGTCCTGGCTCTTGTCGAGCACGTCGACGGTGACGGTCGAGAGCCGGTCCAGCGACGACAGCATGGCCACCAGCTCCTTGCGCTGGTCGACGAGCACCTGCATGCCGGGCGACAGCCCGTCGAGGGCGTTCGCGATCTTGTCCTGGTCGGCCTGCAGGTTCTTCGACAGCCGGTCGAGCCCGTCGAGCGCCGCAGTGATCGACTCCTTGCGGTCGTCGAGCGTCGTGACGAACTGGTCCATCTGCCGCAGGAACGCCTTGATCTCCTCGGGCCGGCCGGTCGAGACCTGCTGCAGCTCGCGGGAGATCTCCTGGAACTGGCCGATGCCGCCGCCGTTCAGGACCATCGACAGCGAGCCCAGCACCTGCTCGACCTCCGCCGCCTGCGACGTGTCGGCGAGACCGAGCCGCGTGCCGTCGCCGACGGGTCGGCCGGCCTGCGGTGTCGAGGGTCGCACGAGGGCGACGTACTTCTCGCCCAGCAGCGAGGTCTGCTCGAGCCGGGCGACGGTACCGGCCGGCAGCTGGGCGTCGCGGTTGACCAGGAGGGACACCCGCGCGCTGCGGCCGTCGGGGTTGAGCCGGATGCGGTCGACCCGTCCCACGGCGACGTCGTCGACCTTGACGCTCGACTGCGGCACGAGGTCGAGGACGTCGTCGAAGTCGGCGGTGATGTGCATCGGACGCGAGCCGACGTCGGCGCCGCCGGGCAGCGGCGTGTCGTAGACACCACCGCTGATCATCCCGCAGCCGGACAGCGTGGCGAGCCCTGCTGCGGCGACGGCGACGGCGAGCCGTCGGGTGAGCCGGCTCATCGGTTCGTCCCCGGCAGGAGGGTGGGCGCGTCGCCGCCCGGCGCCCAGATCGACGCCTCGTTGAGGTTGCCGCGGCCCGTGAGGGCCTTGCGCTGGGGGTCGTAGGCCCGCAGGAAGTTCTGCAGGACGAGCGGCACGAGCCGCACCGTCTCCTCCAGCGCCTGGCGCTGGTTGACGAGCACCCGGGTCGGGCCCTGCAGGTTCTCGACGCTGGTGCGCAGCGCTCCGCGGTTGTCGCGGATGAAGTCGTCGACGATCGCGAGCGCCTGGCCGAGGTTGTCGATCGCGGCGGCGAGGTCGCCGCTGCTGTCGGCGAGGTAGTCGTTGACCTCGGCGAACTGGCGGTTGACGTTGGCGACCGACGTGTCGTTCTCCACCAGCATGTCGTTGAACTCCTTGACGTTGCCGATCGTCGCGAAGAGGTCGTCGCCGGAGTCGGCCAGCGTTCCCGACGCGTCGCCGAAGTCGCTGATCAGCTGGTTGATCTTGGTGCCCTGGCCGCGCAGGTTGCGGTCGGCGACGTCGAGGAAGCGCGACAGCGCGCCGTCGCGGTTCGCGCCGTCCGGGCCGAGCTTCTCGCTGACGTCGGTGAGGCTGGCGTAGAGGTCGTCGATCTCGACCGGCACGGCGGTGCGGTCGATCGGCAGCACGGCGCCGTCAGGCAGCTCGGGGCCCGACACCCACGGCTTCGTCAGCTGCACGAACCGGTCGGACACCAGCGTGGGCGCGACGATGACCGCGGCGGTGTCGTCGGCGGCCGCCTCACCGTGGTCGAGACGCATCGTCACGGTGACGCCCGCGGGACCGGGGTCGACACCCGTGACCTTGCCGACCGGGACGCCCAGCATCTGCACGTCGGAGCCGACGTACAGCCCGACGCTGGACTCGAAGACTGCCTTGACGGTGGTGCGGTCGCGGTCGGCGGTGGCCCGCCAGCCGACGGTGGCCACGACGGCGAGCGCCACGACGACGGCGAGCACGAGGCTGCGGCGTCTCACTGGCCGCCTCCCTTCTTCGGCTTGCAGTCCCGGACGACGTCGTTGCGCAGCTCGGGGCTGCCGGAGGAGTCGAACAGGCCGCAGATGTAGGAGTCGATCCACGGACCGTTGCCGGTGGCCGACGCGAGCGTGCGGTAGTACGGGGCCAGACGTCGCAGCGACGCCTCGAGCTGCCCCTGGTTGGCCTGCAGGATCCGCGCGACCTGGTCGAGCTTGGCCAGGGCGGGACGCAGCTGGGCCTCGTTGTCGCGGACCAGACCGACGAGCTGGGTGCCGAGGCGCTTGGTGCCGTCGAGCAGGGCCTGGACGGTCTGGCGGCGGGCGGCGAGCTCGTCGAGGAGCGCGCTGCCGTCCTGCAGCAGCTTCGCGAACTCGGCGTTGCGGTCCTTGAGGGTGCCGCTGACCTCTCGGGTCGACTTCAACAGCCGGGCGAGCTCGTCGTCGCGCTTGGCGATGACGCGCGAGAGGTCGGTGAGGCCCGAGACCGATTCGCGGACGGCCTTCGGCGTGTCCTGGAACGCGTCGGACAGGACGTCGAGGCTGGTCTCGAGCTGATCGGTGTCGATGGCGCCGATCGTGTCGGACAGGTCGGAGAAGGCGGCGTTGACGTCGTAGGGGGTGCTCGTGCGCTGCAGCGGGATGGGACCGTCGAGCTCCCCCGCGCCGAGCGGGTCGACCGCCAGGAACTTCTGGCCCAGCGTCGTCTTGACCTTGATCGCGGCGCGCGACTGCGGGCCGATCCGCACCCCCTTGGCGCGGAAGGTGACGAGCACCGACGCGCCGTCGAGGTCGAGGTCGGTGACCTCGCCGACCTTGACGCCGGCCACGCGCACCTCGTTGCCGGGCTTGAGGCCGCCCGCCTCCGCGAAGCGCGCCTGGTGGGTGGCGCCACCGCCGACGACGGGGAGCGCCTGCGCGTTGAACGCCAGGAGGAACACGACGGCCATCACGGTGAGCCCGACGACCGCGATCCACACGCGGTTGCGCTCCCCGAACGCGGTCGGGAAGGAGCGGGCCTTGCGGGACGGGCTCATGCGGTGCACCTCTTCGCGACCGGCTTGGCGCCGAGATCGCCGAAGTAGCCCTCGGGCCGCGGGATGACGCCGGTGATCTCGCACTCGTAGAAGTTGATCCAGGACCCGTACGACGCGGTGCGGCCGATCCGGTCGAGCTTGACGGGCAGCCGCGCGAAGAACGTGTTCAGCGTGTCCTCCGCGTCGGCCAGCTGCGCCGACAGGTCACCGAGGGACCCGATCGACGCCTTGAGAGGCTGGCGGCCCTCCTCCAGCAGGTTCGAGACGCTGGTCGTGAGCCGGCCCATGCCGTCGAGGGTGTCGCCGATCGTCTTGCGGTCCTCGGCCAGCCCCGAGACGAGCTGCTGGAGGGTGACGATCGTGCGGTCGAGCTCGTCGGTGCGGCCGTTCACGGTGTCGAGCACCTGGGTGAGGTTGTCGATCAGCTCGCCGATGACCCGGTCCTTCTGCGCGAGCGTCGACGTGAGGCTCGCGGTGCTCGACAGCAGACCCTCGACGGTGGCGCCCTCCCCCTGGAAGACGGCGATGATCTGACCACTCAGCGCGTTGACGTCCTTCGGGTCGAGGAACTGCATGAGCGGCTGGAACCCGTTGAACAGCATGGTCAGATCGAGCGCGGGGCGGGTCTCGCGCAGCCCGAAGGTGTGACCGGCGGGCAGCGAGCCGTCCGTGCTGGTCTCCGGCGGCTCGAGGGAGATGTAGCGCTGGCCGACGAGGTTGCGGAACCGCAGCTGCGCGATCGTGCCGCGTGGCAGCCGCACCGCGTCCTGCACGGTGAACTCGACGCCGGCGACCCGGTTGTCGTGCACGCGCACGTCGGTGACGGTGCCGACCTTGACGCCGGCCATACGGATGTCGTCGCCGCGGTTCAGGCTGGTGGCGTCGGAGAACAGCGCCGTGTAGCGGCTCGTGGAGCCGGGCGTGGAGTTGCGGATGGTGCCCGCGAGCATGACGGTGGCGAGCACCGTGACGACGGTGAACACCACGCTCTTGACGATCGTCGCCCTCATCGCAGCTCCACCTCCGTGCCGCGCAGCGTCGGGCCGACGAGCAGGCTGGCCCAGCGCGGGTAGTCGTCGGGGCTCATGCCCTGGCTCGGGCCCATGAGCTCGGCGATGAGCTGGTTCTCGGCCGGGGAGTTCGCGTCGTCCAGGCCTGGCGACGCGACTGCGGACGCACGGGTGTCGTAGGCCGGCGGCGCGATCGCGGCGGGCTGGGCCGACGAGGCCGCCGCACGGGATCCGGCGCCGGTGGGCACGTAGGGGCACGACGGCGTGCCGCCACCGCCGAACCGGGGCGTGTCGCGACCCGGCTGGTAGCCGCTGCGCGGCGGGCTGACGTTGAGCACGACCTTCAGGCCGGGCTTGCTCGTGCCCTTGCCGAGCGCCTTGTCCATCCGGGGGATGAACTGGCGCGCCGAGCGCAGCAGGCACGGGAAGGTGCGGGCGTAGGGCGCGGCGGCCTCGAGCGCCTTGCGGCTCTCTCCGGAGAGGATCTCGATGGTGTTGGCGTTGGACGCCACCCAGCCGCGGCTCTCGTCGGCCGACGCGATGACCCGCTGGTACACCTCGGTGAGCGCCGAGCCCTTGTCGACGAGGGTGCTGGACGTGGTGGTGAGGTCGTCGAGCGCGGTCAAGAGGTCGGGCGCGGCGTCGGCGTAGGTGTCGGCGACGGTGGCGAGCCGGCCGAGGTCCTCGGTGAGCAGGGGGACGCTCGGCTGCAGCCGTTGGACGTACTCGCCCCACGCCTGCAGGGTGTCGCCGAGCTCGCCGCCGCGGCCGCGCAGCATCGTGGCCAGCTCGTTGAGCGTGGCCTGCAGCTTCTCCGGCTGGATGGACTTCAGCAGCGGCAGGAGCTCGTCGAGCACCTTCTGCAGCTCGATCGCGTCGGACGAGGCGTCCTGGTGGATCGTGGCACCGGCCTCGAGGTGGTCGCCGGCCGACGCCGACGTCGACTGCAGGTCGACGTACCGCTCGCCGAAGAGCGTCTTGGGCAGCAACCGGGCCGTGGTGTCGGGCGACAGCCGCTTCAGCACGTCGGGCTTGAGGGCGAGCGTGAGCACGGCACCGTCGGGAGCGGTGCTGATCTTGGCGACCTCGCCGACCGGCACGCCGTGCAGCTTCACGTCCGACCCCTTCTGCAGGGCGTTGCCGACCGAGTCGGTCCGCAGCTCGACGTCGGAGCGCGGCACGAACGCGCGGTTGTAGGCGAGCACCGCACCGCCGACCAGCGCGACGACGACCAGCCCGTAGGTGAGCCCGAGCAGCACGTCGACCCAGCGCGGCGCCTCGCGACGGCGCGCGCTCATCCGGCGATCCTCACGGTCGTGGTGGTGCCCCAGAGCGCCATGGAGAGGACCAGGTCGAGCACGGCCACCGTGACGATGCTGCGACGGACCGCCGTGCCCACGGCGATGCCGACGCCGGCGGGGCCACCGTGTGCGGTGAACCCGAGCCGGCAGTGGATGAGGATGATCAGCACCGCGAACACGAGCACCTTCGCGAACGACAGCAGGATGTCGATCGGCGGCAGGAACAGCGAGAAGTAGTGGTCGTAGGTGCCGGCCGACTGCCCGTGCAGGTACACCGTGACCATGCGCGCACCGAAGTAGGAGGTGAGCAGGCCGATGACGTACAGCGGGATGATCGCGATGAATCCGGCGACCACGCGGGTGGTGACGAGGTAGGGCACGCTGGGCACCGCCATGACGGTGAGCGCGTCGACCTCCTCGTTGATGCGCATGGCGCCGAGCTGGGCGGTGAACCCCGAGCCGACCGTGGCCGACAGCGCGAGCGCCGCGACGAGCGGGGCGATCTCGCGGGTGTTGAAGTAGGCCGAGATGAAGCCGTTGAGCGCCGACGTGCCGATCTGGTCGAGTGCGGCGTAGCCCTGCATGCCGACGACGCTGCCCACGAACAGCGTCATGCCCAGCATCACGCCGATGGTGCCGCCGATGACGGCGAGGGCGCCGGAGCCGAAGCTGACCTCCGAGAGCAGACGCAGCACGTCGCGCGGGTAGCGCTTGACCGTGGCCGGGATCCAGGCGAGCACGCGACCGTAGAAGCGCAGCTCGGCACCGGCCGACGCGATCGCGTCGAGCGGACGGTCCCACCAGCGCGGCGGCCGGTCGTCGACTCCGAGCTCGGCGAGCGTCGGCTCGGGACGCGGCGCGCGGGCACCGGGACCCTGGGCGGGCGTGAGCGTCATGTCAGGCTCCCTTGCCCGGGACGAGCTGCAGGTACAGCGTCGTGACGACGAAGTTCACGAAGAACAGCAGCAGGAACGTGATGACGACTGACTGGTTCACCGCGTCGCCGACGCCCTTCGGCCCCGGCGCGGTGTTGAGGCCGCGGTGGCAGGCGACGATGCCGGCGATGAAGCCGAAGATCACGGCCTTGAGCTCACCGACCCACAGGTCGGAGATCTGCGCGAGGGCGGTGAAGCTGGCCAGGTAGGCACCGGGCGTGCCGCCCTGGACCATGACGTTGAAGACGTAGCCGCCGACCACGCCGACGACGGACACCAGACCGTTCAGCAGGACGGCGGCGCCGATGCACGCGAGCACCCGCGGCACGACGAGCCGCTGGACGGGGTCGACGCCGATGACCCGCATGGCGTCGATCTCGTCGCGGATGCGCCGCGAGCCGAGGTCGGCGCAGATCGCCGCGCCGCCGGCACCGGCGATCACCAGGCTGGTGACGATGGGTGCCGCCTGCTGGACGACGGCGAGCACGCTGGCCGCGCCGGTGAAGGACTGCGCGCCGACCTGGACGGTCAGGGTGCCGAGCTGGAGCGCGATGACGGCACCGAACGGGATGGCCACGAGGATCGCGGGGATCCAGGAGACGCTCACGACGAACCAGAACTGCTCGAGGGTCTCGCGCGCCGCGAACGGCCGGCGGAAGGTCGCGCGGGTGGCGTCGAGCGCGAGGGCGAAGACGTCGCCGGTCGCGGTCAGGGAGCGGGTGACCGCCCCCGACGTCGGATTCGCCTCCGCTCGGTGGGTGTCGTCGTCGTCGGCCACGTAGAGGGGCGCGTTGCCGGCGCTGACCCGCTCGCGGTGCCGGACCGAGCTGGGTCGTGCCACGCCGGAGCGCGGCTCGAGCTGACGCGGCAGCACCTCGATGGCCCGGGCGCCGCCGCCGCGGATCGGCCCGCCCGGCCCGTAGTCGACAGGCTCGTCGAAGAGGTCGATCGTGCGGTGGTCGTTCTCCTCGCTCATGCCGATCGGACCCTCGGGGTCGCCGCTCATGAACTGGCTGACGACGGGGTGGTCGGTGAGGAGGAACTCCTCGCGCGGCCCGAACATCACGAGCTCGCGACGGTAGAGCATGCCCAGGTTGTCGGGCAGCGTGCGGGCGAGCTCGATGTTGTGGGTGACGACGAGCATGGTCGCGTCCGTCGCGGTGTTCACGTCGACGAGCAGCTGCGCGAGGTTGGAGGTGCGGACCGGGTCGAGGCCGGAGTCGGGCTCGTCGATGAGGATGATCTCGGGGTCGGTGACGAGCGCGCGGGCGAGACCGGCGCGCTTCTTCATGCCGCCGGAGATCTCGCCGGGCACCTTGTGCTCCGTGCCGAGCAGGCCGACCATGTCGAGCCGGTCGAGCACGACCTGGCGGATCTCGTCCTCGCTCATCCGGGTGTGCTCGCGCAGCGGGAAGGCGACGTTGTCGTAGACGTTCATCGAGCCGAACAGGGCGCCGTCCTGGAAGAGCACGCCGAACTTCTTGCGCAGCTCGAGGCGAAGGTCTTGGTCAGCCCCCGTACCTCGACGCTTCCGCCCATGGTGTCCTCGTCCCTCCGTCGACCGTCCGCGGGACGCGTGCACGATGCGTCCAACCGTGGCGACCGTAGGTGTGTCGTGCGCCACCCCGCCAGGGCCGCACCCCACCCGGAGCAAACTTCACCTTTTCGTAACCTTTGCTTGTCAGGTGCATGACAACTTTCGATCGCCGCCGCCTCCGCGGTCGTCGACCGCGCGGGTTCGGCTACCCATGAGTCGCAGGACGGGCACGTCGCGGTGCCGACGATCTCGCGTCGCACCCCGCGCCAGGCGAGGTCTCCGTGGTCCGCGCGCGTCGCTGCCACGACCTAGGGGACTGGGTTGTGCTACTGATCCGTCTGTCGACCGATGAGTCGCACTAGGACACGCTGCCTGCGTGAGCGAGCCACTGCAGCACGTCGTCGGGCAGCGCCTGCGCGCGCACCGCCAGCGGCTGGGCCTCAGCCAGGAGAAGCTGGCCGACCAGCTCGGCTACCACCGCACGTACCTCGGATCGGTCGAGCGCGGCGAGCGCAACCTGACGCTCGTCAGCCTCGAGCAGCTGGCCGAGCGGCTCGGCGTCGACCCGCTCGACCTGCTCCGACCCTGACACCTCCCGTCGGCCTCTCAGGAAGTTGTAACCCGCGTCACAACTTCCTGATCGATTCGTCCCCTCCCCCTCCTCGACCCTGGACTCGTCCCGGCACGGTCCGTTGACTGACGCTCGAGGGAACGTCCGAGCGCCCCCGCACTGCGCCCGGACACGAGCGAGGGGGAGACACATGACCGCATTGACCCACCACGGCTCCGACAGGGAAGCCACCCGTACGTCCACCCGCACCAGCCTGCGCGAGGCGCTCGGGCTGCCGCTGCTGCCCGCCGACGTCGTCGCCGCCTACCGGCCGCGCTCGGTGGAGCTGACCCGGCGCATCGTCGAGCGCATCCGCGCCGAGGTGGCCGGCTTCGCCGCGCAGGGCGACCCGAAGATCCACCTCGGCATCGACGAGGCGATCCGTCGCGCCGTCGAGCTGTTCGTCGACACGATCGCGGGAGCCCCGACCCAGGGCACGGAGGTGTTCACCTTCTACCAGTGGGTCGGTAGCTACCAGTCGACGGCGGGACTGAACCTCGACGCGATGCGCGCGGCACACCAGATCGCGACGCAGGAGTCGTGGACCGACCTGCAGCTCGCGGCGAGCGAGCTGGGCCAGTCGGCCGAGGTCGTCAGCGCCCTCGGCGCGGGCCTGCTCGCCTACCAGAAGCGGCTCTTCGAGCACGCCGTGCGCGGGTTCGCCCGGGCCAGCGCCCGCGCTCGCCGCGACCACGACGAGGGCCGCGCGGCCATGCTCGTCGGGCTGCTGCGCGGCACCTGCCCGTCGGAGCTGGCGATGCTGGCGGAGCGATGTTCCTGGACGCTCCCCGACGAGGTCGTCGTCGCGGTCACCCGCGACACTGAGGAGACGACACGCCTGGCCAGCACCTTCACCGGGGCGCTCTCCGGCGTGCAGCACGGCCGACTCATCGTCGTGGCCGCGCCGGACGTCACGCACGCGCTCGCCCGCGACGTCGCGGACCGCACCGGCGAGGCGGTGTCGCTCGCGTGGAGCGTGCCCCCGGCCCAGACCCACCTGGCGTGCCGTTGGGCGTCGCGCGGTCTCTCGCTGCTGCAGGAGGGCGTGATCTCGGCGGCCGCCGACGGCCTGGTGGAGGTGGAGCAGCACCAGGACCTGCTGTGCACGCACGCCGACCCCGCCCTGCGGCGCCTGCTCGACGAGCGCGAGCTCGCGCCGCTGCTCGCCCAGACCCCGAAGCGGCGCATGGCGCTCGCCGAGACGTTGCTGCTGTGGCTGCAGACGCACCACAGTGCTCCGGCCCTGGCGTCCGAGCTGGGCGTGCACGACCAGACGGTGCGTCACCGCCTGCGTCGCCTGCGCGACCTCTTCGGCTCGCGCCTGGAGGACCCCACCCAGACGGCGACGCTCCTCAACGCACTGGAGTCGAGCATGCTGCGGTGGCGCCGCGCGGTCTGACCGCGCGGAAGGTGGCGCGGGCCCAGGAGGCTGTCGTCTCGGCAGATCGGAAGGCGTTCCCGAGCCCGCGCCACCTTCAGGATACCGATGCGTAGCAGCCTGAAAAGGCTTCGTCCACGAGCCGTCCCCTAGCGTCGGCCGCCTGCTCGCCTCAGCCTCGACTCGAGTCTCACGACCCGCTGATGTTGATGTCGCCGTCCGGCGAGGTGAGCTGGAGCCTCATCGAGAGGTTGATGGGCTGACCGTTCCGCACCTGCCCCAGGCAGCCGACCACACCGGACGTCGTGAGATCACCGGTGAAGCCCCTCTCCTCGATGACCAGCTGCTGCGTGGCCTCGTTGAAGGAGGCGGCGGCGCGACCGCTCACCGTGATCGAGCAGACGGCGTTCCTCCAGGTGAGACTGAGGTGGTCCAGGTGGCCCTCCACCACGTCCGCCGCTCCGGACGTCGCAGGTCCGTCGGCATGGAACTGCCACTCGCCGGCCGTCGTGGTGGCCATGGCTCCCCCAGGGAACGTGCAGCCCCGGAAGTCGAACGTGGGGAACCGCAGGATGTCCGTGACCGGGTACCCGGCCTGCGCCGCGGCCAGAGCCGAGGCCCGTACGGTCGCCGAGGTGCAGCCCCAGGTGAGTGTGGGGGACGCCCAGCCGACGGACATCGTCGTCGTGGCGGTGATGGGGTGAGCAGCTGTCGCTGAGTTCCCACCGATGGCAACGCGGTAGGCGTTACCGGTCGCGACTGCCGGGCCCACTCCGGCGGCGAGGGCGAGAGCTGCGGCAGCGGCACCGAGGGCTCGTCGCGAGATACGCGTGATCGTCATGAGTCCTCCTGGACTGAAAGGGATGGTCGGTGTCACTTCGCGGCCATCAGCGGAACATCAGGCATCAGGAGCCGGCCGCCCGACCTCACGACCCGCTGATGTTGACGGCACCGTCGGGCGAGGTGAGCTGCAGGGTCATGCTGAGGTTCATCGCCTGCCCGTTCTGCACCTGGCCAAGACATCCCTGGACCTGTGAGATCTTGAGGTTCCCCGTGAAGCCGGACTCATCGACGGTCAGCTGCTGCGAAGCCTCGTTCAGCGACGCTCGCATGGAACCGCTGACCGTGAAGTCACAGATCGCGTTCCGTGCTCTGATGGTGACGCCATCGATCCGGCCCTGGACGACGTCGCTGCTCCCCGACGTGGCCGGACCGGTGACGTGGAAGGCCGCCGGAGCGGTCAACGACGTCGCAATCGATCCTCCGGGCCATACGCAGCTGAACAGCAGTGCGCGGATCTGTAGGACGTCGGTCACGCCCGCGCCGGAGCTGACGTCCGACACAGGGCTCGCCGGGATCCTTGCCTGCGTGCAGCTCCAGGCCAGGATCGGCGAAGCCCATGAGACGACCTCGGAAGTGGCGGCCGTGACGGAGTGCGCCCCCGGCACAGAGGACCCGCCAACGGCGACGGTGACGCTGTTCCCCGCCGCAGTTGCCGGGCCGAACCCGACGGAGAGGGCGAGGGCGGCGGCAAGAGCCAGGATGGTGCGACGTGCGATGCGTGGGACGGCCATGAGGACTCTCCTTCTCGAGCAGTTCCGGAGCAGGTCGGCCCCGCGTCGGACGTGACGCGGGGCCGACCTGGACGGAACGGGACTACTCCGCGATGACGCCGTTCGTCACCGTGATGTCGACGGTGTTGCCCGAGCCGGGCACCAGGCTGTTGATCAGCGGGGTGTTGATGCCGCAGTTCTCGAACTTGCCGATCGTGTAGGTGCCGACGAGCTCGCCGCCGTTGATGAGGTCGAAGCCCTCGTCCGGGCGCGTGCCGACGGGAATGGTGACGGGCACCTTGGTCTGGCACTTCGAACCGGCGAACGTCGGGAAGCCGGCGACCTTGATGTTCGACAGCTTCACGTAGTACGTCGCGGTGGAGCTGACCTGCGCCTGCGTCTGCGTCAGGTTGATGTTGCCCGTCAGCGGCGCGGCCTCGACGAAGTCGACGTTCGCCTTGACCGGGAGGAACCCGGCGATCTTGAACTCGGTCGAGGTGCCAGGCAGGGGCAGCGAGCCGGTGAAGTCACCGGTGTCGATGTCGAGGTCGGTGCGCAGCGTGGTGGGGCCGAGCGCGACGTCGGAGTTCGTCTTCGCGATGTGCGACGTGCCCTGGGCGTCGTAGTTGATGGTGACGATCGTGGCGGCGTGTGCCGCCAGCGGGACGAGCGCGACGGCCGCGCCGGTGGCTGCCACGGCAGCGCGCTGGCGCCAGCGGGCGGTGGGGGTGGTGGTCATGTGTGCTCCTTGGGAGGTGGGCGCCCCTGGGCCGCTGCGCGGACCGCGACGCGGAGATCGAGCCGTGAGTTCTCGGAGGTGCTGGAGGGGCGTCGAGCACGTGCTCCACGCCCCGTGGGGATGCGGGTGGGGCCGAGGTTCGCTCGACCCCACCCGACGTCGCTGGCGAGTCCGTCAGGTTCAGCTGACGTTGATGGCGCCGTCGGGCGACGTCACCTGGAAGTTGCCGGTGAAGTTCGCGGACTGACCGTTCTGCACCTGGCCGAGGCAGCCGGTCACGTTCGAGACCTTCAGGTTGCCCGTGAAGCCGGTCTCGTTGACGTTGAGCTGCTGGTTGGCCTCGTTGAAGCTGCCGTTGGCGGAGCCGGTGACGGTGAAGCGGCAGACGGCGTTCGAGACGACAGCGGTGATGTTCTCCACGTGACCACTCACGACGTCGGACGAGCCGCTGGTGGCGGCGCTCGTGCCGTGCAGCTTCCAGGAGCCGCTGGTGGTGACCGTGAGGCTCCCGCCGGGGCCCGTGCAGCCGCTGAAGTTGATCTTGTTGATGGCGGCGATGTCGACCACGCCGGTGCCCGAGGACACCGTCGAGGCCGGCGACGACGGAACGGCCGCGCTGGTGCAGCTCATGCTGAGGGTGGGGACCGCGAAGCTGAGCGATCCCGTCGACGCAGCGGTGATGTTGTGGGTCCCGGCAGCGGAGCTGCCGCCGACCGCGACGGTGTAGGAGCTGCCGGTGGCGAGCGCCGGACCCGCCGCCGCGACTCCTGCGAGAGCGAGGGCGGCGGTACCGATGGCTGCGTGCTTGATCTTCATGGTGTTCCTTCCGATCTGCCGATGAGGTCATGTGACCGCGGTCACGACCCCATGGCGTCACAGCCGACCTCGACCCGGCAAGCCCTCTTCCAGTCCGAGCGAACGAACGCGCGCAAAATTGTCATGCACCTGACAACTTCCGCCCACATCGGTCGTGAAGCTCCGGACGGTCATCGCGCCGCGTCGGCAACGGCGCTTGTCACGTCCGTGACAACTTCCGGCCACTCACGCGTGCGCACCGTCCCTGACCGTTGACGCGTGCGGTTCGGATTGAGACGGTGCTCACATGCCGCGGCCTTCACGTGCCGGGGCGAGACGCCTTCGCGTTCTTGCCACCGCCATTCCCCTCGTTCTGAGCGCGCTTGCTCTCGTCGGCGCGTCGACCCCCTCGGCGGGAGCAGCGGACGGTCCGGTTCCGGGCTTGCCCTTCATCCCTTGCCCGAGCATCGGCGCGGAGTATCCGGAGGGGACGCTCAACAGCTGTGAGTCACTGCCGGATCCTGATCGCTACGCCACGAACGGCTCTTGGCTGAACTTCCCTCAAGTTGGCCGCGCCGGCTCACCGAAGACCAAGCAGTGGGCCCAGGTCCCGCTCTCGATGATGTCGACCTCCGTGATCTTCACCTACAAGAACTGGCCAGACGGGGCCGCCGGGGAGAAGACTGGTACGGAGTTCTGGTACGACACGCAGGCTTTCTTCGTGTCACCCTCCGGCTCCCCAGCCCCCTACGGATATTCCGCACCGATACATGTCCGGACTCTCGCATTCGGGTCCGTCCCGGCCGAGATCACGCTCCAAGTTCGCCAGGAGCGTCGTGCCGACGGCGTGCCCGAACCACTGAGGTTTCGACCTCACGACTACACCCTGAGCAGGGGGGGGGAACGACACGACCTCGGTCGTGGAATCAGCATCGCTCGAGGCAAGGGTGAGCATCGGAGTGACCCGCCTCAAGGTCGACGGGGTGGACGTCCAACTAGGCCCTCGTTGCAGCACCGGATCCCTCGGAGCCGTGAATCTCAGCAGCCGACGTCTCGCGGTCGACTCCGATCCCACACTCGTCAACCCGCAGCGGAACATGGAAGACGTGGTGTTCGATCCAGAGATCTACCAGTACGGCATCAACGGTGGGACCTTGCAGGGCACGATCGACATCCCGGCTTTCGTCGGCTGCACCACTGCTTCCGGCGACGACGTGTCCCCGCTCCTGACGGCCGCCGTCTCGGAGGACGGCGCTCCGTTGTCGATCCGCATCGGAGCGACCAACTGCCAGATCTACGACGAGAAGTTCGACGCCCGGCCGATCCCTACGGGCGTGACCCGCCCCGACGATCCCCGAGCTGGGTGCTTCGACTCCACCCACCCGAACCCGAAGATCGTGACCGTACCGAAGCCTTTCCCCATCCCGGACGAGGCTCCGCGCACCGCCCGTCGCTGAGGGGGCCGGGGCCGTCCCGGGGTCTCACCGGGAGACGAGAACGCCGAACGCGGAACCTTGCGAAGCCGAAGTGCGCCAGTGGACGGGGCCGCTGGGGAACGGGTGCGCGAGAGATCTTGAGCACCGCTGGCCCGGGGCGACCTTCAGTCTGCGCGCTGCGCCGGCACTCTCACCTGACCGTGACCACCCCGTCCGGCGAGGCGAGGTCGAAGGTGACCTTCCAGTCGACCGCCCCACCGTCGCGGATCTGCCCCAGGCATCCGACGACACCGCTCTGACGCAGGCGCCCAGAGCGTCCTGTCTCGACGACCTCGAGACGCTGTGTCGCCTCGTGGAACCGCACACGAGCCTCGCCGACGACCGAGAACCTGCAGGCCGCGTTCGCCTGGTCGATCCGCACGTGCCGCAGCACGCCGTCGACGACGTCGGCACCACCTCCGGTCGCGGGCCCCGTGAGGTCGAGCTGCCACGTGCCGACGTGGACATGGCTGATGACGCTCAGCGGGCCGCTGCACCCGGTGCTCGACCCGCCTGGCACGACGGCGAACGCACTGGAGCTCGCGCCCGACCGGACCGTCAGGTCGAGCCGGGTGCTGGAGCACCCGGTGCTCAGGGAGGAACCACTCTGCGTCTCGTACACCCACTGTGGCGACGCGATGCTCGACGCGGTGACAGGGTGGTCGGACCCTGAGTCGCTTCCTCCCACGGCTACCTCATGGCTCCCGGCCGAGGCAGGAGCGGCGACGCACACCGACGCCACCGGCACGGCCACTCACAGCAACCCTCTCGTGTGAAGGTGACAAGTCCTCACGAAGGCAGGGGGCGGCGGACCGTCCGGCCCACCAACCCCACCCCAGCGTCCTACGTCAGCCCACCCGGTGCCGCGGGCGGCGACGGGAGCGGTAGCCGATCGCCCCCGCGCCGACCAGCAGCAGGGCAGCGCCGAGACCGACGAGCTGCGCGTCGACCGAGGTGCCCGTGTCCGGGAGGCTCGCCGCGCCACCAGCGCCCACTCCACCTGCGCCCGAGCCACCGGCGGAGTCGACCACCGTGATCGCCTGCCACGCGAGCAGCGCGCCCGACGCGGCGTCGTACACCGCGATCCGGTGTCGTCCGAGGTCGACGCCCTGCGGGATCCGCACCCGCACCGTGCCGTCGGCCGCCACCGTGTGGGTGCCGAGGTTGGTGGGGGTCGAGAACAGCATCACGACGACCTTGTCGCCGGCGCGCTTGGGACTCAGCTGGAGCGTGAGCACGTCGCCGCGCTCCACCGTCGTCGAGCCCTTCACGATGTCCGTCGACGGCTGTCCGGCCGCCGGGGGCTTCGGGTCGGTGCCACCGCCCGGCGGAGTCGTCGGCGGCGTGGTGGGTGGGGTCGACGAATCGGCCGCAGCCACCTTCCGGCTCGAGGCGTCCGACGACTTCTGCTCGTCGATGCCGTCGACCGAGCGGCTGGCCGTGGCACGGAACGTGATCACCGCGCCCTCGAGCTCGGCGGTGAGCGGCAGCTTCAGTCCGCCCTGGTCGAGCTTCTGCCCGTCGGCCCACCAGGAGCCGTCGACCGTCAGCTCACCACCGGTGAACGTCGCGGGGGTGGCCGTCAGCGTCTTGCCGACCTTGGCCGTGCCCGACAGCCTCGTCGCGGTCTTCACGGCCACCTGCGCGAGCACCGGGCCGACCTGGCCCTCGCTCACCGACTCCGCCGTGGCGTCGTCCTCGGCGCGCTCGGCGACGCTGACGTACCGGATCGAGGCGCCGACGTGCTCGGACGTGAGCGTGAGGGTGGCGCCGGTCGCCGCGGTGCGCCTGCCGTCGACCATCCAGTAGCTGGTCACGCCGGCCTCGGGATCGCTGAACGTGGCCGGCGACCCGGTCACCGTCTGGCCGACGATCCGCTTGCCCTCGACGGTGGCGGGCTTCGTGACCGTCAGGTCGACCGGCTTGGCGCGCACGGTGCGCGGCTCCGACGTCGCCTGCGCGAGGTTGGCGCCCGGCTCGGTCGCGCCGTCGCGCGACACCGTCTGGCGGACCGTGACCGGCTTCCCGACGAGCGCGTCGGTGAGCACCAGGGTCTTCTCGGTCGCACCGTCGATCGGCTGACCGTCGGCGAACCACTGGAACGCGACCATCGCGTCGTCGTCGCTCGACGGGGCGGGCGAGGCGGTGAGCGTCTTGCCGACCACGGCGTCGCCCTCGATGACGGGCAGGCCCGTGATCGTGAGCGCGGCCTTCGTGACCGGGCCGATGCCCGTGAAGTCGAAGGAGTACGCCGGGAACGCCTCACCCGGACGGATCGCCTCGGCGCTGTAGTAGATCGTCGAGCCGACGTCGTCCTTGGTCAGCGTGTAGGTGTCTCCCTCACCGACCACGGTCACGAAGTCGCGGTACCACTTGTGCGAGATCGTCACGTCGGGCGAGTCGTCGTTGAACACCGCAGGCTTCGCGACCTTCAACGTCGCACCCACCTCAGGCGTCCCCTCGACCGTCGGCGGAGAGACCTCGGCCAGCTTCACCCGGACGGTCAACGGATCCGAGACCGACTCCACCTCCACGTCGTCGGCGAAGTAGCCCACCGTCACGAACCGGACCTTCTTGCCCACCATGTCCTCGGTCAGCAACAGCTCCTTCGCATCCGGCGTCCCCTGACCCGCGACCTTCTCCTCATCGACCAACCAGTACGCCTCACGATCCTCAGGCTCCTCCGAGAAGCTCGCGAACGTCCCCTTCACCGACACGTCCGGCGCACCGAACCCCTCGATCGCCGACCCCCTCACCACGCTCGGGCCCTCGGCCTTCACCACGCTGATCGTCGAGGAGTCCGAGACCAGGGGGTCGCCGGCGTCCGGGAACGCCGCGCTGGTGCGGAAGGCGATCGTGCTGCCCACCTGGGCGGAGGTCACCGCGAACGTCGGCTGGTCCTGCGTGCCGGCGACCGGCTTGCCGTCCACGAGCCACTGGGTGGTCACGTCGTCGGAGGCCGGGTCGAAGGTCGCAGCCTTGCCCGTGAGCGTGTCACCGGGACGCGCGGCGCCGTTGGTGGCACCGGAGACCTGGGACGGCGCCGTGACCTTCGGGCCCTCGGGTGCCGCCGTGTCCGCGACGATGACCGCGCTGTGCCCGGACGCCGTGCCGACGGACACGAGGCTCGCCCCCGACAGTCGCGTCGGGAGCTTGCGCAGCTCGATCATGACGCCGGTGTCGGGGCTCCAGCCGTCGAACTCCCCGTCGCGCGTGAGGTACTGGCCGGCACCGGTGTCGGCGACGGCGACGTGCGCGAGCGGCTTGGCCAGCAGCGCCGGAGTGGCACCGCCGCGTCGCACGGGACGGGTCGGGGCCAGCTGGTCGTTGATCCCGAGGTCGAGGAAGGCGCCCGACGTCGTCAGCGCGGTGGCCGTCGTCAGGCTCGCCACCTGCTTGCCCTGGGTCACCGGGTTCTCCGACGCCGTGACGGGTGCGGTCGAGCTGGACGGTGCCCACTGCAGCACCTTCTGGTCCTTCGTCAGCACGCGGACGATCGGTCCGGCCGCACCGGACAGGAAGCCGCCCCGGACCTCGGTGACCTCGGGCAGGTCGGCGGGCACGCTCCACCGCACCCCGCTGCGGCCGAATGCCTCGACCGAACCGTCCTCGCAACGCACCACCGCGAAGTCGACGGTGCCGCCGACCGAGAGCTGGGTCGCTGGGCACAGGTCAGCGGGCGGCTGCGGTGCGGGCTGGTCGCCCCCGAACCGGTTCCACGTCGTCACGTCGCCGCTCGCCGTCACGACGCCGAGGACCGGCCCGCTGACGTCGACGTCACGGACCGTCGACCCGTCGAGACCGGCAGGCACCTGCAGGTTCGACGACCCGTAGAAGTGCACCTCCTGACGGTCCGTCAGCGCCACGACGTTGTCCACGTTCGTGACGGGCAGGACCTCGGTGAAGCGCTGGCCCGACGGCGCGGGGATGTCGGCGCGCTGGACGACGCTGCTTCCCCCTTCGGAGTCAGCCACCGCCGACCAGTGCGCGATCCGGTCGCCGCTGGTCGGCAGCGCCGCCTGGCTGGGGGCCGCCACGACCACCAGGCCGGCCACCGCCACCACACCTGCAGCGACCGCGGCGGTCGTCCGTCGAGATCCGAGCCTCATGGGTGTCCTTCCGTACCGACATCGGGGGGCACGACGTCCCTGGGTGCGGGACGGCGCGGACGCAGCACAGTGCGCTGGGTCACATGTCTGGCCAGACCGTGTCGTACGCGGCGGGTCGGCGTCGCGCGTTCGGAGCCGGCAGTCGCAAATCGGCGCGGTTCTTGTCACCCGCATGACAAGAACCGGGTGGGCAACGCTCGGCCGGTCGCCGCCGACGCGCGTCGTGAGGCACAGTCCTCGACGGGGGCGCGGTCCGGAGTGGACCGTCCGAGCGACGACAGGAGGGCACGGCCCTGCGCACCACGTCCGACCCCGGCCCGACCGCGTCGCAGCGTCGGCGCATCGTTGACGTGCGCCCGATGGCGGGGTAGAACTCGGTGCAGCCACACGAGTCATCGGAACGGGGAGCCGACGATGGGACCTGGATCGCACGGATCCGCGCCATGACGCTGTCCGCGGACCGCCCCACGTCCGACCTCGTCGCCTCCCACGCCCGGCGCCTGCGTCGCGAGGTGCCCGAGCTGGCCGCCTCGATCGTCGACGCCGTCTGCGCGCGCATCGCCTACTACGGCGAGTCGCCCCGCCACCCGATCGTGGTCGAGGCGGTCACCACCGCGCTGCACCGCTTCCTCGACGAGCTCGACGGCGCACCCCACCGCGACCGCGGTCTCGACGAGATGTTCCGCTCGGTCGGTCGCTGCGAGGCGCGCGCGAGCCGATCCCTCGACGACTTCCACCTGGCGCTCGGCACCGGCACGCGCACGGCGTGGTCACGGTTCCAGCACCTGACCGTCGACGGCACGACGCCTGCGGTCGTCTCCGACGGCCTGCTCGCGTTCGTCGACCACCTCGTCGCGCAGGTGGAGGCCGGACACACCGAGACCGTGCGTCAGCGCGAGGCCGACCCGAACCGCGCCCGCGCCGTGCTCGCCGAGCAGCTCCTCACCGGCACGGCCGAGCCGGGCAGCGACACGGTCTGGCGGATCCCGTCCTCGATCGTGCTCGCCGTGGCCGAGCTCGGGGGCGAACGCCGCGACCTCGGCGCCCTCTCGCGCGACGCCCTGCTGGTCGGCCACGACGACACCGTCGTGGTCATGGTCGACGCCGCGAGCCGCGACTGCATGACGACGGCGCTCGTCGACGCGGGCGTGCCTCGCGCCGCCGTGGGCTGGGCCGTCGAGCCCGCCGACGTGCCCTCGGCGTTCCGCTGGGCGCGGCGGGCGCTCGAGCTGGTGCGTCGCGGGGTCATCCCCGACGCGCAGGTGGTCGACTGTCGGGCGCACCGCACGCAGATCTGGCTGCACGCCGAGCCGACGCTCCGCCAGCAGCTCGGGCAGGAGCTGCTCAGCCCGCTGCTGGCCGAGACCCCGAACTCGCGCGAGATCCTGTCCGAGACGCTGCTCGTCTGGCTCGAGACCCGCGACAGCGCCCCGGCGATCGCCGCGCGCCTCGGGGTGCATCCGCAGACGGTCCGCTACCGCTGGAAGCGCATCAACGAGCTGTTCGGCGAGGCGATGCACGACACCGAGTTCCTCGTGCAGCTGACGATGCTGCTCAAGGCGAGCGTGCCGCTCTGGAAGGCCGGCGACCAGAGCGACTTCGAACGCTTCCGGGCGGAGGACGCCCCGTGACCGCGGCACACGCAGCCACCGGCCTCTCCTCACGCGGCCCACACCGGTGCCTCGCGCTCACCTTCGTCCTCGGGGCGCTGCTCACCGCGTCGACCGTCAGCGTGTCGATGGTGCCCGACCTGCACTTCGACGGCTGGCGCTGGGTGCTGGCCGGTGTCGCCGTCCTCGCCGCCGCGCTGGCCGTGCCGGTGCACCGCGAGGCGGCGGCCGAGCTGGCCCGCCGACGCCTCGGTCCCGGCGTGCTCGGCAGCCTCGGCCTCGTCGTCGCCCTCGCCGCCACCGTCGTCGAGACGTTCGTCGACGCCCCCCCGACGATGGCCGTCGCCGTCGTCGCGTCGGCGGCCCTGCTCAGCGTCGTGCTCCGCTGGCGCGGGCAGCAGAGCCTCGTCGACCTGCCCAGCGCGGTCACCGTCGTGGTCACCGTCGGCGCCGTCGCGGCCGGCGCGGGATGGGGCGTCGCCGACAGCCCCGAGCGCGGGCTCCTGGTCGCGGCCGCGGTGCTGGTCGCCGCCGGACCGGCCGCCGCGCTCAGTGCCGGACCCGCTGCCCTGCGGTCTGCACGGGCCGGCGTCGCCCGCCGCGACATCGGGCTGCCGAGCCCGACCGCCGTCGCCGAGGTCGCTGCCGCCGACGTCGTCCTGCTCGACAAGGACGGCACCGTCACCACCGGGGGCCTCCGGGTCACGTCGGTCGACCCCGTCGAGCCCGACCACGACCGCAACCTGCGCTGGTTCGCCGGCGCCCTGCAGCACGAGCGCGACGACCGGGTCGCCCGGGCGATCTCCCGACTCTCCGGCCGCGGCCGGGTCACCGAGGTGCAGAGCCATGGCGACGCGGGCGTCTCAGGTCGGGTCGACCGGCACCCGGTGCGCGTCGGCGACCCGACGTGGCTCGGTCTCGAGCCACGACCCGGCACCTGGACGACCCTCGCCGTCGAGGTCGACGCGCGCGTGCTCGGCACGCTCACCGTCGGCGACGACGTCCGCCCCGACGCCGCCGAGGGCGTGCAGGCCCTGCGCGACCTCGGCCTCGACGTCGCCCTCCGCTCCTCCGACACCGACGCCCGCACCCGCGAGGTCGGGCTCCAGGTGGGCGTCGTCGACGCTGCGGGCGACGTCGACGCGGCCGGGCAGGAGGCCGACGTCGAGACCCGCTCCCGTGAGGGCCAGCGGGTGCTGCACGTCGCGCCGTCGACGACGCTGGCCGACGACCTCGGTCTGCCCGACCTCGACGTGCTGCGGGTCGCCACCGCGCTGCGCGCGTCCCGCTCCGCCGTCAGGGCGGCGCGACGTGGGCTCGTCGTGGCGCTGACGTGCAGCGCGGTCGCGGGCGCCCTCGCCGCCGGGGGCCTGCTGGGTCCCGGTCTCGCGAGCGTCGCGGCCGGGCTCTCCGCGGGCGTCACGGCCCTGTCGTCGGGGTCTCGTACGGTCTCCTGACTTGTCACCCGCGTGACAAATTTCCGCCCGGTTCGGGTCGGTCGGACGAAGTGCGTTGACTCGACCCTGCGGCCCCTGTGACCGTGCACCCATGACGACGACGGGAGAGGTGCACCCATCCCTCCCGCACCACCCGTCGAACTCCCTCCCTGACGGGGCGGGGTTGCGTGGCCAGGTCGAGAGACTCGTGCGCGACTCCGTCCCGAACGGAGCGGTCGTCAGCGCTCGGCTCGCCGGCGCGTGCGTCGACGCGTTCCTCGCGCACGACGGCGACCCCCGGACCGCCGCACAGGCGGTGGCCGCCGAGTGCACGCACTTCGGCGAGCTGCAGACCGTGCACGGGCTGACCGACGACGACCTCACGGTCGCGCTGCGCGCCATCGGGCGGGGCCTGCGCCGCCACGTCATGCCGGTGCTGCTGCACCAGCTCGACCAGCTCGACTCCGAGGCGTTGTCGCGGTCGGTGCAGGAGTACCTGATGCGCATCCTCGGGCACATCCGCCAAGGCATGCAGACGATGCAGCGCTTCCACGCGCTCGCGCCGGAGCGGCGTCGTCACGCCCTGTCCCGCGCCGCGTTCGGCGCGGGAGACGTCCGGACCCTGCGTGGCTTCGCCCTGGCCTGCGGCCTCGACCCAGCCGTCCGCCTCACGCCGGTCGTGGCGACCGACCCCGACGCGGCCCTCGACCCCGCCCTGCGCGAGCACGAGGACGTCCTCGCAGGGACGGCACCCGGCGAGAGCGCCGTGCCCGCCACATGGACCAACGACCAGGTGCGCCGACGCAGCGGGGTCGACGTCGCGCGCGGGCCCGTCGTACCCCTCGTCGAGCTACCCGAGGCCGCCCGCCTGACCCGCACGACCGCCGCCGTCGCCGTCCCGGGCGCGCCGGTCACGCAGACCCGCGACGTCCTGACGCAGGTGATGGTGCACGGCTCGCCCCTGCTCGCCGACCTGCTCACCGGCTCACGTCTCGGACCGTTCCTCGAGCTGCCTGCGGTGCGCCGCGCAGCCCTGGGGCGCACCGTCCTGGACTGGCTGGGGCACGGCACGCCCGTCAACGTGCTCGCCCGCCAGACGGGCACGCCTGCGCAGACCATCCACACGCGTCTCGCCACCGCGAAGCGCATGCTCGACGACCCGTTGACCGACCCCGACCGCCGCCTCGAGCTGCTCGTCGCCCTGCGCCTCGCCGTCCCGGGCTGGGAGGCGGAGGTCCAGAGCGCCTAGCCTCAGCGGCTGGGGCGGCGCCAGACGGTGAGCTGGGTCTGCTGCGCCAGCACCGGCAGGTTCTGCACCGTGCCGAGCGCGTGGTGCGCGGCCGCGAGCTCCGTCTGGAGCTCGGCGACCTTCTGCTGGAGGGCCAGCACCTGGTTCTCGAGCGCGATCACGCGCTTCACGCCCTCGAGGCCCAGGCCCTCGGCGGTGAGACGCGCGACGGTGCGCAGGAGCTCGACGTCGCGCAGCGAGTAGCGACGACCGCCGCCGCCGGTGCGACCGGCCTCGACGATGCCGAGCCGGTCGTAGGTGCGCAACGTCTGCGGGTGCAGCCCCGACAGCTCGGCCGCGACGCTGATGACGAACACCTTCGCGTCGGGACCCGGCGGGGTGAAGGGCATGTCGGTCATGCCGTCCCGACCTCCTCGAACAGGCCGTCACGCGGGGTGGCGGCGCCGCGCGCCTGACGCAGGGCCTCGACCGCCGCGCGCTGGGCGTCGTCGAGGTCGGTGGGTACCTGCACCTCCACGGTGACCAGCAGGTCGCCGCGGGTGCCGGCCTTCGTGGCCGCGCCCTTGCCCTTGGCGCGGAACGTCCGGCCCGACGGTGTGCCCGCCGGGACCTTCAGCCGCACCGGGGGGCCGTCGAGCGTCGGCACGCTGATCTGCGCGCCGAGGGCGGCCTCGTCGAACGCGACGGGCACCGTGATGGTCAGGTGGTCGCCCTTGCGGCCGAACATCGTGTGCGGCTCGACGTGGACGAGCAGGAACAGGTCGCCGTCGGGCGCACCGCCCTCGCCTCGTCCGCCCTTGCCCTTGAGCCGGATCTTCTGGCCGTCCTTCACCCCGGCCGGCACCCGCACCTGCAGGGTGCGGCTCGACGGGGCACGGCCCGTGCCGCGGCAGGTGGCGCACTCGTGCTCCACGACCAGGCCGCGACCGCGGCACTGCGAGCACGGCTCGGTCATCGCGAAGACACCACCGGACGCGCTCGTCTGCATGCCGCTGCCCTGGCACTTCGTGCACACCTTCGGCACCGTGCCGGGCTTCGCGCCCGTGCCGTGGCAGGTCGGGCAGGCCTCGTCGCTCGTCATCCGCAGCGGGAGGGTCGCGCCCTCGACCGCCTGCTGGAACGTGATCGTCGCCTCGGTCTCGATGTCGTCACCGCGACGTCCCTGCGGCGGGCGACGACGTCCGCCGCGACCCCCGCCGCCGAAGATGCCACCGAGCAGGTCGCTCAGGTCGAAGTCCGTGGCGTTCTGACCGCCGTAGCCGCCGCCGGGCTGGCCGAAGCCACCACCGCCGAAACCACCCTTGAACTGCCCGAACAGCGTCCGCTGCTCGTCGTACTGCTTGCGCTTCTCGGGGCTCGACAGGACGGCGTACGCCTCGGAGACCTCCTTGAAGCGCTCCTCCGCGGCCTTGTTCCCCGGGTTGGAGTCGGGGTGGTTCTCCCGCGCGAGCCTGCGGTAGGACTTCTTGATCTCGTCGGTCGACGCGTCCTTGGACACGCCCAGCGTCTTGTAGAAGTCCTTGCTCGCCCAGTCACTCGGGTTGCTCACGGCTCACCCCTTCCTCTCGTGTCGCGATGGTCTCTGGTGGTGCGGGCGGGGCGGCGACCGTGGTCGCCGCCCCACCGCCGCTCACTCGTCGTCGGAGGTCTCGGCCGACGTGGCCGGCGCGTCGCCCTCGGCGGGCTCGACGACCCCGACCTGCGCGTGCCGCAGGACCTCGTCGCCGACCTTGTAGCCGGTGCGCACGACCGGGCCGACCGACGTGACGCTCACCTCGGCGGACTCGCCCGCCGCGAACAGCGCCTCGTGCAGCCGGGGGTCGAAGGGGTCGCCCTCGGCACCGAACGCCTCCAGCTTGTGCGCCTTGAGCGCCTGCGTGAGCGCGTCGGCGACGGCCTTGAAGCCGCCCGAGAGCTCACCGTGCTGCTCCGCGCGGCCGATGTCGTCGAGCACCGTCAGCAGCGAGCGCAGCACCGCGGCCTCGCCCTGCTGGCGAGCCTGCGCGCGGTCGCGCTCGACCCGCTTGCGGTAGTTGACGTACTCGGCCTGCAGCCGCTGCAGGTCGGCGGTGCGCTCCGCGAGCTGCTGCTCGGCGGTCGGTTCGGTCGGCGCGTCGTCGGACGCAACCTCCTCGACGACCTCCTCCTCGCCCGTCGGCACCTCCACGGCCTCGTCGGCCACTCCCTCCCCGGCGGTCTCCGGGTCGGGAGTGGTGCCCTCGGGCTCGGACGTCACTTCTTCTCCTCGTCGTCGACGATCTCGGCGTCGACGACGTCGTCGTCGGAGTCGGTCGACTCACCGGCGGGAGCGTCGGTCCCAGCAGCCTGCTGCTCGGCGGCGGCCGCGGCGTACATCGCCTCGCCCATCTTCGAGCTCGACTCGCCGAGCTTGGTGACGGCTGCCTGGACGGCGTCGTTGTCGTCGCCCTCGAGCGCCGACTTCAGCGCGTCGACGTCGGCCTGGACCTGCGACTTCACGTCGTCGCCCACCTTGTCGCCGTTCTCGGCGATGAACTTCTCGGTGGTGTGGACGAGCGCCTCGGCCTGGTTGCGGGTCTCGACGGCCTCGCGACGCTTGCGGTCCTCCTCGGCGTACTGCTCGGCGTCCTTGACCATCTTGTCGATGTCGTCCTTCGACAGCGCGCTGCCGCCGGTGATCGTCATCGACTGCTCCTTGCCGGTGCCACGGTCCTTCGCGGACACGTTCACGATGCCGTTGGCGTCGATGTCGAACGTGACCTCGATCTGCGGCACGCCGCGAGGCGCCGGCGGCAGGCCCGTGAGCTCGAAGGTGGCCAGCAGCTGGTTGCCCGCGGCCATCTCGCGCTCGCCCTGGTAGACCTGGATCGCCACGGACGGCTGGTTGTCGTCGGCGGTCGTGAAGACCTCGCTGCGCTTGGTCGGGATCGTCGTGTTGCGCTCGATGAGCTTCGTCATGACGCCGCCCTTGGTCTCGATGCCGAGGCTCAGCGGGGTGACGTCGAGCAGGAGCACGTCCTTGACCTCGCCCTTGAGCACGCCGGCCTGGAGCGCGGCGCCCACGGCGACGACCTCGTCGGGGTTGACGCCCTTGTTGGGCTCCTTGCCACCGGTGAGGCTCTTGACGAGCTCGCTCACGGCGGGCATGCGGGTGGAGCCACCCACGAGCACGACGTGGTCGATGTCGCCCACCGAGATGCCGGCGTCCTTCACGACGTTGTTGAACGGCGCCTTGGTGCGCTCGAGCAGGTCGCTCGTGATCTTCTCGAACTCGCTGCGACTGAGCGTCTCGTCGAGGAAGACGGGGCTGCCGTCCTGCACCGTGATGTAGGGCAGGTTGATCGACGTCGACGACGAGCTGGACAGCTCGATCTTCGCGCGCTCGGCGGCCTCGCGGATACGGGGCATGGCCATCTTGTCCTTGGTCAGGTCGATGCCCGTCTTGGACTTGAAGGTGCTGACGATCCAGTCGACGACCGCGTTGTCCCAGTCGTCACCACCGAGGTTGTTGTCACCGCTGGTGGCCTTGACCTCGATGACGCCGTCGCCGATCTCGAGCAGGGACACGTCGAACGTGCCGCCGCCGAGGTCGAAGACGAGGATCGTCTGGTCGTCGCCCTTGTCGAGGCCGTACGCGAGCGCGGCCGCGGTGGGCTCGTTGATGATGCGGCTGACGTTCAGGCCCGCGATCTCGCCGGCCTCCTTGGTCGCCTGACGCTGGTGATCGTTGAAGTACGCCGGCACGGTGATGACGGCGTCGGTGACCGACTCGCCCAGGTACGCCTCGGCGTCGCGCTTCAGCTTCTGCAGGATGAAGGCGCTGATCTGCTGCGGGTTGAACGACTTCCCGTCGATCTCCGTCTTCCAGTCGGTGCCCATGTGGCGCTTGACGGAGCGGATGGTGCGGTCGACGTTCGTGACGCCCTGGCGCTTGGCGACCTCGCCAGCCAGGACCTCGCCGTCCTTCGCGAAGGCGACGACGGACGGGGTGGTGCGAGCGCCCTCGGCGTTCGCGATGACGGTGGGCTCGCCACCCTCCAGGACGGCGACGACGGAGTTCGTCGTGCCGAGGTCGATTCCGACGGCACGTGCCATGGTGGTTCCTCCTGCTGATCGGGTGCTGCGGGGTTCTGGAAGCTCTGGGGTCGTTGCCGGATCGCTGGCAACTGACTTGAGTCTGATCTTATCAACCTCGTTCCAGGCCGCACTATTCCGGCATCGAGGAGCTCAGTGACTCTCGCTGCGGGGGCCCGCGCCAGCGCGCGGCACGCGAGGGAAGAAGGCTGGAATCAGAGGGAAAAGACGCCTGTGCATACTGTCTTTTCGATCGCCTGTTCGGTATACTTGCAGCATGTCCAGCACCGCACTCGCCGACCGGCTCGAGGCCGTCGCCGCCGAGCTGCGCGCCTACCCGACGAGCACCGATGCGTTGCGGCTGCTGCAGGGACTCTCGAACGCGATCGACGCGGAGAAGGTGGTCCTGGTCGCGGAGGTCGACGAGCACCGCGACTTCGAGGCCGAGGGTTGCTCGAGCCTGAAGAACTGGCTGCGT
>LULJ01000007.1_pt1 | contig 95705 bp, 87 predicted proteins | sample 728171 | NCBI WGS metagenome assembly LULJ01 (sample SAMN03860292, study PRJNA289734) | marine metagenome | biome: seawater column; feature: ocean; material: water; isolation source: Red Sea water column Station 169 - depth 25m | place: Saudi Arabia: Red Sea | collected 2011-10-15 | depth 25 m
CCTCCCAGGTGCGGCCCCACTCGTCCTCGCCGCACAACGCCGCCAGTGCCATGCGCAGGTCGCCCGGCGGCAGGACACCGAACTCGCCGCGCAACCGGCCCGACGAGCCCCCGTTGTCGGCCACGGTGACCACCGCGGTCAGGTCGTCCACCACAACGTCGTCGACGAGGTGGCGCAGCGCGCGCAACGAGGCGTGCAGGCCGTGCCCGCCGACGACCGCAGCAGCGCCACCCACCTGATGCAGGCGCGCGGCCTCGTCGACCTCGTGATCCCGCGCGGCGGCGAGGGCCTCATCCGCACGGTCGTGGAGCAGTCGACCGTGCCCGTCATCGAGACCGGCACCGGCAACGTGCACGTCTACGTCGACGCCGACGCCGACCTCGACATGGCGCTCGACGTCGTCCTCAACGCCAAGACCCACCGCACGAGCGTGTGCAACGCGGCGGAGTCGCTGCTCGTGCACCGCGACGTCGCCGAGGACTTCCTGCCGCGGGTGACGAAGGCGCTGCAGGCGGCCGGGGTCACGATCCACGGCGACGCCTCCTTCGCCGCGGTCGCCCCCGGCGTGCTCGAGGCCTCCGACCACGACTGGGCCACCGAGTACCTCTCGCTCGACATCGCCGCGAAGGTGGTGGACTCCCTCGAGGACGCCGTCGAGCACATCCGCACCTGGTCCTCGGGCCACACCGAGGCGATCGTCACCCGCTCGATCGACGCGGCGCGACGGTTCACGCTCGGCGTCGACTCGGCGGCCGTCATGGTGAACGCGTCGACGCGCTTCACCGACGGTGGGGAGTTCGGGTTCGGTGCGGAGATCGGCATCTCCACGCAGAAGCTGCACGCGCGCGGACCGATGGGGCTGCCGGAGATGACCACGACGACGTACGTGGTCACGGGCGACGGGCACGTGCGCTGACGCACGCCGGATCGTCGGGCTCGCGGGCACGCTGGTAGATTGCGGCCATGCTCGAGATCCTGGCCGCCATGGAGGAGTCCGGAGAAGAAGGAAGCTTCCTCTTCACGGCGATGCTCATCGGAGGTACCGCCCTGGGCATCCTCCTGGTCCTGCTCATCGCGCTGCTGGCCTTCGGCAAGGGCCGCGAGCACTCCTGAGCACGACCCACGGGCCCCAGGTCGTCGACGTGGCCCCCGAGCACGCACCGATCCGCCGACGTCGCGTCGGCGTCATGGGTGGCACGTTCGACCCCATCCACCACGGGCACCTCGTCGCCGCGAGCGAGGTGCAGTCGTGGTTCGACCTCGACGAGGTCGTCTTCGTCCCCACCGGGCGCCCGTGGCAGAAGGCCGACCGTGAGGTCTCGCCGGCCGAGCACCGCTACCTGATGACGGTGATCGCGACGGCGGCGAACCCGCGCTTCGAGGTGAGCCGGGTCGACATCGACCGCGACGGACTCACCTACACGATCGACACGCTGCGCGAGCTGGCCGCGGCCATGCCCGACGCCGACCTGTACTTCATCACCGGTGCCGACGCGATGGCCGCGATCCTGACGTGGCGCGACCACGACGAGCTGTTCGAGCTCGCCCACTTCGTCGGCTGTACGCGTCCCGGGCACGAGATGGACGAGCAGACGCTCGCCGGTCTGCCGGCCGAGCGGATCACGCTGGTCGAGATCCCGGCCCTCGCGATCTCCTCGACCGACTGCCGTGGACGCGTCGCGTCGGGTGAGCCGGTCTGGTACCTCGTCCCCGACGGCGTCGTGCAGTACATCGCGAAGCACCGTCTCTACTCCGCCTCCGACTCCGAGGACCCCTCATGACCGCAACCGACCGTGCCGTCGAGCTGACCCGGGTGGCTGCCGCTGCCGCGGACGAGAAGCTGGCGACCGAGATCATCGCCTTCGACGTCTCCGAGCAGCTGTTCATCACCGACGTGTTCCTGCTGTGCAGCGCGGCGAACCAGCCGCAGGCCCGCGCCATCAAGGACGCGGTCGAGGAGAAGCTGCTGGAGCAGGGCGCGAAGCCGGTGCGCCGCGAGGGCGACCGTGAGGGTCGTTGGATCCTGCTCGACTTCACCGACGTCGTGGTGCACGTGCAGCACACCGAGGAGCGCGCGTTCTACGCCCTCGAGCGGCTGTGGAGCGACTGCCCGACGATCGACCTCGAGCTCGCGTGACCCGCCGGGTCGTCCTGTGGCGCCACGGGCGCACGGAGTGGAACGTCGCCGGTCGGGTGCAGGGCCAGACGGACACGGCGCTCGACGAGGTCGGAGTCCGGCAGGCTGCGGCTGCGGCTGCACGCCTCGCGTCGCTGCGGCCGGTGCGGATCCTCAGCTCGGACCTGCAGCGTGCTCGGCACACGGCCGAGGAGCTGTCGCGGCTGACTGGGGTGCCGGTGGAGCTCGACGAGCGGCTGCGCGAGATGAACTTCGGCGAGCGCGAGGGCCTGACGTGGAAGGAGTCGTGGGAGCGCTTCCCCGACCTGATGAAGGCCATGCTGGAGGACCGCGAGGAGCGGTTCCCGGGCGCGGAGCTGCACGCGGAGGCGGGGCTGCGCGTGGGCGTGTGCACGTTCCTGGGGTTCCCGGAGGCCACCTGGCGCACGTTCGCGGGATTGTCGAACTGCTCGTGGATCGCGTTGGAGCAGATCTCGCCGGAGCACGACACCCGGTGGCGGCTCACCGAGTGGAACGCGGGCACGCTGCCCGAGCCGGTGATGTCGGACGACGGGTGACCCCCGGTGTTTACCCGCCCAGGGGGAGGGTCTAGAGTTCTTACTCGGTGATCGACGAGTGCGAGAACCACCCGCGAGGGGCATTGGCGCAGTTGGTAGCGCGCTTCCATGGCATGGAAGAGGTCAGGAGTTCGAATCTCCTATGCTCCACTCGGACCAAGAAGAGCCCCCCAGCCATCGTGCTGGGGGGCTTTTCGCTGTCTGTGGGGGCTCTTCTTCGTCCGAATCGGGACTGGTGATTCGGGGAGGAGTGAGCGCCAGCGAGCGACGGAGTCTCCTGTGCTCCACTCGAACGGCAGAAGGCCCCCAGTCCATGAGACTGGGGGCCTTTCTCGTGGTGTCGGGAGCTTCCTCCGTCGGCGGTAGGTGAGACGCGCGATCTCGGCCCGGTGGGGCGGCTGACCTACCGCTGACCCAGGTTCCGCGCCGCACCTACCGCCCAGTCAGCGCACGCGGAACCCCACCGGCCGGCTCGTCGCCGTCGTGAACGAGGCGGGGTCGCGGGGGGTGAAGGTGGCACGGACGGCGTAGCCGCGGCGGGCGAGGCCCGCCGGGAGGCGGACCGTGGCGCGGCCGCCGCTGGTGCGTGCGGTCGCGACCTTGCGGCTGCCGAGCCGGACGGTGACGGTGCCGACGGGTGTCGTCCCGTTGGACGCGGTGAGCCGCACGCGGACCAGCGCCCGCCTCGACGCGGGGGCTCTCGACGTCTGCGACGCGCGGGAGAGCGACACATGCGCCGCCGTCCGGGCCGGAGCCACGTCGAGCCGGACCGCCCGGGAGACGACCGCACCGCTCGCGTTGGCGACCCGTACCCGGAAGGTCGCGCGCCGGTCGGCGGTGACCACGCGGTCGAGCGTGAGCGTCGGTCCGTCCGCGTCTGCGACGGCCAGCCAGCTCGAGCCGACCTTGCGCTGCCACTGGTACGACAGGTCCTCGCCCGATGCCGTCACCGCGAACCGGGCTTGACGGCCGACCGTGGCGGTCATGGGGCTCGGCTGGGTCAGGATCGTCGGCGGCTCCGCGATTGGCTCGGTGCCGTCGACCTCGAACGCGCCGACGGTGATCGGGGCGGGGGGCTTGTCCGGGTCGGCCGCGCCTCCCGAGCTGTACCAGTACGACGTCAGGCCGGTGCGGGCGTGGAAGTCGACGAACGGCTGGGGCCAGGAGCCCCACGCGTCACCCGTCCGCAGCTGCGCACTCGCACCCGCGGGGACGTCCACCTCGACGCCCGCGTAGTCGGGCTCGACCACGAAGCCGTCCGGGTCGACCTCGACGTCGCGGTAGGTGGCGACGACGACGTCCTCGACGGGCGCGATCGGGGTCTTCTCGCCGGGGTTCTCCTGGGAGGACCCGTAGCCCGAGAGGTCGGCGGTGAGGCGGCCGACGCCCTCGTCGTCGACGGTGAGCACCGGGTCGCTGAGGGTGAACGGCACGAGCCCGCCGTAGAAGTTCACGGTCCAGGCGCCCGACCACGCGATCGTCGCCGACCCGTCCTGCTCCACGCGCCCCCGGCCGTCGTCCAGCGTCACGACCTGACGGGTTCCGGGGTCGGCGTCGACGTGCGCCGCGCGCGTGGCCCAGGAAGCAGGGATGCGCTCCTCGCCGTCGAGCTGCAGCACCGACACGCTGCCGGCCTCGGCCTGGTAGGTGCCCTCGCTGCCGTCGGAGACACCGGCCGAGAAGTAGGACGACCCGCCGAACGGCGGTGCCTTCTGCAGCTCCTGCGAGCCCGACCACTCGAGCCTCGCGCCGCTCACCGTGCCTGCCTGCGACGCGGGCGCCTCGACGGTCAGCGTCGCGGTGCGGGAGTACGTCGTGCCCAGGCTGCTGGTGACCTTGAGCCGGAACTGCGACCCGGTCTGGTCGGCGCTGGTCTCGCGGACCGTGAGGGACGTGTCGCCGACGACGAGGTCGTCGTCGTCCGTGCCCACGGTCGTCCAGAACCCGTCCACGCGACGCTGCCAGGTGCTCGACGTGACCTCGGGGGAGGCGAGCACCTCGGCATCGAGGTTCGCGACGGTGCCCGGTCGGGTGCGGACGTCCTGGGGCTGCACGGCGAACCGAGGCGGGTAGGTGACGGTCAGCTGCGCCTCGTCGGAGACGACCGTGCCGGCGTCGTTGACGACCGTGAGGCGGTAAGTGCTCCCGGCGGTGGTGGGCGACGCCGCCACCGTCAGCGAGGTGCCCGTGGCGCCCTCGACGTCGGTGAAGCGCGAGGCGCCGACGGCACGTCGTTGCCACTGCACGCGGGAGGCGCCGGAGACCTCGGCGCGGAAGGTGACGTCGCGCGCCGTCTCGTCGGCGCCGAGCTGGACCGACACGTCGTCCGGCTGCTCGTCGACCGTCGGGGTGATCCCGCCGAACGCGAGCCGTGCGTAGCCGAAGCCGTCCTTCTTCAGCGGGACGTAGAGCGAGCCGTCGGGACCCACCTTGAGCAGGGCACGTCCGAAGGAGTAGGTCGCGTAGTCGGGCACGCGGTAGCCCACGGTCGAGCCGTCGCGACGCACGAGCTGGACGGCCTCGCCGTCGGTGTCGGCGTTGTCCGTCGCCCAGAGCAGGTCGCGGCCGGCGTCGTAGACCATCGATGCCGCGAACACCGAGTAGCCGTAGTCCGGGTAGACGTCGGGGCCGCGGAAGGGCTCGCGGGCCGTGGCGACGCCGTCGACGAGGTCGACGCGCACGTAGTCCTCGATCGACTGGCCCGACCCGTGCAGCAGCACCGAGCCGTCCGGGCCGGGCGTGGCCGACGTGTAGCCGTAGTAGGTGCCGAACACCGTGCTCGTGTGGCGCGTCCCCGGGACGGGCGTGACCGCGACGGTGTCGCCGGAGGGGCGCAGGTGCAGGGCCGGCAGGTAGCGGACCTCATCGTCGACGTACCCGTACCCGGTCCCGGTGGCCAGCACGTAGGAGCCGTCGCCCAGCGCCGCGAGATCGGGGTCGGTGTCCATCTCGCCGCTCGTGAACGGTCCCGCGTACTCGATGGCGCCCGCGTACTCGCCGGTCGTGGGCAACGTCATCGTGCCCGCGGACCGGGTCCAGCCGTCGCCCGCACGGCTGAAGCGGAAGAGGGTGACCTTGCCGGCCAGGTCGGTCGCCTCCGGGTCGTCGGAGAGGACGGCGAGCTCCTGGGCCACCGGGTTCCACGCCAGCGAGCCGACGCCGGGGACCTGGGTGTTCCCCTCGTCGTCCGTGCGGCCGTCGTGCAGACGGCCGACGACGGCGGACGTGAACGTGCCGGTCCCGCGGTCGAACGTGAGGGACCGCACGGTCGTCCGGACGGCAGGGTCGCCGTCGCGGCTCGTCACGTAGAACAGCGTGTCGGTGGCGGGGTCGATCGCGGTGCGCAGGTAGCGACCCGTGTAGACCTCCTCCGGGGCGACGGGCTGCTCGAACGGCCGGCCCACCGGCTTCATCGTCTGGGCGTCGAGCGCACGGACGACGAGCGTGTCGCCGATCTCGGGCGCGATCTCGGCGACGTAGACGACGTCGCCGCGCGGGGAGACCTCCAAGGCCCGGCTGGCGGTGCCGAGGCCGGACGTCGTGCTCACCGACATCCAGCGGCCGTCCTCGCGCAGCGCCGGAACGCCGGGACGGTCGAAGCGCTCGGTGAGGTCGGGCTTGCCGCCGTCGCCGGCGTACTCGATCGAGACGGGGTCGAGGGTCGTGCCCTGGCCGTAGATGGAGAAGCCCGGGCCGGCGACGGCGGGGACGTCGGTCCAGGTGGTGGTGCCGGACGCGGTGGTCGGGGCGACGTCGGTCACGTCGAGCTGGGCCAGGACGACGTCGACGTCGTGGTGCAGCTCGCCCCCGGGGTCGTCGCGCGTGTAGCCGGTGTGGGTGCCGCGGATCTCCTGGACCGTGGGACTGATCGTCACGGTGAGGTCGGAGTACGTCGTGTCGAGGGCCCACTTGCCCGGCTGGACCTGGCCGTACCAGCTGCGGAAGTGGACCGACCCGGCGAGGTCGAGCGTGGTGGTGCGGGTCTCGGGGTCGTAGCTGCCGGACTCGACCGGGAACCGGAAGGCGACGGGCGTGGTGCCCTTCCACGCGGTGACGGTCGCGCCGTCCCCGGCCTCGGACCCGTCGCCGATGTAGGAGCGCCAGGAGTCCTTCAGGCCCCAGACGACGGAGCCGGAGGTGATCGTGCTGGACGACCCCGCCGCGGCCGCGGAGGCCGTGGTCGGCAGCGCGACGAGCAGCCCGGCGAGGAGCGCCGTCAGGGCGACGTGGGGGAGGAGGCGGACGGGAGCCATGACGGTCCTTCGAGAGGGGGAGGGGGAGGGGGAGGGGAGGAGGGGCGAGCGCGACGGGGACGCGGACGTCGGTCCGCGCCCCCGTCCGGGGCTCACTGGAAGGTGATGTTGGCCTGCGCCTCGACGGTCGAGGACGTGCCGTTGTGCGAGGTGATCGTCACGGCGCACTGGTCGTTGGCCGCGCTGCCCTTGCAGGTGAACGACGCGGGCTGTCCCGCACCGGCCACCGGGATGCCGTAGTGGGCGTTGGAGTTGACCTTCTTCGCGGTGTAGCTGACGGAGATGTTCCCGTTCGCGTCGGCCGTCGTCTCCACGCCGGACGAGCACGCGGGAACGCCGAGGATCCCGTACGACTTCGTCGAGCAGGTGCCGACCTTGTAGGTCCCGTTGGCGGTGTAGCCGGAGCCGGTGACGGTGACGACGGAGCCGCTGGCGCTCGACGACAGGCCCGTGCTCGGCGTGACGGAGATGGTGCCGGCCGCGTGCGCCACGGTCGGCGCGGCGAGGGTCACCGCCGCAGCGGCGAGACCCAGGGCGAGGGGGAGGCGGCGGGGGAGGGAGGTGCTCATCGTGCTCCTTCGGTAAGGTTAGGCTGTCCTAACGGCTCGTACCGTAGAGGCGTCGGGGCCGAGTGCGCAAGACCTGGTCCCTCGGCACCAGGGGGCGGCGATGCCGGGGTGGCGGTCGTCGGCCGAACGCGTGTCCCACGTCGCACCGCTGAGTGTTTCATAAAATTTGAACATCAACTAAGGTCCACCTGAGTGATCAGTGGCGCGTCGTGCCGCCCGTCGACCAGGAGGTCCCATGTCGTCCGTCCGTCCCGTGCTCACGAGCGTCGTGGGAGCGCTGTGCGCCGCCCTGCTGCTGTCCGCCTGCGGAGGGTCGTCCACGGCCGAGGACTCCGCCTCGAGCGACTTCGAGACCGTCCGGATCACGCACGCGCTGGGCACGGCCGAGATCACCGAGAAGCCGGAGCGGGTCGTCACCCTCGGCCAGGGGTCGGCCGAGACGGCCATCGCGCTCGGCGTCACCCCGGTCGGCATCGAGTCCTACCCCTGGGGTGCCGACGACACCGGCTACCTGCCGTGGATCCACGAGGCCGTCACCGAGCGCGGCGACGAGCTGCCGCAGCAGTTCACCGGAGGCACCGAGCTCGACATCGAGGCGATCCTCGAGCTCGAGCCCGACCTCATCCTGGCCCCGTGGTCGGGCGTGACGCAGGAGCAGTACGACCTGCTCAGCGACATCGCCCCCACCGTCGCCTACGAGAAGGAGCCGTGGGTCATCACCTGGGAGGACCAGATCGCGACGATCGGCCGCTCGCTGGGCGAGGAGAAGGCCGCCGCCGGACTCGTCGACGACATCGAGGAGCAGTTCGCCTCCGCCGCCGACCCGAGGTACGAGGGCCGCACGTTCTCCTTCATCTACACGAACGGACCGGGCACGCTCGGCGTGTTCTACCCCGGCGAGCAGCGGGTGACGTTCGTCTCGGCGCTCGGCCTCGAGCCCGCGCTGAGCGAGAAGGAGCTGAAGGACTGGGAGGAGCCGGGCACCGACTCCGCGCTCATCGGCCTCGAGAACGCCGACATGCTCGACGACTCCGACCTGGTCTTCACCTTCTACGCCGACGAGAAGAGCCGCAAGGAGACCGAGTCCCAGCCGCTGTACGCCGGGATCCCCGCGGTGGAGAAGGGTGCGCTCGTCGCGCCCACGGACCAGTCCTTCGTGACGGCGTCCTCGATCATCACGCCGCTGACCGTGCCCTGGGCGCTCGAGCGCTACCGGCCGATCATCGACCGAGCCCTGGCGCGGGCCGACGCGTGATGCGTCGAGGGGCTCTGCTCCTCGGCCTGGTCGTCGTCCTCGCGTGCACCGCGGCGCTCAGCGTCGTGCTCGGGGTGCGCGCCAACGAGGTGTCGGACGTCTGGGACGTGCTCACCGGTCGCGGCGACGAGTACCTGGGCCGGATCGTCGAGGCCCGGGTGCCGCGGACCGTGGTCGGCGCGGTGGTGGGAGCCGCGCTGGCCGTGGCCGGGCTGCTGATCCAGGCGGTCACCCGCAACCCGCTCGCCGAGCCGGGCCTGCTCGGAGTCAGCATGGGCGCGTCGGCCGCCATCGTGACCGCCACGGCGTTCCTCGGGCTCGGGAACGGGACGGCCATAGTGTGGGTGGCGATCCCGGGCGCCCTCGTCGCCGTGGCCGTCGTCTACGCCCTCGGTCGACGCGCCGGCGGCGAGTCGGTGGTCCCGCTGATCCTCGCCGGCGCGGTCGTCAGCGCGGTGCTGGGCGCCTACGTCCAGGCGATGATCCTGACCCGGCCCGACGCCTTCGACTCCTACCGCTTCTGGGTGGTCGGGTCGTTGGCCGGGGTGCGGTGGGAGACGCTGGCGATGGTGGCCCCGGTCATGCTCGTCGGTCTCGTCCTGACGGTGCTGGTCGCACCGGGCCTGAACACCGTGCAGCTCGGCGACGCCGTCGCGACGTCGCTCGGTGTGCGGGTCGCGTGGGTGCGGCTCGGGGCCCTCGCCGCGGCGACGCTGCTCGCGGCGGCGGGCCTGGCGGTCCCGCACGTCGTGCGGGCGCTCGTCGCCTCCGACCTGCGGTGGCAGGTGCCCGTGGCCCTGCTGCTGGGGGCCACGCTGCTCGTGGGCTCCGACGTGCTGGCCAGGGTCGTGGCGCGACCCACCGAGCTCATGGTCGGTGTCGTCACCGCGTTCCTCGGCGCGCCGTTCCTGCTCGCGGCCGTGCGACGGACGAGGGCCGCCGCGTGAGCGCGACCGTGCGGCGGGTGGTCGTGCCCGTGCGTCGCCGCACCCTGACCGTCTGCCTGGGCATCGTGGCGGTGAGCGTGGTGCTCTCGCTGCTGACGCTCTCGCTCGGCCGGCTGGGCCTGTCCGTGGCGGACCTGCGCGACGCCGTCACCGGCGACCTCGACGCGAGGTCGCGGTTCGTGCTCGAGCGGCTGCGGGGTCCACGTCTGCTGGTCGCGGTCGGGGTGGGGGTCGCCCTCGGTGTCGCGGGCGCGCTGTTCCAGACGGTGACCCGCAACCCGCTGGGCAGCCCCGACGTCATCGGCCTCGCCGCCGGCGCGGGGGCGGGCGTGGCCGTGACGGTGGTGCTCGGCTCCACCGTGCCCGCCCCTGTCGGAGCGGTGCTGGGAGCCGGCGCGGCGATCGGCATCGTGTACCTGGCGAACGGCTCGGGCTTCGCGTCGCCGGCGCGGGTCATCGTCACCGGCATCGGCGTGGCAGCCATGTGCACCGCGGTGACGCAGTACGTGGTGGCCGTCGAGATGCGCGACAGCGCGCACGCCCTGGCCGCCTACACGGTCGGTTCGCTGTCGGCCCGCGACCTCGGGCACGCCGCGACCATCGCGGGGGGCCTGCTCCTGCTGCTGCCGTGCGTCGCCGCCCTGCACCACCGGCTGCTCGTCATGGACATGGGCGACGAGCTCTGCGACGCGCTCGGTGCCCGCGCGTCGGCGACCCGGACCTGGGCCATCGTGCTGTCGGTGCTGCTGGCCGCCGTCGCCGTCTCGGTGTCCGGGCCCATCTCGTTCGTCGCGCTGACCGCGCCGCACGTCGCCCGACGCCTCACCGGCGCCGTGGGCCCCAACCTCGTGGCCTCGGCGCTCGTCGGCGTGCTGATCGTGCTCTCCGCCGACGTGGTCGCCCAGCACGTCCCCGCCGCGGAGGGACTGCCCGTCGGGGTCGTCACGATCGGGGTCGGCGGCGCCTACCTCGGCTACCTGCTGCTCGTCCACTGGAGGAACGTCACGACATGAACGAGTCATCCCTGCGTGCCGACGGGATCACCGTGGGCTACGGCGGCGCCCCGGTGCTGCGCGACCTCGACTTCACGGTGAGCCGCGGCCACTTCACGGCCGTCATCGGGCCCAACGGCTGCGGCAAGTCGACGCTGGTCAAGACCCTCGCCCGGACGCTGCGGCCGACCGCGGGCCAGGTCGTGCTCGACGGCGTGCCCCTCGAGCGGCACCGCTCCAAGCACGTCGCCCGACGCATCGGCCTGCTGCCGCAGGAGCCCGTGGTGCCCGACGGCATCACCGTCGAGGAGCTGGTCGCGCGGGGCAGGCACCCGTACCACGCGCCGCGGCGGCAGTGGAGCGAGGGCGACGACGAGGCGATCGCCTCGGCACTGACGGCCACGGGCGTCGAGGCGCTGGCAGGTCGCCGGGTGGCGGACCTCTCAGGAGGGCAGCGCCAGCGCGCCTGGATCGCCATGGTCCTCGCGCAGCAGACCGAGTTCGTCCTGCTCGACGAGCCGACGTCGTTCCTCGACCTCGCGCACCAGCTCGACGTGCTGCACCTGTGCCAGGAGATCCGGGCCGCCGGACGCACCGTCGTGGCGGTGCTGCACGACCTGAACCAGGCGGCCCGCTACGCCGACCGCGTCGTGCTCATGCGCGACGGCGACGTCGTGGCCGAGGGGACGGCGCGCGAGGTCGTGACGAGCGCCCAGGTCGAGGAGGTCTTCGGGGTCCGGTGCCGCCTGGTCGAGGACCCCGAGTCGGCTACTCCGCTGATGATCCCGCTGCAGGATCAGCGCGCCCGGCCTTGACCTCCTGCCAACGCTCGTCGAGGCGGACGTCGTCGAGCAGCCACGCCATGTAGTGGTGCATGTGGGTGAGCCGCTCGTGGGCGGGGCTGCCCTCGGGGACGTCGGGCAGCGCGCGGGCGGCGAGGTCGCGCTGGGCCTGCAGGTAGGGCCGCTCGTGCTGCAGGAAGCGGCCCCACACGTCGCGCGCCATGAAGTGGCGGGTCGCGCGCTCGCCGGGACGTCGCTCGTGGTGGAGGAAGCCGGCGTCGGCGAGGCTGCGCGTGGCGTTGGAGACCGACCCCGTGCTCACGTCGAGGTCGGCGGCGATCTGGGCGGCCGTGACGCCGTCGGACTCGTCGAGGAGCAGGTACGCGGCGATCCGTCCCTCGGTGCGCGAGGCGCCCCGCGACGTCCACGCGCGGGCGAAGGACTCGATGAACTCGGCTCGACGAGCGCCGCTGATCGTCATCGGACCAGGGTAGGTGCAGGCGGGGGCGTCGGCTCGTCCGCGCGGGCGAGGAACGGGGACGCGGGCAGCAGGTGAACACCGCGTGTCCTTTCTTGACTCGTTCAAGAAAGCCGGTAGAGTCGAGGTCATGCCGCACCTCGACGTCGCCGAGCTCCTCCGCGGGGTCGGTCTGCGTGTCACCCGTCCACGGGTGGCCGTGCTGGAGGCGCTCGAGCGGCTGCCGCACGCCGACACCGGCGACGTCATCGACGCCGCGCGGCGAGACGTCCCCGACGTCTCGCACCAGGCGGTCTACGACTCGCTGGCCGCGCTCACCGAGGCCGGTCTCGTGCGTCGTATCCAGCCGCACGGCCACACGGCCCGGTACGAGCGGCGCGTCGGCGACAACCACCACCACGTCGTGTGCCGCACCTGCGGCACCATCGCCGACGTCGACTGCGCGACGGGGGAGGCGCCCTGCCTCGTCCCGTCGCAGGACCACGGCTTCGTCATCGACGAGGCCGAGGTCATCTTCTGGGGCACCTGCCCCGCCTGTGCGCGCGCCGGGTCGGCCGAGACTCCGCGCGATCCCCAGACTCCCGCGCCCGCCTGAGGGCAGCGGTCCGCACCGTCCACCCACCTGAGAGGAACATCGTGAGCGAGCACGACAAGCCGAACGCCGAAGTCGGCGAGATGAACGACCCCCTGGAGGCCAAGGGTGCGCCGGAGGGCCAGTGCCCCGTCGCGCACGACAGCCTGCCGTACCCGACGCGCCAGGACGCCAACAAGGTGTGGTGGCCCGAGGGCCTGAACCTCAAGATCCTCGCGAAGAACCCGTCGGTCGCCAACCCGCTCGGCGACGACTTCGACTACGCCGCGGCGTTCGAGTCGCTCGACCTCGCCGAGGTCAAGCGCGACATCGAGCAGGTCCTCACGACCTCGCAGGACTGGTGGCCCGCCGACTTCGGGCACTACGGCGGTCTCATGATCCGCATGGCGTGGCACAGCGCCGGCACCTACCGCGTGCACGACGGCCGTGGCGGCGCGGGCGCCGGTCAGCAGCGCTTCGCCCCGCTGAACAGCTGGCCCGACAACGGCAACCTCGACAAGGCCCGCCGTCTGCTCTGGCCGGTCAAGAAGAAGTACGGCAAGAACCTCTCCTGGGCCGACCTCATCGTGCTCACCGGCAACGTGGCGCTGGAGTCCATGGGCTTTGAGACCTTCGGCTTCGCCGGCGGTCGTGAGGACGTGTGGGAGCCGGACGCCGACGTGTACTGGGGCCCGGAGACCGAGTGGCTCGGGGACGAGCGCTACTCCGGCGACCGTGAGCTCGAGCGCCCCCTCGCCGCCGTGCAGATGGGCCTCATCTACGTCAACCCCGAGGGCCCCAACGGCGAGCCCGACCCGCTGGCCGCGGCCCGCGACATCCGCGAGACGTTCGGCCGCATGGCCATGAACGACGAGGAGACCGTCGCCCTCATCGCCGGCGGCCACACGCTCGGCAAGACCCACGGTGCGGCCGACCCCGAGAAGTACGTCGGCGCCGAGCCCGAGGGCGCGTCGCTGGAGGAGCAGGGCCTGGGCTGGAAGAACTCCTTCGGCGCCGGCCACGGCAACGACACGATCACGTCGGGCCTGGAGGTCACCTGGACGCGCACGCCCGTCCAGTGGTCCAACGACTACTTCGAGCTGCTCTTCGGCTACGAGTGGGAGCTGACCAAGAGCCCCGCCGGCGCCTGGCAGTTCGAGGCCAAGGACGCCGAGGCGATCATCCCCGACGCCCACGGCGGCCCGAACCGCAAGCCGCGCATGCTCGTCACCGACGTGGCGCTGCGCGTCGACCCGGCCTACGAGCAGATCTCGCGCCGCTACAAGGACGACCCGGCCGCGTTCGCCGACGCGTTCGCGCGAGCCTGGTTCAAGCTCACGCACCGCGACATGGGCCCGAAGGACCGCTACCTCGGCCCCGAGGTCCCGGCGGAGACGCTGATCTGGCAGGACCCGCTGCCCGAGGCGACGGGCGCCCCGCTCGACGCCGCGGCGATCGCGGACCTCAAGCAGCGTGTCGCCGACTCCGGCCTGAGCGTGACCGACCTGGTCGGCACCGCGTGGGCGTCGGCCTCGACGTTCCGCAGCAGCGACAAGCGCGGTGGCGCCAACGGTGCACGGGTGCGCCTCGAGCCGCAGGTCGGCTGGGAGGTCAACAACCCGGGCGAGCTGCGTCGTGTCCTCGGCGTGCTCGAGGGCATCCAGGCGGAGTCGGGGACCTACGTCTCCCTCGCCGACCTCATCGTCCTCGCGGGCGGTGTCGGCATCGAGCTGGCCGCGAAGGCGGCCGGTCGCGAGCTGGAGGTGCCGTTCACGCCGGGCCGTGTCGACGCGACCCTCGAGCACACCGACGTCGAGTCCTTCGAGTGGCTCGAGCCGCGGGCCGACGGGTTCCGCAACTACCTCGGCAAGGGCAACCGGCTGCCGGCGGAGCACCTGCTGCTGGACCGCGCGAACCTGCTCGGGGTCAGCGCCCCGCAGCTGACCGCGCTGGTCGGCGGTCTGCGGGTGCTGGGCGCCACGTACGACCGGTCGACGCTCGGTGTCCTCACCGACGCCCCGGGCACGCTCACGAACGACTTCTTCGTGAACCTGCTCGACATGGACGTCACGTGGACGTCGGTGGACCCCGAGGCCGGGATCTACGAGGGCCGCGACGCCGCCGGCGCCGTCCGCTGGACGGGCAGCCGCGCCGACCTGGTCTTCGGCTCGAACTCCGAGCTGCGGGCCGTGGCCGAGGTGTACGCGAGCGATGACGGCGCCGACGCGTTCGTCGAGGAGTTCGTGGGCGCCTGGGTCCAGGTCATGGAGGCCGACCGCTTCGACCTGCACCGCTGACGCACCCTGCACGCACAGGAGGGCCCGGACCGCGACGGTCCGGGCCCTCCTGCGTCGTCAGTCGGAGGCGGAGCGGCGCAGCAGCGGGGAGAGGACGAGGGTGACCGCGAGCGACGCCGTCGCGAACACCGAGATCGCAGCCCCCGGGCCGACCAGCTCGGCCAGTGCTCCGGCAGCCAGGGCGCAGACGCCCTGGCCGGCCGTCCGCCCGGACGCCTCCAGGCCCTGGACCTGGCCGGCTCGCTCGTCGGGCGTGGCCTCGACCAGGCGTTCCTGCAGGTGGAGCGACGCCGAGAAGCCGAGGCTGGCGACGAAGGCCAGGACGGTCGCGAGCTGCCACGGGAGGACGAGCACGAAGAAGAGGTAGGGAACGGCGAGGAGCAGTCGTTGGGCGACGTTGATCCGACCCCGCCCGCGACGGGAGACGAAGCGACCCACGACCAGGTCGCCGACCATCATGCCCGCTGCCCCCGCCGCCAGCAGGAAGCCGGCGTGCGTGCCGGCGTAGGGGATGAACAGGCTCTCCGCACCGACGACCAGACCGTTCGGCACCCACAACGCGAGGAGGAGGACGCGCGTCCGTGGCTGGCGCAGGACCCAGGCGTTGACGGCGTGGGTGCTGCCGAGGGCCGAGCGGGTACCTCGTGCGCTCCGGGTGCCTGCGTCGGTGGGGGGCCGGCCCGCGGGGGACCGAGGGGGCAGCCTGCGGACGCAGAGGACCACCGCGACCGCGGCCAGGGCCATGAGCGCGGCCAGCGCGCAGAACACCGTGGGAGCGTTCGCGACGCGGACGAGGAGCGCACCGAACGCGTACCCGGTCACCTGGACCGCCCCGTTGGTGAGGTTGAGCAGGCTCCTCGCCGGCGCGTAGCCCGCCCGACCGACCGTCAGGCTCACCAGGCCGAGTCGGATGCCTGCACTCAGGGCGGTCAGGGCGCCGCTCAGGAGCAGCAGCGCGAACCGTGCCCAGAGAGGGACGGGCAGGGCCTGTGCCCCGATCGTGACCGCGATCCCGACCTGCAGCAGCGTCATCGTGCGACGCGGTGCCCGCGTGTCGGCGACCGACATGAGGCTCGCCGCGCTCACCAGGTTGGCCAGCGAGGGCGCGAAGATCGCGAACGACGTGAGGAACGGCGATCCCGTCTCCTCGTTCACGATGGTGCCGAGGTAGAGACCGCTCACGGACGTCGCCAGGACGGTGCACACCTGGGTGAGGAACAGACCCGCGAACTGGGGATCACGCAGCAGCGAGGTGTAGGACCGCGGCGGGACCTCGTCGGCGCGTGCTGGCTGCCGGTCGGCCGTGTCCGCTCCCGTCTCCGCGACGTCCGGTCGTCGGCGGTGTCCTCGTCGCGTCACCGGCGGTCCGTCTTTCGGGTTGTGTCGGCGCCGCGGGCGCGGCCGTCCGCCCTGTCCCGGCAGAACGAGCCGAAGGCCTCGGCGACCGCGGGGAGTGCAGACTCGACGCGGGCGCGAGGCGGCGGCCCGGAGCGCACCAGGCACTGGACCAAGGTGCTGCGCCCGCCCGCGACCGTCGCATCGGCCGTGTCGAGCACCCGCTCGAGATCGACCTCGTCGCCCGACACCAGCGCCGGACGGGTGTAGCCGGCGGCATCGGCCAGGTCCCTGATGCGGCGACGGCTCGAGGGGACCGCCTGGGAACCGGTGGACGCGTACGCAGCATCGTCGGCGACGAGGTGGAGGATCGGGCAGCCCGTGGTCTCCTGCTCCAGCAACAACCCGTGCAGACCCATGAGCACCGCACCGTCGCCGTCGAGCACCACCGGCGCGCGCTCCGGGTCCGACCACCGCGACGACACACCACGCGCGATCGCGGCCGCCATGCCCATGCTGCCGACCATGTAGAAGTGGTTCGGCGCACCGGGGCGCAGTCCGTAGGCGATGCGGGAGACGTAGCCCGTCGTGAGGACGATCGGCCGGTCCTCGTACCTCTCCACGACGTGCGCGACGAGCTCGTCCTTGGTCAGGCACGGCAGGTCGGGGCGGAGCGTCTCGCCGTCGCGGCTCACGGGCGCCATCCGAAGTAGCTGGGACCCACGAGCACCGCCCGAGGGCCGACCGGGTCGAGCCGGTGGAGCGGAGCCCGTGAGCCGGGCTCGTCGAGCGCGACGCAGGGGACGCGCCACGCATCGAGGAGCGTCCGGGTCACAGCGCCCATGCCGCGGTTCTCGGCCGTGTGGTCGACCCCGGTGCCGCGCAGGCTCACGACGAGCGTCACTGGCAGCTCGAAGGCGCAGACCAGGGACGCCATGACGTTCACGCAGCTCCCGAAGCCCGAGTTCTGCATCAGCACGACCGGCCGTCCCCCGGCGAGCGCCTGGCCCGCGGCGAAGGCGAGCGCGGTGTCCTCCCGCGAGATCGTCGTCAGCGTCACCCGAGGATCGTTCTCCGCCTGGGTCCACAGCGGCGCGAGGATGCCGCAGGGCGTGCCGACGTGGGACGTCGCGCCGTCCGCGACGAGGTCCTCGTAGAGGGCTGCTGCCGAGGCTGCGAAGCCCGATGGCTCCGCGACGCCGGGCGGGCGGGGCGGCGTCGTCGGTGGTGCCGTGGTCGAGTTCATGGTGTCTCCTCGCGGGGTGCGATGGCGGTCTCGTAGGCGTTGAACCCTTCGCGGCTCACCACGCCGAAGGTGTCGTCAGGTCGGAAGCGGGCCCACCCGCTCCCGGCGCGACGACCGAACAGGAAGTAACTGACGATGGGGCGCGTCCGCAGCAGCTCCACCTCGTCCTCCGCAGGCCCGTGGCTCATCCACACCTCCTGGAGCGACGGCTCGACGTACCGCTGCACCACGGAGTCGGTGTCACGGACCGCCGCCTCGACGGCGTCGGACCACCCCGCCGCTGTCGTGTCGCGGCCGACGGTGACCTGGAGGCCCTGCATGCCGATGCCCTTCTTCAGGACGAGGTCGTCCTGGTGAGCCAAGGCGTAGGTGCCGAGCGCGCCGCGGGAGCCGTCGGGCAGGGAGGTGTCCCGGTCCCCGGTCACCCGCGACCAGGGCACGTACCGGTCGACCAGCTCGCGTTCGCGCGCGGTCATCCAGGGCAGTCCTTCCGAGAGCCAGGCGAGGGTCTTCTTGTTGGCGAGGAACGACGACGTCTGGGAGGTGAGCAGCCACGAGCCACGGTCGAGCCACTCCCGGACGGGCGTCAGGTCGATGCCGAGCTCGGCCCACTCGGGGACCGTGAACATCCTGAGGCTGAGCGGGTGCGAGACGGCGCCTGCCGGGAGCGACTCGAGCAGAGGCACGAGGCCCTCCGGCTCCGCGAAGTCGCCCTGCAGGCCGGCGCGGTCCAACGCGGCGACCTCCAGGTCGAAGATCTTGGTGCTGTCGGTGTGCTTGAGGTCGCGCACCGAGCCCAGCACCAGCACGCGTGGCTCGAGGCCGCATGCGCGGACCACGTCGGCGAAGGTGCGCGCGCGATCGTCGTACGGGTCGCTCCAGTCCCAGGTGACCCCCTCGTCCCGTGCGTAGACGTCGGAGAGCGCGCTCTGCAACGTGCTCAGCTCCGGCACACCACCGACGGCGCCGCTCACGTTGAACTCCAAGATCTGGGGGCCTGCGTCCGTGACCACGAAGTCCGGACGCGCGAAGACGTCGCAGAAGCGGTCCTCGAACTGCTGGTCCCGGCTGAACAACGGGTAGTCCTCCGCCGTGGTCCCGAAGGCCTCCATCCGCGCCTGCGTGCTGTCGCCGAGGTCGAGGACAGTGCGACGCGACAGGTCGAGGAGAGCGAGACCGGCCCGCTGGACCTCGCGCTCGGTCGCCCGCGGCAGGACGACGGGGGAGAGCGGGCATCCCTCGCGCGGCGGGATGCCGGTGTCCGCGGTGCCCTCCCGGACGGTCCCGCGGACGAGCTCCAGGGGTGCCGACGGTCGTGGGGGCGTGATCATGATGCTTCCTCTCCTCGGTCCGGGTCGAGAGCTCGTCCGGTGACGGCGGTGCACCGCAGCTCCGACGTGACGGGTCCGTCGCCCCAGTCCACCCACAGTCCTGCGCGGGACGGGAACATCTCCTGGACCACCACGTCCTCGCTCGTGTCGCGGCACAGCGCCGCGAAGGCCTTCACGAGGAGCGGGCTGTCGAGGTCCACGAACACGGGCTTCGGCTCGTCGGCGCTCTTCGCGTAGACGTGCGCGGGCATGCCGTGGTCGCGTCGGAGCTGCTGGACGGCGAGGAACTGGGTGGTGGGGGACCCGGGAGCCACCGTCCGCGGATCGACGGCCCACGTCTCCCGCTGCACGACGGCGGGCCCGAGCTCGAGTCGAGGGAGGTGGCGTTCCGTCCCGAGGGGAAGGAGCGGTGCCCCGTCGCGCTGCGGGAACCCGAACACGGCGAAGGGGTTGATCTCCACCCCGGACCACGCGAGGGGCAGCGTCACGAGCCGCAGGTCCTCCGGACGCCCCTGCTCGCGCAGGGCGAGTCCCCGGGGGGTGCGCACGACCAGCAGCTCGTCGAGGCGGAGGCGGGTCGAGGGTCGCGGGCTCGGGTCCTGCAGCTCGAGGTCGACGAGGTCCAGCGGCTGACGCAGGAACGTCTTGTTGCGGTGCGCGAGACACACGTCGACCAGTCGCTCCGACGGACCCACGAGCTGTCGGTACGCCGCCAGGACCGTGTCAGGGAGCTCGGGCGCGTGGCTGGCGAGGAAGGGCCCGAAGAGTCCGTGCGTGAGGTTGTCCTCGTCGGCGTGCAGGTCACCGACCACGAGACGGAACCGACCCGCGTCCAGGTCGCCGGCACTGCCGGCGTGGATCATCACGTCCGGGTTGCAGATCGCCGGCCCGCGCACGGGCGTCCCGGCGCTCGCCTCGTCCAGGAACCGGTGGATCACGCCCGGGTCGAGGACCTGTCGCGCGGCGAGCGGGTCCAGGTCGAGAACGGCGCGGAGGCGCTCGTCGGAGCGCAGCGCGCTGCTGCTGACCTCGTGCGCGATCGACTCCAGACCCGCCGCGTCGTCCAGGAGTGCGCGGACGTACGTCTCGACGCTCACGCTGGACGAGGCGAAGGTGTGGTCGAACCACGCGGCGAAGGCGGCGACCTGGGCCTGGTGGGCCAGGTGCGCCCGGGCCATGAACAGCTCGAGGACCGGTTGCAGGGCGTCCTCGAGCAGCGCGTGGGCCCGAGCGCCGGTCCTGAGCTCCTCGAGCGGTCCGATGCACTCCTCGTGCACGAAGCTGCGGTCGCTGTAGAAGGTCGCCGCCCGAGCAGGTCGTCGGACCTGACGGACGATCGACCGCACTGCGTCGTTCACCGCCGTCAGCGCCGCGTCGTCGTCCGGTGCGGGGCGTACGCCGAAGGCACGCACCGCCGCGCCGCACTCGTGCAGCAGGCTCGACGCCGCATGGTCGGGTGGTACCGCTGCGAGCAGGTGGGGGAGCGGGTCGGGCTCGCCGTAGGGCACGTGCGGCCCGACCTCGAGCGCGCGATCGCGGTAGAGCGCGTCCAGGTCCGTCCCGCTGACACCTCGCCGACGCGCCATGCGCTCGACGTCGCGGACCGTCACCTCCCGCGCGTCCCGCGCACGTTGCAGCAGGTCGACCAGCAGGGCGTGCTGTCCGCCGGTCAGGTGCAGAGGTGTGACGGTCGCGACGTCGTGCAGTCTGCTCGCGCGGCGGGTGTGGTCCAGCTCCACCATCCACGTGCGCACCGAGTCGTCGCCGGGCGGCAGGTCGGACGGACGGACGACGGCGGGCGAGACGCGGACCGGCAGGTGGGGGCGGAGGGTGGCGTCGTCGCGGAGCGTCTCGCAGATCTCGTACGTCGCTCGACGCGACAGGAGAGGGAGGCGGTGGCGTTCTCCCGAGAGACGCAGCCCGGTGGCGCCACGGTGCACGCTCCCCGGGGCGAAGGGCCCGTGGTGGCTCGCCGTGTCGTTCTTGGCGCAGCAGCGTTGCAGGTACAGGGCGAGGGTGTCGACGTGCCGTCGATCCCGTCGAGTGAGGTCGTCCGGGGGCGTCCGGTCGAGCCACGGCCGGAGTCGGGCCCAGAGGTCCTCGTTCGACAGCATCACCGTGGCACGCAGCAGGGGGTCGTCGGCGAACTCCCGGTGCAGACGTGACCCGGTGGCGGCGCAGCTCGTCGCGTGCGCGTTCTCGTACTCCCGCTCGGCCTCGGTGACCAGACGGGCCGCCTGCTCGCCGCTGAGGGCACCACACTCGCCGGCTCGTCGACCGCGAGCCGCGTCCTGGCGGGCACGACGCGCCTCGAGCACCGCCAGGGCAGCACTCGTCACGGCCGTGTCCTGCAGGACGTCGAGGCGGTCGAACGCGAACCCCGCCATGCGCACGACGCTGTGGGGAAGCAGCCGCCAGCGGAGGGACGTCTCGGTGGGCGGGTCCGAGGGTCGCCCTGCCCTGCCGTGGCGGCTCGTCACACGGTCCTCCTCGGCGCGATGCTCGCCGGAGCGGCGAGGAAGGTGTCGAGGTCGACCGTGAGCTCGGGCTCGAGCCCTCGCGCTGTCGTCGCCACGGGGTGCCCGGGCGAGAGGCCGGTGTCGACGAAGCGCAGCGGCCTCAGCGCGGCGTCGGCAGCCGGAGGTGACCCGTGCAGGGTCACGTCGCGCGGCATGCGGGCGAGGACGGGGTTCTCGACGAGGAAGCGTCGGACGCCCGGCCGGTCCCGGGTGACGCTCATCAGCAGCTGCTTGGAGCCGAAGTGGTTGGGAGCCTCCACCACGGCGGCACCGAGGCGTCGCTTCCACTGGTAGATGCCCTTCGAGCAGAAGGCCTCCGTGCCGAAGAGGTCCATGGTCTCCAGCCCGTCGGCGAGGGCGCAGTGCTGCATCATGAGGTGGTAGAGCGCCTTGAACGCGCCGCTGTCGTAGTGCTCGTCCGCTCCGTCACGCACTCCCAGCAGTCGCGTGGTGAAGACACCGCGACGCACCGTGTACAGGCACCCGGCGACGGGGCCGTCGGCGTCGTCGGCGAGGAAGAGCCCGCCGCGCGAGGCGAGGAGCACGGCTGCCTCGAGCGACTCCGTCCGAGACTTCTCGGCATGACGCGCCTGCATCGTGGGACGGTGCATCCGATGGAAGAAGTCGACGACCGAGGCCTCGTCGCGGACGATCCGTGGTCGGAAGCGCTCGTGGCGCAGGGACTCGTTGAAGCGAGGCCGCTCTCGCTTCGACACGTGGGCGCGGACCGTCGCCAGGTCGGGCGTCCGCACCACGAGGTGGACGCGGAAGGGCAGGACGACGGTCGCTTCTCCCGGCGACGACAGGACCGTCCCGCTCGGCGCGCCGACGAGCTCGATGTCGGCGGTCTCCTGCCGGGAGGCGCGGCGTGCCGACCGCGACGGGGCCTCGGTGGTCCACTCGACCCGGCCCGGGAACGACCGCGCGCGCAGCACGTCGGTCAGCTGGAGCACGTTGGCGAGGCCCTGGTGGAAGCCGCGGTACCCGACGGTGGGCGCCGCGGGGTCGTCGACGACGCGGCTGACGACGTGGGGGACGCCGCGGACGACGTCCCACTGGGTGTGGGCTCGGCCGACCACCGGATTCGCCGTGTTGTCCCAGGCGTGGCGGACTCGCGCTCGCAGGATCCGGTCGGCCCTCACGGGTGGGCTCCCTGCGCGAGCGTGCCGTGGAGCGAGGCGATGGTCCTCGTGGCCCACGCTCGAAGGCCGGCGGCGTCGAGGATCGTGCTCGACGGCGCCCACGCGCCCATGCCCTCCGCCGCCTGCGCCGAGAGCTCGAGCCGACCCTCGTCGAACGTCCACCCCTCCGACGCGCTCGCGGCTCGGTGACGCGCGCGGGCGAGCGTCGCGTCCTCGGGGCGCAGGAGGACGTCGGCCTCCGCCGAGGCGGCGGCTCCGGACCCGAGAGAGAGGGAGACCGGCACCGCGCCGCCGAACGTGCCGACGCCGGGGAGGAGGTCCGTGCAGGTCCCCGACGCCGCCAGCGTCGCTACGAGGTCTCCGGCTGCCGTCGCCCCGAACGCGTTGCGCTGCTCCCGCGGCAGTGCGCGGCGACGGGCGATGCGGTCCAGCTCGGATCGGGAGGGTTCGTGGACGGTCCGCAGGTCCGTCGCCGCCACGAGAGGAGCGGCGACGTCACCCGAGCCGAGGTGGGCGTGATGGCCGAGGACTCGTGTCGCCTCGTCCGCGCGCTCGCTCCAGTTGAGGGTCTGGGCGTTGCCGAGACCGGCGTGGAACGGCAGCTCGAGCATCGAGCACACGGTGTTCACCAGCTCGGGGTAGCAGGCGTTGAGCAGCAGCGGTGGCCGGGAGCGGGTGTGGGCCACCTCAGCCACCGTGAGGGCGACGGGCAGCTGTTGCGCCAGCGAGGAGCCGAACGGGACACCCCCGGCGCCCCCCGCGTAGGGCGAGTAGTGCGACGTCGCGACCACGACGACCGACGGTCCCCACCGCTCGAGCAGAGCCTGCAGGTCCTCGCGGCCCCGAGGCCCGGACAGGCTCGGGGTCCGGGCGTAGGTGTGCTGCACGAGGTCGTCGGCGTGGACCTCCTCCTGTGACGTCCGGTGCCCGCGACCGCACTGCACGACGTGCAGCGGGACGTCGACGACGGTGCTGAGTCGCCGGACGAGCTGCGTCGCGAAGCGGCCGGTCCCGACGACCATGATCGTCCTGGCGTGCGGCCTGATGGCGTGACCTCAGCCCTGGACGCCGGCGAGGACGCCGGCCGGTCGGATCTGCAGACGACGCAGGTGGCGCTGCGGGTCGGAGAAGGCGTTGCGTGCGTGCAGGACGCGCCAGTTGTCCCACAGCAGGACGTCGTTGCGGTGGTAACGGATCCAGACGGCCTCGTCGGCGTAGCGACGCTGCCACTCGGCCTGTAGACGCACGGCGACGTCGTCGTCCTCGTGCAGCAGGTTGTTGCAGGAGAAGCGGACGGTGGGGGTCGGTGCGCCCATGTCCTCGAGCACAGGGTGCTCGGTGTGCAGGTCGAGCCCCTTGCGTGCGATGCCGTCGGTCGTCTTCCAGTGGAAGACGGTGGAGTAGAGGTGCTCGCGGTCGCTGTCGTCGAGCGCCTCGATCCAGGGCTTGGTGTCACCGATGGTCGTCTCACCGCCCTCGCCGGAGGCGGGCGTGACGCACCAGAGCATGAGGTAGCGAGGTGGCGGCGTCGTGAAGTCGTACCCCTCGGTGTGCGGGGTCAGCGGTCTGGTGTTCCCCGCGTGGTAGACGTCCTCCATCCCCGGCTCCGGCCGCACGTCGCCGACCACGGGGCCGCCGTAGTTGGGCACGAAGTCGCCGAACTTCGAGGCGAAGTCGACGTAGTGGAAGTCGTCGGGGACGTTGACCAGCTGGACGTACCCGTGCTCGTCGAGCATGTCGCGCGCCGTCCGGACCAGGTCGTCGCGTGGGATCACCTCGTCGTTGAAGTCGACGGCGGACAGGATGCTGATGGGGCAGTGCGTCATGGTGCTTCTCCTTCTGCTGGTGGGTCGTGCGGACGTGCTGGTGGAGGTGCGGGCCTGCGTCGTCCGGACCACGTCGGCCAGCTCCTGCGCGGAGCCGACCGTCGCGGTGACGTGCGCCGGCACGGGGACGTAGTCGCCGACCGCGTAGGAGCCGCTGGCGTGGACCACGAGCGACTCGACGTCGTCGAGCAGTCCCCGCCGTGCCGCCAGGAGGCTGCCGGTCATCGCCATGGACAACGACCACTCGCGGAGGTCGCGAGGGTCCGCGGGCAGGGGCACGAGGTCGCGGAGGAGTCCCCGCACGACGTCGTAGGTCTCGAGGCACTCCTGCAGCGACACCACGATCCCGTCGCCGCCGCGTTCCTCGATGAGTCGCTGCATGCGCTCCTGGGTCGGCGGCGCGTGGGTGTAGAAGGTGGGCTCGAGGACCTCGTCGAGGGACTGCGTCACCCCGGGGAAGTGCGGGTCACCCTGCTGCGCGAACCCCCTCGGCGTGAGGTCGTAGCGGGGGAGGCCGGCTCGGTCGAAGGACCCGGTGCGCAGGTGCAGGACCATGTCCGGCGTCGCCAGGTGCTGGACCAGGAGGTACCCCGGGTGGGGACCGGTCGAGGGAGTCCCCCGCGCGTGACCCAGCAGGCCGAAGGCGCTGGACACGGCGTGGGAGTGCCAGCGGCGCCCGTCCGTGGGGAGGAGGTCGGTCTCGAACCAGGCCCGCAGGCGATCCGCGAACGTGTAGTTGTCGAGCTGCATCGTGAACCACCAGGTGGCGTCGTCCTGGTGGTCCGCACCCTGCTGGTGGTGGACCCGGAGGGCCTCGACGACCTGCTTGACCGACGAGCGCGCGCCCTCGTCCAGGACCAGCACCGGGTTCCGGCGAGCCCACTCCGGGTGGGTGGCGAGCGGCGACGACCAGATCTTCTCCACCGAGGAGGGCGGCACCAGACAGACGACGTTGAGCTCCTCGGGCGAGACGAGACCACACTCGTAGGCGCGGAGGACGGCGTCGCGCAGGGCGGTTGCCTTGTTCGCCGACGACGGGGTGACGATCGTGAGGGGCCGCCCCGTCGAGGTGACGTGGACGACGGCGCGGGCCACCATGAGCAGCGACGGGTTCGTCTTCGTGGTGCGCGTCCGCGGATTGCCCATGAGGTCGAGCAGCACCACGTCCAGCCCGTCGAACGCCGATGGCGCGTGCAGCGGGGCGGCGGCGATGCTCGAGACGGCGAAGAACTCCCGCCAGCGCTCGTCGAGGTCGGGCAGCTCGAACGAGGGTCCCTCGGTCGGGCCCGCTCCCTCGGTCGGGCCAGGTCGTAGGCGGTCGTAGTAGTGGACGATGGCGTTGTCGATCCCTGGCATGCATCCCCCCGAATGCTGGCGTGTGTGACGGGAGCCATACCCGAGGTGCAGAACGCCAAACATCGCGATCCCGTTCAGCGCCTCGAATGGGTCGTCCGTCCCATCCGACGTGGTCTCGGACCCCTCTGGCCCCGACGATCCGGGTCGATTCAGGAACGGGTGCGTACCCGCGGTGCACACCCCGCGCGGGCCCCCGACGCCCTGCCGACCCGCGGCCGGTGCGGCGGAGCGGGGGTGCTCAGAGCAGGCCGACGGCCAGCGCGACGACGCCGAGCAGCGGCAGCGTGCCCTGCGCGACGGCGGCGCGCGCCTTGTCGGGGCTCGACACGAGGAGGACGAGGGCGGCAGCGACCATCGAGCCCGCGCCCGTGAACGCCAGGGTGGCGCCGACGGTGGTGACGTCGAGCGCCACGAGCACGGCTCCTGCGCCGGCCGTCACGGCCAGGAAGAGGTTGTAGAAGCCCTGGTTGAAGGCGAGCTCGCGCGTGGCCTCGGCCTCCTCGGGGCGCAGGCCGAAGGTGCGGCGTCCCCGCGGGGTCGTCCACGCGAAGGACTCGAGCCAGAAGATGTACACGTGCAGCAGTGCTGCGAGGGCGACGAGGGCGACTCCGAGCGCGGTCATGGGCCCATCATGGCCGACGCAGGGACGAGGTGGCCGAGGTCACGCCAGGCTTGGTTGCAGTTGACAACCATCGGAGTATGGTTGTCGTCGTCAACCAGTCCAGCCGAGCAGAGAGAGCAGCCGTGCCAGAACCCACCACCGCCACCGCACCACCGTCGTCCGAGGACAGCGGGGAGATGACCCATCGCCAGGTGCTCGAGGCGCTGAGCGGCCTCCTCCTCGCGATGTTCGTCGCCATGGTGTCCAGCACCGTCGTCACGAACGCCCTGCCGCGGATCGTCACCGACCTGAAGGGCAGCCAGACCGGGTACACCTGGGTCGTCGTCGCGACGCTGCTCACCATGACGGCCACCACGCCCATCTGGGGCAAGCTCGCCGACCTGTTCAGCAAGAAGCTGCTCGTGCAGGTGGCGCTCGTCATCTTCACGATCGGCTCGCTCATCGCCGCCTCCGCCCAGAGCATGGGCGTGCTCATCGGCGCCCGTGCCGTGCAGGGTCTCGGCGTCGGCGGTCTGACCGCCCTCGTGCAGGTCGTCATCGCCTCGATGGTCAGCCCGCGCGAGCGCGGCCGCTACTCCGGCTACATCGGCGCCGTCTTCGCCCTCGCGACCGTCAGCGGACCGCTCATCGGTGGCGTGATCGTCGACAGCCCGCTCGGCTGGCGCGGCTGCTTCTTCGTCGGCCTGCCGTTCGCCGTCGCCGCCTTCGTCCTGCTGCAGCGCACGCTGCACCTGCCCGTCGTGCGCCGCGAGGTCTCGATCGACTACCTCGGCGCCACGCTCATCATGGGCGGCGTCAGCCTCCTGCTCGTCTGGATCTCCCTCGCCGGTGCGCACTTCGCGTGGGTCTCCGCCACGTCGGCCCTGCTCGTGGTCGGTGGCGTGCTGCTCATCGCGCTCGCCCTCGTCGTCGAGGCCCGGTTCGCCCGCGAGCCGATCATCCCGCTGCGACTCTTCCGCGACCGCACGACGTCGCTGGCCACCCTCGCCTCCGTCATGATCGGCGTCGCGATGTTCGGTGCCACGGTCTACCTGAGCCAGTACTTCCAGTACTCGCGCGGCATGACGCCGACGGAGGCCGGCCTGATGTCGATCGCCATGGTCGGCGGCCTGCTCGTCTCGAGCATCACCTCCGGGCGGATCATCAGCCGCACCGGTGTCTGGAAGCGCTGGCTGGTCGGCGGCATGCTCCTCGTCGTGATCGGCTTCGGCCTGCTCGGCACGATCGACGCGAGCACCCCGCTGTACGTCGTCGGCCTCTACATGGCGCTCGTCGGCCTGGGCCTCGGCGCCACCATGCAGAACCTGGTGCTCGCCGTCCAGAACAACACGCGGCTCGAGGACATGGGCGCCGCCAGCTCCGTCGTCGCCTTCTTCCGCTCGCTCGGCGGGTCCGCCGGCGTGGCAGTGCTCGGCACGATCCTGAGCCACGACGTCAAGGGCAACGTCTCCGACGGCGTCCGCGAGCTCGCCGCCTCCGGTCAGCTCGACCGCGCCGACCTCGAGCGGCTGAGCCACTCGACCGGCCAGATCCCCGACCTGTCCACGCTCCCGGGGCCGTTCCGGACGCTGTACGAGACCGCCTTCGGCGACGCGTTCGGGCACATCTTCCTCGTGGCCACGCCGTTCGCGGTCGCCGCGCTCGTGTGCATCCTGTTCATCAAGGAGGTCCCGCTGCGCACCACGATCCAGAAGGACGTGGACGTGCTCGAGACCGAGGGACAGCCGGCCGACACGGTGGCGAGCCTGCGATGACCGCCGGCACGGTGCCCCCCGCCGCCTCGTCGCTCGACGCGCTCCGGCTCGTCGAGCACGAGGTGGGGGTGCTGATGCGACGGGCCCGCCGCGCGCTCACCGAGCGCGCGCGGCTCGTGCACCCCGACCTCCAGGCCATCGGCTACCTCGTCCTCGTGCAGGTCGAGGCAGACGGCCCGGTCCGGGGGAGCGGGCTGTGCGACGTCCTCCACCTCGACAAGGGCGCGGTGAGCCGCTCCGTGCAGCACCTGCTCGACCTCGGGCTCGTCGACCGGACGCCCGACCCGGACGACGGCCGCGCGACGCTCCTGTCGGTCAGCGACGAGGGACGTCGCCGGGTCCGCGCCGTCGACGTCGCCCGTCGGGAGATGCTCGGCGAGAGGTTCGCGGACTGGAGCCGCGAGGACCTCTGCGACGTCGCGCAGACCCTGCGCCGCTACAACGCCAGCTTCGGCCCCGAGGCCTGAGCGGTCGCGTCGGCCCCGAGGTCGAGCGTCATGAAGACGCTGAGCGGGTCCGGTCCGTATCCGGCGAACGGCCCGCACTCGACGAACCCCCGCCGAGCGTAGAGCCGCCGGGCGGGTGCGAAGTGGTCCTCGGCGCCGGTCTCGAGGGAGACCCGCTGGAGCCCGGCGGCCTTGGCGACGTCGATCAGGTGCTCCAGGACGGCGGCCGCGACACCCCGACCCCGGGCGGCGTGCGTCGTCCGCATGGCCTTGAGCTCCCCGAGCAGTCCGGCGTGCGTCCTCAGCGCGCCGACCCCGAGCAGCACGGGCGGCTCGTCGTCGCTCCAGGCGGCGACCATGCGGACGTCGGGTCGGGCCAGCGCGTCGTGGGGGAGGGCGTGCACGCTCTCCGGCGGTGACGTCGCCCGCATCTCGGCGAGGTGCTCGTCGAGCAGCGCCGCGACGTCGGGGTCGTGGGGCGAGACGGTCCGTACGTGCATGTGGCCATCCTCGCGCGGGTCCGGCGAGTACCGTGACCGGGTGCAGCACGAGTCGGTCGACGCGCCTTCGCGTCCCTCCCGGTGGCGTGTCGCGGTCGTCGGCGTGGTCGTCGCGCTCGGTGCCGCGCACCTGCTCGCCGTCACCGCGGCCGCCCTGCCGCCGAACGCGTACTCCGACGCCGCCCGACCTGCGACGTCCTACCTCGGTGCCTACTTCTCGCAGAACTGGCGGCTGTTCGCCCCGAACCCCATCGCGTCCGACCGGGTCGTGCGCTTCCAGGGGGCCTACGAGAAGGACGGCCGGACCGAGGTCACGCCATGGCTGGACTGGACCGACGTCGAGCTCGACCTCGTGCGTCACCGCCTCGTCGGCGGTCGCGCCGGCTACGTCACCAACAAGCTCTACGGTCCACTGGCCAACCGCTACGCGGCGCTCGACGAGCCCCAGCGCAAGGTCGCCGACGTCGTCGACCCCGCCAAGGTCCTGACCTGGAGGCGGCTCGACCGTGAGCTGCGCGCGGGCTCGAACGACCGCTTCGACGACGCGCAGGTGGCCCTCTACCTCGCCTACGACCGCGCGACGACCGAGCTGGCCACCGACGCGCTGGAGGCCGCCCACCCCGGACGCCGCCTCGTGGCCGTCCGGTACGCGACGCGCAGCCAGGACGTCACGCCGTGGGCGGCGCGGCACGGCTCGGCCGCGGAGCGGCAGACCGCGCGTCCCACACCCGTCCAGCGGATCAACGGCTGGCGCACCCCGCTGCGCGGCGACGCCGCCGAGCGCGCCGTGGTCGCCGACTTCCTGCGGAGGCACCGGTGAACGGCGTCGGCGACCGGGTCTGGACCTGGCTGACCGCCCGCAAGCACGCCACCCGCGGCCTCGCCATCACGCGGATCGTGCTCGGTCTGATCGTCTGGACGCAGCTGCTCGCCAACTGGTCCGACCGCCACTACACGTGGGGCGACGGCGCGACGTGGACGCAGGGCGTGCGCGACGTGAAGTCCTGGCCGGGATTCCTCGGCATCTTCCAGCAGGCCCACGGCGCGAGCTTCGACGCGCTGTACCTGCTCACCGTGCTGGCGGGCGTGCTGCTCATGGTGGGCCTCTGGACCCGCGCGTCGGCGCTGCTGACGCTGTTCCTGTGGATGTCGCTGTACGTCTGCAACCCGTTCGTCGGCTCCGGCGGCGACGCGGTACTGCGCATGGTGCTGCTGTACGCCTGCTTCACCGACTCCGGCCGGCACCTCTCCGTCGACGCCTGGCTGCGCGCCCGACGCGGGGAGCTGCGGCCGGTGCTGCCCGGCTGGCTCTCGACCACGCTCCACAACGTGGCCGTGGTCCTGATCATCCACCAGGTCGTCATGGTCTACGTGGGCTCGGCGCTGTGGAAGGTGCAGAGCGACCTCTGGCTCGACGGCACGGCCGTCTACTACCCGCTGCAGACCGAGGCGTACTCGCCCTGGCGCGACCTGCTGCACCCGCTCTCGAGCGCGTCACCCGTCGTCATGGCCGCCACCTGGACCGCCATCGTCGTCCAGCTGCTGTTCCCCGTGCTGCTGCTGTACCGCAGCACCCGGGCCGTGTCCCTCGTGGTCGTCACCGGCATGCACCTCGGGATCGGCGTGTTCATGGGGATCATGTACTTCTCGCTCGTCATGATCGCGGTCGACATGATGCTCGTCAGCGACGCCTCGTGGCAGCGGGGCGGGCGGTGGTGCCGGGCATGGTGGGCGCGACGTCGCGGCCGGCCCGACGACGCGCACGTGGTTGATCTGCGCAACGCTGTGTGATGTGTCTCAGGTGACAGCCGATGCGCACGCTGACCTGAGATCTGCGTAAGATGTGCGGCAACGACCGCTGAGGCGGGCGTTGCACCGGCCCGCGGTCCGCAGCTCTTCCCCCAAGAAGCGCACCGCAAGACACAGCGACATGGGAGTCACTCCACGATGAACAAGCTCGGCAGGAACACCCTCGCCCTCGGGTTGAGCACCCTGCTCATCACCTCAGCGGCGGCCTTCTCCGCCAACGCGGCCGACGAGACGGAGTCGCACGCGACCAGCCGTTTCCTCAGCGGCACGATCGGCGGCACCAACCTCGACGCCATCGCGGAGCTGGAGGGCACCTCGGCCGACAACCCCGGCGACCCGGGTCCGAACACCAACCCGCTGTCGCTGACGGTGCTGCAGGCCATCCCGATCAACATCCCCGGCGGGATCGACCTCAACCTGGCCGACTTCCTGAGCCCGGGCAACGGCTCGGCCGGCGTCGCGAACCACTACGCCGCCGCCCCGCAGACCAACTCCGCCGCCGCGGCCAGCGGTGCCGTGAACAACACCGGCGCGATCCTGGCCCCCGGCAACGGCGAGTTCCCCTCGAACGCCAAGATCTCGCTCGACGGCGGCCTGCTGAACGGCATCAACGACGAGCTCGCCGGTGTCGACCTGTCCCTCGGCGCGCTGTCCGGCTCCGCGGTCATCGACAAGGGCGACCTGACGCGCGACTACCAGATCGGCAGCGCCACGCTGGACGTCAAGGTCCCGCTGCTCGCCGACCTGATCCCCGACCTCTCCACCGCGCTCGGCGGTCTGGACAAGGCGAACGACATCACCATCAGCCCGGCCTCGCTGTGCCCGGTGATCGGCAACACGCTGAACGTCACGACGAGCACCCTCCTGGCGCAGCTCGACAGCCTCGGCCTCGGCGCCGTCGGCGACGCGCTCGAGCCGGTCCTGACGCTGCTCGGCGTCTCGAACGTCAACCTCTGCAACCTGCCGCCCCAGATCGGCGCGATCCTGACGAACGAGACGCTCGCCCAGCTGGTGACCGTCCAGGTCAAGGGTCTGGCGGATGTCACGAACGGCCTCAAGAGCTTCTCCAGCGACGGCGTGGCCGTCGACCTGGCGAACGGCACGATCTCGCTCGACCTCGCCAAGATCCTGCAGGCGGCCGGCATCGACATCAACAACCTCCCGCCGAACACGGACCTCGTGCAGTACATCACCAGCGACCTGATCGCCGGCAAGATCACGAACGTCCTGAACAACGCGATCGACGACATCGTCACCAACATCGGCAAGGTCAGCCTGCAGGTCACGGTGGCCGGCACGACGGTCATCCCGGAGTCCGACCTCGGTGCGCTCACCGACCCGCTGACGGCGATCCTCAAGCAGGTCACCGACGCGGTGCAGCAGATCGGCGCGCCGATCGACGACCTGCTCGGCGACCTCGCGCCCGACCTGGCCAAGATCGTGAAGCTGACGGCCAACACGCAGTCGACGTCCACGACGCCCACGCTGTCCGCGGGCGGCGAGAGCGCCGGCGTCCTGGCCGCCGCCGCGACCGGCACGTACTACCGTCAGGGCGCGCTGCGCGTCGACCTGCTCGGTGGTCAGCTCGCCAGCGTCGACCTCGCCAACGCTGAGGTCGCGCTGACCGCGGCGGACAACACCGACGCGCAGGCCGACACGCAGACCGACGCTGACGCGCAGGCTGACGCCCAGGCCGATGCCCAGGCTGACGCCCAGGCCGACGCCGACGCGATCGCGGACGCTGCCTCCGACGCCCAGGCCGACGCGGTCGCGGACGCCGATGCGCAGGCCGACGCCGACGTGACCACCACGCTGCCCAGCACGGGCGCCCCGAACCTGCTGCCCTTCTGGCTGCTGGGTCTGGGCCTGGTGCTCTTCGGCGCCGCGGTGCTCATCAACGAGCGTCGTCGCATGTCGCTCTGACGCTGCAATCCACGACGCCTGCCCGGTGACCGCTCGCGGTCGCCGGGCAGGCGTCTGTCCGGACCTACGATGGAGGCATGGCGGTGGCGGGAGGTGACGGCGACGGTGCACGCCAGGCCGAGGAGGACCGGCACGACTGGCGCGCGACGCTGATCGTGGCCCTCGCGGTGCTGGCCCTGGTGCATTCGCTGCTGGTCGCACTCTGGCTCGCCCCGCGCGGACCCGTGCGCGACGTCGCCGGCGGTTCGTTGCTCGCCACCTACGTCGACCCCTACTTCCGTCAGTCGTGGGACCTGCTCGAGCCGAGCGCCCAACGGGTCGACGAGGCGCTCTGGGTGCGTGCGCGGGTGCGCACCGGACCGCAGACGCTGGCGCTCACGCCCTGGCTCGACGTCACGAAGGCCGACCTGACCCGGACCCGCGACGACGTCGCGCCGGCCCGCGTCCACCTCGCCGGCCGCCGGCTCGCCACCAACCTCAACAACGCGATGTTCGCGCTCGGCCGCTCGGGCCGCCAGGTCGTGCTCGAGTCGACGGTCGGACGTCCGCCGGAGACGCTGCGCGGCGCGCTGGCGTCGGCCGGCGTGCGCCCCGCCGACGTCGCCGCCTACGCCGACCTCGACACGATGGCGACGCGCTTCGCGTCGCTGTACACGCAGGCCTACACCGACCGCCGGGTCGTGCAGGTGCAGTACCGCGTGGCCCGCCGGACCGTCCCGCCGCACGCCGACCGCGACGCCCAGCGGGTGTCGTCGGTGCCGTTCGAGTGGTTCGACGCCGGATGGCGTGCCGCCGTGCGGGGCTCGGCGGAGGCACAGTCCGCGTTCGACGGATACCTGGGGGTCGACCGATGAGCACGCTGTGGCGTCTGAGGGACGCGCTGGCACGCACCCGCCGCTCCGCCGAGCGGTGGCTGACGGCGGAGCGGCACGCCCTCCACGCGGTCGCGCTCGCGCGCATCCTCGTGGGTCTGTCCGTGCTCGGCCTGCTCGTCACCAACTACTCGACCCGTCAGGTGTGGGTCGGAGACGCCTCGGCGTGGGCCGAGCCGGCGCGGGCCGTCAGCCGCTTCCCCGAGGTGTCGCTGCTCGACGGGGTCAGCGGCGACCTCCTCACCGTCGTGTACGTGGTCGTCATGCTCGCGGCCGTGGGCCTCGTCCTCGGCTGGCGGGCCAAGGCCATGACCATCGTCGTGCTGCTCGGCTTCATCGCGGTGACGGCGCAGAACCCGGTGCTCGGGTCGATCGGCGACAACCTCGTGCGGCTCACGCTGCTGTGGATGCTGCTCATGCGCACCGCCGACGTCTGGTCGCTCGACGCCAACCGGCTCGAGCCGCGCGAGAGCGACGACGTCGCACCGGACTGGCTGCGCACGGGGCTGCACAACGTCGGTCTCGTCGGCCTCGGTGCGCAGACGGTGCTGGCCTACCTGGCGGGCGGTCTCGACAAGGCCTCCCAGCCGGTGTGGCAGCAGGGCACCGCCCTGTACACGACGCTGCAGCTGCCCGAGTTCCGTCCGTTCCCGTGGCTCTCGGACCTGCTCTCGAACGCGACCGTGCTGCTCGCGCTGCTCACCTGGACGGTGCTGGCGGTGCAGCTGTTCTTCGCCCCGATGCTGCTGCGTCGCGAGACGCGCAACCTCGTCGCCGGGGTCGCGATCGGCGTGAACGTCCTCTTCGCCGTCGTCCTCGCGACCCCATGGTCGTCGCTGGCCGTCATCGCCGTGACCGGCCTGTTCGTCAGCGACGACCGCTGGGCGGCGCTCGGCGAGCGGGTGGCCGACCTCGCGTGGCCCGTGCTCGACCGCACCGCCGACGTGCGCTACGCGGTGGCCGACCGCGTCGCGGACTGGTGGTACGACCGCGTGCTGGGCCTGTGGGACCGCGTCCGGTTCAGCGTGTTCCGACGCTGACCTGCGTCGCCGCACGGCGACCGGCCACGACCAGCAGCACCACGGGCACGACGAGGGTGCCGGCGACGGCGTTCAGCGTCCCGAACCCCTGCCACGCGACGAGGACGCCGGCGAGCAGGCCACCGGCCGCCCCCGACAGGTTCATCGTCAGGTCGCCCAGCCCCTGGACCAGCGGACGCACGTCGGGCGGCGTCGAGGCGGTGAGCAGCGCGGCACCGGCGATCACGGCGGCCGACCAGCCGAGGCCGAGCAGCACCAGTCCGACGGTGATCTGCACCTGCGAGTCGCCCGACGTGCCCGAGACGACCACGGCGAGCAGCAGGACGAGCTGACCGGCGAGGATCGTGCGGGCCGGTCCCCAGCGGTCGGCGAGCCAGCCCATCACCGGCGACAGCGCGTACATGCCCGCGATGTGCAGGCTGATGGTCAGGCCGATCACCTCGACCGCGGCGCCGTGGTCCTGCATGTGCACGGGCGTCAGTGCCATGACGGAGACCATCACGGCGTGCGCGAGCGCGATCGTGACGACGGCCGTGCGGGTCTCGCCGCGGACGTGGGGGAGCGCGGACCGCACCCGCGGCACTGCGACCTCCATGCCGTCGCGTCGGGTGGGCGGCAGCGGGTCGGGCCGCAGGAGCAGGAGGTTCATCAGGCCGGCCAGGAGGAACGCCACGCAGGCGAAGACCATGGTCCCGGCCAGGTCGGGAACGCCGAGCGCACGGGCGGTCGACGTGCCCGGGCCGGTGAGGTTCGGGCCGAGCACGGCGCCGACCGTCGTCGCCCAGGTGACGAGCGAGAGCGAGCGGCCGACCTGGTGGCTGGCCGCGAGGTCGGTGGCCGCGAAGCGCGACTGCAGCGTCGCCGCGGTGCTGACGCCGCACAGCAGCAGGCCGACCAGCACGAGCACGAGGCTGTCGGCGGTGGCCCCCAGCACCACGATCGCCGCGCCGGCCGCGCCGAGGAACCAGCCCACCGTCAGGGCGGGCCGGCGGCCGGCCCGGACGGCGAGGGTCGCGAGCGGCACGGTCGCGAGCGCCGCACCGAGCGTCAGCATGACGGTGGCCATGCCGGCCCAGCCCGACGACCCCGACACCTCGCGCAGCAGCAGCACGCCGACCGCGAGGCCGGCGCCGCTGCCGATGCCGCCGACCACCTGCACGACCACCAGCACCCGCAGGACGCGGCGCTGCGCGACCTCCGCGGCGCTCACGAGGCCCAGATGGTGACGCGGTCCTCCGGGTCGAGCCACAGGGCGTCGGCCGAGGTGGTACCGAACGCCTCGTGGAAGGCGTCGATGTTGCGCACCACCTGGTTGCACCGGAACTCCGGCGGGGAGTGCGGGTCGACGGTGAGCCGGCGGACCGTCTCGGCCGGGCGGACCTTCGACTGCCAGGCCTGCGCCCAGGAGATGAAGAAGCGCTGGTCGCCGGTGAGGCCGTCGATCGTCGGCGCCTCGCCGCCCGTGGCGATCCGGTACGCCTGGTAGGCGATGCCGAGTCCGCCGAGGTCGCCGATGTTCTCGCCGATCGTCAGCTCGCCGTTGACCTTCTGGCCGTCGGCGCCGTCGGGCGACAGCGCGCCGTACTGCTCCACGAGCGCCGCGGTGAGGCTCTCGAACGCGGCACGGTCCTCGTCGCTCCACCAGTTCCGCAGGGCGCCCGTGCCGTCGTAGTGGCTGCCCTGGTCGTCGAAGCCGTGACCGATCTCGTGACCGATCACCGCGCCGATCGCCCCGTAGTTGACGGCGTCGTCAGCGTCGGGGTGGAAGAACGGGGGCTGCAGGATGGCGGCGGGGAACACGATCTCGTTCATCGTGGGGTTGTAGTAGGCGTTGACCGTCTGCGGCGTCATGTACCACTCGTCGCGGTCGATGGGCCGGCCGATCTTCGCCAGCTCGCGGTCCATCGAGACCGTGAGCGACCGACGGGCGTTGCCCAGGAGGTCGGTCGGGTCGGTCTCGAGCGCGGTGTAGTCCTTGAAGCGTTCCGGGTGGCCCACCTTGGGGGTGAACGCGTCGAGCTTGGCCAGCGCCTCGGTCTGCGTCGCCTCGCTCATCCAGGGCAGGGCGGAGATGCTGCGACGGTAGGCCTCGACGAGGTGCGCGATGAGGTCGTCCATCCGCTCCTTCGCGGTCGGCGGGTACTCGGTGCGCACGTAGATGCGGCCGATCGCCTCGCCCATCGCGGACTCCACGAAGCCCACGCCACGCTTCCAGCGCGGGCGCAGCTCGTCGGTGCCGCTCAACGTGCGGCCGTAGAAGGCGAAGTTCTCCTCCACGAACGCGGCCGGCAGGTAGGGCGCGGCGGCGTGCAGCACCTGCCAGCGCAGCCAGTCGCGCCACGCGGGGAGGTGCTCGACCGTCAGCAGCCCGGCGAGGCCCTCGAGGTACGACGGCTGCGACACGACAGCCTCCTCGAGCACCGACGCCGGGATGTCGGCGGCCGTGCTCCACGTGGTCAGGTCGAGCGGACCGAGCAGGGCCTGCAGGCCGTCGCGGTCGAGGAGGTTGTAGGTGCGCTGCGCGTCGCGGCACGCGACCCGGTCCCAGTGGTGCGCGGCGACCTGGGTCTCGAGGTCGAGGACGCGCGCCGCGCGGTCGGCGGGCGACTCGAAGCCGCCGAGGGTGAACATCCGCTCGAGGTGGTCGCGGTAGGCGGCCCGGACCTCGGCGGTCTCGTCGGTGCGGTAGTACGACTCGTCGGGCAGGCCCAGGCCGCTCTGCACGACGTGGGTCACGTACCGCTCGGGGTTGCCGCGGTCGGGCGCGATGTACAGGCCGACGACGCTCGCCACGCCGGAGCGCTCCAGGTGGCCCAGCACCTCGACGAAGGTGGGCACGTCGGCGACGCCGTCGATGCGGTGCAGGTCGTCCTGCAGCGGCTCGGTGCCGAGCGCGTCGATGCGGTCGGTGTCCATGAAGCTGGCGTAGAGCTCGCCGATCTTGCGCTCGTCGGCGTCGAGGTCGGCGGCCGGGTCGTCGAGTGCGTCGCGGCAGGACTCGACGATGCCGCGCACGACCCGCTCGGCCTCGTCGACCAGCGTCACGAACGCGCCGGCCGTGGCGCGGTCGGGCTGGATGGGCGCGTCGCGCAGCCAGGGTCCGTTCACGTGCCGGAAGAGGTCGTCCTGAGGGCGGGTCGCGGGATCGAACGCAGAGGTGTCGATGGCCGGACCAGCCGGCGCGGAGGGGGACTCGGTGGACGGGGCGCTGGCATCGGTCACCTGGATAGGCTACCTGCGTGTCCGTGTCGCACCCCGCCCATCTGACCGTGCTCGACGTGCAGGACGTGGGGCCGCACCTGCGCCGCCTCGTCCTCGGCGACGGCGACGTCGCGCGCGGCTTCGACGCGCTCGCCGCCCGGTGGTCCGGATGGGCCGACTCCTACGTCAAGCTCGTGTTCCTGGCCGACGGCGTCACCTACCCCGACCCGCTCGACCTCGACGAGGTGCGGACGAGCCTGCCGAGCGACGTCTGGCCGGTGCTGCGGACCTACACCGTCCGTCGGCTCGACCTCGAGGCCCGCGAGCTCTGGGTCGACGTGGTGCTGCACGGCGACGAGGGCGTGGCCGGCCCGTGGGCGGCGCAGGTGCGTCCCGGCGCGACCATCCACGTCCGCGGTCCCGGCGGCGCCTACGCGCCTGACCCGGCCGCCGACCCCCCCCTCCTCGTCGGCGACGAGTCGGCCCTGCCCGCCATCGCCGCGACCCTGGAGGCCCTGCCCGCCGGAGCCCGCGCCACCGTGTTCTGCGAGGTCGACGGCCCCGACGACGAGCTCGACGTGCACACCGTCGCCGACGTCGACCTGCGCTGGCTGCACCGCGGCGAGGCCGCAGCCGGCACGACGACGCTGCTCGACGACGCCGTCCGGGCCTGGCCGTGGCCCGAGGGACGGGTCCAGGCCTTCGTGCACGGTGAGTCGCGGCTGCTGAAGACCGTGCGCCCCTACGTCCGCGAGCGCGTCGCCCGAGGCGACCTGTCGGTGTCCGCCTACTGGCGGCTCGGCGCGACGGAGGAGGGGTTCCGGCGCTGGAAGGCGGAGCAGCGCGCCGTCGAGCCCGGCTGAGTCGTCGGTCTCACCCCAGGGGGCGGTGCTCCCGCCACCAGCGCCGGACCGGCTTCTGCACCGCGGGCGGCACCCACTCGAACCCGACGTGGACGGCGGCGCCCTTGGCCAGTCCGTGCGTGCGGGTGCGGCGCTCCCAGGCCGTCGGGGGTGCGGGTCGTCCGCCGTCGCGCTGCTCGCGGTGCAGCGCGAGGGCGCTGCGCAGGTAGGCGGAGCGCAGCGCGTCGCGCGAGGGTCGCTCGCCCGTGGCGAGCAGCTCCTCCACCCGGTCCACCACGGCCACGGCCGGCGCGACGTCGCGTCCGCCGAACCAGCTGTCGACCCAGTCGGGGTCGGGCGTGCCGAGGTCGTCGGCGTTGACCTGGTCGAAGGTGCGCAGCAGGCCGGAGTCGAGGAGCACGTGGTTGCCCAGCCGCTCGTGCACGCCGAGGTCGAGCACCAGCGCGACACGACGTCCGCGGTCCACCGCCTCGAGGCAGGCCGTCGACGACACCGTCACGAGCAGGTCGGCCTCCTCCAGCAGCTCCGGCACCGGCCGGTACGTGACGGCGAAGTTCGGCGGCAGGTCGTCGTGGGCGAGCAGGTCCTCCGGGTGGTGGTGCATCCGGTGGAAGGTGCCCTCGCCGCGGCGGTGACGCGGCTTGAGCAGGACCTGGCGGTCCGGGTGCCGGCGGGCGTGCTCGGCGAGGCGTCGGTACAGGTGCAACCGGTCGACCGGGCTGGCCGGGACCGTCGGCTGGTCGGCGAACAGCACCGTGCGCACCGGTCCGGTCTGCTGCGGTGCGGGCGAGGTGCTGAGGATGGGCAGCCCCGTGAGCAGCAGGTTGCCGGGCGCGATGTCGAGCCGTGACGCCACGTGCAGGAAGTGCTCGAGCTCGTGGCGCGCGTTGACCGCCACGACGTCGGCCGCGCACCGGTCGAGGTAGCCGGCGGTGATCTTCTCGATGATCACGCCCACCCAGCCCGCGACCACGACCGGGCGCGGTCCGTCGCCCGCGGCCTCGGCGAGGTCGAGCGTGAACCGGTGCACGGAGGGGCCGGAGAGCGCGAAGACCACCACGTCGTGCGCCTGCGCCAGCGCGACCAGGTCGTCGTCGGGGACGACGTCGACGGTGTCGACCCCCGTCGCCGAGATCTGCGCCGGCGACAGCGTGGCCATGCTGCGCGGCGCCACGACCCGGACCTGGAAGCCTCGGTCGCGCAGCTGCGTCCAGAGCGCCGCGGCCCACTTGAGCTGGGAGTCGAACGCCGCGACGACGAGCGCGGTGGGGGAGTCTGTGGTGTCGTGCACGTAGGCACGCTAGCCCCGGTGACGGCGCTGCTCCGAGGCCGAGCGGCCGCCTGCGGGCACTGTTGTCCGGGGGTTCGTCGGTGCTTCACCGGATGTCCACCGCCTCGTCCCACAACCCTCTTGACGGGGTCGGGACGCCACGCGACGTTCGCCGAACCTGCCCTGTTCGTTCACCTGCGCGTCGGGCCGGCTCCCTAACGTCTCGTCCTATGACCCTCCACCACCCCCTGCCCGTGCGCCGTCGTGCGGACCCGGGCGACGCCAGCGTGTGCGCCATCGTCCCGGCACGTGGTGGGTCCCGGGGCGTCCCGCGCAAGAACCTGCGCCCGGTCGGCGGCGAGCCGCTCGTCGTGCGGGCCGTCCGCACCCTGCGCGCGGTCGACGGCATCGACCACGTGGTCGTCACGACCGACGACGCCGAGATCGCCTACGCGTCGCGCTCGGCGGGTGCCCGCACGGTCGACCGCCCCCAGCAGATCGCCGGCGACACGGCGAGCTCGGAGTCGGCGGTGGCCCACGCGCTCGACCACCTCGAGTCGATCGGCCGGCTGCCCGACGTCGTCGTGTTCGCCCAGGCCACGAGCCCCTTCGTCGACCCGGCGCGCGTGGCGGAGGCCGTGGCCCTGGTCCGCGACGGCGACCACGACGTCGCGTTCAGCGTGGTCCGCACCCACGCGCACCTGTGGCGCCACGGCGAGCACGGCCCCGAGGGCGTCAACCACGACATGCACCGTCGGCAGCGCCGCCAGGACATGGAGCCGCAGTTCCAGGAGACCGGCGCCTTCTACGTCATGCGGACCGAGGGCTTCCGCCGGCACGGCCACCGCTTCTTCGGCCGGGTCGCGATGGTCGAGGTCGACCAGGCCGACGCGCTCGAGATCGACACCGAGCAGGACCTGCGCCTCGCCGAGGAGCTGCTGCAGCACCGACGCGCGGTCGGCTCGGACCCGTCGGCGTCGCCCGTCGCGGCACACGTCGTCGTCACGGCCTTCGACGGCGTGCACACCGACGGCCGGGTGGCGCTCGACGCCCACGGTCGCGAGACGGCCCTCGTGCACCGCGCCGACGGCGAGGGCGTCGAGCGGCTGCTGCGCTCGGACCGACCCGTCGTGGTGCTGACCGACGGACCCGACGCGGTCGCGGCACGCCGCGCCCAGGCCCTCGGTGCCGTGCACCTCGAGGGCACCCCCGACAAGCTCACGGCCCTGCGCACGTGGGCGCGCGAGCACGACGTCGCGCTGCAGGACATCGCCTACCTGGGCCACGACGTCACCGACGTCGAGGTCCTGGCTGCCGTGGGCTGGCCGGTCGCACCGGCCGACGCCCACCCGGCCTGCCGGGTCGCCGCACGCCACGTGCTGCGTCGACCCGGGGGGCAGGGAGCGGTGCGCGAGCTCGCGGACCGCGTGCTCGCGGCGAAGGACTCGTCCGTCACGGACACGACACAGGAGGGACCGGATCATGGCTGAATGGGTGAAGATCGGCGACGCGATCGTCGGACGGAGGCGTCCCACGTACGTCATCGGCGAGATCGGCATCAACCACAACGGTGACGTCGAGGTGGCGAAGGAGCTCATCGACGTCGCCGCCCGCGCGGGAGCGCAGGCCGTCAAGTTCCAGAAGCGGACCCCGCACATCTCCACGCCCGAGGACATGCGTCACGTCGTGCGGCAGACGCCGTGGGGCGAGATGACCTACCTCGACTACCGCTACCGCGTGGAGTTCGAGGCCGAGCAGTACGCGCAGATCGCGGCGCACGCCGCCGACCGCGGCGTCGACTGGTTCGCGTCGCCGTGGGACGTGCCCGCCGTGGAGTTCCTGGAGGAGCTCGGCGTCTCGTGCCACAAGGTGGCCTCGGCGTCGGTGACCGACCTGGAGATGCTGGCCGCCCTGCACGAGACGGGCAAGCCGATCATCCTGTCGACCGGCATGAGCACGCTCGAGCAGATCGACCGTGCGGTCGAGGTGCTCGACACCGACCAGCTCGTCATCCTGCACGCGACGTCGACGTACCCGCTGCCGGCCGAGGAGGCCAACCTGCGGACCATCCACACGCTGCAGGAGCGCTACGGCGTCCCGGTCGGGTACTCCGGCCACGAGACCGGCCTCGAGATCTCCCTCGCGGCCGTCGCCCTCGGCGCGGTCGCGGTCGAGCGGCACATCACGCTCGACAACGCGATGTGGGGCTCGGACCAGGCGGCCAGCCTGGAGCCGCAGCCGTTCGTCGACCTCGTCCGCGACATCCGCACCGTCGAGCTCGCGCTCGGCGACGGCGTCAAGCGCGTCATGCCGGGCGAGCACAAGCCGATGGCCCGCCTGCGGCGCCACACGGACGCGGTCATCGCCGCCTCGTGAGCCAGGCCGACGTCGTCCGGGTGCTGGTCCTCTGCGACACCGACTCCTACGTCAAGTGGGGTGCGGCGCTGGGGGACCGGTTCCCGGACGACTGGCGCGTGGACCTGGTGGTCGCCCGCAGCACGGCTGCGCCGAGCGCCTCGCAGCTGGCCGACGCGCTGGCCGGGACCGCTGCCGCCGGCAGCACGCCCGACGTGGTCGGACTCGCCGACCTACGGCGACGTCTGCAGTCCGAGCGCCCTGACGTGCTCGTGCTGTCGGCGCGTGGCTGGACCGTGCAGGCGGCCACGTCGGTCGTCGACAACGTGCCCGGCCGCCCGGTGATCGTCACCGGGCTGCCGGGCGTCGGCGTGCCCGTGCTGCCCTACGGGCTCGGCTTCCGGCGGGCCGCCGACGTGTTCGTCGTGCACAGCCGCCGTGAGCTGCGCGAGTTCCGTCACGCGAGCCGGCGCCTCGAGCTGCCCGACCGCTTCGAGCTCGGCCACCTGCCCTACCTGGGGCGCTCGACGTTGGACGAGCCCGTGCCGCCGCGCGCCGACGGGCCGGTGGTCTTCGCCGCGCAGGCTCTCGTGCCCGCCTCGGCCGCGGAGCGCACGCACCTCGTCTCCCGGCTCGCCGACGCCGCCCGCGCCCACCCCGACCGCGAGGTCGTGGTCAAGGTGCGGGCCCGCCGCGGCGAGGCGCAGACCCACCACGAGCAGGTGCCGTTGGAGGACCTCGTCGAGTCGCTCGACGACCGGCCGGCGAACCTCGTCGTCCGCACGGGTCCCATGCACGAGCACCTGGAGCGCGCCGGGGCGTTCGTCACCGTCAGCTCCACCGCGCTGCTCGAGGCCGTCGCGTGCGGGGTGCCCGCCGTGGCCCTCGACGACTTCGGCGTCGGGGTCGAGCAGATCAACCTGGCCCTGCAGGGCAGCGGGCTGCTGGGCTCGCTCGACGACGTGGTGGCGGGTCGCTTCGCCCACGCCGACCCGGCCTGGTGCGTCGACAACTACTTCCACGACCCGTCCGAGGACACCTGGGTCGAGCGGGTCCGCGGGCTCGTCGAGCAGCGACGGTCCGACGGGCTGCCGGCCTATCCCGAGCTGCCCGGGTCGTGGCGCGACGGGTTCCGGCGGATCCTCTACCGGCACTTCGCGTTCACGGACGGCACCGAGCGCACCACGCTGCTCGCGACCGTCGAGCACCGGGTCGCCGGCGCCGCGCTGTGGCTCACGCAGCGTCGCGGCCGGCTCCTGCGCCTCGTGCGCCCCGACGTGCGCGGGGGAGCTGCGCAGACGTTCGCCGCCGAGAACAGCGCCACCGCGCCGCAGGCCGAGGACGTGCGCACGCCCACGTCCTGACCGTCGGTCCCGGGGCAGGCTGCCGGCCCGGGTCAGACGTGGCCGAGCTCGCGGTAGCGGGCCTCGGTGGCCTCCTTCTGCGGCCGCCACCACGCCTCGTTCTCGCGGTACCAGTCGATCGTCGCCGCCAGCCCCTGCTCGAAGTCGGTGTACCGCGGCGTCCAGCCGAGCTCGGTGCGCAGCTTCGTGGAGTCGATCGCGTAGCGCAGGTCGTGCCCGGCGCGGTCGGTCACGTGGTCGTAGGCGTCCGACGGCAGACCCATCAGCGTGAGGATGAGCTCGACGACCTCGCGGTTGCTGCGCTCGCCGTCGGCTCCCACCAGGTAGGTCTCGCCGATCCGGCCGTGCTGCACGATCTCCAGGACCGCGCTGCTGTGGTCGTCGGCGTGGATCCAGTCGCGCACGTTCAGGCCACGGCCGTAGAGCTTGGCCCGGCCGCCGTCGAGCAGGTTCGTCACCTGCCGCGGGATGAACTTCTCGACGTGCTGGCGCGGACCGTAGTTGTTGGAGCAGTTGCTGAGCGTCGCCCGGACGCCGAACGAGCGCACCCACGCCCGCACCAGGAGGTCCGAGCCCGCCTTCGTGGCCGAGTACGGGCTCGAGGGGTTGTACGGGGTGGACTCGGTGAACCGCTCGGGGTCGTCGAGCTCGAGGTCGCCGTACACCTCGTCGGTCGAGATGTGGTGCAGCCGGACGTCGTGACGACGTGCGGCCTCGAGCAGCGTGAACGTGCCGACGAGGTTCGTCGTGACGAACGGGCTCGGGTCGGACAGCGAGTTGTCGTTGTGCGACTCGGCCGCGAAGTGCACCACCGCGTCGGCCTGGGCGACGAGCCGGTCGACCAGCTCGGCGTCGGCGACGTCGCCCACGACGAGCCCGACCCGCGCCTCGGGGAGCCCGGCGAGGGACTCCCGGTGACCGGCGTAGCCGAGGTGGTCGAGCACCGTCACCGAGAGGTCGGTGTGGGCCACGACGTGGTGGACGAAGTTGGAGCCGATGAAACCCGCACCGCCGGTGACGAGGAGCTGCCGCATGGGCCGAGCGTACCGACTGGCGTCCCCGGGGAGGGCCCGGTCGGGGCGGCCGGTCGAGCCACGGCGTCGGGACCCGCACGCTACGATGCCGAGGGCGGAGGCTCCGCCCGTTCCCGAGTCGAAGGACCGCCCACCCCCGTGACCACGCTTGACCTGAGCGAGTTCCGCACCCCCGGCCGGGGCCGCGGGATCCTCGACGTCTTCACCTGGCGCTACCTGCTCCGTCTCCTCGTCCGCAAGGGCACGCAGACCCGGTACCGCAACTCCGTCCTCGGGTGGACCTGGTCCTACGTCAAGCCCGCGTTCCAGTTCGGCGTGTTCTTCGTGGTCATGGGCCTGTTCCTCGGGCTCAACCGCGGCGTCGACAACTTCGCCGTGTACCTCTTCAGCGGCATCGTCGTCATCAACTTCTTCAACGAGGGCTTCGGCAACGCCACGCGCTCGATCCTGGAGAACGGCGCCCTGGTGCAGAAGATCTACCTGCCGCGCGAGCTGTTCCCGATCGCCGCGATCATCGTGGCCTTCGTGCACTTCGTGCCCCAGGCCGTGATCCTGCTCATCGCTTGCCTCTTCCTCGGTTGGACGCCGTCGGTCAGCGGCGTGCTGGCCATCGCGCTCGGGCTGGTCATCATCGCCGCGCTGTCGCTCGGGCTCGGGATGCTGTTCGGCGCCGTCAACGTGTCCTTCCGTGACGCGCAGAACGTGGTCGAGCTGATCCAGATGCTCTCCACCTGGGCCGCGCCGGTGCTCTACACGTGGCAGTTCGTGCGCGACGCCGTGCCGCGCTGGCTCTTCGACCTCTACATGGCCAACCCGCTGACGGCCGCCGTCGAGCTGTTCCACGCCGGCATGTGGTTCCCGACCTCCGACGGGAAGATCCCGCACCCCGAGCACCTCTGGACCAACGCGTTCATCGCGCTCGGCATCTGCGTCGTCTTCCTCGTCATCGGCCAGATGGTCTTCCGCCGCTTCGAGCGCCGATTCGCCCAGGAGCTGTGATGTCCCAGGAGACGACGTCGTCCATGCCCGGCGACACCGCCGTGCAGGCCCGCCCCAGCATCATCGTCGACCACGTCAGCAAGCAGTTCCTGCTGCGTCGGGCGCACGCCTTCAAGGAGGCGTTCGTCGGCTGGGTGCGTGGCAAGGACGTCTCGAGCGAGAAGTTCCTCGCCCTCGACGACGTCTCGTTCACCATCCACGAGGGCGAGTCCGTCGCGCTGCTCGGCTTCAACGGCTCGGGCAAGTCGACCATGCTCAAGCTCATCTCCGGCGTCATGGAGCCCGACGACGGGTCGGTGCTGGTGCGCGGACGCCTCGCCGGGCTCATCGAGGTCGGCGCGGGCTTCCACCCCGACCTCACCGGGCGCGAGAACGTGTACCTGAACGCCGCGATCCTCGGCATGCAGAAGGACGAGATCGACGCCCGCTACGACGACATCATCGCGTTCAGCGAGGTCGAGCGGTTCATCGACCAGGAGGTCAAGCACTACTCCTCGGGCATGTTCATGCGCCTGGCGTTCTCGGTGGCCATCCACTGCGAGCTCGACATCCTGCTCGTCGACGAGGTCCTGTCGGTCGGTGACGCACCGTTCCAGGCCAAGTGCCGCGCCAAGATCGAGGAGCTCTCGCGCGAGGGCAAGACGATGGTCATCGTCAGCCACGACCAGGAGATGGTGCGCCAGGTGTGCGACCGCGGCATCGTCATCCGCCAGGGCAAGCAGGTCTACGACGGGCCGATCGAGCCCGCCATCGACGCCATGATGGCCTGACCTGCCGCTGGGCGGGCCGGTGCTCGGGCGTGGCCCGAGCGGCGCTCAGTCGTGGTGCAGCCCGCGCGGGCTGACGTGCACCTCGTCGGGACGGTGCGGGTCGAGCAGCCGCTCGTCGGCGTACTGCACCAGCTTGATGCGCTCCATGGCGTCCTCGAGCAGCACCCGGTTCGTCCGCAGCATGTCGGAGATGACCAGCAGTGCCACGCACAGCAGGGCGGCGACGAGCATGCCGACGCCGAACACCAGCGACTGGATGTTGCCGGAGCCCGCACCCTGGAGGTACAGGACCAGGAACCGCACGAACGGGATCGCCGCGGCGAGGGAGAACACGAGCGCGAGCGTCGTGAACACCGCGTACGGCTTGAACATGATGTAGCTGCGGATGATGGCCTGACCGGAGCGGGCCATGTGCTGGAAGATGTTGGAGAACAGCCGCGACTCGCGGGTCTTCGGGTTCGTCCGGATCGGCACGCTCGCGATGCGCAGCCGCTTGTTGCCGGCCTGGATGATCGTCTCCATGCAGTAGCTGAACTGCGTGACGACGTTGAGCCGGATCAGCGACTCGCGCGAGTAGGCGCGGAAGCCGCTGGCGGCGTCGGGCAGGTCGGTCTCGGCCGCGTAGTTGACCACCTTGCTGCCGAATGACTGCATGACCTTCTTGAACGGCGAGAAGTGCTCGATGGTCTTGGTCTGGCGGTCGCCGATCGCGATGTCGGCCTCGCCGCGCAGCAGCGGCTGCACCAGCTCGGCGATGCTCTGCTGCGGGTACTGGTTGTCGCCGTCGGTGTTCACGACGATGTCGGCGCCGTGCTGCAGTGCGTAGTCGACGCCGTCGCGGAAGGAGCGGGCCAGCCCCATGTTGCGGGTGTGGAACACGAAGTGCTGGACACCGTGCTCGCGGGCGACCTCGACCGTGCGGTCGCTGGAGCCGTCGTCGATGACGAGGACGAAGATCTCGTCGATGCCGTCGATCTGCTGCGGGATCGACGAGAGGACGAGGGGGAGGGTCGCCTCCTCGTTGAGGCAGGGGACCTGCACGAACAGTCGCATGAGTTCCTTCCAGGAGGCCGTGGGACGGCCCGGACGATCCTACCGGCCGGAGCACGCCGGTCCAGCCTGCGGGGCGCTGGCGCGGCGCGTCACGCGGGTCGGACGACGTCGGGCGCCGGGTAGACTGCAGCGTCCCTCGCCACCAACGCAAGGAGTGCACATGGACGCCGACCTCGTGGTCGTCGGATCGGGATTCTTCGGACTGACCATCGCCGAGCGGGTCGCCCGTGAGCTGGGTCGCAAGGTCGTCGTCATCGACCGACGCGACCACGTCGGCGGCAACGCCTACTCCGAGGACGACCCGGAGACCGGGATCGAGGTGCACCGCTACGGCGCCCACCTCTTCCACACCTCGAACGAGACGGTGTGGGAGTACGTCAACCGGTTCACGACCTTCACCGGCTACCAGCACCGCGTGTACACGAACCACGCCGGCGTCGTGTACCCGCTGCCCATCAACCTGGGCACCATCAACCAGTTCTTCTCGGCCGCCTACTCGCCCGACGAGGCGCGCGCCGTGATCGCGGAGCAGGCCGGGGAGTTCGACACCGCGTCGGCGGCCAACCTCGAGGAGAAGGCCATCTCGCTGATCGGCCGCCCGCTGTACGAGGCGTTCATCCGCGACTACACGGCCAAGCAGTGGCAGACCGACCCCACGCAGCTGCCCGCGGAGATCATCACCCGCCTGCCCGTGCGGTACACGTACGACAACCGCTACTTCAACGACACCCACGAGGGTCTGCCCACGCAGGGGTACACGCGCTGGCTCGAGAACATGGCCGACCACCCCAACATCGAGGTGCGGCTCAGCGTCGACTTCTTCGACGCCGACCAGCCGGTCAGCAAGGCCTCGACCGTCGGGCAGGTGCCGGTCGTCTACACCGGCGCCGTCGACCGCTACTTCGACTACGCCGAGGGCGAGCTGTCGTGGCGCACGCTCGACTTCGAGCGCGAGGTGCTGCCCACGGGCGACTTCCAGGGCACGTCGGTCATGAACTACCCGGACTCGCAGTACCCGTACACGCGCATCCACGAGTTCCGCCACTTCCACCCCGAGCGGACGTCCTACCCCGACGACAAGACCGTGATCATGCGGGAGTTCTCGCGGTTCGCCGAGCGCACGGACGAGCCGTACTACCCGGTCAACACCGACGCCGACCGCGAGCGTCTGCTGGCCTACCGCACCCTCACGGAGGGGGAGCAGGACGTGTTCTTCGGTGGCCGGCTCGGCACCTACCAGTACCTCGACATGCACATGGCCATCGGCTCGGCGCTGTCGATGTTCCGCAACCAGGTTGGGCCGCTGCTCGGCGCCTGAGGCCGCGAGCAGCACCGACGACGACGCCCTCGTCGCGACCACGGTCGCGGCGAGGGCGTCGTCGTGCTGTGCCTCGGCCGGAGGTTAGGGCTGGGAGGTCAGCTCGACCCCGCGCTCGCGCAGGCGCTCCGCGACCGTCGGGTCGAGGACGTACAGCGAGTAGCCGTAGTTGTCCGAGCCGGCGATGCGCGGTGCGTCGGTGGGGTTCGTCCAGCCGTTGCACGCCACGACGGCCGGCTCGTCGCCGGTGAGCTCGTCGGTCGCGTCGACCAGGTCGACGTCGCGGTCGGCGAACCAGAACCCGACCCAGTTGGTGGCGACGTTGCGCTGGCTCGAGACCGGGCAGTCAATCAGCATCGAGACGGGCGTGTCGCCACCGTCGACGGTGTCGATCTTCTCCAGGGCCTGCTCGATCCGGTAGGGCGCGTCACGCGTCTGGTAGGGGTTGCCGTACCAGGACAGCGCCACGGCGCCGACGGCGAGGACGACGAAGAGCACGCGGGGTCGCGACGCCAGCAGCAGGATCACGACGAGCGAGACCACGACCAGCAGCGAGCCCCAGGCCCAGATCTGGTTGTCGTTCGTGAACGTCGGGAAGAGCGGCAGCCGGAACGGCTCGAGGTCGCGGAACCGCAGGAGCGGGTAGATGCCGGCGTTGTTCGCCGGGCCGTAGTTCGAGCCCCACGTCGGGACGATGCGGATCGCCCACGCGACGGTGCCCGCCACCACGACGAGCGAGAGACCGAGGCCGACGGCGGCGGTCCGCCGGTCGAGGCGGCGGATCACGGCGGCCAGCCCCACCAGCACGACGCCGGTGACGAACGGGTCGATGTAGCGCGTGTACGTCCAGGAGTCGAAGCGGGGACCGTCGGGGTAGACGTGCGACGTGGTCGACGACCACGCCACGAACGACAGCAGCGCGGCGGCCACGCCCAGGCCCCATACGAAGCCGTCGGGCCCGACCGCACGGCGCAGCCGCAGGTCCGACCACGTGTGCCGCGTGAGGACGAGCCCGCCGATGACGACCAGGCCGAGCGTCGCGCACAGCTGCGCCCACGTCTGGACCAGGGTGACGCGGGCGAAGATGCCACCGAGCGACGTCAGCTTGCCGAGCAGCGAGGTGCCCTGGCCGAAGCCGTCGACCGTGACCTCGCTGACGACGAGCCCGGCGAGCCAGGCGACGAGGCGCTGGCCCACGCCGAGGAGCACCAGGCCGACGAGCGCGGTCTGCCAGCGGCGCCGCACGAGCAGCAGCAGCCAGATGCCGGCGACGAGCACCAGCACCAGGGCCCGGGCGTGCGTGAAGTAGGCGAGCAGCGTCGCGAGGACGAACCATCCGACGTTCGGGACGGTCGGGCGGTCCCACAGCCGGTACGCCGCGACCATCGCCCACGCCGCGAACAGCGCGAGCGACTGCTCGGCGAGGACGTAGTCGGAGACGGCGGTGCGCGCGGGCAAGAGCATCACGACGCTGGCGGCGGCGACCGCCTGCGGCGTCGTGAGGCCGAGGCGGCGGCCGAGGAAGGTCAGCGGGACGACGGTGAGCAGGCCGACCAGGATGTTGACGTGGATCGCCGCGGCGTAGACCGTGGCGCCGTCCTGCGTGAACCACCAGATCGGGGCGAGGAACAGGCCCGCGCCCGGGTAGTAGCCGAGCGACAGGGTCTTGGTCACCGTCCCCTCGCCGGACAGCAGCCTCGACGCCTGCAGCACGCCGATCTCGTCGTACGGAGTGCGGGGCGCGGCGGCGGACAGGGCCACGTAGAGGTTCAGCAGGACCAGGCCGACGAGCAGGCCCACCGACACGACCCACCAGAAGCGGGCGTGGGCGGGCGTGGCGCCGGCGGGGTCGATCAGCTCGCGGTCGACGCTGCCGCGTCCGCTCTGCTGCTGCGGCGTGGTCTCGCGCAAGGAGGCTCCCTCGTCAGGTCGTGAAGATCATCGACGATGCTATCCGGCGGCCATGCGGGGGCGCGGCGAGCCCTTCGGCGTCCCCGGGGCCGTGGGCCCGCGCTGCTAGGGTGGGGTGGCTCCGATCGTCGGTCGGAGAGCCAGCAGACCGCCCGTTCAGCGGGAGTGACAGCGAGACGAGACGGGCGTGCCGCAGCACGCCCGGGGACGGGGACGAAGCAGCGTGCACCTCCTCGTGGTCGCCTCCACCTTCCCGGCGCACGACGCCGACCCCGTGCCCGCGTTCGTCCGCGACCAGGTGATCGCCCTGCGGGCGGAGGATCCGTCGCTGCGGGTCACGGTGCTGGCGCCGCACGACCGCCGGTCGGGCACGCAGAGCTCCACCCGGCACGCCGACTACGACGAGCACCGCTTCCACTACGCGTGGCCGCGCGGTGCGGAGCAGCTGGCCGGTCGGGGCATCATGCCCACGCTGCAGGCCAAGCCCTGGCTCCTGCCGACCGTCCTCACGCTCTTCGTCGGCGAGTTCCTCGCCCTGTGGTCGTTGGTGCGCCGCGAGCGCCCCGACGTCGTCTACGCCCACTGGTTCACCCCGCAGGCCGTGGTCGCGCGCTGGGTCGGGCGGCTCACCGGCACGCCGTTCGTGTTCACCACCCACGCCTCCGACGTCAGCGTCTGGTGGAAGATCCCGTGGCTCGGGCCCCGCGTCGTCCGCTCCCACGCCGTGCGCGCCCGGCGCATCACGGCGGTGAGCCGACGCTCGATGGCCAAGCTCCGCGCGTTCTTCGACGACGACGCCTGGGCGGCGCTCGAGCCCCGCACCCGCATCATCCCGATGGGGGTCGACCTGCCCGACGCCGAGGAGCCGTCCGTCGGTCCGGGCGAGCGTGTGCTCTTCGTCGGCCGGCTGGCCGAGAAGAAGGGCGTCGCCTACCTCCTCGAGGCGCTCGCCGAGGTGCGTCGCACCCGGCCGCAGGTCTCGCTCACCGTCACCGGCGACGGGCCGTTGCGCGCCGACCTCGAGCAGCGGGCCGTCGAGCTCGGTCTCGGCGCCGACGCCGTGCGGTTCACCGGCTACCTCACGGGCGCCGACAAGGCGGCCCTCCTCGCGGACCACGGCACCTATGTGGTCCCCTCGATCATCACCGACAGCGGCGACGCCGAGGGCCTGCCGGTGGCGCTCATGGAGGGCCTCGCCGTCGGTCAGGTGTGCATCGCCACCGCCGAGAGCGGTGCCGACGACTTCCTCGTCGACGGCGAGAACGGCTTCCTGGTCGGTGAGCGCGACAGCGCCGCCCTGGCCCGGGCGCTGACCGCCGCCGTCGACCTGGACGACGCACGACGCGCACGCATGGGACACGAGGCGATGCGGACCGCCCGACAGTTCCACTGGCCCACCGTAGCCCGTGCCCATCTCGACTTCCTGTTCGCGGACGAAGGAGTGTGACCGTGGCTCGCCGCATCCTGCTGATGAACAGCGACCTCGCAGCCAACCGAGGAGACCGCGCGATCGCCGAGGGCATCGTGGCCCTGGTGCGCTCGCGCGACCCCGAGGCCCGCATCACCGGCATCTCGCAGTACCCCGAGCGCGACGGCCGGTGGTACGACATCGACGTCCTCGACATGGACTTCCAGTCGCTGTCGCCGTTCGCCTGGCTGCGGCTGCTGCGCGAGGCGCGGCGTCACGACGTCGTGCTCTGGGGCGGCGGGGAGATCCTCAAGGACTACACGAACAAGGCCGCCCTCTGGTACTGGGTGGTCAAGATGACGATGCTCTCGTTCGTCAACCGCAAGGTCGTGGGCGCGTTCCAGGGCATCGGCCCCACGCGGTCCGCGTCGAGCCGGCGGCTCATCGCCCTCGTCGTCGGCCGCTGCCGCCGCTTCATCGTCCGCGACGACGAGTCGCGCGACAAGCTGCTCGGCTGGGGCGTCGACGCCGACCGGGTGCTCGCGGCGTCGGACCCGGCCGTGCTGCCCCGCCCCGAGCCGATGTCGCAGGAGCTGCGCGCCTCGCTCGTGGCCACCTACGGCCTCGCCGACGACTTCTTCGACGACGTGGTCTGCATCGGCCCGCGCGACTGGTTCCACTACAAGCAGAGCGGGCTGCTGCCGTTCAAGTACCGCCAGGCGCTGCTGCGGCGTCTCGGTCGTGACGTCACGGTCGGCGACGAGCGGCACGAGGCCTACCTCGCGTCGCTGCGCAGCACGGTCCGCGAGGTCGCCCAGGCGTCCGGCTCGCGGCTGCTGTTCCTGCCGATGCACATGGGGGAGGCCGACACCGCGCTCTGCCACGACCTCGCGGCCGCCGTCGGCGACCTGACCCAGACCTGCGTGCTCGACCAGGACGACCTGGGGCCGGCCGAGCTGCGGTCGGTCATCTCCTCGGCACGCGCCATGGTCGGCTTCCGCCTGCACTCCAACATCATCGCGATCAGCTCCGGCGTACCGTCGATCAACGTGTACTACGTCGACAAGGGCCGGGTCTTCTTCGACCAGGTGGGCATGAGCCGGTACGCGCTCCCGATCGAGGACGCGCTCGAGGACGGCTTCGGCGCGCGGGTCGGCGGTCTGCTGACCACGCTGCTGGCGGAGTCCGACGAGGTGCGGGCCTCCCTGGAGGAGGCGACCGCGGCCCAGCGTGCGTCGGTCGCCGCGGCCTACGACGAGGCGCTCCGTGTCCTCTAGGGTCCGCCTCGCGCTCGTCACGACGTTCATCGTCCTGGTCGTCGTCTTCTTCGCGCTCTACCTGCACGACCTCGACTGGTCGGTGCTCGGCGACCTGACGTTCACGTGGTGGCTCGTCGTCCTCGCCTCGCTCGTCTCGCTCGCGTTCCGGTTCTGGGGCGTGATGATCTGGGCGCTCATCCTGCGCGACCTCGGTGCCCCGCGGCTGCCCCGCTTCCCGGTGCTCGCCGACATCTACGCGAAGGCGTGGATGGGGCGCTACATCCCGGGCACAGTCGCGTGGATCGGCGGCAAGATCTACCTGGCCAGCCAGCAGGGCATCGCCAAGAGCCGGCTCGCCGTGTCCTCGCTGCTCGAGGCAGGCATGCAGATCGTGGCGTCGATGTTCGTCGCGCTGCTCATCCTCGGCCTCGACCCGCGGCTCGACGTCATCTCCACGACGATGAAGGCGTTCATGGTGGGCCTGGCGCTCGCCATGCTGCTCATCCTCGTGCCGCCGGTCTTCAACCGCGCGACGCGCTTCGCGTTCCGGCTGATCAAGCGCGAGTCGGCGCTCGCGGAGGTCCGCACGAACGCGACCGCCACGATCCGCTCGTTCGTGCTCTACAGCATCGGCACGGTGCTGGCGGGCAGCAGCTACTTCTTCCTGACCAAGGCGATGTACCCGCAGATCAACGCGGCCGACGACTTCTGGTTCATCGTCGGCGCGTTCACGCTGGCCGGTGCGCTCGGCATGGCGACGCCGCTGCTGCCCAGCGGCATCGGCGTGCGCGACGGCGTCCAGCTCGTGCTGCTCTCGCTCATCATGCCCAGCGAGTTCGCGCTCGCGATCACCGTGGCGAGCCGGCTCTGGTCGGCACTCGTCGACCTGCTGTTCCTCGGGACGGCCGTCCTCGGACGCAAGGTCCTGGCCCGCAACGACACGGTGCCGGGCCCGGTCGCCCCGCCGCCCGCGGGCTGACCCGCCGGCGGACCGGGCTCAGCCGCGGTCGCGGCTGGTGCCGAAGGTGTCCTTCCAGGCCTCGGGCGACGTGACCTCGGGCAGCGCCTCGCGGTACTCGCGCGCCAGCCGGTCCCAGTTCTTGCGCAGCTCGGCGTGCAGGCGACGGCTCTCGCGCCACAGGCGACGGAACGTCGTCCGGTCGCGGCGGTACAGCGACTGTCCGCGTCCGTCGGCGCTGGAGATCAGGGCCGAGTCGTAGGCCGGGACGCGCCACCACGTGGCGTCGCCCTTGGCCAGCTCGACCTGCGGACGCTCGACGTTGCCCTGGGGCACCTCGGTGCGCCAGTGCCGGGCCGCGGCCTTCGCCGTGAACAGCGCCAGGCGGGGGCCGCGCGGCTCGCGGTCGAACTTCGGCGGGAACACCCGCTTGCCCTCCCACGTGTCGGGCAGCTTCTCGGGGTCGCTGATGACCTGCGTCTCGACGAAGTCGCGCGTGGCCGCGCGCAGCTCCGGCATCGTGCCGGCCATGGTCGGGTGCAGGTGGCTCGGACCCTTGAGCAGGTCGCGGATCGCGCGGTGGCGCAGGGTTGCCGCGTAGTACTGCATCGTCAGCAGGTGCTTGAGGTCGATGCGCCCGGAGTTGCTCAGCAGCTTGCCGCCGCCCGGGTGCTGCGAGTGCAGCAGGCCGGTGAGGAGGCGGTTGCGGGCGTGGTAGTACGCCTGCCAGTCCTGCGAGTCGTCCTTGTCGACCCACGACACGTGCCACAGCGCACTGCCGGGCAGCGAGACGGTGCGGTAGCCGTGCTCGCGGGCGCGCAGCGCGTACTCGGCGTCGTCCCACTTGATGAAGACCGGCAGGGACAGCCCGATCTCGCGGATCACCTGGGTGGGGATCATGCACATCCACCAGCCGTTGTAGTCCGGGTCGAGGCGCTGGTGCATCCAGGGCGTCTGCCGCAGGTTCGCGCGCCGGAAGTCGTGGCGCATCTGCTCGGGCAGCGCCGAGCGCCACATGAAGTAGTAGGTGTCGACCGTCTCCGACAGCGCGTGCAGGATCGGCTTGTCGAGCAGGTCGAACATGTGGCTGCCGACGATCGTGGGCGTACGGCAGAAGCGCGAGAACTGCACCGAGCGGCGGATGCTCTCCGGCTCCACCTCGACGTCGTCGTCGAGCAGCAGCAGGAAGTCGCTGCGCCCGGCGTCGACGGTCTCGAGCATCGCGCGCGAGAAGCCACCCGACCCGCCGAGGTTCGGCTGGTCGACGATCTGCAGCTGGTCGCCCAGCGCGGCGGCGACGTCGGGGAAGCCGGGCTGGTCGGCGACCTTCTGGTCGCCCTGGTCGACGACGTAGACGACGTCGACCTCGCGCAGCACCTCGGGCTGGTCGGCGAGCGTGCGCAGGGTCGTGACGCAGTAGTCGGGCTTGTTGAAGGTCGTGATGCCGAGGGAGGTGTTGCCGGTCCGCACCGGCTCGTCGTCCGTGCTCCAGTCGCCGCCCTCGAGCACCACCGGCTCGTCGCCCGCGACGATGTCGAACCAGTACCAGCCGCCGTCGCCGAAGTTGCGGATGGGCAGGTCGAAGACGCTCTCGGTGAGGCCGCTCAGGTCGTTGGTGGCGACCCGCTGCTGCACGCCCTGGGCGTTCGAGCGGTAGACGATGATGCTGCCTTCGCCCTGGGTGCGCACCGTCAGGCGCACCGAGCCGACGACCGTCCAGCGCTGCCAGTAGGCCGCCGGGAACGCGTTGAAGTAGCTGGCGAAGGACACCCGGCGCGACGTGCGGACCCGGAAGCGGTCGCGGCCGAGGATGTCGTTCGCGTGCGCGTCGTCGCTCACGCGCAGCGGCTTGCCCCGCACGGCCGTCCAGACCTCGGGGTCGGCGTAGAGCGGCAGGATGTCGGGGTCCCGCTCGAGGGGGAAGAGGACGCGCTGCAGCAGGTGGGGCATAGGTCAGGGGTCTCCGAGGTCGACGGTCCGCGGCCGGGCGACGGGCGGCGGCATGCGCGTCCGAGCCTAGTACGCCGGTTGCTGCGCTACGCTCACCGGCGTGGCAGAGCGTCGGACGTGGGCGATCGTGCTCGCTGGCGGGCTCGGACTGCGGGTCGGCGCCGACCGGCCGAAGCAGCTGCTCGACCTCGCCGGACGCAGCGTGCTGCAGCGCAGCGTGGCCGCCCTGCGCGACCACCCCGCGGTCGACGACGTCGTCCTGGTCGCGCCCGCCGCGTGGCGCGCAGCCGTCGAGGAGCACGTGGGGCCGGGGCTGCGGGTCGTCGACGGCGGACGCGAACGTCACGACAGCACCCGGGCGGGTCTCGCGGCCCTGCTCGGGGCCGGAGCGAGCGCGGGGGACAGGGTCCTGGTGCACGACGCGGCCCGTCCGCTCGTGAGCGCCCGCATCGTCGCCGACGTGGTGCGCGCGCTCGACGAGCACGACGTCGTCGCCGTGCTGGTCCCGACGCCCGACACGATCGTGCAGGTCGACCCGACGACCGGGCTGCCGACCGCGCCGCTCCCGCGCGCGACGCTGCGTCGCCACCAGACGCCCCAGGGCTTCACCGTGGGCGTGCTGGAGGAGGCGCACCGCAGGGCCTGCGCCGACCCGGCCGTGCAGGTCACCGACGACTGCACGCTGGCGATCGCGCTCGTGCCCGACGTCCGCGTGGGCGTCGTCGAGGGAGACCCCGAGAACCTCAAGATCACCGACGCGACCGACCTCGTCGTGGCCCGGGCGCTGCTGGCCGCGCGCCCCTAGGGGATCCCCGCCGCCGACCGGTCAGCTCGGCGGAGGCGGCACCTCGGCGGGGTCCATCGGTCGCCAGGTGCGGTCGCGCCAGATGCGACGCGACGCCCGCGCCCCGCGCACGAGGTCGCCGACGCCGTGCAGCGTGTGCTGGACGACGACCAGCCGGAAGACCTCCTTGGCGAAGGTCAGCAGCGTGCCCAGCGCGAAGCCGACCCGGTGCAGCTGCCCGTGCTCGGCGAAGTAGCGTCCCACGTAGGCGCGGTTGCGCATGACGTGGAAGCGGAAGAGCGGGCTGCCGTCGTTCAGGTGCCGCACGCCGAGGTTCACCTGCTGCTGCTCGCGCTTGCGCTGCAGCACGAACGCGTCCATGTAGACGACCTCGGTGTGCTGGGCCGCCAGCCACGCGTAGGCGGCGTCGTCCCACGTGATGAAGAAGCGGGGGTCCGGCAGGCCGATCGTGCGCACGACGTCGGCGTGGATCAGCATGCCCTCGAACGTGCCCGAGTTTGTGATCGCGTAGCCCTCGTCGTCGAAGGTGCGCCGGAAGCCGTACGGCAGCGGCACGCCGAGGAACTGGTTGAACTTGGCCTGCCAGTAGAACGGCGAGCCGTCGAAGTCGTAGCGGCGGCCGTGGATGACGCGGAACCGCTCCATCGCGGGCGCGAACCGCTCGAGCGCCTCGGGCAGGATCTCGACGTCGTCGTCCATCAGCCACACCCACTCCGCGCCCAGCTCGAGCGCGGTGCGCGTGCCCTCGCAGAACCCGCCGGACCCGCCCGTGTTGGTGTCGAGGCGGCGGTCGACCAGGACGCCCTCGGGGAACCAGCCGGCGGCCTCGGCGACGACGTCGGGGGTGTCGTCGGTGCTGGCGTTGTCGACGACCACGATGCGCCACGGCGGCACGGTGAGCGCGGTGGCGCTGCGCAGCAGGTCGGCCAGGTACGTCGACCTGTTGTAGGTGACGATGACGATGGCCAGCCGGGCGGCAGGCGAGGCGGGGACGTCGGACATCCGCGTCAGACTATCGGCCGATCCAGGCCAGGTGGCCGGGTGGGGCAGGTACCGTCGTCCCGTGCCCCGACCGAGGATCCCGGCTGCCATCGCGCACCCCGTGCGTCTGCTGCCCCTCACGTTCTTCGCCCTGGTCGTGCTCGGCACCCTCCTGCTGCTCCTGCCCGTCGCGCGCAGCGCCGAGGGTCGCGCCGACCTCGTCGACGCGTTCTTCACGTCGGCGTCGGCCGTGACGGTGACCGGGCTGGCCAGCGTCGACACCTCGACGTACTGGAGCCCGACCGGGCAGGCGATCATCCTCGTCCTCGTCGAGATCGGCGGGCTCGGCATCGTCGCGCTCGCGACCGTGCTCGGCCTGTTCATCGGCGGGCGCCTCGGCCTGCGCACGCGCCTCGTCGCCCAGGCCGACATGCACGTCGTCAACATCGGCGAGGTGCGGCCCCTGTTCCGCCGCGTGGCCGTGACCATGTTCGGGTTCCAGGCCGTCATCGCGGCGATCCTCACGACGCGGTACCGCCTCGCGTACTTCGACGACCTGCCGACCGCCCTCTGGCACGGCGTGTTCGACTCGGTGATGGCGTTCAACAACGCCGGCTTCTCGCTCAACAGCGACAGCCTGGTCGGCTACGCCGGCGACGGGCTCATCATCATCCCCATCTGCGTGGCGGTCTTCATCGGCGCGATGGGCTTCCCGGTGCTGGCCGAGCTGTTCAAGGAGTGGCGCACGCCCGACCGCTGGACGATCCACACGCGGCTGACGGTGTGGGGCTCCCTCGGCCTGCTCGTCTTCGGTGCGCTCACGTTCCTCGCGCTCGAGTGGGCGAACCCCGACACCCTCGCGCCGATGTCGGTGCACGACAAGCTGGTCACGGGCATCGAGGGCGGCATCATGCCGCGCTCCGGCGGGCTCAACAGCTTCGACTGGGGTGCCGTGTCGGGGGAGACCCTCGCCATCGGCACCATCCTCATGTTCATCGGTGGCGGCAGCGCCAGCACCGCGGGCGGCATCAAGGTGACCACGTTCCTGCTGCTCGCGTTCGTCATCCTCGCCGAGCTGCGCGGCGACCCCGAGGTCACGGTCGGCAACCGGTCGGTCGGCCCCGCCGTGGTCCGCACGGCGCTCAGCATCGCTCTGCTCTCGGTGATGCTCGTGACGTCGATGACGCTGCTCATCATGATCCTGACCGACTTCCCGTTCGACGAGGTCCTGTTCGAGACGACGTCGGCGTTCGCGACCGTCGGGCTGAGCACCGGGCTCACGCCGCAGCTGCCCGACAGCGCGAAGCTGGTGCTCGCCGTCTTGATGTTCATCGGCCGAGTGGGCACGATTGCGGCGGCGTCGGCGTTCGTCCTGAGACGGCGTGCACCGCGCTACCACCTTCCCGAGGAGCAACCGATCATTGGCTAAGAAGAAGGACACCGCACCCAATGCGCCCGTCATTGTCCTCGGGCTGGGTCGCTTCGGCACCGCCGTGGCGCGCTCCCTCGTGCACCTGGGGCACGACGTCCTGGCCGTCGACGAGCGTCCGGAGATCGTGCAGCGCTACGCCAGCGACTTCACGCACGTCGTCGCCGCCGACACCACCGACACCGAGGCGCTGCGCCAGATCGGCGCCGAGCAGTTCGAGGTGGCCGTCGTCGGGATCGGCACCGACATCGAGGCGAGCGTGCTGACCGTGCTCGGCCTGCTCGACCTCGGCGTCAAGGAGGTGTGGGCCAAGGCGATCAGCGGCAAGCACGCCGCCATCCTCGAGCGCGTCGGCGCCACCCACGTGATCCGGCCGGAGTCGCAGATGGGCAAGCGCGTCGCCCACCTCGTCACCGGCACCATGACCGACTTCATCGAGTTCGACGACGGCTTCGCCATCGCCCGCACCCGCGCCCCCGAGTGCACCGTCGACCGTACGCTCACCGACTCCGACGTGCGCCGCAAGTACGGCGTCACCATCGTCGGCGTGAAGACCCGCGGCCAGGACTTCACCTACGCCCAGGCCGACACCTTCGTCACCACCGGCGACGAGCTGATCGTCTCCGGCCCCACCTCCAAGGTCGAGGAGTACTGCGCGCTGGGGTGAGGGGCTGCTGCTGCGTGCACGCGGCTCCTCGCTCGACCTGCGGCTGCGTCGGCGCGGCTTCTCGTGGACCTGCGCTCCGCCAGGGCCTCGACCGGGCGGCTGCGGCGCTGGTCCGGGGTCTCGGGCTGCGGGTTGGTGTTGAGGGTCGAGCGGTGGGTCTGCCACTGGATCGTCGTCGGGGGTGGATCTGCCACCTTCTGAGCGCTGTACAGGTGGCGGATCCACCGCTGAGCGGGGCCAGACGTGGCAGAGGTTCTCCCTTCTCGTGGACCGTGCCACGCGAAGGGAGAAGCACTGCCCCCCACCCCAAGGGCACCCACGATTCTTCCTTCGTGCGTCGAAGGTCGAATGCTTCTGCGTTGGTGACGGGATCCCGTAGCAAACGCAGAAGCCTTGGAGTCCCACGCACGAACGCAGATCCTTGCGTCCGACGCGGGCCACGGCCCGAGACCCCAGACCAGCGCCGCCGCCAGCCGCCCGGTCGAGGCCTTTCGGAGACCACCCCCAGCGAAAGTCGAGGCAGCGCACCAGCAGGACGAGACCCCCTGCGGCAGCGCACCAGCAAACCCGGACCCCCGCAGGCAGCGCACCAGCAGACCCAGACCCCCGCGGCAGCGCACCACCAAGCCCAGACCCCCTACGGCAACCCGCCAGCAGGACGAGCGGACGCCACACCAGGACGCGACACCTCCCCCGCCCGGCCCGGCGCGCGGGGAGGGCGCGGGAGGCGTACGGTGCGGGAGGACCATCCGGTTGTGCACGGGAACCACTTGAGGGGAAGAGGATGCAGGCCATCACCACGACGCTCGCGTCCGCCGACGGGTCGTTCCGGCTCGACGCGGACGTCTTCGACTACACGATCGTCGCGATCTACTTCGCCGTCGTGCTGGGCATCGGCTTCCTGGCCCGACGCCAGGTGTCGACGAGCATCGACTTCTTCCTGTCGGGGCGGTCGCTGCCGGCGTGGGTGACGGGCCTGGCGTTCATCGCCGCGAACCTGGGCGCGGTCGAGATCATGGGCATGAGCGCGAACGGCGCGCAGTACGGCATGGCGACCGTGCACTACTTCTGGATCGGCGCCGTCCCCGCGATGCTCTTCCTCGGCGTCGTGATGATGCCGTTCTACTACGGCTCCGGCGTGCGCAGCGTCCCCGAGTTCATGCGCCGACGCTTCGGCACCGGCGCGCACCTGGTCAACGCGCTCAGCTTCTCCGTCGCGCAGCTGCTCATCGCCGGCATCAACCTGTTCCTGCTGGCGACGATCGTCAACCGGCTGCTGGGCTGGCCGCTGTGGGTCTCGCTGGTCGTGGCCGCCGCCGTCGTCCTCAGCTACACGGCGCTCGGCGGGCTGTCGGCGGCGATCTACAACGAGGTCCTGCAGTTCTTCGTCATCGTCGCCGCGCTCGTGCCGCTGACGATCATCGCGCTGCACAAGGTGGGCGGCTGGCAGGGCGTCGTCGACAAGGTCCAGCCCGGGCCCGAGCAGCTGTCGTCGTGGCCGGGCACCGACCTCACCGGCATCGACAACCCGTTCTGGTCGGTGGTCGGGCTCGTCCTCGGTCTCGGCTTCGTCCTGTCGTTCGGCTACTGGACCACCAACTTCGTCGAGGTGCAGCGCGCCATGGCGTCGTCGTCGATGTCGGCGGCCCGACGCGCCCCGGTCATCGGCGCCTTCCCGAAGATGTTCATCCCGTTCGTCGTGATCATCCCGGGCATCATCGCCGCGATCGTCGTCCCCGAGCTCGCGGCGCTCAAGTCCGGCGGCGACGCGCAGGGCGTCACCTACAACGACGCCATCCTGCTGCTCATGCGCGACCTGCTGCCCAATGGCATGCTCGGCGTCGCCCTCGCCGGACTGCTCGCGTCGTTCATGGCCGGCATGGCCGCCAACATCTCCGCGTTCAACACCGTCTTCAGCTACGACCTCTGGCAGCAGTACGTCGTCAAGGACAAGGAGGACGGCTACTACCTGAAGGTCGGCCGCGTCGCCACGGTCGGCGCCACGGTCGTGGCCATCGGCACCGCGCTCATCGCGTCGAACTACGACAACCTCATGGACTACCTGCAGACGCTCTTCGGGTTCTTCAACGCGCCGCTGTTCGCGACCTTCATCCTCGGCATGTTCTGGAAGCGCATGACGGCGACCGCCGGCTGGTCGGGCCTGGTCGCCGGCACCGGGGCGGCGGTGCTCGTGGCCGTCCTCAGCGAGGACGCGCTCGGCCCCGCCAGCATCGGCGCGATCGGTCTCTCGGGCCAGGGCGCGTCGTTCGTCGCCGCCGGTGCCGCCTTCGCCGTCGACATCCTCGTGAGCGTGGCCGTCACCCTCGTGACCGCGCCGAAGCCCGAGAAGGAGCTCGTCGGTCTCGTCTACTCCCTGACGCCCAAGGAGGACCTCGTCGACCCCGACGAGGGTGCGCTGCCCTGGTACCAGTCGCCGGTCAAGCTCGCCGGCATCGGGCTGGTCCTCGTCGTCGTCCTCAACGTGATCTTCCGGTAGGAGCACAGCATGAGCGAGAAGCACACCGCGGGCGCGTTCGACGTCCGCACCCTCATCGGCGGCCTGCTCGGCGTCTACGGCCTGATCCTCACCGGTCTCGGGCTGTTCCGCGCCACCGAGGCGGAGCTTGCGCGAGGCGACGGGCTCAACATCAACCTGTGGGCCGGCATCGGGATGCTCGTGGTGGCCGCCGCGTTCCTCACCTGGGTGCGCGTGCGTCCGCTCGTCGTCCCCGCCGAGCCGACGTCGTCACCCGCGGACGGCACGTCCGACGGGAGCTGAGCCGGGCGTCGCTGTACCTTTCGCCGCCCACGGCCCGGCACCCCCGCCGGGCGGGCCTACTCCTCGCGCAGACGCGGGACGGTGGCGTTGGCGGGCTTGATGCCGAGCTTGTCGGCGTAGAAGGCCCGCACGACGTCCATGTCGGCGGCGACGTCGTCGGAGGCGACGAACGTCGGGCCGTAGCCCATCGTGCGGGTCGGCGGGTCGAAGAACGCGAGCGTGATCGGCAGACCCGTCTCGCGCGACAGCCGGTGGAAGCCCGACTTCCAGTACTCCCCGCGCGAGCGCGTGCCCTCCGCGGCGATGACGAGCCGGAAGTCCTCGCCGTCCCGGGCCTCCGCGGCCAGCTCGCCCACCACCCCGCCCGCGTCCCGACGGTCCAACGGCACACCGCCGAGCGCCCGCAGGACCCACCCGAGCGGCCCCTTGAACAGCTCCTTCTTCACCAGCACGCGCGGGTGCGCCCCGTCGTGCCACATGACGAGCAGCATCGTCACGAAGTCCCAGTTCGACGTGTGGGGCGCCCCGACGAGGATCCCGCGCGACGGCGTCTCCCCGACCATCGTGTAGCCCATGCGGCGGATGACGAACCGAGCGAGACGTTGGCGCATGCGGCGAGCGTAGCCGCGTCGGGTGCTCCGCTCGTCAGACCGTCGATGCCTCGTCGGTAGCATCGTCCGGTGAGCACCGCCGACCGCGCCGACACGACCGACCGTCCCGACACCCACCGCTACACCGCCGGCCTCGCCGCCGAGATCGAGGCGCGCTGGCAGGAGCGCTGGGAGCGCGAGGGCACCTTCGAGGCCCCGAACCCGACCGGTGAGCTCGCGGGCGACGGCGAGCTGCCGACGTCGACGTACTACCTGATGGACATGTTCCCCTACCCGTCGGGCGCGGGGCTGCACGTCGGCCACCCCCTCGGCTACATCGGCACCGACGTGGTCGGGCGTCACCAGCGGATGCTCGGCAAGAACGTGCTGCACACCCTCGGCTACGACGCGTTCGGCCTGCCGGCCGAGCTGCACGCCATCCAGACCGGCGAGCACCCGCGCGCCAACACCCTCGCGAACATCGCGAACATGCGCCGACAGCTGCGCCGCCTCGGCCTCGGCCACGACCAGCGCCGCTCGTTCGCGACCATCGACCCCGACTTCGTGCGTTGGACGCAGTGGATCTTCCTGCAGATCTTCGACGCCTGGTACGACGAGGAGGCGGGCCGCGCCCGGCCCATCGCGGAGCTGCGCGAGAAGCTGGGCACCGACGACCCCGCGGTCATCGACCCGCACCGCCTGGCCTACGTCAGCGAGTCGCCGGTCAACTGGTGCCCCGCGCTCGGCACGGTGCTGTCCAACGAGGAGGTCACCGCCGAGGGCCGCAGCGAGCGCGGCAACTTCCCGGTGTTCCAGCGCAACCTGCGCCAGTGGCAGATGCGGATCACCGCGTACGCCGACCGCCTGCTCGACGACCTCGAGACCGTCGACTGGCCCGAGCCCGTCAAGCTGATGCAGCGCAACTGGATCGGCCGCTCCCACGGCGCGGAGGTCGAGTTCGACGTGCCGGCGGTCGAGAACGCCGCGATCCGCGTGTTCACGACCCGTCCCGACACGCTGTTCGGCGCCACGTACATGGTCCTGGCCCCCGAGCACGAGCTGGTCGACGCGATCGTCACCGACACGTGGCCCGAGGGCACCGACGAGCGCTGGACCGGGGGCGCCGCCTCGCCCACCGAGGCGGTCGCGGCCTACCGGCACGCGGCGTCGCGCAAGACCGACGTCGAGCGCCAGGAGAGCAAGGAGAAGACGGGCGTCTTCACGGGCGCCTACGCGGTGAACCCGGTGAACGGCGAGCAGGTGCCGGTGTTCGTCGCCGACTACGTGCTCGTCGGCTACGGCACCGGCGCGATCATGGCCGTGCCCGCGCACGACGAGCGCGACTTCGCCTTCGCCACGGCGTTCGGCCTGCCGACCCCCCGCGTCGTCACGGGCGGGGACGAGCTGCCGTGGACGGGGGAGGGCGTGGCCACCGCGTCGTCGAACGACGAGGTGAGCCTCGACGGCCTGCCGGTCGCGGAGGCGAAGGCGCGCATCATCGCGTGGCTGGAGGAGAAGGGCCTCGGCACGGGCACCACCACCTACCGGCTGCGCGACTGGCTGTTCTCGCGCCAGCGGTACTGGGGCGAGCCGTTCCCGATCGTCTTCGACGACGAGGGCCACCCGCACGCGGTGCCCGACCACCTGCTGCCCGTCGAGCTGCCCGACGTGCCCGACTACTCGCCCCGCACCTTCGAGCCCGACGACGTCACGAGCGAGCCGGAGCCGCCGCTGGGGCGCGCGCACGACTGGCTCGAGGTCGAGCTCGACCTGGGCGACGGCCCGCGTCGCTACCGTCGCGACACCAACACGATGCCGAACTGGGCCGGCTCCAGCTGGTACCAGCTGCGCTACCTCGACCCGCACAACGCCGACGCGCTCGTCGACCCGGCGAACGAGGCGTACTGGATGGGTCCCACGGACGCCAAGACGACCGGCGGCGTCGACCTGTACGTCGGCGGTGTCGAGCACGCGGTGCTGCACCTGCTGTACGCGCGCTTCTGGCACAAGGTGCTGTTCGACCTCGGCCACGTGAGCAGCGCCGAGCCGTTCCACCGGCTGGTCAACCAGGGCTACATCCAGGCGTACGCCTTCACCGACGCGCGTGGCACGTACGTGCCGGCCGACGAGGTGCAGGAGCACGTCGCCGACGACGGCAGCACCACGTACACCTACGACGGCGCCCCGGTCACCCGCGAGTACGGGAAGATGGGCAAGAGCCTGAAGAACGTCGTCACCCCCGACGAGATGTACGACGAGTACGGCGCCGACACCTTCCGCGTGTACGAGATGAGCATGGGCCCGCTCGACCAGTCGCGGCCGTGGGAGACGCGCGCCGTCGTCGGCGCGCAGCGCTTCCTGCAGCGGGTCTGGCGTCTCGTCGTCGACGAGGAGACCGGCGAGACCCGTGCCGACGGCGGCGAGCCCGACCGTGCGACGCTGCAGGTCCTGCACCGCACGATCGACGGCGTCGCGGCCGACCTCGACGGCCTGCGGTTCAACACCGCGATCGCGAAGCTGATCGAGCTGACCAACCACTGCACGAAGGCCACGGTGACCAGCCGCGAGGTGCTCGAGCCGCTGGTGCTGATGCTGGCGCCGTTCGCCCCTCACGTGGCGGAGGAGCTGTGGTCGCGGCTCGGGCACGACGCCTCCCTCGCCCACGCGTCGTTCCCGCAGGCCGATCCGAGCCTGCTGGTGGCCGACACCGTCACGTGCGTCGTGCAGGTGCAGGGCAAGGTCCGCGCGAAGCTCGACGTCGCGCCCGACGTGTCCGAGGAGGAGCTGACGTCGCTCGCGCTGGCCGAGGAGAACGTGCAGCGCGCCATCGACGGCCGTGAGGTCCGCAAGACGATCGTGCGCGCCCCCAAGCTCGTCAACATCGTGGTCTGAGGGGACGGGACCGACATGGCGGCGCGACGCATCGCGGTGGTGACCGACTCCACCGCCTCCCTCGACCCGGCCGACGCCGAGCGTGAGGGCATCACGGTCGTGCCCCTCAAGCTCGTCATCGGGGCGGCGACGTTCACGGAGGGCGTCGACGCGACGTCCGACGACGTGGCGCAGGCGCTCAAGGACTTCGTGCCGGTGAGCACGTCGCGCCCGACGCCCGAGGAGTTCGCCGCGGTCTACGCGCGGCTCGCGCAGGAGGGCCACGACGCGATCGTCTCCGTGCACCTGAGCGCCGAGATCTCCGGCACCTTCGAGTCGGCCCAGGTGGCTGCGCGGGAGGCGCCCGTCCCCGTCATGTGCGTCGACACCCGGCAGGTCGGGATCGCGACCGGGTTCGCCGCAGGGCGGGCGGCCGCGGTCGCGCGGGCGGGCGGCGACGAGGCCGCGGCGGTCGGGGCGGCGCTGGCGGCGGGGGAGTCGTCGAGCGTGCTCATGTACGTCGACACCCTCGAGTACCTGCGTCGCGGTGGACGCGTGGGCGCGGCCACGGCCCTCATCGGCTCGGCCCTCGCGGTGAAGCCGTTGCTCACGCTGCGCGACGGCGTGGTGGTGCCGCTCGAGCGCGTCCGCACGTCGGCCAAGGCGGTGGCGCGGCTCGAGGCCCTCGTCGCGGAGGCGGCGGAGGCGGCCACCGAGGGCTACGACATCGGCGTGCAGCACCTCGCCAACCCCGACCTCGCCGACCAGGTCGCGGAGCGGCTGGCCGGTGTGCTCGGCCGCGACCGCCTGCCGGTCAACGAGGTCGGCGCGGTGATCGGAGCGCACGTGGGTCCCGGCATGCTCGCGGTGACGGTCACGCCTCGTCCGGGGTAGGCACAGGCTCCAGCGGCGTCCAGAAGGTGACCTCGAGGTCGCCGGCCAGGAGCTCGTGGCGACGGTCGAGGAACTCCTGCATCGTGGGCGTCGCGAGGTGCGCCGCCAAGGCGGCGCCGTCGGCCCACTGCTCGTAGAACCTGAGGTCGCCGTCGGGGCCGTGGTGCAGCTCGTACACGCGGCAGCCGGCCTCGGCGCGCGTGGGGACGAGGAAGGAGCGCAGGGTGCGCTCGAGCTCGTCGGCCCGTCCAGGTCTCGCACGTGCGGTGCCGACGAGGGCGACAGACGTGGCGGCGTGAAGCACGGCCTCAGGTACGATCTCGCTCATACCTACGGACCCTAGGACGGGATCCAGGTACGATGCAAGACGTACCTCAAGGAGCCGACGGACGGGAGCGCAGGTGACGGACCGGGAACCCGGGGTGCCGGCGGACCTCCAGGCCGTGCTCGCGGCCCTGGCCGACCCGCACCGGCGGCGGGTCGTCAGCAGCCTCGCGCGCGAGGACGCCGACGTCGAGCGACCCTGCGGCTCCTTCGACCTGCCGGTCTCCAAGGCGACGCGGACGCACCATTTCCGGGTGCTGCGCGAGGCAGGTCTGGTGGAGCAGCGCTTCCACGGCAACGGCAGCAGCGTCAGGCTCCCACGCGAGGACATCGAGCGGACCTATCCGGGGCTGCTCGCCCTCCTCGTCGCCGAGGACTGACGACCGCTCCGTCCGCAGGTCCTGTCCACAGGGGTCGACGGCGCCGGCGGTCGTCGTCCACAGTCTCTGCGGCGATCCGCCGCGGGACGTCGCCAGGTGCCTAGCGTCGAGGGGTGAGCACCCCACGGCACGGACCTCGTCCGGCACCACCCCAGGAGACCCGCGCCGAGGTCGCGCGGCGCCGGCTCGCGCAGCTCGCCGCGTCGTTCGAGGCCACGCACGACGACGACCCGTTCGACCGGCTGGTCGGTCCGACTCAGGACGCCTCCGGCGCTGGGTCCGAGGTCGTCGACCGTGCCCTCCAGAGGCCCGCGCAGGGGTCGGAGCAGGCGCCCGTGCCGGCTCGCGGCCGGCGTCGCGCCGACGTCGGACCACGCGCGGGGCTGTCGGCGGTGCATCTGCGCGTCGTGGCCACGGCAGCGGTCGCGGCTGGCGTGCTGCTCACGTGGTGGCTCCTGGCGGAGCGGCCGCGCACGTCCGACGTCGACCGACCGCTCGAGGTCTCGGCCCGGGCCGACCCGACGGGTGCCCCGGCGGCCGAAGGCGGCGCGGAGGACGACGGGCGCGTCGTCGTCGACGTGGCCGGGCAGGTCAGGCGGCCCGGCATCGTCACGCTGCCCGCGGGGTCGCGGGTCCACGAGGCCATCGAGCGGGCCGGCGGCATCAAGGGCGCGCTCGACCAGCCGACGCTCAACCTCGCGCGGGTGCTCGTCGACGGCGAGCAGATCCTCGTCGGCGTCGACCCTCCCGCAGCTGCCGTGGCAGGCCCGGGCACGGGCGGCACGGGTGGACCGGGCGTCGCCGTCAACCTCAACACGGCCACGCTCGAGGAGCTCGACGCGCTGCCCGGCGTCGGCCCGGTCACCGCCCAGGCGATCCTCGACTGGCGCACCGAGAACGGACGCTTCACGTCGGTCGACGACCTGCTCGACGTCGCCGGCATCGGCGAGAAGACCCTCGAGGACCTCCGCGACCGCGTGAGCGTGTGAGGCGCCCGGTCCTGGTGCTCGCCGGCGTCGACGTCCGGCTGGTGCCGGCGGCGCTCGGCGCGTGGGCCGTCGCCGCCTGGGGCGTGACCGCCGGGCCAGGTGCTACCGTCGTCGCGGCTCTCGGGGCCGTCGCACTCGCGGGCGTCGCAGCACGGCGCTGGCCCCGCGTCGCGCTCGTGGCGGTGGCCGTGGCCGCCGTCGCGACGTCGGTGACCTGGCGGCTCGGCGACGTCCGCGCGACCCCGACGGCCGCGCTCGCCGAGCAGCGGGCGCGGGTGACGCTCGAGGTGCAGGTGAGTCGCGACGGCCGCACCTTCGAGGGCGTCGGTGGTCCTGGCACGGTCGTGGGCCTCGTGGTGCTGCGGCTGCGCGACCAGCGCGGTCGGGTGCATGGCGTCCGCGACCCCGTGACGGCCTTCCTCGTCGGCGAGCACCGCGACCTCGTCGTCGGTCGTCGGCTCACGGTCGACGGTCGGCTGTCGCCGCCGGACGACGACCAGGACACCGCGACGCTGCGCGTCGAGCGACGCTCGGCTGTCCAGGGCAGCGCCTGGTGGTGGTCGGCCTCCGAGCGCGTGCGAGCGGGTGTGCGCCACGCCGTCGACCACGTGCCCGGCGCTCCCGCCGCCCTCGTGCCGGCCCTCGTGGTCGGTGACGACGCCGACCTCTCGCCCCGCGTCGAGGAGGAGTTCCGACGCACCGGTCTGACGCACCTGCTGGCTGTCTCGGGGACGAACCTCACGATCGTGCTCGCGCTGGTGCTGGCGGTGGCGCGAGCGGGCCGGGCGCCGCCGCGCGTGCTCCTGGCGGTGGGTCTGCTCGGTGTCGTCGGGTTCGTGCTGCTGGCGCGGCCCGAGCCGAGTGTGCTCCGGGCCGCGGGCATGGGGGTCGTCGGGCTCGCAGCCCTCGGGCTGGGGTCGCGCGGTGGTGTGCGCACGCTCTGCGTCGCCGTCGTAGCGCTGCTGTTCTGCGACCCGTGGCTCTCGCGCGCGGCGGGGTTCGTGCTGTCCGTGAGCGCGACCGCCGGCATCCTGCTGCTCGCACCCCCGTTCGTGCGGGCCCTGGAGCGGTGGGCACCGCGGTGGGTGGCCGTCGCGGTCGCCGTGCCGCTCGCCGCACAGGCGGCCTGCACGCCGGTCATCGCGGCGCTGTCGTCCGAGGTGTCCGTCGTCGCCGTCGTCGCCAACCTCCTCGCGGCGCCGGCGGTCGCGCCCGCGACGGTACTGGGGCTGGTGGCCGGGCTCCTCGACCTCGTCGTCCCGTCGGTCGCGTCGGTCCTCGGCACCGCGGCCGCGGCCTGCGCCGGCTGGATCGTGCTCGTGGCGCACCACGCCGCGGCCCTTCCCGGGGCGAGCCTGGTCTGGCCCTACCCGTGGTGGTGGCTGCTGGGCGTCGTGCCGGTGGTGCTGTGGCTCGGCCGCCGCGCCGCCTCGCGCCCGGTCGTCGCGACCGGCCTGGTCCTGGGCCTGTGCCTCGCGATGCTGCGACCGCCCAGCCCCGGGTGGCCACCGCCCGGGTGGGTCATGGTGCAGTGCGACGTCGGCCAGGGCGACGCGACCGTGCTGCGCTCCGGCCCGGACGAGGCGGTGGTCGTCGACGCCGGTCTCGAGCCCGTCGACGTCGACCGCTGCCTGCGCGGTCTCGGCGTGCGGCGTATCCCGGCCCTCGTGCTGACGCACGGCGACGCCGACCACGTGGGCGGGAGGTCAGGGGTGGCGGGCGGTCGTGCGGTCGGCGCGGTGCTCGTCGGACGCCCAGGGCCCACGGTGCCAGGGGTCCCCACCCGCACGGTGTCGCGGGGCGACCGTCTCGTGGTGGGCGACGTGACGGCCGACGTGCTCTGGCCGCGGGCTCAGCCCACGACGCGGGCTCGGAGGATCGAGGTCGACCGCAACGCCGACAGCGTGGTCCTGCGCGTGGTGGTGCGGGGCGTGACCCTCCTGCTGACGGGCGACGTGGGGGAGGAGGCGCAGGAGCACGTGCTCCACGCCGGCAGCGTCGTGCGGGCCGACGTGCTGAAGGTCGCGCACCACGGCAGCGCCGACACGTCGTGGCGGTTCACGCGTGCGGTCGCGCCACGCCTGGCCACCGTGTCCGTCGGGGCCGACAACGACTACGGGCACCCCACCGGCACCGCCCTGCGGATGCTGCGCCAGGTCGGCGCGGTGGTGCACCGCACCGACCACGAGGGCGACGTCGCGGTCGTCGTGCGCGACGGACGCCTGTCGGTCGTGTCGCGGGGGAGCGGTCAGCGGTCGAGGTAGCGCGCCCGGGCGAGGCACCAGACGCCGTACAGGCCGATCCCCACCGCGATGAGCGCCAGCAACCACGGTCCGAAGGGCTGCTGCAGGACCGTGCGCAGGGCCTCGTCGAGGCCGCCCGAGCGGTCGGCGTCGTGGGTCAGCGCGGCGAAGCAGAACAGGGTCCCGACCAGCCCGATGGCGACACCCTTCGCCACGTGCCCGACCGCGCCGAGACGCAGGAGCCAGTCGCCCGAGGTGCCGCTCAGACCCTCCGTCGCGAGGTGCTCGCGGTGCCGGTCGCTGAGTCCGCGCCATGCCGTCCACGCGCCGTAGCCCACGACGGCGAGCCCGGCCACGCCTACGAGCACCGCGCCGGCGGGCAGGGCCAAGGCGCGCGCCGTCCACGTCTCGCTGCCCGACCCGCCCGAGCTGCCGCTCCGGGCGATGACCTGCACGCCGCTCCAGCCCACGACGCCGTAGACCACCGCCTTGACCAGGTCGGCACCGCGAGCCGCCCACAGCGTCGCGCCGTCGTCGTCGCGGTGCCCGACGACCGCCTCGAGCACGCGCCACAGGACGAGCACCGCCATCCCCGCGACCACGAGCCAGAGCACGGTCCGGCCGAACGGCTGCTGCGCCAGCTCCGCCAGCGCGCCTCGGGTGTCGGCCGAGCCGCTGCGGTGCCCGAACGCGAGCTGCAGAGCGAGGAACGCCAGCACGAGGTGCACGAGCCCGTAGGCCACGAAGCCGAAGCGGACCAGGTGGTCCACCCACGCGTCGTCGGCGTGGGCGACGACGTCGTCGGCGTCGAGCGGCATGGCGAGAGCGTACGCCCGCGTCGTCGGGCGGGCTCGTCGGAGCGGACGACTACGCTGGGCGCGTGGCGTCGCCGTTCGGGAAGATCCTGCTCATCACCGGGAGCTCGGAGTACCTGTCCGACCGCACCCGGGCGCGCGCCGTGGCCGGCATCAAGGCCGCCGACGCCGAGTGCGAGGTCGCCACCGCCACGTCGGGCGGCCTCGGGGCGGGCGAGATCGCCGGACTCACCAGCCCGTCGCTCTTCAGCTCCGCCAGCGCCCTCGTCCTGACCGAGCTGCAGGACCTGCCCGACGTCGCCCAGGGCGAGCTGCTCGCCTACGCGAAGGACCCCAGCCCCGACGTCGCCGTCGTGCTCGTGCACGGGGGAGGGCAGAAGGGCAAGGGTCTGCTCGACAAGCTGCGCGCCCAGGCGGCCGTCCACGAGGTCAAGAACGAGGCGCCGAAGTACGAGCGCGACCACGCGCGGTGGGTGGCCGGCGAGCTGCGCGACCTCGGCACCCGCATCGACGAGGAGGCCGCGACGCTGCTGGTCGCCGCCGTCGGCCAGGACCTGCGCGCCCTCGCCGGTGCAGCCGACCAGCTGGCCGCGACCCTCGACTCCGGCAGCGAGGTCACGGTCGAGGTCGTGCGCCGCTACTTCGGTGGCCGCGCCGACGTGCGCGGCTACGAGATCGCCGACGCCGCCATCGAGGGGCGGATCAACGTCGCGCTTGAGCAGGCGCGCTGGGCCGAGACCGCCAAGGTCGCGCCGGTGCTCATCACGAGCGCGCTCGCCGCTGGGCTGCGCCAGCTCGCCCGTCTCGCCGACGCACCCGCGCGGCTGGGCGAGGGCGAGCTGGCCCGCCACGTCGGCGCGCCGCCGTTCAAGGTGCGCGTGCTGCGGCGTCAGCTGCAGGGGTGGGAGCCGTCCGGGCTGGCCCGTGCGCTCGACGCGGTCGCGCAGGCCGACATCGACGTCAAGGGCGGCGCGGCCGATCCCGCGTACGCCGTCGAGCGCATGGTCCTGCAGGTCGCGGCCGCACGCCGGCGTTGACGTCGCCGCCGCGTGCGTCGGCCCTGCGCGGTCGTCAGTGCCTGAGCACGACGAAGGCCCCCGGCGGTGCCGGGGGCCTTCGTCGATGCTGGGGGGCTGCGGTCAGAGCGACGCGGCCTTCTTGGCGATGGCCGACTTGCGGTTCGCCGCCTGGTTCTTGTGGATGACGCCCTTGCTGGCGGCCTTGTCGAGCTTCTTGCCCGCCTCGGCGGCGTACGCCTTGGCCTGGTCGGTCTCGCCGGCCTCGACGGCGGCGTGGAAGCGACGCACGGCCGTCTTCAGCGCGGAACGCACCGACTTGTTGCGCTCGCGAGCGGCCTCGTTCTGACGGTTCCGCTTGATCTGCGACTTGATGTTCGCCACGTGGCTGACCTGTTCTCTCGTGCGTGAAGGGAATGTGCTGCAAGTGTGAGGGCGTGCGTGCGGGCACGCGACCACCCACAGTACCAGCGAGCACCGTGCGCCCCCAAATCAGCCCCGAGCGCCCCTCGCCTCGCCCGCGTTCCGTGGACCTGATGACGAAAGTCCGCGCCGAAACCGTCGCCAGCTCCCCACGACGCGGGGAGGGGGTCCTACGATCCGAGGCATGCAGACGCTCTACGACGTCCTGGTCTGGCTCCACGTCCTCAGCTGGGTGGTGGCCCTCGTCGGCTACGTGACGACGATCCGCCGCCCCCAGCTCAACCTCGCGATGGTCGTCGGTGTGACCGCCGCCTTCGTGCTCGGCGTCGTGCTGACCGGCGTCGCGCCCGCGGCCGACGTCGACCTGAACTACGCCAAGATCGGGCTCAAGCTGGCCATCGCCTTCGTCGCGGTGGGCCTCGCCCACGGCACCCGACGTCGCCCCACGCCGAACCCGTTCGCGCACGTCGTGGCCGGCCTGGTCGTGGTCAACGTCGCCATCGCCTACCTCTGGACGTGAGCCCCGGTGGGTACGCCCCGGTGGGCGTGCTCACGGGCCTCGCCCCGGATGGGAGGATGGGGGCACCATGACGAGCACCACGACGCCGGGCGCGGCGCCCCAGCCGGGTTCGACCGACCCGTCCCTCCTGCGCAACTTCTGCATCATCGCGCACATCGACCACGGCAAGTCGACGCTGGCCGACCGCATGCTGCAGCTCACCGGCGTCGTCGACGAGCGTGCCGCGCGGGCCCAGTACCTCGACCGCATGGACATCGAGCGCGAGCGCGGCATCACCATCAAGAGCCAGGCCGTCCGCATGCCGTTCACCAAGAGCGCGGGCGACGACGCCGGGACGCACTACGTGCTCAACATGATCGACACGCCCGGCCACGTCGACTTCACCTACGAGGTGAGCCGCTCGCTGGAGGCCTGCGAGGGCGCCATCCTGCTCGTCGACGCCGCCCAGGGCATCGAGGCGCAGACGCTGGCGAACCTGTACCTGGCGATGGACGCCGACCTGCACATCATCCCCGTGCTGAACAAGATCGACCTGCCCGGCGCGCAGCCGGAGAAGTACGCCGAGGAGATCGCCGGCATCATCGGCGGCGACCCCGACGACGTGCTGCGCGTCTCGGCCAAGACCGGCCAGGGTGTCGAGGCGCTGCTCAACCTCATCGTCGACGAGGTGCCGCCTCCGGAGGGTGACGCCGACGGTCCGCCGCGGGCGCTGATCTTCGACTCCGTCTACGACACCTACCGCGGCGTCATCACCTACGTCCGCGTCGTCGACGGTCGGCTCAGCCACCGCGACAAGATCAAGATGATGTCGACGAACGCCGTGCACGAGATGCTCGAGGTCGGCGTCATCAGCCCCGAGCCGGTCAAGGCCGACCACCTCGGCGTCGGCGAGGTCGGCTACCTCATCACGGGGGTGAAGGAGGTGCGCCAGTCGCGCGTCGGTGACACCGTCACGTCGAACGCGCGCCCGGCCGACGAGCCGCTCGGCGGCTACGCGCACCCCAACCCGATGGTCTTCTCGGGCCTGTACCCGATCGACGGCGACGACTTCTCGACCCTGCGCGAGGCCCTCGAGAAGCTGCAGCTCAACGACGCCGCGCTCGTGTACGAGCCGGAGTCGTCGGGCGCGCTGGGCTTCGGCTTCCGCATCGGCTTCCTCGGCCTGCTGCACCTGGAGATCGTGCGCGAGCGTCTCGAGCGCGAGTTCGACCTCGACCTCATCTCCACGGCGCCGAACGTCGTCTACAAGGTGGTCATGGAGGACGGTCGCGAGATCGTCGTCACCAACCCGAGCGAGTACCCGTCGGACGGCAAGATCGCCTCGGTGCACGAGCCGATCGTCTCCGCGACGATCCTCGCGCCGTCGGACTACATCGGCGTCATCATGGAGCTCTGCCAGGCCCGCCGCGGCCAGCTGAACGGCATGGACTACCTGTCCGAGGACCGCGTCGAGATCCGCTACACGCTGCCCATGGGCGAGATCATGTTCGACTTCTTCGACGCGCTGAAGAGCCGCACGAAGGGCTACGCGTCGCTGAACTACGAGCTCGCCGGCGAGCAGCAGGCCGACCTCGTCAAGGTCGACATCATGCTGCAGGGCGAGGTGGTCGACGCGTTCAGCGCCATCGTCCACCGCGACTCGGCCTACGCGTACGGCGTGATGCTCGCGGGCAAGCTCAAGGAGCTCATCCCGCGCCAGCAGTTCGAGGTGCCCATCCAGGCCGCCATCGGCGCCCGCATCATCGCCCGCGAGAACATCCGTGCGATGCGCAAGGACGTGCTCGCCAAGTGCTACGGCGGCGACATCAGCCGCAAGCGCAAGCTGCTGGAGAAGCAGAAGGAGGGCAAGAAGCGGATGAAGAACATCGGCCGCGTCGAGGTCCCCCAGGAGGCGTTCATCGCCGCCCTCTCCACGGGTGGCGACGCCGCCAAGTAGCCCCGCCGGCCGTCGGGGTCAGCGGGCGCCGACGGCCGCGGCGACGTCCTGCGCGGCCCGCACGCCCGACGCGAGGGCTCCCTGGATCGAGGGCGTCTCGCGGTGGTCGCCGCAGACGAACATCCCGCCGCCGACGTCGGCGCGGCGGGCGGGCTCCAGCGGGGGGACCGCCCTCGGCAGCGCGCGGACGACGTCGTGGCGCACCAGCAGCTCCCACGCGTCGACGTCGGTGCCCCACAGCCGGGCCGCCTGCGCCAGCGCCGCCGCGTCGGAGAGACCGGCGCCCGCCAGGGCGGTCACCTGCACCAGGTCGCGTCCCGGTGGGGCGTAGCCGGGCGCGGCGGCCGACACGACGGCCGTGTTCACCACGGGGCCGCGGTCGCCGTCGACCAGCAGCAGCCGGTCCCGGGGCATGCCGGTGGGGGTGCTGAACCACCAGGTGACCAGCCCGCCGACCGGCGGGGCCACGGACACCGCGCCCAGGCCGACCGCGTCCTGCACGTCGGTCGCGACGACGACGGCGCGGGCCCGGAGCGACCCCGACCCCGTGCGGACGGTGACGCCCTCGGCGCCACGGTCGACGCCGAGCACCCGGACGCCCGTCTCGGCCGGACGACGCAGGCCGCCCGCGAGCCGGGCGGGCAGGGCTCTCATGCCGTCGCCGGGCACCGCCGGTGTGCCGAGCAGGAACCAGCGGACCAGCAGGCGTGCGTACCGGGCCGACGTGGCCCCGGTGTCGTCGGCCAGGACGCCGGCCAGGAACGGCTCCAGCACCTGCCGGCGCAGCGGGCCGCGGACACCGGCCGCGTCGAGCGACGCCGCCACCGTGTCGTCGGCCCGCCGCAGGACGTGCCCCTCGCCGCCCAGGATCGGTGCCGCCCACCGGGCCAGGGCCGCCAGCTCACGGGGGCGCAGCAGACCGCTGCGCAGGGTGGGTGCGAGCAGACGCGGCTCGCGGCGCGGGTCGCCGAGGGTCGCCACGGAGCCACCACGACGGACCCGCACCCCGGCCGCGAACGGCTGCAGGTCGAGCGCGTCGAGGTCGACCAGGTCGCGCAGCGCCGGGTACGCCGGGTTGAGCAGCTGGAAGCCGACGTCGCAGAGGTGGCCGTCGACCACGTCGGTGGCCACGCGCCCGCCCACCACGTCCGAGGCCTCCAGCAGTCGGGCGTCCACGCCACGCCGCTGCAGCGTCGTCGCGCAGGCCAGCCCCGCGAGTCCTGCTCCGACGATCACCACGTCCACCCGTTCCGCCATGGGTCCACGATCCCATCGTGTCCGCGATCCGGCACGGTGCGGCGAGGCTGCCGACGGCGGGCGGAAGCACGCCGACGCCGCCGCGGACGCCTCGGGTTGCAGGCCGGGCGACGGGTCCTCAGGAGGTCCGGTCGTCCGATGGATGAGCGGCGCAACCGATCGATCGGGCCCTCCGGGAGTGACCGGCGGGTAGGTTATGGTGAGCGGCACCACATTCCCCCGGAACGTCGTGTGAGGACACCCATGCCGCAGACCGCAACGCCCGAGCAGCTCAAGATCGTCGAGGACCGCGCGCCGAACGTGGCGACGATGTTCTACGACCGTGTCGCTGCCTCGCCGAACCGGGAGGCGTACCGCTTCCCCGACGAGAACGAGACCTGGCACTCGCTCACCTGGGCGCAGACCGGCGAGCAGGTCGACCGCATCGCCGCCGGCCTCGTCGCGCTCGGCGTGCAGCCGGAGGAGCGCGTCGCCATCGTGTCCGGCACCCGCTACGAGTGGATCTTCGCCGACCTCGGCGTCAACGCCGCCGGTGCCGCCACGACGACCGTCTACCCGACCACGACGGTCGACGACGAGAAGTACATCCTCACCGACTCCGCCAGCCGCGTCGTCTTCGCCGAGGACGACGAGCAGGTCAAGAAGCTGCTCGAGATCCGCTCCGAGCTGCCCGACGTCGTCAAGGTCGTCACGTTCGCCAGCACCCTCACCGACGGCGACTGGATCATCTCCCTCGACGACCTCGAGGCCCTGGGCTCGGAGCACCTGGCCTCGAACCCCACCGCCGTGACGGACCGCGTCGCCGCCATCAGCCGCGACGACCTTGCGACCCTCATCTACACCTCCGGCACCACGGGCCGCCCGAAGGGCGTCCGCCTCGCCCACGACGGGTGGACCTACGAGGGTGCGGCCATCGCCGCCGGCGGCTTCCTGACGCCCGACGACCTCGAGTTCCGCTGGCTGCCGATGGCGCACTCCTTCGGCAAGGTGCTGCTCACGACGCAACTGCAGATCGGCTTCGCCGCCGCGATCGACGGTCGCGTGCCGAAGATCGTCGAGAACCTCGCCATCGTGAAGCCGACCTTCATGGGCGCGGCGCCGCGCATCTTCGAGAAGGCCTACGGCCGCATCATCAACATGACCGAGGAGGAGGGTGGCGCGAAGCTCAAGATCTTCCGCTGGGCGGAGAAGGTCGGCCTCGAGCACTCGCGCGCCGTCCGGGCCGGCAAGCCGGTCTCGCCCGCGCTGAAGGCCAAGCACGCCGTTGCCGACAAGCTCGTCTTCTCCAAGGTGCGCGCCCGGTTCGGTGGGCGGGTCCGCTTCTTCATCTCCGGCGCCGCGGCCCTGTCGCCCGACATCGCCGAGTGGTTCCACGCCGCGGGCGTGCTCATCCTCGAGGGCTACGGCCTCACCGAGACCAGCGCGGGCTCCTTCGTGAACCACCCCGACGCGTTCAAGCTCGGCTCGGTCGGCCTGGTCATGCCGGGCACCGAGGTCCGCGTCGCCGACGACCGCGAGATCCTGATCAAGGGTCCCGGCGTCATGCGTGGCTACCACAACCTCGAGTCCGAGAGCGCCACCACCGTCACCGACGACGGCTGGCTGCACACGGGCGACGAGGGTCGCGTCGACGAGGACGGGTTCCTCTTCATCACCGGCCGCAAGAAGGAGCTCTTCAAGACCTCCGGGGGCAAGTACGTCGCCCCGCCGCACATCGAGGGCGTCTTCAAGGGCATCAGCTCGATGACGTCGCAGATCATCGTGCACGGCAACGAGCGCAACTTCTGCTCGGCGCTCATCACCCTCGACCCCGACGCGGTGGCCGAGTGGGCCGAGGCCCACGGCATGCAGGGCAAGTCCTACGCCGAGGTCGTGAAGTCGCCCGAGATCCACGCGATCGTCTCCGAGCAGGTCGAGGAGCTCAACCAGCGCCTCAACCGCTGGGAGACCATCAAGAAGTGGGAGATCCTCGACCACGACCTCTCGGTCGAGTCCGGCGAGCTGACGCCGAGCATGAAGGTCAAGCGCGCGGTCGTGGAGGCCAACCACAAGGACCTGCTGGACTCCTTCTACGCTTGAGCGGTGCAGTCGTACGCCGAGGGGCCGGTCACCGAGGGTGACCGGCCCCTCGGCATGTACGTGCACGTGCCGTTCTGCTCCGTGCGGTGCGGCTACTGCGACTTCAACACCTACACGGCCGACGAGCTCGGCGAGGGTGCCACCCGCGCCACCTACGCGTCGTCGGCGATCGCCGAGGTGCGCGACGACCTCGTCCGGGTGCTCCGCGCGCTCGACGAGCACCTCGGGCTGGCCCCCGACGCCGAGGTGACGACGGAGGCCAACCCCGACAGCGTCACACCCGCGTCGCTCGCCCGGCTGCGCGAGGGCGGCTTCACGCGGATCTCCTTCGGCATGCAGTCGGCGGTCCCGCACGTGCTGGCGACGCTCGACCGCACCCACGACCCCGCACGGGTGCCGCAGGCGGTCCGCTGGGCGCGCGAGGCCGGCTTCGAGCAGGTCAGCGTCGACCTGATCTACGGCACGCCGGGGGAGTCCGTCGACGACTGGCGCACCACGCTCGACGCCACGGTCGCGCTCGAGCCCGACCACGTGTCCGCGTACGCCCTCATCGTCGAGGACGGGACGGCCTTCGCCCGCAAGGTCCGCCGCGGCGAGGTGGTCATGCCCGACGACGACGAGACGGCCGACAAGTACCTGCTCGCCGATGCGGTCCTGTCCGAGGCCGGGCTCGGGTGGTACGAGCTGTCGAACTGGGCCCGTGACGCCGACGCCCGCTGCCGCCACAACCTGCTCTACTGGCACGGGGCGGACTGGTGGGGCGTCGGCCCCGGCGCGCACTCGCACCTGGCCGGGCGACGCTGGTGGAACGTCAAGCACCCTGCGGCCTACGCGCAGCGGCTCGAGCGCGGCGAGTCGGTCGAGGCGGGCAGCGAGGTCGTCGACGCGGCCGGCCGCCGGCTGGAGCAGGTGATGCTCGAGCTGCGCCTGCGCGAGGGCCTGGCCCTCGACGCCCTCGACGCCGCCGGACGGGCGGAGGTGCCCGACCTGCGCGACCGCGGCCTGCTGCTCGGCGACGAGCGGCTCGTGCTCACCCTGGAGGGCCGGCTGCTCGCCGACGCCGTCGTCCGACAGCTGACCCCATAGCGGAGGTTCCTCTCACTTTTCGGGACTTTAGTCATTCGCGATGCAGGACCTTCGTCGAGGACTTACGGTTCACGTGGGAAAAACAGCAACTCGGGGGAGTTGGCGAGGGAGCAATGCGCATCGCGCATTGGCCAACGGTGATCAGCATGCTCATCGGATTGGCCATTTTTGGTATACCGACATCGGCGGACGCGGCGAGGACCGTGCTCTGCACGAGCTACACGCAGTGCAAGGCGAAGGGGTACAGCGACGGTGGCTACGGCTCCGTCCGGTCGACGTCCTTCTGGAACCAGACGCCGGGCCGCAACTGCACGAACTACGTCGCCTACCGGCTGACGAAGAACCGTCTGGTGGCACGCCCGCCGGGTACCGACGCGGCCCGCACGTGGGGCCGGGCGGCCCGGGCGGCCGGCGTCCCGGTGCGCAGCTACGCCCCGCGTCGCGGCGACGTCGCCTGGTGGGACGCCTACAAGGGCTACTCCGGGGAGAAGGGCCACGTCGCGATCGTCGAGCGGGTCCGCGCCGACGGGTCGATCGTGGTCTCGGAGGACAACATGAACGGCACGTTCATGTGGCGCGTCGTGCGCCGCGGCTCGGCGTGGCCGTCGGGCTTCGTCCGCTACCCGACGTCGGACGGCTCGCCGTCGGGGCTGCTCGAGTCGATGAGGTCCGAGGACGGCAAGGTGTCGGTCAGCGGCATGGCCAGCGAGCCCGACCGGTGGGGCAAGGACGTCGACTACACCGTGGCGCTCGGCGCACCGCTCGACGCGGCGAACGGGGTGCGACCCGTCGAGACGTTCTCGTTCAGCACCGCCTACTACAAGTTCACGTGGCGGCGCACCGTGCAGACGAGGGGACCGGTGCGGGCCTACCTGTACGCGCACAACACCGAGCGCACGCGGGGCAAGGACACGCTGCTCGGTGTCGCGACCCTCGACCTCGTCGAGGACGGCAACGTGCTCGGACGCGTGCTGCCGCGGACGGAGTGGCTCACGCCCACCCCGGCACCGACCCCGACCGTGCCGACGGTGCAGTCGGTGCTGCAGGACTGAGGGAGGCGCGACGGCCCGGGACCACCTGGTCCCGGGCCGTCTCGCTGCCCAGGCACCGACGGTACGGCGAGGAGCCGCCCGTTACGGGGCGGTGACGAAGTCGATGAGCTCCTCGACGCGACCGAGGAACTCCGGCTCCAGGTCGGTCCAGGAGTCGACCCGGGAGAGGATGTGCTGCCACGCGCGGGCCACGTCGGCCTGCTCGGCGTGCGGCCAGCCGAACGCGGCGCACACCCCGCGCTTCCACTCCAGGTGGCGCGGGACGACCGGCCACGCGGCGACGCCGAGCCGGGCGGGCTTCACGGCCTGCCAGACGTCGACGTACGGGTGGCCGACGACGAGCACGTGGGGTCGGCCGGACAGCCTGGCCGCGATGCGCGACTCCTTCGAGCCGGGCACGAGGTGGTCCACCAGGATCCCGAGCCGGCGGTCGGGGCCTGGGTCGAAGTCGTCGACCACGCCCACCAGGTCGTCGACGCCGTGCAGCATCTCCACGGCGACGCCCTCGACACGCAGGTCGTCGCCCCAGACCTTCTCGACCAGCTCGGCGTCGTGCTTGCCCTCCACGAGGATCCGGCTCGGCAGGGCCACGCGCGCCCGCTGCCCGGCCACCGCACGCGATCCCGACGCCGTGCGGGCGGGCTGCCGCGGGGCGGCGCCGGACGGGGCGACCAGCACCACCGGCCTGCCCTCGAGCAGGAAGCCCGGTCCGAGGGGGAAGACCTTGATCTTGAGGCGCCGGTCCTCCAGGGCCACGGTGCCGAGGTCGCGCTCGACACGCACCACCTCGCCGCACCAGCCCGTCGTGACCTCCTCGACGACCATCCCGAGCTCGGCGGGCACCTCGGTCGAGCGCCCGCGCGGGGGCGCCTTCCAGTCGCCGGCGAGCACGTCGTCGCCGTAGCGACCCCACCCTCGGGTCTCAGCCATGGAGCACGCCCAGCAAGGTCTGGTGGAACGCCTCGAGGTCGTCGCGGCCGATCTCGCCGCTGCTCGTGAGGATCCGCGTGGACGAGCGGGTCAGCCCGACGGCGAGGTCGACGGCCTGCGCCCAGCTGGGCTGCGCGGTGCTCGGCACGACGTCGAGGGGCGGGACGAGGTCGCCGAGGGCCACGGTGTCGCCGTCGGGGACGACGAGCACCAGCTCGCCGCCGACGGGGCCGTGCCCCAGGTGCACCACCTCGACGAAGAGGTCGCCGAGGTCGGCGGCCCACACCGAGCTCAGCGTGCCGCCGCGCGACTCGTGCAGGAGGAACGTGCCGTCGGAGAGCGTCACCCGGCGCGGCCGGTACGTCAGGGTGCGCGAGCGACCCGCGACCGAGACGACCTCACCCTCGCTCCCGATTGCTCCCACGGCGCTAGACTGGCACTTGCGCCTGGTGAGTGCCAAAGCGCCACGCCGCGCCGACGGACCCCGTCTGCGCCGTGCGCGCCCGAGGCCGTCCGGCGTCGTCGCACCCGAGCCACGCACCGTCCAGCCGAGACCGTCCCAGAGGAGGAGAGCGCCGTGCCGGAGGACCGTCGTCTCCCGTCCGAGGACCGTCGCCTGGAGGTCCTGCGCGCCATCGTCGAGGACTACGTCGAGACCCAGGAGCCGGTCGGCTCCCGCGCCCTCGTCGAGCGTCACCAGCTCGGCGTCTCGCCGGCCACCATCCGCAACGACATGGCCGTGCTGGAGGAGGAGGGCCTCATCGCCCAGCCCCACACGAGCGCGGGTCGCGTGCCCACCGACAAGGGGTACCGGCTGTTCGTCGACCGGCTCTCGCAGGTCAAGGCGCTCACGTCGCCCGAGCGTCGCGCGATCGAGACGTTCCTGGGCGGCGCCGTCGACGTCGACGACGTCGTGCAGCGCAGCGTCAAGGTGCTCGCCCAGCTCACCAACCAGGTCGCGATCGTGCAGTACCCGTCGCTGACCCGCTCCACGGTGCGTCACGTCGAGGTCGTGGCGCTCGAGGGCGCCCGCGTGCTCGTGGTCGTCATCACCAGCAGCGGTCGCGTCGAGCAGCGCATCGTCGAGCTCGAGGCCACGCCGGGCGACGGTCTGCTGTCCGACGTCCGCTCGCGCATCATGACGGCGGCGGTGGGCCAGCGCCTGCCCGAGGCGTCGCTGCGCCTCGCCGACGTGATCGGCACGTTCGCGCCCGCCGACCGCCCCCTCGTGACCTCCGTGGTCACGACGCTCACCCACGTGTTCTCCGACGAGCGCAGCGACGAGCGCGTCGCCGTCGGCGGCACCGCGAACCTCGCGCGCTTCGGTCGCGACTTCGACACCTCCATCCGCCCCGTGCTGGAGGCGCTGGAGGAGCAGGTCGTGCTGCTGAAGCTGCTCGGCGAGGCCACCACCGACCCCACCGTGCGCATCGGTCTGGAGACCGGGACCGAGGGACTGCCCGGCACGGCGGTCGTCTCGTCGGCGTACGGCACCTCCGAGCAGGCGCTGGCGATGCTCGGCACGCTCGGACCCACCCGCATGGACTACCCCGGAACCATGGCCGCCGTCGGCGCGGTCGCCCGCTACGTCGGGCGACAGCTCGCGGACGGCTGAACAGGACGAAGGACGTATGGCACAGGACTACTACGCGCTGCTCGGCGTCTCCCGGTCGGCGACGCCCGAGGAGATGAAGAAGGCGTACCGCAAGCTGGCGCGCCAGCTGCACCCCGACGTGAACGACGCCCCCGACGCCGCCGACCGCTTCAAGGAGGTCACCACCGCGTACGAGGTGCTGTCGGACCCCCAGAAGCGTGCCGTGTACGACCGCGGCGGCAACCCGCTCGGCGGCGGGGGCGGCGCGGGCGGCTTCGGCGGAGGCGCCGGGTTCAGCTTCGACGACATCATGGACGCCTTCTTCGGCGGTGGTGGCAGCAGCAGCCGTGGTCCGCGCTCGCGCGTGCAGCGGGGGCAGGACGCGCTGCTGCGTCTGCAGGTCGACCTCGCCGAGGCTGCGTTCGGCGTCACGCGCGAGATCAAGGTCGACACCGCCGTGGTCTGCGAGCGCTGCTCGGGCAGCGGCGCCGAGGACGACTCGGCGACGGTCACCTGCGGCACGTGCCACGGCCACGGCGAGGTGCAGCAGGTCCAGCGCACGCCGCTCGGCAGCGTCCGCACGGCCCGCCCGTGCCCGACCTGCCACGGGTTCGGCACCGTCATCCAGGACCCCTGCCACGAGTGCCACGGCGACGGCCGCGTCCGCTCGCGCCGCTCGATCACGGTCTCGATCCCGGCCGGCGTCGACCAGGGCACCCGCATCCAGCTCGCCGGCGAGGGGGAGGTCGGCCCGGGCGGGGGTCCGGCGGGCGACCTCTACATCGAGGTCGAGGTGGCTCGCCACCCCGTCTTCACCCGCAAGGGCGACCAGCTGCGCTGCCAGGTGACGCTGCCCATGACGGCCGCTGCGCTCGGCACGCACGTCGACCTGCCGACCCTCGAGGCCGACCTGGCCGACGAGGACGGCCCGGAGGTCGTCGGGCTCGAGGTGCCGGCCGGCATCCAGTCGGGCGAGACGCTCACGCTGCGCGGCCAGGGCGTGCCGCGCCTGCGGGGACCGGGTCGCGGCGACCTCGTCGTCGAGATCGTCGTGCAGACCCCGGACGAGCTCGACGACGCGCAGCGCGACCTGCTGAAGCAGCTGGCCGCCCTGCGCGACGAGGAGCGTCCCGAGGCGCAGCTCGGCAGCACCCACCGCGGCAGCGTCTTCGGCCGCATCAAGGACGCCTTCCGCTGAGTGGCGGCCTCGTCGCGGGCCGCCGGGTGCGGTAGGAAGGGACCATGAGCCCCAGCGCCGACTGCCTGTTCTGCAAGATCGTCGAGGGCGAGGTGCCCGCCGACGTCGTCGCGCAGGACGAGCACGCCGTGGCGTTCCGCGACATCAGCCCGCAGGCACCCACGCACGTGCTCGTCATCCCGCGTGTCCACCAGCCCGATGTCGGCAGCCTGGCCGAGGCCGAGCCGGAGGCGGCCGTGGGCCTGCTGCGCCTGGCCCGCCGCGTCGCCGACGAGGCGGGCGGCTCCTACCGGCTCGTCTTCAACACCGGTGCCGACGCGCACCAGACGGTGTTCCACTGCCACGGGCACGTGCTCGCCGGGCGCTCGCTCGGCTGGCCGCCGGGCTGAGCGCACGGGCGCCGCGGTCCGGCGCTGTCGACGTGTCGGCGCACCCCCGTACCATGGGGGCACACATGACTCCTGATTCTCCCGGGGACCAGCGTCCCCACACGTTCACCGTCCCGACCAGCATCGACACCGTCTCCCTCTACGGACCGGGCGACGAGTACCTGCGCATCGTCGAGGACGCGTTCGACGCGGCGGTCCACGCGCGGGGCAACCAGCTGACCGTCACCGGCGCCCCGGCCGAGGTCGCGCTCGTCGAGCGGCTGCTCGACGAGCTCGTCGCCATCGTGCGCACGGGCCAGGGACTCACCGCCGAGACCGTCGAGCGCTCCATCGGCATGCTGCGCACCGAGACGCAGGAGCGCCCGGCCGAGGTGCTCAGCCTCAACATCCTCAGCAACCGGGGCCGCACCATCCGGCCGAAGACGCTGAACCAGAAGAAGTACGTCGACGCGATCGACCAGAACACGATCGTCTTCGGCATCGGCCCGGCCGGTACGGGCAAGACCTACCTCGCGATGGCCAAGGCCGTCCAGGCGCTGCAGGCCAAGGAGATCACCCGCATCATCCTGATCCGACCCGCCGTCGAGGCGGGGGAGCGGCTGGGCTACCTGCCCGGCACGCTGAGCGAGAAGATCGACCCGTACCTTCGCCCGCTGTACGACGCGCTGCACGACATGCTCGACCCCGAGACGATCCCCAAGCTCCTCACGAGCGGCACCATCGAGATCGCCCCGCTGGCCTACATGCGCGGCCGCACGCTCCAGGACGCCTTCATCATCCTCGACGAGGCGCAGAACACCACCCCCGAGCAGATGAAGATGTTCCTGACCCGGCTCGGCTTCGGCTCGCAGATCGTGGTCACCGGCGACGTGAGCCAGGTCGACCTCCCGTCGGGCCAGAAGAGCGGCCTGCGGGTCGTGCGCGACATCCTCGCGGACGTCAAGGACATCCACTTCGCGACGCTGACCTCGAGCGACGTCGTGCGGCACAAGCTCGTCGGGCGCATCGTCGCCGCGTACGACGCGTTCGAGAACGAGTCGGCCCCGGCCGCGGGACAGGTGGAGCATGAACGTCGACGTCCTCGATGAGTCCGGCCAGGGCGTCGACGTCGTCGCCCTCACCCGGCTGTGCCGCTTCGTCATGCGGCGCATGCGGCTGCACCCGGCCACCGAGCTGACGGTCCGCCTCGTCGACACCGACACCATCGCCGTGCTCAACGAGCAGTGGATGGACAAGAAGGGCCCCACCGACGTGCTGTCCTTCCCGATGGACGAGCTGTCGCCCGGACGGCGCGACCGCGAGCCGGAGGACGAGCCCGAGGGCTACCTCGGCGACATCGCCCTCTGCCCGCAGGTGGCGGCGCAGCAGGCGCCGGCCGCCGGCCACGACGTGTCCGACGAGATCGACCTGCTCACCACGCACGGCATCCTGCACCTGCTCGGCTTCGACCACGCCACGCCCGAGGAGCACGCCGAGATGTTCGGCATCCAGGGTCGGCTGCTGCTGGAGTGGCAGCAGGTCGCGGCGGGCGGGGACGTCGAGGACGGCGTCGTCGAGCCCCGACCGGGCGCCGACGGAGGCAGCCTGCGATGACGGTCGCGATCGTCGCGTCGGTCGTCCTGGCGGTCGCGGCGGGCACGCTGGCGAGCGTCGACGCCGCGCTGTCGTCGTTCTCGCGCGCCCGCGCCGCGGAGCTGCGCGAGGAGGGTCGCGGCGGCGCCGTGCCCCTCGGCCGGATCCTCGAGGACCCCGCACCCGCCCTCAACACGGTGCTGCTGCTGCGGGTGGTCTGCGAGACGGCGGCCGTCGTGCTCGTCGCGCTCGTGGTCGACGACGTCGTCGGCGGGCTGTGGTGGCAGATCGTCGTCGCCGTGGCGATCATGGTCGTCGTCTCCTACGTCCTCATCGGCGTCGGGCCGCGGACGCTCGGTCGCCAGCACTCCGAGGCCGTGGCGCTCGCGTCGGCCGGTCCGGTGCGGCTGCTCACCGCCCTGCTCGGACCGGTGCCCCGGCTGCTCATCGTGCTCGGCAACGCGCTCACCCCCGGTCGCGGCTTCCGTGAGGGACCGTTCGCGTCGGAGGTCGAGGTGCGCGAGCTCGTCGACCTCGCCGCCGCCAGCAGCGTCATCGAGTCCGACGAGTCACGCATGATCCAGTCGGTCTTCGAGCTGGGCGACACGATCGTGCGCGAGGTCATGGTGCCGCGCCCGGACCTCGTGTTCATCGAGCAGTCCAAGACGCTGCGCCAGGCGATGTCGCTGTGCCTGCGCAGCGGCTACTCGCGGGTGCCGGTCATCGGCGAGAACCTCGACGACGTGCTGGGCATGGCGTACCTGAAGGACGTCACGAAGCGGGTCTTCGACAACCACGTCGCGGAGTCGACCGAGCGCATCGACTCCATCATGCGTCCGTGCCTGTTCGTGCCCGACACGAAGCCGGCCGACGACCTCCTCAAGGAGATGCAGGCGCAGCGCACGCACGTCGCGATCGTCGTCGACGAGTTCGGCGGCACGTCGGGCATGGTCACGATCGAGGACATCCTCGAGGAGATCGTCGGCGAGATCACCGACGAGTACGACACCGAGCCCGACGAGCTCGAGAGCCTCTCCGACGGGTCGTACCGGGTGAGCGCCCGCTACGACGTCGACGACCTCGGCGAGCTGTTCGACGTCGACCTCGACGACGAGGACGTCGACTCCGTCGGCGGCCTGCTCGCCAAGCACCTCGGCAAGGTCCCCATCCCCGGCAGCACGGTGGAGGTGGAGGGCCTGCGGCTCGTCGCCGAGGCCCCGAGCGGCCGCCGCAACCGCATCGGACGCGTGCACGTCTCGCGCGTCGACGTCCCGTCCGACCCCGACCCCGTCCCCGGAGGATCCCGTGGCTGACCCCACCCCCGCCCACGCTCTCGACCCGGCTCCCGGACCGGAGGACGCGAAGCTCGCCACCCTGGCCCGCGCCACCCGCGCGCGCACCCAGGCGCCGGCAGGTGCCGCGGTGCGCGACCTCGACGGTCGCACGTACGCCGCGGCCGACGTCGCGCTGGCGTCGCTGCACGTCGGCGCGCTCGACCTCGCCGTCGCCATGGCCGTCTCCTCCGGCGCGCGCGGTCTCGAGGCGGCGCTCGTCGTCGCCGACGCGCTGCCCGACGTCGGTGCGGTGCTCGACCTCGCCGGGGCGGGTCTCCCGGTGTTCCGCGCTCCAAGCCGCAGACCACCCGGCACGCGATCCGCGGGCTCGTGCACCGCGACGACGCGCAGCTCGTCCTCGTCGACACGCCGGGTCTGCACCGTCCGCGCAACACCCTCGGCCAGCGCCTCAACGACATCGTCCGCACCACGTGGGCCGAGGTCGACACCATCGCCATGTGCTTCCCCGCGGACCAGAAGGTCGGGCCCGGCGACCGCTTCCTCGTCGAGGAGCTCGCGAAGATCCGCCGCACGCCCGTGCTCGCCGTGGTCACCAAGACCGACCTCGTCGCCCCCGAGCGGGTGGGGGAGCAGCTGCTCGCGGTCCAGTCGGCCGGTGAGGCGGCCGGTCTCGTGTGGCGCGACATCGTGCCGGTCTCCGCGGTCGCCGGCGACCAGGTCGACCTGCTCGCCGACCTGCTCGTCGCCACGCTGCCCGAAGGTCCGCCCATGTACCCGGAGGGCCAGCTCACCGACGAGCCGGAGGAGACGATCGTCGCGGAGATCGTCCGCGAGGCCGCTCTGGAGGGCGTGCACGACGAGCTGCCGCACTCGATCGCCGTGGTCGTCGAGGAGATGGTGCCGCGCGAGGACCGTCCGGCCGACCGTCCGCTGCTCGACGTCCGGGTCAACGTCTACGTCGAGCGCGACAGCCAGAAGGGCATCGTCATCGGGCGCAAGGGTGCGCGCCTGAAGGAGATCGGCACGGTCTCGCGCACCCAGGTCGAGCGGCTGCTCGGGACTCCCGTCCACCTCGACCTGCACGTCAAGGTAGCGAAGGACTGGCAGCGCGACCCCAAGCAGCTGCGCAAGCTCGGGTTCTAGCCGCGGGTCCTGAAGCCGGTCTCGCCGACCGGCTCCTCCTCCTCGACCGCGACGTCGGTGACCTCCGCGCGCGGTGGCCCCTGGCGGCACCACGCGAGCACGCGCTCGACGGCGGCAGGCTCGCCCTCGAGCACCGCCTCGACCGCGCCGTCGTCGCGGTTGCGCACCCACCCGGCCACGTCGCCGGCGTGCGCCTCACGCTCGAGCGACGCACGGTAGAAGACACCCTGGACGCGGCCGGAGACGACGACGTGGCGACGGATCATGCGCCCACCGTAGGCCCGGGGCACGATGGACGCATGGACCCGGTGACCGCGCTCGAGGAGGTCGCGTTCTGGCTGGAGCGCGCTCGCGCCTCGAGCTACCGCGTGGAGGCGTTCCGGCGGGCCGCCGACGTGCTGCGCGACCGCGACGACGTCGAGCAGCTCGCCCGGGAGGGGCGGCTGCGCTCGCTCGACGGGATCGGCGAGCGCACGGCCGGGGTGGTGCGCGAGGTGGTCGAGGGTCGGGTGCCCGACTACCTCGCCACCCTCCGGGAGGAGGGCGAGGGGCCGCTCGTCGCCGGCGGCGAGCGGGTCCGTGCGGCCGTCCGCGGCGACCTGCACACCCACACGGACTGGTCCGACGGCGGCTCGCCGCTGGAGGTCATGGCCCGGACGGCGGCGCGCCTCGGGCACGAGTACGTCGCGATCACCGACCACTCACCACGCCTGACGGTGGCCAACGGCCTGACCGCGGACCGGCTGGAGGCCCAGCTGGAGCTGGTCGCCGACGTCGACGCGCAGGTGGAGGGCACCCGGGTGCTGTCGGGCATCGAGGTCGACATCCTGAAGGACGGGTCGCTGGACCAGGACCCGGCGCTGCTCGACCGGCTCGACGTCGTGGTGGCGAGCGTGCACTCCGACCTGCGCGCCGACAGCATCGCGATGACGCGACGCATGCTCGCCGCCGTCAGGAACCCGGCGACCGACGTGCTCGGCCACTGCACGGGTCGGCTGGTGGAGGGGGGACGAGGTACTCGTCCGCCGAGCCGGTTCGACGCGCGCCGGGTGTTCGCGGCGTGCGCCGAGCACGACGTGGCCGTGGAGATCAACGCCCGTCCCGAGCGGGCCGACCCGCCGGACGACCTCGTGCGGCTGGCGCTCGAGGCCGGCTGCCTGTTCAGCATCGACTCCGACGCGCACGCCCCCGGCCAGCTCGACTTCCTCGACCACGGCTGTGCGCGAGCTGCCGCTCTGGGCGTGCCGCTCGAGCGCATCGTGACCACCTGGCCACTCGAGGATCTCCTGGCCTGGACCGGTCGCCGGTAGCTCAGAGGCGCGCGGCGAGCGCGGCGGCGTCGCGAGGGGCGACGGCGTCGGCCACGCGGCCGGTGACGTCGTCGTAGACGTCGATCAGCTCGCCGAGCTCGCGCACCATGCGACGGGCACGGGCCTCGCCGTCGCCGCAGTCGGCGCGGCACTCGCCGGCGGCCACGCGGTGCGCGGCAGCCAGGGTCGCCAGCGACCACGCCTCGGGCGCGGTGAGGTCGGGCCCGGCCGCGAAGGCCATGACGCGCGACGCGGTGCGGTGGTGCTCGGCGTGTGCCGGGTCGAGGTCGCCCCCGTGCAGCGATGCGGTGCGGGCGACGTCCCAGGCGGCCGCGACCTCGCGCGCCTGCGCGGCGGCGTCGAGCGCGTCGACGTCGTGCGACGCGAGCAGCAGCTGCGTGTGGTCGGCGTAGCCCTGCACGCTGACGCGCGCCGTCGGGTCGACGAGGCGGAGCACCTGCGCGGCCTGTGCGAGACGTAGCCGGGTGCGCAGCTCGACGGAGTCGTCGCCCGTGCCGAAGAGGCGACCGACCAGCGGCACCAGACGGTGCCGGTCGGCGTCGCTCGCGAGGTCGTTGGCGGTGCGCGCCTCGTGGGCGAGCACCGGGTGGGTGCACTCGGGCCGGTCGCTCCACGGCTCGCCGGCCAGGACCGAGACGTACTCCATGACGCAGGCCTCGCCCGCGTCGGCGTCGTGGGCGCCGGCCGTCAGCGTGGGCAGTCCCTCGGGGAGGTTCATGACCCCATGGTCCCAGGACGGCCCAGCCCCGTCCTGTCGACGGCGCGGCGGCGCCGGTGCGCCGCGACGACCACGACGCCGAGGGCGACGGTGGTGAGCGTCCAGACGACCGCACCACCCTGCAGCGCGGGACCGACCCACGACGGTTCCTCGCCCAGGCCGTCGGCGGCGTCGAAGCCTGTGCCCCAGGCCCTCCACAGGACGGCGGCGGACGCCAGGGAGGCCACCGCGAGGAGGACGACCGCGACGCGCCACCCGGCAGAGCGGGCCTGCGCGACCACGACCGGCCCGACGCCGACGGTGGCCAGCGCACATGGCGGGCCGGCCATCAGGGCGGCGGCAACGAGCAGGTCCATCCGGTCAGCCTAGGGCGGCACCGGTCGGTCGAGGTGAGCGTCAGCCGACGTCGAGCAGGGCCGCCACCGTCGCGCCGAGCTCGTAGGCAGCCGCACGCTCGTCGTCGCCGACGTCGCCGAGCAGCTGCAGCGGGGCCGCGACGCGGCGCCAGGGGAGGGCCTGCGCGATCGACTCGACCGAGCGGACGGCGCCTTCGGCGTCGTAGCGGCCGTGCACGCAGAGCGCCCACGGAAGGCGGCCGCCGTCGGAGGTCCCGCCCCCGGCGTCGGTGCGGGCCCCGCCGCCGTCGTCGCCCAGCGCTCCGCCGACGGCCAGGAACGTCCGGTCGAAGAGGTCCTTGAGCAGACCCGACATGTACCCGAAGTTGGCCGGGCAGAGCAGCACGAGGCCGTCCGCCGCGAGGAGGTCGTCGGCCGTGGTCGTGTCGGGGGAGAGGACCCGGACGTCGACGCCCTCGATCGCGTCGTCCTGGGCACCGGCTGCGAGCTCCTCGCCCAGGAGGCGGGTGGCCGCCGTGGGCGTGTGCAGCACGAGCAGGAGGGTGCTCACCGAGCCGTCCGGGTCTCGAGAGTCATGCCCCCCAGTATCGCCGGACGCGCATCGTCCGGCGCTGGCGCGACCCTGCGCGAGGAGACGTGACCTGAGTCACATGTCGTCGGACGTGACGATCGGTCTCCTCCGGCACTCTCACCGTCGTCCCCCACCACCCGTCTCCCCGAGGAGTCCCCGATGGCTCGACCCAAGCGCAACCTGTTCGCCCTGCTCGGCTGGCTCGTCTGGAAGCTGCTCTCGCTCGTCGGACTGCCGATCGCGAAGCGCAAGCTCGAGGAGCATCGCCACGACCGCGGCTCGCGCCGGTCGCGTCGGCGCTGACCGCCCGGCACCCCGTCCCGTCCCCACCTCGACACGAGAGAGGCCCCATGTCCACCACCACGCCCGTCTTCACCACCTCGCAGCGCCTGACGGCCGAGGCGCTCGGCACCTTCTGGCTCGTCCTCGGCGGCTGCGGCACCGCGGTGCTCGCCGGTGACCAGGTCGGCTTCGCCGGCGTCGCGCTGGCGTTCGGCCTGACCGTCCTCACCGGCGCCTACGCGTTCGGCCCCGTCTCCGGCGGGCACTTCAACCCCGCGGTGTCCGTGGGACTCGCGACCGCCCGCCGCTTCCCGTGGAAGGACGTACCGGCGTACGCGGCGGCACAGGTGGTCGGCGCGACCGTGGCCGGTGCGCTCCTGCTCGCCATAGCCTCGGGCAAGCCCGGGTTCGACGCCGTCGCCTCCGGTTTCGCCACGAACGGCTACGGCGACCGCTCGCCCGGCGGCTACGGGTTCTGGGCCGTCGTGGTCACCGAGGTCGTGCTGACCGCCTTCTTCCTCTTCGTGATCCTCGGCGCCTCGTCCAAGCGTGCGGCGGTCGGCTTCTCGGGCCTCGCCATCGGTCTGGCCCTCACGCTGATCCACCTCGTGAGCATCCCGGTCAGCAACACGTCGGTGAACCCGGCGCGCTCGCTCGGCGTGGCCTGGTTCGCGGGCGGCGAAGCCCTCTCGCAGGTCTGGGTCTTCATCCTGGCGCCCGTCGTCGGTGCCGCGATCGCCGGCCTCGCCCACGCCGCCCTCCTCGGCGACGACGAGGAGGACGCGGCCGACGCGCAGTAGTCGACGCGTCGTGCCGGCCTGGCGTCGGTCCTCCCCCGGAAGACCGTCGCCAGGTCCGCACATCGCGGGGACGGGGAGGCCCGGCGGAAACTCCTGGTCGTCCTGCGACGTTGGGGGGAGCAGGGGATGATGGACCGACCCCCCGCCACCGACCGAGGGAGTCCCATGGACGACGCCCGAGCCGCCGCCCGCCGTGTCCTCACGAACATCGAGTCCGTCGTCGACGGCAAGCCCGAGGCGGTCCAGACCGCCGTCGTGGTCCTGCTCGCCGAGGGCCACCTGCTGATCGAGGACGTCCCCGGCGTCGGCAAGACCGTGCTCGCCCGCGCGCTCGCGCGCAGCGTCGACGGCTCCGTGCGTCGCATCCAGTTCACGCCCGACCTGCTGCCCTCCGACGTCACCGGCGTCTCGGCGTTCAACCAGCAGAAGGGCGAGTTCGAGTTCAAGCCCGGTGCGGTGTTCGCGAACATCGTCATCGGCGACGAGATCAACCGCGCCTCCCCCAAGACCCAGTCCGCGCTCCTGGAGGCCATGGAGGAGCGGCAGGTCACGGTCGACGGGCGCACCCACCGGCTGGCGACGCCGTTCAGCGTGATCGCCACGCAGAACCCGTACGAGATGGAGGGCACGTACGCGTTGCCCGAGGCCCAGCGCGACCGCTTCACCGCCCGGATCTCGATGGGCTACCCCGACGTCGATGCCGAGCTGGAGATGCTGCGCGACCGCGACGTCGACAACCCCCTCGACCGGCTGCAGCCGGTCGTGACCATCGACGACGTCCGCGTGATGATCGCCCAGGCACGTGCCGTCTTCGCGTCGGAGTCGGTCGAGCGGTACTGCGTGGCGATCGCGCGCGCCACGCGTGAGGACGCCGCGTTGCGCCTCGGCGCCAGCCCGCGCGCGACCCTGCAGCTGGTGCGTGTCGCCAAGGCCCGCGCCTACCTGGACGACCGCGACTACGTGCTGCCCGACGACGTCGACGCCCTCGCCCCGCTCGTGCTCCCGCACCGGCTCGTCCCGGCCCGGGGCTCGGCGCCCGTGGAGGAGACGGTGCGCCGCATCGTGGCCGAGACTCCCGTGCCGCAGGGCGCGGTGGAGCCCCGATGAGCCACCGGTCGGTGACCACGGCGTGAGGCTGCTGCGACGGCTGCCCCGTCCTGGCCTGGCCTGGCCTGGTCTGCGACTGACGGGTCGTGGTGCCGGCTTCCTCGTGACGTCGCTGGTCCTGCTCGCCGCGGCGCCGTTGCTGTCGCTCCCAGCTCTGCTGAGCGTCTCGGCGATGCTGCTGGGCGTCGTCGTGCTGGCGGCCGTCTTCGTGCTCCTCGGGCAGGCGCGGGTCGTCGTCGAGCGGCGCTTCGCGCCCGAGGTGCTCTCGCCGGGCGACACCACGACCGCCACCGTCGAGGTGACCAACCTGTCGGTGCTGCCCGCCCTCGAGGCCCGCTGGAGCGACACCGTGCCGCACGGGCTGAGCGCCGATGCCAGCGGCGTGCTCCCGCCGCTCGGCGGCAGTCGCACCCGCCGGTCGCGGGCGCGGTTCCGCTACCCCGTGCAGGGCCTGCGGCGAGGTCGGCACGCGCTCGGGCCGCTGCGGGTCGAGGTCGTCGACCCGTTCGGCCTCGTGCTGCGCCGCCACACCTTCGGCGACGCCCAGGACCTCGTGGTGCTCCCGCGGCGGCACGCGCTCGACGCGGGATCGACCCGGGGGCTCGACGAGGGGGTCGCCGCCCAGGGCGCGGCACACCGCGCCGGCATCGGCGAGGACGACCTGGTCGCCCGCACGTACCTGCCCGGCGACGCGCTGAAGCGGATGCACTGGAAGGCCACCGCGCACCGCGGCGAGCTCATGGTGCGCCAGGAGGAGCAGCAGGACGACCCGAGGATCGGCGTCGTCGTCGACCCCGACGCGGCGTCCTTCGGCACCGCCCGGGAGCGGGACGGCTGGTCGTACTCGCCCGAGCTGGAGTGGGCGGTCAGCGCCGCGGCGTCGATGGTCGACCACCTCGTGCACGCCGGTTTCGCCGTCACCCTCCGCTCGCCGCTCGACGTGGTCGACCGCCAGCTCGACCACGTCGAGGCCGTCGAGGAGGCCCTCGTCGACCTCGCGGTGCTCGAGCC